>Ga0105241_10000063_pt1 | contig 80541 bp, 63 predicted proteins | sample KBSC64metaG_FD_80422 | JGI IMG/M metagenome (GOLD analysis project Ga0105241, IMG submission 80422) | Corn rhizosphere microbial communities from Kellogg Biological Station, Michigan, USA - KBS C6-4 metaG | ecosystem: Host-associated > Plants > Roots > Rhizosphere > Soil | place: Michigan, USA... | reverse complement strand
TACGGCTGTCCCGGTAACTGCGGCTTCTGCGACATCAGCCACGCACCCACATCCGTTACTTCCTCAGCCGTCATTGCGCGCCCCGGAATGTGCCCTCGCCAATCCGGCTCGCCGATATCCGGTCTTCCCGCCACAATCGTCGTGCGAATCGTCCGCTCATTCACCAGTGCCAAAAATGATCCGTCCATAATCGATCCTGCTTTTCCCGGCTGCTCGCGCGTCATACCATGGCAGCGGCCGCACGCAATCGCGTAAACAGCCTTGCCTTTCGCGGCATCACCCGCGTTTGTAGCGCGATATGCCGGCGGAGTCTCGTTTCCAAATGGATTCCCCTGCCGCCACCTCTCGCGCATTCCCTTCACCAGCGCATCAATCTGCTGATCCGTCAGCACGCCTCCGCTCTCCAGTGCAAACGCCGGCATCAGCGACTCCTTCTCACCTTTTGCAATCACGTCTTTTAGCGACGCATCATCAATCCACGCCTGATATTCCGGATTCGCCAGATTTGTCGCCGACCCATTACGCCCATCAGCTCCATGACAACCCGCGCAGTTATCCCCGTAGAGCTTGTCGAACGCCATTACCTCTTCGGGTCGCGGCACTTCCGGACCCGGCTTCGGCTTGCCCGGCAAATTGCATCCCGCAACCGCCAGCAGCGCCAGCGCGCACACGCCTCTCTTCGCGATCGCCGTCCTCATCGCTTCGGCTCGTCTCCTTCGCGCTCATGCATCAACCCCGGAGCCTCAACTCCTAGCCGCACCGCAAGCGGTGCCTGGCGCAGTCGCTTCAACTTTCCGCGCTTGCTCACTACATAGCCAGCTACGAGCCCAAAGATCACCTGCGCGGCTGCAAACGACCACCAGTCAATATGCTCTGCCAGAAACGGATTCACGATCCCAATCACGCTGTGCAGCAATCCGGTCCACGCTGCCGGCGCAATAATGCCGCCCAGCAACATCGGATGCTTCGGCCATATCGGTAGCATCGCCCCATACAGCAATCCAACCAGCAGCGTCGTCGCCCCCTGAATGATGTTCGCGGTCACAAACGCGCCGAGGTTGAAATGCCGCATCTGCTCCACCGTCGGATTCACCCACGTTCCCACTCCCGCCCCACCTAGCAGGTTCACCACATACCAGACGCTGTGAAAGCGGATGATCCCGTAGATCTCTGCCGGAATCACCATCGCGATTCCGCCTGCGATCCCACCCACAATCCCGCTCGATAACGGAAAGGTCTCCAGCGGCAACTGCGCACGATGGGTCTCGTCCACCTGGATGCGCGCAACCTTCTCCCGTGACGGCACAATCGTCACCACCTCATCTGTAACGGGAATATCCTCGTGCTTTTCGTGTGGCAGCACCTCCCTGAACCATCCCACAATCGCCGCAACGGTCAGCAAGCCCCCAAGCAGACCAATCCCCACCGTAGTCACCAGCGATGCGCTTAACAACGTGACACCCAATGCCATCATGAACGGCCACGCCGTTGGCGCAGGCAGAAGGATCGTGTGCGTGTGCACCTCTCCCTGCTCAGCCTTTCCTAGCCGCGAATGTGTCTCCGTCATCTCCCCACCACGTAAACCACCGTGAACACTACAACCCACACCGCATCGACAAAGTGCCAGTAGAGCGCCAGTACCTTGACGCGATAGCTGTGCTCCACCCTCACATGCCCCGTCAAAGCAAATCCCATTGTGACCAGCATCATCAGCATGCCGATAATCACGTGCGAAGCATGTAGCCCCACCAGCGAGTAAAAACACGTCCCAAACAAATTCGTGTGGATCGTCAGGTGATCATGAACGATCAGCTTGTGCCACTCCATTCCCGTATCCACGAGGAAGATCGCTCCCAGCAAAATCGTGACACCCCACCAAAGCCGAAACGCCGCCATCTTGGCATGTTCAATCGCGCGTTCCGCGAGCATGATGAACCCACTGCTCGAGAGCAGGCATACCGTGCCGAAATAAGGAATCTCGAGCACATCTTTCGGGTACGGCCCGCTCACGTCGCGCCCCAGGTAGTAGAGATACGCGACCACAAAAATCAGAAAGATCGAGGACTCAGCCGTAATCAGGCACGCCATCGCCACCATGCCGCGCGAAGGTAGTTTCCACTCTCCCTCGCCCTTAACGTGTTCCAGCGGTACGGTCGCCATCATCTCCTCACTCAAATGCCGAATCTGGATCTTCCGGATGTTTCAGATCCCACAACGGTCTCCGGCTTGCCACCACGGGATCAACGACAAAGTTGTATGCAGGCGGCGGCGAGGTCGTTGACCACTCCAGCGTCCATGCATCCCAAGGGTCCGGCCCGGCCTCCACACCACGGAAATACGAGTGCACCATGTTGTACACAAAGATGAGAACGGCTATTCCCTGAATAAACCCGCCCACCGACACAATCTGGTTCAGCAGCGTCCACCCGCGATCCGGCTCATAGGTGAAGATCTGCCGCGGCATTCCCAGCAGTCCTGGGAAATGCATCACATCGAACGTCACGTGGAATCCGATCACCATCAGCCAGAAGTGCCACTTACCCAGTCGATCATCCAGCATCCGCCCCGTCATCTTCGGATACCAGTAGTAGATCGCCGCAAAAATCATGAACACGATCGCGCCCACCAGCACATAGTGAAAATGCGCAACCACAAAGTAGCTGTTGTGCAGCTGCCAGTTCCACGCCGAAACCGAAAGCATGATCCCTGTCAGTCCCGCGATTACCCACTGAAAGAGGAACGCAATCGAAAACAGCATGGGCGTCGCGAACCGAATCTTCCCGCCCCACAGCGTCGCCAGCCAGTTGAATGTCTTAATGCCCGTCGGAATCGAAACCAGCATCGTCGACAGCGTAAAGAACGCATTTCCAAACGAAGTCATCCCGATCGTGAACATGTGGTGTGCCCACACGCCCAGGCTGATAAACCCGATCCCCACCGAGGCCGCCACCATCGCCGGATACCCGAAGATTGCCTTTCGCGAAAACACCGGGATGATTTCGTTTGCAAATGCAAACGCGGGCAGCACAAGCACGTACACTTCCGGATGACCGAAGATCCAGAAGAAGTGAGCCCACAGAATCGCCGACCCGCCCATCTGCGTGTCGAAGAAGTGCCCGCCTAGATAGCGGTCGATCAGTAACATCGCCTGCGCCGCCGTTAGCGGACTCACGGCTACCAGCACAAGAAACGACATCGTCGCATAGAGCCATGGCAGAAGCGGAATCCGTGACAGCGTCATCCCCTTGCAGCGCATGCAGAAGAAAGTCGCAAGAATGTTGATGGCCGTCCCGATGCTTCCAATACCGTTGGCCAGAATCGCCACAGCCCAATAATCCGTCGAGTGTCCCGGCGAGAACGGCCTCTCCGTCAGCGGTGCATAGGCAAACCAGGCCACGTCCGGCGCAGAGCCCGTCCCGTAAAGACCCACACCGCCAATAAAGCTGTAATAGAGCAGCAATCCCGCGAATGCGCTGATCCAGAAGCTGAACGCATTCAATCGCGGGAACGCCATATCGCGTGCCCCAATCATCAGTGGCACCAGATAGTTTCCAAACCCAAACAGAATCGGCATGCCCACGAGGAAAACCATTGTAGTGCCGTGCATCGTAAACAAACGGTTGAACGTGAACGGCGATACAAAATCGTTGTGCGGATAGAAGAGCTGGATGCGAATCAACAGCGCTTCCGTGCCCGCCACCAGCAGGAACACCAGCGCATAGCAGATGTACAGAATCCCCAGCCGCTTGTGATCTACCGTCACAATCCAGCTGTGAATCAACTCCAGATAAGTGCCGGGTCTGCTCACCACCGCAGTACGATCAACCGCAGTCTCGATCCCTTGCGGTGCCGGCATGCTCTCTGTACCCATCTCCACTCCGATCGTCGGCTCTACTACTTCAACGTCATCAAGTACGCAGTAATTTGCTCATTCTGCCTGTCGCTTAAATGCATCGCCGGCATCAGCGATCCCGGCTTCAGCTGATTCGGATCTCCTATCCACGCCAGCAGCTTTTCTTTCGTGTTGGGCACCGCTCCCGACGCGATCGTGTCTCTGCTCATCAGGTGCGTCAAATCCGGCCCATATCTGCCCGTCGCAACTGTTCCCGCAACCGTGTGGCAACTGATGCAAGCCTCATGCTCGAACACGTACTGTCCCGCTTGCGCCGAGATCTCCTGGGCCTCACCAGTATTCGGTGTAACGTTGCCGTGCGTTGGCGGCGAGTTTGGCGGAACCTTGCTTGTAGCTGTGCGCACCAGTCCGCCCTGGTTGCCGGCGTTCGGCGCGGTTTGCGCCGCGCTCCCCTGCGGGCCCACCGGAACAGCGGTCAACTCCGCTTGCATCCGCTGCTGATTCGCAATCCACTGCTTGAACTGCTCCGGGGTATCCACATAAACCCGCAGCAGCATCTTCGCGTGCTCCGCTCCGCAAAACTGCGCGCACTGGCCCACGTACAATCCCGTCTCATGTGGATCGATCCACATCTCGTTCACGCGGTTCGGCAGCACATCCGTCTTCCCGTCAAGCTGCGGAACCCAGAAGCTATGCATCACGTCTGCCGATGTCAGCTTCATAAACGCTGGCCGTGGAGCATCCTTACTGCTCAGCGGCAGATGCAGCTCGTTCGCGGTCACTACGTTGTACTGCGGATAACGAAATTCCCACCAGAATTGATGCCCAACGACAATCACGTCCAACGCATACGCAGGTTTCTGCGCATCCTGTACGCTGAAAAGCACCCGCGCCGTCGTCAGGAACAGCACAACGATGATCAGAATTGGAATGATCGTCCACGACAGTTCGATCTGCATGCTTCCGAAAACCTGCGGCGGCTCTGTCGTGTCACCTTTACGCGCACGAAACTTCACAATTGCGTAAACCAGCAGGCTGCTGACCCCCACATAGATCAGCCCCGTAATTCCGAGAACAAACATCGACAGATCATTCAGCTCATGCGCAGGCGTGGTCTTGTTCGAGAAGATCGAAGTCGAGGAGGGCGCAGACCATGCACAAGCGCAGATCATTAGAAGAAATGCTGCGACACTGCATTGCCGAAGAAGGATGACTCCCGATTTCACTGAATCCGTAACCCTTTAGTTTTGCCGGGGTAAAAAACCCTGTGATGCACACTTCAGTCGGCGTAGTTGCCACTTCGGGCAGAAACCCGACCATCAGCGATTACGCGTTTTGCAACGAGTGCTAGCGGCCCATCACTGCTCTGACTTTTGCTTCGACCTCCACCGGCGCAAGGGTTCGCCGAGGAAAACCAATGGTACCACGGCTCGCATGATGGAGATCCCATCCTGACATCGCTGCAACGATCAGTAAAGCCCGCATCATGGATGAAAGAGTTGCTGGGCGAGTGCCCCTTTGAGCAGCCAGGCTTCCGCGCACAGAATGCTAACCTGAAGCGGAAATGCGTGCTGTCATCCAACGAGTTTCGAAAGCTTCCGTTGCAGTTGAAGGGAGAGTCATCGGCGAGATCGGTTCGGGTCTCCTGGTCCTCCTCGGCGTCTCTGGAAGTGACCGCGAAGCCGATGCAGATTATCTCGCGGAGAAGGTCGCCGGATTGCGCGTCTTCGAGGATGGTGACGGCAAGATGAACTACAGCGTTGCCGATCTCGCGGGCGAAGTGCTTGTCATCTCGCAATTCACGCTCTATGGCGACGTCCGTCGCGGCAAGCGGCCCTCCTTCGATGCCGCCGCTCGCCCCGAAATGGCTCGAAGTCTGTACAAATACTTCGTCGCACAGCTTCGCCAGCGCGGATTGCGCTGCCAGACCGGCCAATTCCAGGCCATGATGTCGGTTTCGCTCGTCAATGAGGGCCCAGTCACGGTGCTTTTAGACAGCTCGAAGCTTTTCTAGACCAGCCGCTGTTCCTGCAATCTCAAAAACCATTGACCCACGAGAAACTCCATCAAATCGACTTTCCGCAGCCACACAACAAACTGTCTCCTTGTCGAATCTGATCGAAGGGCGGATGGAAGTCATATCTGATTACACGGAAGGTTTATAAGCCAGTGAGCCCCGCAAAAGGAACTCCCGAAGGTGAGAGACTCAAGGCTCAGAAAAAACGAGCGGCTGCGAAACGTACGTCAGCCCGAAGCGCGCGCGCCCTCCTGAAGCAACAGGCACTTGAAGCGGCAGAAGCGCGCGCCTCCAATCCTTTCTTCCGCTGTCCCGATCCCGAGAACCTCACTCCCTCACCCTTCCCTACCGAAGCGATGCGTCTCGGCTTCGCAGTCAAAGTGCTCGGCATAACCGGTCTGAAGAGCAACGATTCGCGGCGCTGGCAGCAAAAGCCACACCTCAAAGTCTCGCTAGGCTATCTATGCGAGATCTTCGAGTATCTCCGCCGACACGACATCCACATGTACCGGATGTCCTCCGATCTCGCTCCGTACCAGACCCATCCGGACATGCCGCAGTTCCACAATATGATCAACGAGTCCCGCGACGAACTCGCCTTTGTCGGACGGCTCGCCCGCGCGCAGGACCTTCGCCTCTCGTTCCATCCCTCTCAATACATCGTGCTCAACAGTGACAATGAGCAACTCACAAAGAAGTCCATCGCCGACCTCGAGTCTCAGGCCGAAATGCTCGACCTCATGGAGTGCGGACCCGAAGCTGTTCTCGTCATCCACGTTGGCGGCGCATACGGAGACCGCCCTTCCGGATGCGATCGGTGGTGCGCAACATGGAATCGACTATCCGAGCGCGTGAAGCGCAGACTCGTCCTCGAAAATGACGACATCCGTTTTTCCGCCGCTGATGTGCTTTCCATTCACGAGCGCACCGGTGTTCGCTGCGTCTTCGACTACCAGCACCATTGGTGCTTCAATCCCGAAGGCTTGCCTCTCCTGCCGACCCTCGAACGCTTCCTCCGCACCTGGCCCGATGGAGTCCGTCCAAAAATCCATTTCTCCTGCGCTCGAACTGAAATGCGCGAGATCAAGCGCAGGGACCGCAAAACCGGCCTCATGCAAACCGTGCTCCAGCCCCCCGTTTGGACCGGCCATGCAGACTACAACAATCCGTTCGAAACAATTCCCTTCCTGCGCTCCATCGCCCATCTCAACACCGACATCATGCTCGAATCGAAATCAAAGGATCTTGCTCTCCTTCGCCTTCGGGCAGACATCGATCGCTTCGCCCCGGATCTGGCTACCCGCTATGCCATCTCCGCTGCTTCAGCCTCTGACGACCCGAAAGAAATCGAACTGGAGAAAGACCCCGATCTGGCAATCGCGGACGCGGAATAGCGACGCGTGCCCCGCGCCCGGAAACCGACCTCCCCTCGGGGCAAATCGCGACGCATCCCGCACATCTTCGCAAGGACCTGCATCCTTTTGCATCACAACAAGAAGAAGGCGCAGCGCTGACGATCGAAGTGACCTGATCGTCATGGCTGCTCAGGTTGCTTCACGGCTTTGACAAGCCGGAGGGTTCATGAAGTTTTTCGCTCCACTTTTGCATTTTCTATTTCACATCGGCTACTTCGGCCCGTTTCTCATGGGTGTGATGGACTCATCCTTCCTCATCCTGCCCTTTGGCAACGATCTCGTCGTTGTCGGCCTGGTTGCGCAACACCCCAAGGGCATTCCAGGGTACATCATCTCTGCCGCAGTTGGATCATGCGTGGGCGCGCTGGTCCTCGCCCTCGTTTCCCGCAAGTTGGGCGAAGAAGGTGTGCGCAGAATCGCCGGCGACAAGCGCTATGAAAGGTTGCAAAAGCGTATGGGTAAGCGCTCTGCAATTGCCATCCTGCTGGCCGGTCTCGCTCCTCCGCCCTTCCCTTTCACCACCGTGATAGCAGCCGTCGGTGCGCTGGACTATCCCATCTGGCGTATTCTTCTCTTCAATTTCCTGGCACGCGGTATTCGATTCAGCTTGCTGGCCCTGCTTGCTTTGAAGTTCGGAACCGCCGTGCTCAGCATTGCTAAGTCACCTGCTTTTGAATGGGGAATGATTGTCTTCATCGCTCTTTGCGTTTTTGCCAGCGCATTCTCCGTCTGGCGCTGGACCAGAAAGCAGCCCCGCACAGCGCAGTAACGCTGCACGACCCGCGCTACCTACAGGCGTGATCTTCCAGGATTACGATTGGCAAGGCTCTGTTTTCATTGAGGTTCCCATCTACGCAACCTCTCCACGCGCGTCTGGGCTTGCTTCCCGGAACTCCAACTTCTATCATGGTTTGAGCAAACATTTCTGGAAACCGTAGGGGAGCCTCTCCTCCGCATCGTCTCCGATCAGAAAGCAGCTTCAGCAATGCAGATTCTCTTCTACTTCGTCATGGTCCTTCACGTTCTGGTGTGCATCTTCCTCATCGGCGTTGTCCTCGTTCAGCAGGGCCGTTCCGCCGACCTCGCAGGTGCCTTCGGCGGCCAGGGCTCTCAAACCGCCTTTGGACCTCGCGCTGCCGCCAACGTGCTCACCCGACTCACCACTTGGGCCGCCGTGATTTTTATGATTACGTCACTTACGCTGACAGTCCTTTACGCGCGCAGCACGCACTCGCGCTCGGTGCTCGGCGATCAGCCCACGCATCAGACCACTCCTGCAAAGAAGTAGCAGACTCCTTACGCCTATATGCACGGGGCAGGCCAAAGCGCCTGCCCCGGCTGTTTTTAGGGGCGACTCTCAAGGCCTAGAATGGCCTCATGATCCTCGAGACCTTTCCGGTTGGTCCACTCCAATGCAACTGCACCATCCTCGCCGACGAGGAATCGCGCGAGGCCATCATTGTCGATCCAGGAGACGAGATCACCCGAATCCACCGCAGGCTTACCAGCCTCGGTCTCACCCTTAAGCAGATTCTCATCACCCACGCCCACATCGACCATGTCGGCGGAGCACTTAAACTCAAAGCGCTCACCGGCGCCCCCATCTACCTCAACGAGGCGGACCTGCCGCTCCTCTCCATGATGTCCTCCCAGGCCGCTTGGCTCGGAATAGAACCGCCCGAAACCGCCCCGCCCGACGAAGCCCTCACCGACAGCCGCCGCGTCGGCCTCGAGAACTACCCTGCCCAGGTGATTCACACCCCGGGCCATACACAGGGCTCCATCTGCCTCCACTTCACCCCGCTCAAAATGGTTCTTGCCGGAGATACCCTCTTCGCTGGCAGTATCGGACGCACGGATCTTCCCGGCGGCGATTACGAACAGATCCTCGATTCCATCCACTCTCGCCTAATGAACCTTCCCGATGAGACCACCATCGTCCCAGGCCATGGCCCCGCCACAACCATCGGCGAAGAACGCAGATCGAATCCCTTCTTGAAGTAAACAATTTCGATGCGTTTAGATGACCTCCTATTTATTATCCGAATCAGCTACTTACAGCACTTATCTAAAATTATGGTTCAGGCCTTACTGGACAATTGTTATCACCTTGATGCGTTCTGAAATAGTCAACAATTACTTCAACTCCCGTTCTGAATTCCTCAACACTTCCAAGCAGGCTCACCACGAGCCATCCACTCTCCTCCATACCGAAAAAGTACCCGGGGTGCACCCAGACTCCTCTCTCGAGCAAGTCCAGTACCGTACGTTCATCCGGCTGAAGCGCCGGAATCCGAATCACCGCGTACCATCCCCCCTCGACCTCCAGGCGCCGGATTACGTCCAGACCCGAAATCCGCTGGTCGAGCCCCGTCAGGTTCTGCCGAACGCGCTCGTTGATCTGCCGCTGAATCTCCCCTCGTCCCTCGATCCACGCCGGTACGGCCCCCTGCACCGGCGCATTCATCGATAGAAACGTATCCGCAATCACCTCCAGCCGGCTCATCGCCTCTGGAGCGCGCGGACCCGTTGCAACGATCCAGGCCGCCTTCATCTGCGGAAGCCCCGCGATCTTGCTCAACCCGCTGACCACATAGACATCCACATCCTCGAGCCCTGCCGCGAAGCTCCTCTCCCCACCCGCAAAGCCGTAATCCAGAAACACCTCATCCACAATCAGCGCAATTTCCCGGTCCCGGCACATCCCCGCCAGTTCCTCTGCTTCCCACCGCTTTGTAAAGTGTCCTGTGGGATTGTTGGGGTGAACCAGCACAATCGCTTTAGTCTTCTCAGAGATTGCCTGCCTGAACCCCTCCGGCTCAATCTGCCAACCGTGGTCGTACACCAGTGGCGCACCCTTGATGCGCACGTCATCGAGCCCTGCCAGAAAATCAAACAGCGGATATCCCGGCTCTGGCACAACGATCTCGCCGCCCGGATCGCAAAGCAACTTGAACAGAAAGCTGTAAGCCTCGCTCGTGCTTGTGGTCAGCAACACCCGTTCCGGGCGCACGTCCACGCCATGATCGGCGTAGTACCCGCATACTGCCTCCCGAGCCCGCAGCAATCCAAGAGGCTGCGGATCATAGTCGAGCGCCCGCGCATCCGTAAGCGGTTCCAGCAGCCGCGCATCGTATACAAACCCGCATCGTGTCGGGTTCGATGCCGTCAGATCTGCTGCCTGCAATCCTGCCTGCACACGTTCCCGATGAGCCCTCGCCAGCGTGCTCTCCTCGGTATTCCACTCAGTTCTTTTCGAAAACTGACTCGACATTCTCTCCCGGACCGGTCTTTCCCCTGCTCTACTCGTACCGCAGTGCCTCAATCGGATCAAGGTTAGCCGCCCGGATCGCGGGAATCATCCCGCTTACCAGCCCCGTGACAATCAAAATTCCAGTCGCCACAAGCACCGACGCCGGCGAGATCAACAGCCGGATATCCGCGGCCTCCGCATGCGTCGCAATCTCGCTGTAGAACGGGATCCTCCCCACCAGCACAGAAATCAGGTAAGCCAACCCAATCCCACTGATCCCGCCCACACCCGTAATCACCATCGCTTCGGCGAGAAACTGCGTGAGAATATGCTTCCGCTGCGCGCCTAGCGCCTTCTCGACACCGATCTCACGCGTTCTCTGCTGCACTGCCACCAGCATAATGTTCATCAGCCCGATCCCCGCAATGCCCAGCGTCAGCGCGCCCACCAGCGACAGCAGCACCTGCAGCGCCAGAGAAAGAATGCTGAACTGATGCAGTTGCGTCATCAGGTTCGCCACATAGATCGCATTATGATCCGTTGGCCTGAATTTATGCGCTGCCCCCAGGGTCGCCCGTACATTCTGCTCTGCAAGTTGATAGTTCCCTGTGTAATTGAACCAGATCCCACCCAGGTACTTCGTATCGGTCAAATCGCTCATCGTGCTGAACGGAATGTAAATCTGCCGGTTGCGATCGTTATCGTCTCCGCCCTCCTGCATCTTCGGCGCCAGCACACCCACAATCGTGAACAGAACGCCGTTCAGACGGATCGTCTCGCCAATCGCCCATCCGCCAGAAAACAGCTTTGTCTTCGCCTCCGACCCGATCACGCACACATGAGCGCGTTGCTGCTCTTCCTGACCGTTGAAGAACCGCCCGGTGTCCGTATCCAGCTTCCAGATATCCTGAAATACCGATCGCACTCCATTGATGGTCCATGTATACGAGTGCAGATCGTTCTGCACCACCACATCCTTAAATGCGACCGGCGAAATGTGATTGATCCCCGGCACCGCCGCGCTCAGTCGATCCACATCGTCAATCGTGAATCGCACCTTCACGCCAGACTTCTCGCCACCCGCCTGCTCGCTTGTCCTGCCCGGAAATGTCCCGATGATATTCGTGCCCCACTGCGCAAAAATCGCCTCGATCGCCCGAGTGAATCCCGCTCCGTACGCCAGCAGCAGCACAACCGTAGCAATGCCCCACGCCATCCCGATCATCGTGATGGCCGTGCGGCGACGGTTATACAACATCGCCTCCCAAGCCTGCCCGAAAATATCTCTAAGCATATGCGTCCCTCGGGTAAAGCAGAGTAGCGTTGCTTCGCACCGTTCGCGGAGCTAGCGGAGTCTGCCCGTCTCGCGCTCTGGAACTCCTAACTCCGCTAACGCGCGAAGCGCGGCCAACTCCGCTATCTCCGCTCTAATCCCTAGTCCCTAGTCCCTGTGTCCCTTGTCACCTTGTCCCCTCGCCTTTCACTCCCGCCTCAACGCTTCCACCGGGTCGAGCGCGGCCGCCTTGCTCGCCGGATACAAGCCAGCCGCGATCCCGCTCAGCATCAGGCACACCATTGCCAGCGCAGCCGACCACGGCACCAGCCGCGGCGGATCCCACCCCGGCATCTTCCCCGTCAGTAGCGAATCCAGCAGCCCCATCAATCCTGCCGACGCGAGGATTCCCAAGCCGCCGCTCACCCCCGTCAACAGCAAGCCCTCCCAGAAGAACTGCCCTAATATGCTCTTCTTCGTCGCGCCAAGCGCCTTCCGCAGTCCTATCTCGCTCGTCCGTTCGCTCACCGACACCAGCATGATGTTGATGATTCCCACCGCGCCCAACCCCAGCGTCACAATCCCTACACCGCCGAGAAAAATATCCATCGCCGTAAAAATTGCACCGATCATCTTGTTCATCTTCACGGTGTCCCACTCATTGAACGCGTCCTTCATAGCCGGATCGAACCCATGCCGCTTCGCGATCACCCGATGTACCGCAACCGAAGCGTCCGACGTGTCTCCCTTCTTCGCCGGCTGCCACTGGATCGAGCCCAGCGCATCCTGGGCAACGTTGTCTCCCTTCATTGGAAACAACTCCATCATGGTCGACATTGGCAGATAGACCTTCTGGTCGTCGTAGTCGTTGTTGCCCAGAGTGATCTTCTCCACCGAACCCACAATTTTGAACGCCGTCCCGTTGATCGTGATCGTCTCGCCCAGCATCGGCCGCCCGTTGAAGAGCAGATTCGCCGCCTTAAACCCCAATACCGCGACACGTCGCCGGTCGGTTACATCAGCCTCATCGATAAAACGCCCCTGCCCCATCGGGATAAACCGAACGATGGGATAGTTCGGATAAACCCCGACCACATGGCTTGACGTATTGCTGTATGGACTCACCTCGTACAGATCATTCCGCGTCAACTCCGCCGTCACGCCGCGCAATTCCGGCAGCTTCTTCAGCTCTTCAAGATCTCTAATTGTGAGTTGATAGGGACGCATCCCCGTGTGCTGGTTGGCAATCGCGGGGATAGTCCCGTTAAACATCATCACAACATCGTTCCCCAGCCGCGCCAGATTGCGGTGCTGCCCTGAACGAAACCCCTCACCCAGCCCAACCAGCACCAGAAGCGATCCAACGCCCCAAGCGATCCCGAACATCGTCAGGAAGCTCCGCAGCTTATTCGCCGCTATGGCCCGAAATACCTCGTAAAGCGTGTCGCCGAAAGTCTGCATGATCGTTCGATTCTCCCTTTTCGATCCAGCCGTCAGGATGTGACGAATCGCCGACTCCCAATCCTTGTGGTTGAGCCCTGCAACCAACTACGCTCCCCGTCCCGGTTCAGTTCCTTCAACATGCAATGAGAGAACGGCAAGACTCGCCTTACCGACGTGACAGTGAATCCCGCGAACACTAAGGGCTTCAGCCTTCGCACCTCCCGAAGGGAGATCCGAGAGTAGCCCAGGGTGAAACCCTGGGTTCGCAATCGAAGATTCACCCGAGCCCCGGAGGGTCGCCCAAAGGGTTTGAACGATCCTGCCACCGCGCCAGTTCGACTCACGCAACAACAGCACTAGCAACTTCCATCCCATCAATCTCCAAACCGCCCAGCTCTTCGTTCGCGCATCTTTACCACGAACGGAGACTGAGTGATGGCGACCCGCAAATCCCCCGCAAAGAAATCATCAAAGAAGTCCGCAAAAAAATCCCCCGCCGCGAACTACACCAGGCCCGAGCTCCGCGAAAAGATCAAGAAGAAGGTCAAGCCCGGCAGCAAAGGCGGACGACCCGGCCAATGGTCGGCTCGCAAAGCACAGCTCGTCACAAACGAGTACAAAGCGGAAGGCGGCGGCTTCAAAAACGGCCGAAGTAAAGCTCAAAAGTCCCTCAAATCCTGGGGCGAAGAAAAATGGCACACCTCCGACGGCAAGAAGGCTGCTCGAGGAAAAACGACCCACCGCTACCTCCCGGACAAGGCTTGGAAAGAGCTTTCACCCGCCGAGCGTAAAGCCACCGACCGCAAAAAGGTCTCCGCCTCGCGCCGCGGCAAGCAGTTCGTCAAAAACACATCCGCCGCCGCCACAGCCCGCAAACGCGCCTCGAAGCGCAAACCCTGATGCGTTTCAATTACAGCGATCCGTCGGCACCGCATCGCGGTTTCACGATTGCTGTGCCGATCTTGATCTGGAACTTCATTCAGCTCTCTCGAACGCTTCTTCCCAGGCTTGCAGATGTCCTGAGTGCAGACGCTTTCCTCACATCTTTACAGAAGTAAGCTGATCGTCCCTCACCAGAAATCCTTTGGATCTCTCGAATCTCTTTGATAAATGCCGTCTATCATCCCGGTGACAACGGATGCGCTCCGCAGCCGCATCTTATCTCCCGGGGGAATGTTCTCTATCCAGATCCGCCAGACCACTCCACGGCACACGCGCGCCTCAAGTATTTTGCGCCGCGGTATTCCGATCACCGCGCTCGCCCTCGGAGTCCTCATCGTTGTCGTTCAGATTGTCCTCGCCCACGCCGGCCCAATCCTGAAAGGTCGCGTGATCGAAACCTTGCGCGCCCGGTTCGACAGCGAAGTCCAACTCGACAAATTGCAGGTCAGCATCACAAGCGGGCTCCAGGTATCCGGAAGCGGCCTGCGCATCTTTCCTCAGAACGATCTGCGGACACCTGCAAACAATCAGCCGCTCATCGCGATCCAGCATTTTCAATTCCGCGCGTCACCCGTCGGACTCTTCTTCAAGCCGACCCATGTCCGTCAGGTCAATGTTCTCGGTCTTGCCATCAACATCGCTCCTGCATCCCAGCGTCCCCCGGCATCAGCTCACAAGCGCCACGACAAAATAAAAATCCGGGTCGACAAAATTATCTGCGACGATTCCACTCTGGTGATCGGTACCGAGAAGCCCGAAAAAGATCCACGCATCTTTCAGCTCAAGCACATCGTCCTTCGCGATCTGGGTCCCAGCACCGCCTGGCCCTTCGACGCCGTCCTCACCAACCCAATCCCCAAAGGCGAGATCCATGCCACCGGCGCATTCGGTCCATGGGACACTGACACTCCCGGCCATTCCAGAGTCAACGGCAAGTACCTCTTCGAGAACGCCGACATGAACACAATCAAAGGAATTGCCGGCACATTAAGATCCACGGGAGCATTCGATGGCCAGCTCAACCGAATCGCCATACGCGGCGAAGCCAGCGTCCCCAACTTCTCGCTCGACACGGCGAATCACCCCATGCCTCTCTCCACCCACTTTCAAGCAGTCGTAGATGGAACCAGCGGGGACACTTATCTTGAGCACATCGACGCCAAGCTAGGTTCCTCTCAATTCACCTGCAAGGGAGCGGTTGTCGACATAAAGGGCAAAGGCCACAAAATCGATGTGGACACGGATGTGCCCAACGGCCAGATCGCCGACTTTCTCAGCCTTGTAATCAAAACCGATCCTTCGCCGATGACCGGCATGCTCAACCTTCAGGCCAGGCTGCAAATCCCTCCCGGCAATGAAAGCGTAAGCCAGAAGATGACGATGCAAGGCGCCTTCACCCTGCGTCAGATTCACTTCACCAATCCCAACATCGAAGACAAAGTCGACCTGATGAGCCTGCGAGCCCAGGGACACACGTCCAACCTCAAACCCGGCGCACCCGACGTCACTTCGAGAATGAACGGAGACTTCCAGATGCAGCAAGGCGAACTCGCCTTCTCGCGCCTCGACTACACCCTGCCCGGCGGCAGCGTGCAGCTCGCCGGACACTACACAATGGACGGCCGGCAATACGAATTCAAGGGCAAGGTACGAACCAAAGCGGAACTCTCAGAAATGGTGGCTTCGAAGTGGAAAAGCATCCTGCTCAAGCCGATCGACCCGTTCTTCAGCAAACATCACTGGGGAGCAGAAATCCCCATCAAGATTTCTTCAGATAAAGATGGAAAGCCGAAGTTCAGTCTTTCTCTCTAACGCTCGATTCATCCTCTGACAATCTGAATTCAACCTTAACTTCTGAAAGTGTTGATAAACGTCTTGAAAACCCTGACAAGCGCCATCTTTCAACTTCTTTTGTGTGCCTTCTTCTCCGTCATCGGGAGCGGACAAGCTGCTCTTCCCACAATACAACCGGCATCTGCGCACAACGTGAACTCACTCCCCACTGTCCCCTTTGCCTATCAGCCCATCACTCCCAGGGACCGCATTAAGTGGTTCACCGATTCGACCGTAGGCGGAACCAGCCTTGTCGGAGGTCTATTCTCGTCAGCCCTCGGCACTGCAGTCGATACCCCTTCCGAATATGGTCCCCACTGGGATGGATTCGCAAAGCGTTACGGCATGCGCCTCACTGGAATTTCTACCGGTAATGCGATGGAAGTGGGCCTCGGAGCCGCATGGGGAGAAGATCCGCGCTACTTCACTGCCATTCAAAGCCCCTTCGGCTCGCGCGTCAGGAACATTGTCGATCTGACCTTCCGGGCATATGGCTCCGACGGTCAGCGCCACCTCGCCTACGCGCGTTACACAGCCACCACCGGCAACAACTTTCTCTCGAACAGTTGGCGGGCACAAAGCGAAGCTGACTGGCAGCACGCCCTCGTCCGCACCGCCGAAGGCTTTGGAGTTCGGGCGCTCTCCAACACCTTCCGCGAATTCGCGCCGCAACTTTGGAACAAACTCCGTCACAAACCCGATCCCCCGACCGAGGTCGATATGCATTGATCTCCCTAACGCTTCTGCTCAATCCGTTCCGCCTCATGTTCTAAACTGGGAGTGTGAACGCGCCCTCTCTCTCCGCGCATCGGGCCATACCTCCAGCGACCCTCAAGCCTCTCCCGTCCCCCGCTCTGCGCAATTTTGCATGGGCTGTCCTTGCCTACTTCATCGCCGTGATCCTCTGGGGAGCCGTTGTCCGCGCCACCGGTGCAGGCGCAGGCTGCGGAAACCACTGGCCCCTCTGCAATGGAACCGTCCTCCAGCGCTCTGCCACCGTGAACACCATGATCGAGTTCACGCATCGCATCACCAGCGGGATATCCTTCTTCTCTGCCGTCGGCCTTCTCATCTGGACCTTCACTGCGACCATGCGAGGTCATCTCGCACGAGCCGCTTCAGTCGCTGTCGTTGCATTCACCCTGATCGAAGCCATTCTCGGCGCACTCCTCGTCAAACTCGGCCTCACTGCCCAAAGCCAGTCACCGCTGCGCCCCTGGTACCTCGCCCTGCACCTCACCAATACTCTGCTGCTTCTCGCGGCGTTGACTCTCACTGCGCACATGCTCAGCCGAAAGCACGGCTACCTGCGCAACTCCGTCCGCATTGTCGCACCGTTCGGCGCCATTGCGGCAACCATCCTCGTCCTGATCGTAGGCGTAACCGGCTCTCTCGCCGCGCTCGGCGATACACTCTTTCCCGCTACATCGCTCGGGTCAGCTCTCGCTCAGGACTTCTCCGCTACAAGCGGCTGGCTTGTTCGCTGGCGCTGGACACATCCCACCATCGCGTTTCTCGCGAGCATCTTCCTTATCTGGATTCTCGTGCGCGCGGCCCATCGCTCCACGCACTGGGATAACCGCAGCCTCTCCGCCGCGATCCTCATTCTCCTGGCTCTTCAATATGTACTCGGCGTACTCGACGTCGTACTTCTTGCCCCCGTCTGGCTCCAGACCATCCATCTCCTGGGCGCCGACATCCTCTGGTCCGCATTGGTAGTCCTCACCGCTCGCCTCACCCTGCAACCAAAGCAAGCGACGGACTAACGCAAAACACTACACTGGGTGCCCCATTCCAAACCGGCCGTCAGGACAGTTTGGGGGTAATCAGCACACGGCTCCAGTCGCGAAGCAAAGCTCCCGGAGCGAGCCATCGAGAATAGCCCAGGACAAGCGCAGTGCAGCCCTGGGAACGCTGTTCCAAAAACACCCTCAAGCCCCGTAGGGGCGGCCGAGACCGAGCACAAAATGTCAGGCCTCGCAAAGCTCGCCGAACGCCTCAATCCGCGACCTTTTGTGACAACGGCACGGCTTCAGCCGGGCCATCTGCCTCGCAAAATAAAATCAGGCTCCAACCCGTGACCAACTACGCAGTCGCCGCAAGCACCGCCATGCGCGTCACGCTGATCACACTGATATCGTCCTGCTGACCGAAAGCCTGCGCCGTGCTCGCAATCTCCGCGGCAGAGGTCGTCGAGCGCAAAAGGTCCTGCACCCGATCGAAGCCAAACAGATTCCCGTCTGAATCCGTAGCCTCCGCTACCCCATCGGACAAGAGCATCAGCCGGTCCTCTGGCCGAAGTTCAAACCGAAGCAACGAAAACTCCGGCGTGTCCAGCATGCCTAAGGGCAACGAGCCCTCCAGTGTCAGCACCTTTCCATTCAGGTATGGCGCAAGATGCCCGGCATTTGCCAGCGTAACTCGGCCATCAACCTCGATCTTCAACGCAAGACACGTAGCGAACGCATCGCCTCGCCCAATCAGCCGCTGGTTCAGAGCATCCAGCAGCACCGTTGGATCCGCCTTGAACTGCGCCACCGTGCGAATCGCCCCAACCAGCAGCGCCACCAGCATGCCTGCCTTCAGCCCTTTCCCTGCTACATCTCCCGCCACAATCAGCAGGCTCCCGTCAGCAGGATTGGGAATCACCTGGAAGAAGTCGCCTCCCACCTCCATCGCTGGCCGGTATTCGCTCTCTACCTCGAATCCCGGAAGCGAAGTGTGCTCTTCGGGCAGAATGACCTGCTGCACCTCCTGCGCTTGTTTCACATCCAGCGCCATCTGCCGCTGTCTCCGGATGCTTTTCACAAGCCTGCGCAGAAGCAGAAGCGACAATGCCCCTACCAGAAACAAGTTCGCAAGCTGCCGTGTCGACAACTGCAGCCCGAATGGGAACCACGTGGGCAGAATGTGAAAGTAATTGAGCTCGACAGAAAATTCCGAAACGCCCGCCAGCAGGACCGCAGGCACGGCGATCCAGCCCTCCAGCCCTTGCTCCATGATTCCTTGAAAAACCGTCCAGAGAAGCAGCGCTGCAACGAAGAGCCGCAAGATAAGCGAGATGACATGAAACACCTGCTCTGTTCCTGGCTGCACGAGAACAAAAAAGAGGTTCTGTCCGATCGAAGTTGAGAGCATCAGTAAGGGCAAAAGGCCGAGAGTCACCCATGGAACCCACGTGGGGCGGCGCAGTCGAAACCACACACGCCATACCATTACCCATCCCACATAGATCAGTGGAGTGATGATCGAGAGCCGAATGGGAGCAGTCACCACATAGGGAATCCAGTCCGTCCAGGTGCTGATGACGCTAACGAGCGTAGTGACAGCAATGAGCAGGAGCAGTGCGCCGATCCAGAGGTAAACACGATCGGTACGATCAAAGAGAACAAGGCTCAAAGCGACCATTCCCAGTACCGTGAAGGTCAGTGCCTCCGCCAGACTGCCGGCATACAGCCGGTACAGCTCATCCCACTTCACCTGGTTCTGAGCCGCCACCGCCGATCGCTCCCCGAGCAGCGGAGGATTATGAAATCCCCCGACATCGTCGAGTTGGTTCAAGGTGTATGGCTCCATATACACCCGGAACGACAAAACGCGTTCAGATACTGATCCTGTGCTTTCATCGGGAATCAGAAACATCTCAGGGCGGGTGGTGAAGATCGAAGGAGTCTCCCCGGAGAAATCGCCGAAAGCACCAATCAGCCTGCCGTCGTCGAATACCTGGTAAATATCGTCAACATCTGACGGCCCCGCGAGCGCCAGTTTCACTCCCGGCCGCGAATCAATCCGAACCCGGATGCGGTACCACGCATACCCCCAGTACCCTTTGTGGCCGTGAGCCGTCCAGCCCGGAAGATAACCGGCTGTGCCTGCAATCGGGTCATATGATCCGGCCGGAGCCGCCAAATCGACAGTCTCCCACCCCGAATCATCAAACCCCGGCTCCGACCACAGCGCCTTGCCCGTCGCAGGATCGAGCGGTGAATCTCCCACGCGAAACTTCCACGGTCCATTCAGCGCCGCGACGCTGTCCCCAAGATGAACCTCCGTCAAGGGCGCTCGGTCAACCGGCACAGTCGAAATCGGAGCAGCATGCAGAATCTGCGAAAGGGTCGCAGCACTCAGGCTGAGCAGGGCAAGGGACGCACGCCAACGGATAGGCACCGTGGAGGACCTCCAAAACGCGCGGGGGGAACGCTTGTTGGCACTCTAGCAAGTTAGAGCCTCACAGCGAAATCGAATTCTCATGTACCTGTGGCCAAAGCATCAACCCGCCACAGAATCCTATTCGCCTCGTCCCCTTGTCTACTCGTCCCCTCGTCTACTGCTTCACCATTACTCCCGCCGCCGGATACACCTTCCCATTCACCTCGGCATTGATCACAGGCAGCTCCGGCGTTGCCGTCAACCACTCGATCCTTCCATCGCGCAGAATCACCGTATCCTCAGCCTTCCCTCCGCGAATACTCGGATTCCACGCAAACGCCTGGTTGTTCACCACCGTCTCTTTGCCATTCGGTGTCGCCACCCACTCACGCTCTCCGTATCCCGTCGGACCACCTTGATGATGGAACCGCTCTTCTCCCGGGAATCCTTCCGCCGTGTAAGCCGCCTTCGCAACTTTAAACAACTCCGCCGAAGTCGCCCCGACCTTGGTCGCATCCAGCAATGCCGCATTCACCTGTGCAGCCGATTTGAACCGTGCCCCCAACTCCGCCGGCAGCACACCGAAATGCACGAATCGCGTAATCGAAATCGCTAATCCCCATTTGCGCGTGCACAAATTCAGCATGGCGTACTTCTGCAGCTTCGCTCCGCGCGCCACCGCATGCTTGTACTTATAGATCCGTTCATCCACCGCATATAGGTACACCGAAGGCAAAATTCCCCGCTGCAGCAGGTTCGACGCGGTAACTGCCTCCAGATCGTACTCACTCATCCCCGGCTTAACTTGTTTCAGCGACTCCACCGTTGCCGCCGCCGTTCCTGCTCCGAGCCACTGATACCGGGCAATCTCACTCTCGCTCAGGGAGGCCCGCAACGGGAACAGATTCACCGCCGACGTTCCCGGCACCGGCGTATCCGACCCCAGCCGCCCACCCGCAAGCTTCATCGCCGCCGCAGCCGTATCATCCGCATACCAGGGGAACAGCACCGGCTCGAAATCCAGCGCGCCAAACTCCTCATCCTTCAACCGTGGCGCCTCGTTCTCTGTTGTGAAGTAGTACCGCTTCCCCTCCGCCGTCACCAGCAGCGAAGCAACGCCCGTCTCGCTGGGAGTCAGGACCCGCAGCTCAACCGCACCGCCCGTAATCCAGGCCACATTCTCGTTCCGCCGGATCAGAACCCCACCCAGCTTCTCTCCACGCATCCACTCAACCAGTTGCACATGCTTTGCTTCCAGTTCAGCATTCCACGCTGACTCGCTAACGATCGTCTGGCCGTTAACCACCAACGCCTTCCCAATCCGCTTCGCCATTTTGTCCTCTCCAAACGCGCTCAAGGGACCAGCGATCGGCCGAATCTCACAGCCTCCACCAGTCCCTTGTCACCGAGTTCCCTCGTTTCCTTGTCCCCTAGTCGTCCAGCCCCGGATGGTAATAGCTCTCCCACCCGAGATACCGCGCCGCTTCATGCACAGCCTTCGAGGAATCACTGAAATTCGCCGCCACATGATGCTCGAATCCCTCACGGCAGATATGCTTCAGCAGCTTCTGCAGTTGCGGAATCTCCGCCACGCCAGCGCCGCCAAACGTCTCCAGCGGATCTTCCGTGAACCGTCCTGCGCCCGTATACCCGCGCACAATCCCGCGCCGGTCGTCGGTTGAATAACGCGCATAGCTCATCACACCCGGCTTCACGCGCCCCACGCAGGTCCCGAACGTATTCAGCTTGCCCACCGTTCCCGCGATGATCTCCTGGTAATCCATCTTCACGTCTTTAAAGAAGTGCTTCGGCAGGTTCGAGCAGTGGAAGCACACGCACTTGTTTGGATCGGCTCCATAGTTATTGTTCCAGTCCAGCAGCGCAGAAGGTGTCTGGCTCGCCAGCGCCAGCATGTACATGCTCAGTGTTCCCGGCACATCCACTTCACACGCCGACGGAATCAGCTCATTCGACATCATGCTCATCACAGTGCAGGGCACAACCCCGAAGTACTCCTCCATCGAAGTCCAGCACTGTACTGCGCTGATCGTCACTGGAGAAGTCTTCATCCAGTTCTCGATCACCGCACCAAGCTTGGCCATCTTCAACAGTGCGTCGTCCGGAATCCCCTGAGTCGTGACGTATTTCTTGATCGCCGAGAGCTTCGCCTGTGCTGCATCGTCGTTGTCCTTCATACGATTGATGCGCCCGAAAATCTCCGACAAATCGATCGTCTCGATCGTGATCCCGCTCGTTTCGAAGATCCGCTCCGAATAACGAACAGTATTGAATGCCGTGGGCCGCGCGCCAATCGCGCCAATCCGCAGGTTCTTCAACCCCTTCACAATCCGGCAAACTGCCGAGAACCACTCCAGGTCCGCCTTGAACTCCGCCGAATTCACCGCCTCGGTATGCAGCGTTGTCAGCGAGTACTCAATGCCGTACTGCATCATGTTGTTGCAGCAGGACATCTTTCCGCAGAAACTGTCGCGGCGCGTCGCAATTGTCATCGCGTCTGATCGATCCGGTGTCGCCTGAACCAGCACCGGAACCTTCAACCCCGACAAGCGAATCGCATCGACAATCCCGCGCTCTTCGCCAAAATTGGGCAGCGTCACAATAATGCCGTCAATCTCATCCGCATGCTTCTTGAACAGCTCTGCGCAATGCTGAGCCTCGGTATACGTCTCCACCGCGCCGTACTTTGACTGCTCAGGCCCCAGCACGATCGCCGTAGCTCCAACACCCTGGAGCACCGAAAGAATCTCCTCCCGCCCCGTCTTCGCCAGATGATCCGGAAAAAATCCCCGGTTCCCAACAATCACGCCAAATGTCATCTTTCTCTCTGTTGCCATCTTCTCTGCTCCTTCGATCCTCGCCATTCCTTCGGCGTGTTCTTCCTCGCAAGTGCTGCTTTTGATAAATGCATGCCGAGTCGATCCACGCCCTCAGCACAGAATCTCTACTAATCGCTTTTACCCGGCCGAAACTTGATCACATACACGAGCCCTAACAGCAGCAACACCCCGCCCCACCATAGCGGCGTGTGCAGCCGCGTCAACTGCACGCCTGGCGGAAAGTTCCCCGTTGCCGTTTCATAAATCCCGTAACCGAAGATCAGCACGCCATAGATCGTCAGCAGCAGCCCAATAAAAAACCAGATCGGAATCTTCGAACCGTGCATAATCTCTCCCGTCACCACACCATTACGTTAAGCGCAACAAAAATTACCCCAACCAGCGCTGCCCAGAACCACTCGCGTTTGTAGAACGGCACCCACTCTTCCGTCGGCAGCTTCGTCGCTCCATAGACAAGCCCGTCCAGTTCTGCCACCGGCCTCGGCTTCGTCACCATGCTTACGACTACAATCACAACCGCCGCGAAGATGAACGCCCAGAGCGCGCGGAACACATTTTCCGCCATCGGCTTCGCCGCGTCCGAGAGTGCCACATACCGCAGGTTCGCTGGATTCAGCTTCACCCACATGAACAAACTTGCTGAGAAGATAATTCCCAGGAACAGCCCCAGAAACCCTCCCCATCGCGTCGCCCGTTTCCAGAACATCCCAAACAGAATCGCGGCAAGCAGCGGCGCCACAAAGATGCTGAACAGCGCCTGCACATAATCCATGATGCCCTGCGCCCGCATCACCAGGTACGCGGCCATGATCGACACCAGCACGCCGATAAAAATCGACCAGCGCCCAACCAAGACATAGTGGCTGTCGGTCGCCTTTTTATTGATCAAGGGCCGGTAAATGTCGTACGTCCACACTGTCGAGAACGCGCTCACGTTCCCCGCCATGCCGCTCATAAATCCCGCAATCAGCGCCGTGATTCCCAGCCCCAGCAGTCCCGGCCCAAGATAGCGCGCCATCATCAGCGGAAGAATTTCGTTGTAGCTGTGCAGTTCCGCCCCGGGATTCGCAGCCACAACATCCTGACCTACCAGGTGCGGAATCCCATTCGCCACGGCCGGATCGCGCAGCGCCAATCCCAGCAGTCCCGGCAGAATCACGATGAACGGAACCGCCATCTTGAAAAACGATCCGATCAGTGGAGCCATCCGCGCCGCGCGCAGATTGTGCGCCGCCAGCACGCGCTGCACCACCAGGAAGTCCGTCGTCCAGTATCCAAAGCTGATCACAAACCCCAGCCCGAAGACTATGCCCGTCCACTGCACACCCATCGGATTCGTCGTAAAGCTCCCCGTATCCCGCCAGAGGTGGAAGTAGCTGTCGCTGTGCAGATTGGTGATGATGTTGTGCTTCATTCCGGTCCAGCCACCGGCCTGGTAGAGCCCGAGGATCGGAACCAGCAGCGCTCCGCCCCAGATCAGCACAAATTGCAGCACCTCATTGAAAATTGCCGACCGCAGTCCACCCAGCCCGACATACAGCGCCACGGCAACCGAGCTCACGATGATGCTGAAGTTGATATCCCAACCCAGTACGACCTTCATCACCACGGCCATCGCGAACATGTTCACGCCGCTCATCAGAATCATCTCGAGAGCGAACGCCACAGCCGCTACCGTCCGTGCTTCGCCGCCAAAACGCAAATCGAGATACCCCGGCACCGAGTGCGTCTTCGACACGTAATAAAACGGCATCATCACCAGGCCGAGAAACACCATCGCTGGAATCGCGCCGATCCAGTACCAGTTCGTCGCCAGAATCCCGTACTGGTAGGCCGACCCCGCCCACCCCATCAGCTCGAGCGAACCAAGGTTCGCCGAGACAAAGCTCAGCCCCGCAATCCACGCCGTCATCTCGCGACCGGCCATGAAGAACTCTTCGCTCGTGTTCGACTGGCCTTTGAGGTAGAAGCCAATCCAGATAACCATCGCGAAATAGATCACAATCACCGCAATGTCCAGCGCGCCCAGATGGGCTAGCGGCGATGCGGCAAAGGCGAGTAACGAAGGAAGACTCATATGGGGAATCGAGACAGTACTTGCTGGGACCAATCCGAACATTGCGTCACCTGAACGTCCAGCGATCGTTCGAATGGCGCTCGAACGTTCGCGATCAGTAAATGGTTTTACTCCGGAACTGTCAACCTGCTCTCAACTCGAAGCAAACCTCTGATGAAGGCTGCTCCGGTCTTGCCTTGCAGATATACCCAATTTCCGGGATACGTTTTCTCGACGGAGTCTACCACAGCTGGGTATCGATGCAATAGGACACATGCTCCTCAGTCCCCGGGCCTTCCCTCAACCCATCCTGGCCCGTGCTCATACCCGTATTTCGGACACCATCACTCCATTTCTTCCTTGTTTCTTTAACCATCCGGGCGCTACCTTTGGACATGAGGTTCTTCCCCTCCCCTCATACCGTCATCTTGCAGAGTGCCAGCGCACAGCTTCCCTTACGGCCTTCAGTCCTATCTCATTTCCACCCAAAGGAGTCCTGCCGATGTACCCGACCGTCGACCCACTAACTCCTGGAATCTCCCGCCGCAATTTCTTCCGCTTCGCCGCCGGAGCATCCGCGCTGGCAAGCCTGCCCATCATCACCGAATCGCACCTCGCACTGGCCCAGCTTCCCAAGTTCGCGGATCCGAACAAGGGTATACACATCGATGCCAACGAGAACCCGATGGGCCCTTCTGAGGCCGCCCGCAAAGCCATCATCGACATCGTTCCCCGCGGCGGCCGCTACCTTTTCACTGGAGAAGAAGAGTTAGCCGAGCTCTTCGCGAAGCAGGAAGGTCTCGACCCCGAGACGGTGATGCCTTTCGCCGGTTCCAGCGCTCCGCTCCACTACACAGTCCTCGCCTTCACCAGCAAAGATCGCCCGCTTGTCGTCGCCGATCCCGGCTACGAAGCTCCCATGTGGGCCGCGCAGGTCAGTGGTGCTCCAGTCATCAAGGTCGCTCTCGCCGATCCGAAGGGTGAGGCCCGCCACGACATCAAGGCCATGCTCGCCGCCGCTGCCAATCCCGGTGTCATCTATATCTGCAATCCCAACAACCCCACCGGCACATGCACTCCGCGCACTGACATCGAGTCCGCCGTTGCCAACGCGCCCAAGGACACCGTCATCCTCATCGACGAGGCCTATATTCACCTCTGCGACGCTCCGCGCTCCATGGACTTCGTCAAGGAAGGCAAGAACGTTATCGTTCTCCGCACCTTCTCCAAGCTCTACGGCATGGCCGGTATCCGCATGGGCTTTGCCGTCGGCCGCCCAGACCTCCTCAAGAAGATTTCCAGCTTCGGCGGCATGAACGCGCTTCCTGTCACTGCCGTCGCCGCCGCCAAGGCCAGCCTCCTCGAAGCCGACCTCGTTCCCACTCGCAAGAAGATCATCGCCGATACGCGCACCGAGACGTTGGCCTGGCTCAAGAAAGAGGGCTTCGCCTGTACGCCATCGGAGAGCAACTGCTTTATGCTCGACGTCCGCCGCCCCGGCAAAGAAGTTCAAGCCGCGCTCGCTGCCAAGGACATGTATGTCGGCCGCATCTGGCCTGCATGGCCCAACAGCCTTCGCATCACCGTCGGCACCCCTGAAGAAATGAGCGCCTTCCGCAAAGACTTCACTGAAGTCATGGGCAGCAACACCGCCGGCCTCGTTGCTCCTAAGCTCCCGAAGCGCCTCCAGGACCGCCCTCACACTCACTTGTCCTGAAGAGGCACCGACCTGAAATGAGAAGCTCCGTCCCTCGACGGGGCTTCTCTTTGTTAATCCAACAGAACCTGATCGCTGAGTTGAGAGGAAGACATGGCAACTGTGGCGGCGGTCTCAACCAATGCGCCGAAGCGCTTGCCAGGGCGCACATACGACCGGCAGTTCTTCTTCGGCATCGTCATTCTGCTGCTGACAGTCGTGGCTATCGGCTTCGCACCCACCTATTACTTGGCAGGCGGCCTGCAAGCTCCCCTGCCGTCGCCGATCGTCCACGTGCATGCCGTAATATTCAGCACCTGGATGCTCTTGCTCCTAGTTCAGACGGGATTGATATCCGCCAAAAAGGTCCGTTGGCATCGCGCTCTCGGCGCAGCGGGGTGCGTGCTTGCCTGTGCGATGGTGATCTCCGTCGTACTCACCGGCGCTGATTTGGCCCATCGCGTAAAGAGCCTCCCTAACGCCGAGGTGGTGCTCGGTCTCCTTTCCATCACCTTTACAGATGCGTTCGATTTCGCAGTGCTTGCCGGGTTCGCCTTTGCGCTTCGCAGGAATGCGGCAGCGCACAAACGCCTCATCATTATTGCTACTGCGGGCATTACGCGGGCTGCATTCAACCGCTGGCACATACCGATCCTGTTCCATCAGTTCTATGCAGCCTACGCCGCTACGTATATCTTTCTCGCTCTTCTTGTCGCTTACGACATCTGGTCAACAAGACGGATTCACCGTGCAACATTATGGGGCGGCGCATTCCTGATACTGATGGGACAGATGACGCGCTCCACCGGACCGACTGCGACATGGCATGCCTTTGCACATTGGGTGCAGGGGTGGGGCGTATGATCCAGTACCAGGCCAAACCTGCTTACATCTGAATGCTGTCCAAGGTATCCTCTTTCCATGCGCCAATGGGACATTCCCTTCCCCTGTCTAGGAATCCTGTTGTTTGCAGCGTCCCTTCTTGGTGGCGTTCAGCATACCTACGCCGCCGAATCCCAGCCTGACCGAATCCTCACCATCCAGGGCCTTGGACACGGAACGGCACCACTCGACGGACCGTGGCAATTCTCAACCGGAGACAATCTCCAATGGGCTCAGCCCGGCTGGAATGACTCCTCTTGGCAGACAATCGATGCAAGTGCACCCTGGGGCGCGCAGGGCCATCCGGCCTACACCGGACTTGCATGGTACCGTCGCCACATCAACATCATTCCGGCTGCTGCCGCTAACAATCAATTTCAAGTCCTCTTTGCCGACACCGAAGACTCTTACGAGGTCTACTGGAACGGGAATCTCATCGGAACCTACGGCCGAATGCCGCCGCGGCCCCTCTGGTTTTACAGCAACTTTCCCAAATCATTTCCCCTCGCCGGATCCACCTCCGGCGTCCTGGCAGTTCGTGTCTGGAAAGCACCCCTCGACATATTCTCCGTAGACGAATCAGGCGGCATGTACTCCACTCCTGTCATTGGCGACCGTGACACCATCTCCCTCTACGAGCGGGCTATCACCTGGAACTTCATACAACTGGAGCTCTTCGAGTATTCGCTCGTACTCTTGCGCGTGTTCATCACCGCACTCTGCATCGTCCTCTGGGTCCACAATCGGCGCGAACGATTCTTCATATGGGTAGGCATCTTCACAGCTTCTCCCATTGCTCTGCACATGCTCCAGGGCATGTTCCTCATTTCTTTTCCCTTCGGACTCGGACGATGCATCAATCAGCCTCTGTATGTTCTTTCGAACGTCTCCCTCTGGTTCCTGCTCATTTGGCTTCTGCAGTTGAACCAGAGTCGCAGAATCACGGCCTGGACGACCGCCCTTGCCTGGATCAGTCTCATCGCCGGAATCGCCGATGGAATCCTCGCCCTCTTCTGGGGATCGGCCACGCGATGGATGCAGTGGGCGGACGGATTGCTCACGGGCGTCATCCTCCTTTTTGAGATTGTCCCCTTCTTCCTCATCGCTCTGGGTCTTCGCAAACGACTCGGAGTATCCCGCTGGGCTGTCGGCATGACAGCCTTCATCTTGCAGGCTCTCCACTCGCTCGCAGATCTCAGCGCCTTCGGTCAGCGATTCACCCACCTTTCGCTGTTCACCGCATTGGTCGACACGCCTCTGTTCACTATCCAGGGCGTCGATTTTCAGTTCCAGAAGGTCGCCTCTCTCGCCCTCTTCGCATCCATCCTCTTCGCCGTCTACTACTATGTCCTCGAGCAGCAGGCACGAAGCAATGCGCTCGAGCGCGAAATGCAGAGCGCCCGGGAAATCCAGCAGGTCCTCATACCCGAGGTCCTGCCCTCGTTGGAAGGCTACGCCGTCACCAGCGCCTACACTCCTGCTCAGGAAGTCGGCGGCGACTTCTTCCAGATCTTGGCAAATTCCGACGGCTCCACCATCGTCGCTCTGGGAGACGTGAGCGGCAAAGGCCTCAAAGCCGCCATGAATGTCGCCACAATTGTTGGCATCATCCGCGCGGAAGTCACTGAAACATCCAGCCCGGGACAAATCCTCGGCACGCTGAACCAATGCCTCGCGGGAAGGATGCAGGGCGGCTTCGCCACCAGCGTAGTCTTCCGTCTCGAATCCAATGGAGACGTCACCCTCGCCAATGCCGGACACCTTCCGCTCTTCCTCAACGGCAAAGAGTTCCTGCTTACGCCGTCACTGCCTCTCGGCCTGGTCGGCGTCAACACCTATGACGAAACTCGCGTCCAGCTCCAGCCCGGAGATCAGCTCAGCTTGTACACCGATGGCCTGCTCGAAGCCCGAAATGCTTTAGGCGAACTCTTCGGCTTCGAACGGCTCCGCGAGTTGTTCGCTAACCGCCCCACGGCACAGCAAGCCAGTGAAGCCGCAGTCGCCTTCGGACAAGACGACGACATTACCGTCCTGACCCTCACCAGGCTGGCCGCCGGCGAAGAATCCACCACCCAGGTCGTAACTCCCGACCTCGACGATGTCGCCGCCAGAGCCTGAAAAAGTTCGGGACACAGCCTTGGCTGTGTCCCAATGCTCACTGGGTTCTCAGGTATTGTCTCAATGCGCTACCTGAACCGTGATTGACGTGCTCCCCGTTCCATAGTTCGTTCCACCACTGTAAGTCGCCGTGAACACGTCGTTTCCGTTAGGCAGCGAAGAAACCGCGACAGTGGTAGCCGCCACGCCCGAAGAATTCACCGGCACCGCTGCCAGCGTGGTCGATCCCCGCTTGAAGGTCACCACACCCGTTGCGTTCGGCGGCCCTGCGGTCGACGACTGAACCGCTGCCGTTAGCGTCAGACTCCCTCCAGTCACGTACCAAGCCGATGGAGTGAACTGCACAATCACCGGAGCAGGCGTAACCGTGAAGCTCTGCACCTTCGGCCCCGCCGCTGCGTAGTTCGTCTGCTGTGCGTAGCTCACTGAGATGCTGTGAATACCCACCGGCGGTTTGGGAATCCTGATCGTCGCCGCACCCGAAACCAGCGCGACCGCGATTGCAGGTTGTCCATCGTACACGTAAGTGATCGAACCCAGCGGCGCCCCCGCATTCGAGCTCGCATTCACAACGCACTGGAAATCCGCGCCATACGGATACGGAGTGTTCCAGCATGCCAGCGCAAGCGTCACCGGCACCGGTAGGACCTTCAGCGAAACCGCCGCCGAGGTGCCCGCCGCATTATGCGCATCTCCCGAATAGAACGCCGTCAACTGATGCGTCCCCGCGGAAAGACCCTTCAGGTAGTAGTAGGCTGCCCCTTTGCTCAACGTCAGTGTCGCCACTGTCGAACCATTGTCGCGGATCTGAACCGTACCGCTCGGAACGAAGCTGTTGATCTTCGCCACCTGCACAGTCACATTCGTCCCCAGCGGATACGTCACCGCCGATGGGGAAATGCTCAGCTGCACCTGCGTATCCACGTTGACCTGGTAGTTCACCGACTGCGACGTCTGGTTTCCTGCCGCATCTTTCGCTACCACCGTAAACGTCTGCGATCCCGACCCCGTCGTCGGCACACTTGCCGTCAGCGTTCCCGTATCGGCGACGCTCCCAAAGGCTTGTCCTCCGCACTGCACAATTCCCGAAAGTCCGTCCTGACACCGGAACGTCGCCGTCACCACCTGCCCCTGGTAGTAAGGGCCAGCGGGCGAAAGCGTCGGACCGGAAGCAACCACGGGCGCGGCCGTATCCACATTGATCGGGAACGTGTAAAAGTTCGTCGACCAGGTCCCTGAATTGTCCTTCGTGAACTTCAGCTCTTCCGTGCCTGCGCAGTCCTGCGCGTAGTAGTGCAGCAGATTGTTGCCGTCATTTAGCCCAACGATTTGTTGAATCGGTGCGGTAAACGTTGCTGCCACCGGGTCTACGCAGTCGGATGGATTTGTGAGAACCGTGTCGGTCGAAATCGGGTTTCCTGGCACCGGCACATTATTGGCCGCAGATGAGCCAAAGGTGATGCTCTTGATCGGTGACGCGACAAAGGCTGCCGCTCCCGCCAGCGCCACCCCCGCCAGGTTCGGCGGTTGGCTCGACAGCTTCACATAGGGATTCGGATTGTTCGTCCAGTTCCCCGGACCGAGCGTCACCGGGTTCCCCGAACTGTCAGTGACCGTGACGGTCGTCAAATCCTCCGGGACCTGCGCAATCGAGATAAACGTCGAATTCGGCCGCGTGGTCTGTCCAGTGCTGGTAAAGGTTCCCGGTCCGGTGAAACTGGTCAGCAGATTTTGCGGGCACGGCAATGCCTGCAGATCCGACGCGGGATCGAACGTGCATGGCCCCTGTGCCCAGTCCTCGCTCGCCATCAGAAATCCGATGCCTTCGTGGAATGTCGGTCCGCCCGGTGTCGGAATATCGTTGAGCTCAAACGTTGGCCCGTCGAAAATATCCCGCATCGTTTCATTCGACACACTGGACACAGGACATTGCGCTCCCGTGGCCGAAGAGCCCGTGCCGGTCGTGCACGTTAGTGTATAGAGCTTGCAAACCGCCTTACCATCGACGACCTCGCCATTGTGGATGAGGCAAATCGAAGTAGCAAACGAAGTCCCCGCCACCTTCGCAGGGTAGTCAATAACCGGCTCTAACGGCGAATCACCCACAATCGGATTCACACCCGCGGAATTGATCGTCAGCGAATCTGCAGCACCGGTGAGGTCGTATTGGAAGTTGATAAGGGTGTCGTTGCCCGTATTGAAGGTGAAGTCCTGCTTCAATTGCTGCTGCGTAGGATTCGAAGACGGAATTGTATTCCCCGAAATCGTCGCCGGCCCTGTAACTCCGCCCAGCGAGCAATTGGTATTCAGGTACACGCTCGAATTCGCAACATATCCGCCCTCATCCACGAGGTCGATCTTAATCTGCTGCTTCTGCCCCGCTGAAAGCAAAGCGCTGATATTGAGCGGTGGAACCCCGCCCGATGCAACGAATGTGTCTGGGTTCTGTCCTGTCAGATTTCCCGCGCTTGCAGCCCCCTGGTAGCTGCTCGTGAAGCAATTCTCAAATGGTCCAACTTGCGAACCGTTCACCCCGCCCGTACAAACATTCACAGGCCCGTTACTGTTCGTCAGGTTGGTGACGTTCACGTTGTTGTCGACCAGCACATTCCCCGTGCTGTTCGCCGGAGACGCGCTCGCCGACGAAGACAGATACGCGACCGGCGTCTGCGTGGAAGAGCAGTCAACATTCAGCGTATTCGAATTGAAAATGACCTGGCTCTCGCCGTATCCAGCTCCGGATTGCGAAAGCCTCACATTCAGAGGCGGGAAAAGCTGCTGAGAACTCTGAGCATTCAATTCAGCTGTGGGGGTAAGAACACTGGCCACGAACACCAACTGCAGGGGGAAAGGAAAAGCTTTCATCGCTTTGAACGACCTCCGCATTGTCTTCGCAATGCATATTGGGGCGCCCTTCCGCACGAAATCCACTTGTCGGGCAGAGCGAACAGCCACAAGTTAAAACTGAGGATCACAACGTGACCTGTCGAGCGCATCGACGGAAGGGAAACTGTCGCCAGTCTGCCTTAAATGCCCCCCCACCTGTCAAACAAAATCCAGCCTCATTTTGCTCTCGCAAAAAAGATGCCGACCGCGCAATCGCGGCCGGCACGCTGATACGATACAAGCACTTCCCCAGTGATTCTCAATGAACCTTACGTCTGTACGTCGGAATCTGCTCGCTCCCGCCCTTGGAGGCGAAACACCAGATCTCCGAACACCGGGGTTCAAGTTCCAGGAAGAGTGAGGTGAGGAGCCGGTGAATCCAACATCGACAGTCCCTGCTGACAAAAGAAGGATTCACGAAACCCGGCTCCTCAACGGCGCCCTTTACGTCCTGGCGGGTCTGCTGATCATCGCCTTCTCGTGGCAAAGCCGCGCCGGTATAAATCCGGATGGAATCTCCTATCTCGACGTATGCCGAGAAATCTTGAAGGGAGATCACGGCGCCTACTTCAATCCCTATTGGTCCCCGCTTTTCCCCGCGCTCTTGGCGGTGGTCATGAAGCTGTCTTCACCCGCGCCAGCATCCATCCTCCTTCTTGCACATGGTGTGGTCGCATTCTCAGCATTGGCAGGCCTCGCCGCATTCGTCTTCTTTGTCATGGAGTGGTCTCATTTGCTTTCTAGGAGCAGAACCTGCCCGACCGACCAGACAGGAGACTTCTCGCGAATCGCATTCGGGCTGGCACTATTCCTGGCCGCGATTATCAAGTTCATCAGCACCGACATTCTTACCCCGGATACTCTGGTGATGACTGTGGTCTTCGCTGTCGCCGGTTTGAGCTGCCGTTTGGCCAACAGGCGGGGATCAACGCCAAGTGCGATCTGCCTGGGACTGCTGCTCGCGATTGGTTATCTCACCAAAGCCGCCCTATTCCCGCTGGGCATGCTCTTGATCGCATTGTTGATGCTGGCCTGGTTCAGAAATCGAGCGCTGATGACTCGCATGATCGTGGCCTCGCTCGTTTTTCTCGCTCTGACCACACCGTACATCGCTGAACTCAGCGAGCGTCAACACGAGATCACCTTTGGAGAATCGGCAAAACTCAACTATGCGTGGTTGGTGCTGCAGAACTCGCCCGCATTTGCAGGATGGACGCACGGATTGGCGATCTCCGGCACTCCAGCTCACCCGTTAGTGGTGCTCGATACCAATCCAACAGTCTTCGAATTCGAGAACACGGCACCTGGAACCTTGCCGGTATGGTACGACCCGGTCTATTTCTACCGGGGGCTGAAAGCTCCCTTCGATTTGCGTCTCCAGCTCAAGCAGCTATTACGCGCACCGGCTCAAGCTCTCAGAGGCACCGGCAAGATCACGCTGGTCGTCTTGTTTGTCCTGATCTTTCTCGCAGCGTTGGCCCGAAAACAACAACTCCGCTCACTGAAATTGGCGGCCCCTTGGTTGATCGCGTGGGGATTGGGAGCCTACCTCATGTTCGGTCTTGTAGAACTGTTGCCGAGGTTCGTAGCTCCATTTTTCGTGATTCTAGTGTTGGTCGGCATTGACGAGCTTTTTACCCGTCTTCCCGAGGGCTCAGTCCGACTCGCAAGCCTAGCGCTCTTCGTCGGGGCTCTCTCTTTGATCTCTGGCCTCGTATTTTCTCGAACGCTCCGAAGAACCGTTTCTGCCGAAAGCGATGGGCGCGCACAGCAGCAACTGGCAGACGACCTGAAAAGAGACGGCGTCCTGCCCAACGACAAAATCGCCATCTTGGGCGAACCATTCAACGTCTATTTTGCCTTCGAGGATCAACTGCAGGTTGTCGCAACTATTGGCTTCCGCGGCGGCGGGCTCCACAACGACGCAAACTCTTTTTGGACTATGGATGCCAAATCGCAGCGAGCGCTTGAGGATCGCCTCGCCGGCCTTGGAGTGAATGCAATCGTCAGTTCATCCGCTTGCGATCCCGCAGCCGGGCCAGGATGGCGCGATGTCGGCGGCCATCATGATTGTGCGTTGATCTTGAAGCATGACCGATAAGCGGGCCATCCGGCTTCGCAAGCCCCGACATTGCCGGACCCCCCTCCTGCGCTTCTCGAAGAGTGGAGGAACTCGCCTCCACTCCCCAAATCTCGAACTCATTACCGCTCCCAGAACGGCGGCGGCTCGATTCCCAGCGCTCTCAGGTATACATAGCCCTGCCCTCGATGATGAATCTCGTTGTCGATTGCGTATTGAATCGTGTCGATGCCCCGACCTTCCCACTGTCCAAACGCCTTATCCACTTCTGTGAACCGGTGCGCCGGAATCTGCGCGAACACCTCATCCAGTCGCGCGGTTTGTTCATCCCAAACACGCAGCAACTCGCTCTTCGAAGTCACCGATGCCTTCGACATGTCAAACTCTCGCCACTTCCCCGTCGCCACACCCTCCGCAATCGGGACCGCCATTCGGATAAACTCCCACGCGAGTTCCGAAAATGGACGCATCCCGCCAACTGAAAACTGAAATAGTTTGTCTTCCGGAAACGCCTCAATCGTCTTGCGCGTCAGCCGGCGATGCCCTTGCCAGTTCTTCAGAACATCGCTCGGTGTCAAAATACCCACTTCAGCCACTGCGGTTGCCATAAGTGTTTCCTCCAGCCCAGATCTGAGCACAAACTCAAGCCTACGCACCATTCATGACAAAAGATGTCATATATGAAAAGTATTTTGCTAAAGTCTGCAATGACGGAGCGACATCGCAGGAACGGTCGGCCTTTATACAGCCATTTGCACAGAAGATCCCAGCACCGTCAGCCAGCTGCAAATGGCCGTAGGTGAACCCAACTCCGTCAGAGCGACCTACACAATCCCACGCCTGACTTCAAGCGACGTCAAGCCTTCCTCGGCAACTCCGCTTTTAATTTCCTCATTTCACTCGCAAAATTGCCAAGCTGATTTTGCACATTAGCTGCGCGCTCCGCTGCACAATGAGGTTGCAGCAATCTCGCCACTGTTAGCTCGGCACGATACGCCACTCCGGAGAACAGACCGCCGGATCGCTGACCCGCTCTGGTGCGATCCACGATTGAACTCACCAGGCGAGGGAGAGTTTTAAGCCGGACGAGTGCGTTCTGGCTGCTAAGCCCCTGCATTTGCATCAATTTAAACTCTAAACAATTTGCAATCAGCCGTTTACGAGGCTATAGTGTCCGTAAACCACTGAAAGCACAACAAAGGGTATGGGGGAAGGGGGGGTCCTGCTGATCCCGGAGCTTTGTTTCAGATCCAGCCCTGGCTGGAGGGCGATCACGATTTCGGACTTCAGCTGAGTTCAACAAAAAATGCGCGGCCCTTAGGCCGCGCACGCCATGCTACTACCAGAACTCAACAGCTTCCGCCAGCGATGGAGGGGATCACAAGCACCTCGTCCCCTTCCTGGAAAGCATACTTCTCGTTCCCCAGGAACCGGATGTCTTCTTCGTTGACATAGAAATTGATGAAACGACGAATCTGCCCATCATCTCCACGCAAATGTTGCCGCAACGCTGGAAAGCGGCCCTCGATGTCCGTCACAAGCTCCGGCAGATTCGCCGCGGTGCTCGAGATCTCTTTCACGTTGTTGGTGTGCTTTTGAAATGCGTTCGGCAAAAGAACCTTAACCGCCATGACTTTCTCCCGCCAGGCTCAAGCCCTGGCTTGCTGCATTGTGTTCTTCCACGAAGGTTTCGAAATCCGCAAGCCGCGGACGAATTGCTCGACTCTCATCGTATGCACCGCTCAGGCAGTCGGTCGTCTTCAGTCCGTTGCCCGTAATGCAAGTTACCGTCAGCTCATCCGGCTTGATCCGACCATGCGCATACAGCCGAGCCGTCACTGCAGTCGTCACACCGCCCGCAGTCTCCGTGAAGATGCCTTCGGTCTCCGCCAGTTCCTGGATCGCCGAAACAATCTCCACGTCCGAAACATCTTCGGCCCAACCGCCCGTTCCACGAATCACCCGCGACGCATAGATTCCGTCCGCTGGATTGCCGATCGCCAGTGACCGCGCAATTGTGCTCGGCCTCTGCGGTTCAATCACGTCGGTATCGTTCTTCACTGCCTTCGCAATCGGCGAGCAGCCAGTTGCCTGGGCCCCAAAGAACTTCACAGGCTTGTCTTCGACAAGGCCCAGTTCAATCAGTTCATTGAACGCCTTGCGGATCTTTGTAATCAGCGACCCGCCTGCCATCGGAACAACCACGTTGTCAGGCAAGCGCCAGCCAAGCTGCTCCGCAATCTCAAAGCCCACCGTCTTCGAACCCTCTGCGTAGTACGGCCGAAGATTCACATTCACAAATCCCCAGTTGTAACGCTCCGCGATCTGAGAGGAGAGCCGGTTGACGTGGTCATAATTCCCATCAACACGCACCAGCGTTGCGCCATAGACTTGCGTGTTCAGGATCTTTGCCGGTTCCAGGTCCGACGGAACCAGGATGTACGTTTTCAGTCCCAACCGAGCAGCGTGCGCAGCCACCGCATTCGCCAGGTTTCCTGTCGACGAGCACCCGACCGTGTCGAATCCAAAGTCCTGAGCGTTCGCCAGCGCCACCGCGACCACGCGATCCTTAAAGCTGAGCGTCGGCATGCAAACGGCGTCATTCTTGATGTAGAGATTCTTCGCTCCAAACTGTGTGCCGAGCCGCGGAGCCCTCACCAGCGGAGTCAGACCCGAAGGAGTCTGCGGAACATAGCTGTCCTTCACGGGCAGCAGCGCCTGGTAGCGCCACATATTCAGCGGTCCCTGGGAAATCGTGTCGCGGGTGAATCGGGTCTTCGCATACTCGAGGTCATAAGCCACCTCGAGCGGGGAAAAACACTCATCGCAGATCGAAAGCGGCTGATGACCATAGGTCTTGCCGCATTCCCGACATCGCAACCAATACGCAGTAGTCAAGGTCCCTCGCTTCGCAAAGGACTGCGGGACTACGGGCACGTGACCGGCTCAACGGAGTGAGCGAACCTGATGTGATTCGATAAACCTTAGAAGCCGCCAAGCGATGATTGCTTGACGACCCCGAATCTCATGTTCCCCGCCTTTCGGCGAGCGAGAGTTGACACCATACTCCTGGTTTGCCCAGGCAGGTTGTCGTGGCGTCACAGGGCCCGTCCCTCAGCCACTCTGCATGAAATCCAGGTTTGCCTTAGAAGGCAAACATGAATGACTTGTTTTTATCACAGGGCTTCAAACCGTGCAAGTTGCATTGCAGCAACCTGCGCCCAAAATCATTTGAACGGATGAATTTTGACCCCGAAACGCCCTTTCTCGGGCCTCTTCAGCACCGGAGTGCAACAGCTTGCATACAGAGCACATCTCACTTGTGAAGACGTTGAATTTCGGCGGCTTATAGAGAGTCCTTTCGGGCTTACAATCTTATCGACCCTAAGGAGAAAGCATTATGGCTTCAGACCTACTGGAAAAAGTCCCGTCAATTGAAGAGGTTTATCGCGAAGTCTCCAAGCTCTCGACAACCGTCACGCAGGCGGTCGAAGACGGGTTCAAAACAGCAGTCAAAGCGGTAGAACAAGGCCGCCATGCAACCGAAGACATGATCAGCGACGGAAAACGCATGATGCGTCGCAAACCCGTCGAATCCGCCGGAGTAATCTTCGCCGCTGGCATCCTGACGGGCGCGTTCATTACGTGGCTCGCATCGCGTCGCGACTAGTCACCGAAGTTGATCACAACCAGCACTCCGGAGTGATGCGAGCTAACCGCGCGCCTCACTCCGGGTGTATCCAAATCGCGTTTCCACCCCCCGGAGCCATCTTCACATCCAGCACAGTGTTCCGATCCACTGATTGCTTCGATAATTCAGTGTGCTTCGCGTTGGTATCGGCATCGGCTGCATCCGCGTAGATCTCCGCTTCGTATTTGCCATCTCCGAGGAAACTCAGCGGAACCTTCACAGTCCTTGCATCCCAATTTGTGATCGATCCGACATACCAGTCCTTGCCGCTGCGGCGAGCAACCGTAATGTTTTCCATCGGACGTCCGCTAAGCACACGCACCTCATCCCAAGTCACCGGTACCTGCTTGATGAACTCAAAATCGCGCTGCCCAGCGTAATGCTCCGGATAATCCGATACCATCATTAGCGGACTCTCGAGCACGACATACAAAGCCAGTTCATGCGCCCGCGTATTTGGCGCCATCGGCTCCTTGTCGCGAGCTTCAAATTCCGCTCGCGTCGCATTTCCAAAAGCGCCAGGAGTGTAATCCAGAGGACCTGCAAGCATCCGCGTAAACGGCAGCGTTGCATTGTGCACAGGCGTAGTTCGCCCGCTCCACTTCAGGTACTCCTTACCCATCACGCCTTCGCGCGTCACCACATTCGGATACGTACGGCGCAAGCCATCCGGCTTGAACGCACCATGATAATCAAGCATCAGATGATGCTGCGCCGCCAGCTCCGCAACGTGCCGGTACCACGCAGTCATCTGCTGATCGTCGCGATTCATGAAATCAATCTTCACGCCGGCGATTCCCCACTGTTCAAACAGCGGAAACGCCTGCTCCATGTACCTGTCCACAGACGTCCAATGCGACCACAACCAGATGCGAACATTCTTTTCTTTCGCATACCGAAGCAAATCCGGCATGTCGATCTGCGGATCAATCTTGGTAATATCCGCCATGGCTGCATAGTCGCTGGGGCTCTTTCGGTTCGCCAGCGCCCATCCCGCATCAATCAGCATGTAAGGAAAACCCGACGCGGAAGCAAAGTCGATGTAGTGCTTCATCGTCGCCGTATTCATTCCGGTTTTGAAAGTGACGCTCGGCGCAGCTTCTCCAGACCACCAGTCCCAAGCCGATTTGCCCGCTTTAATCCACGAAGTGTCCGCAATCTTCGACGGCGGATTCAGATTCAGAACGATATTCGATTCAACCAGTCGTCCCGGTTCATTACCGATCATCAACACACGCCACGGGGTCGTTAAGGGCGCTTTTGTTTCAACAGCAATTCCCTTTTGATCAATGCGCGGCGAAAGTTCAGCCTTCAACCCGAACCGCGCTTCACCTTTCTTCAGATACATTCCTGCGTAATTCTCGATATCCGCCTCGGTCACCGCGATCCAACCTGCACCCGGAACCTCAGCCAGAAGTGGCAGAGCGATCAGCCAATCGCGATGAATTCCATTGACCTGCCTCTGTTGATACTCGTCTTCGTATGAAGACTGGAAGCCATCCACGATCAGTGGATAGAGTGTTGCGTCTTTTGGGAAGTTGAACTCCGTCAGTTCCCGCTCAACACGCACATCCTTCCCACCAGGTTGTTCAGGCAACAGGTACCGGAACGCAATTCCATCATCGTAAGCCCGCACTTCGACGGACATCTTGTGACCCGCATCATCTGCCAGATCTATAACTGCTGAGTTGTAATGGTCCCGAACAGAACTCGTTTTGCCCACCGGAATTGTGTAGGTTTCATCGTGCTGTCCTGAATGCACACCGATCTTGTGCATCGCAGGACCAATCACTGGGACACCGTCAACTTTCAGCCCCAGCGCACTTTCATCAACGAGCCACTTGCCCCGAAAGTCCACCGAGTACTGGAGTTTCCTTCTTTTCGGTTCAGTTGCCTTATTCCCAGCAGAGTCGGACAGAGAGAAGACAATATTCCCATCAGGCGACGCAACTCGTACTCGAGCTGGATCGGAATCTTGGCTGAATGCCCTGCCAGCGAAACCCACAAGCAGGTAAACGACGCAGATCTTTAGGCGTGTCATGACACGCGCAAGCATAACATCTTAGGATTTGCAGCCAGAACTTCCGGAAAACAACCCTGATGAAAATGAAACGGCCTGCCGCTCTGCGACAGGCCTTCATGCTCTCAACCCAAGTGGAATCAGTTCGTGTAGATCCTCACGTAATCCACTTGCATATCGCCCGGGAAAACCGTTGTCGCATCGGGATTTCCCGGCCAATCACCACCAATCGCCAGATTCAGGATGATGAACTGCGGACCTGCATCAAACGGCCATGGATTCCCGAAGTTCGCTGGCGTGAAGGTCGCATACACGTTCAGAGGATCATCTACGTAGAACTGCACTTTCCCTTTCGTCCAGATCATTCCGTAGACATGCCAGTCCGCGGCCGAAAAGCCGGAAGGATGGTACTTCTCTGTTCCATCCAGATGCGCGCTGGTGCTGCCACCATGTACGGAACCTGCGATCCAGTCGTATCCTGCTGGTTGTTCACCCGCAGAGAACGGCGGATTGCTTCCGTCAATATGTTCCATGACGTCCAGTTCGCCACACGCCGGCCAGCTCACGGTCGTAATGTTGTTTCCCAGCAGCCAGAACGCAGGCCACATTCCCTGGCTCTCCGGCAGCTTCATCCGGGCTTCCACACGCCCGTACATAAAGCTGAAGATACCCTGAGTCTTCAACCGCGCTGAGGTGTATGTTGTGCCCGTTCCTTTGCGCCCGATCACGTGCAATACACCCGTCGCGTCTACATACGCATTCGGATTGGACGGATCACATGGAGACGTCGTCGAACCGGCCGCGCAGTAAGTCTCCATTTCGTTGTTACCGCAGCACCGGAATCCCGTATCGTAGGTCCAGATCTTCGAATCAGGCAGTGCATTTGCAGTTCCCGAGCTGGGGAACTCGTCACTCCACACCAGCACGCCCGATGCAAGATTGGGCGCAAAGTCCTTCGACGCTACTTTGCTGTTTGAATACCCTGGCGCGGCCGCAATTGCTTTCACGGTCAGGTTCGACGCAACCAGAAAAGGAGCGAAGTACTGCATCGACGTGCTCGTCGGATTCGAACCATCGAGCGTGTAGTAGATCGTTGCTCCGCTCGTACCGTCCGTGAGCGTAGCAATCGCCGCCCCGTTCTGTGATGGCGACGCAGTGATCGTTGGCGTCGCAGCACTCTGCGCGGGCGGAGGCGTTCCATCTCCGCCCGAGTTGGCCGAACTTCCACCGCCGCATCCACAAATCAATGCACTGACCAAAATCAACGACGCAAACATATCAGACCTCATCGGCATCTGTGCTCTCCAACTGATGTAGACAGCCGATTCCCAGACCGTCCAACATCTGAACACCAAGCATCAGATAGGGTCAACCATCAGCGCAGAGCTGCGATGTGATTCTCACCACAACGTCTTTCAGAGCCATCCCGCGGCGCTGGTATTCAACGTCCAGAGTCGTAATTGAGGTTCGGCGCTAACCACCGCTCTACCTCGGCGACACTCATACCCTTGCGCTCAGCGTAATCAGCAACCTGCTCGCGATCAATCTTGCCAAGAGAAAAGTATCTTGACTCCGGATGTGCGAAGTACAACCCGCTCACGCTCGAGCCCGGCCACATTGCATAGGACTCCGTCAGCTTGATTCCGGTGTTCGCCTCTACGTCGAGCAGCTGCCAGATCGTTCCCTTCTCCGTGTGGTCGGGACACCCCGGATAGCCAGGTGCCGGCCGAATGCCGCGATATTTCTCGTGAATGAGTTCGTCGATGCTCAGGTTTTCGCAACGGCCATAACCCCACTCGTCGCGCACCCGCTTGTGCAGGCACTCCGCAAATGCCTCAGCAAGACGGTCGGCCAGCGCCTCCGCCATGATCGCGTTGTAGTCGTCGTGCTTCGCCCGGAAGCCGTCGGCCATTTCCTTCAGCCCGAGTCCCGCCGTGACGGCAAACGCACCCACGTGATCGCACAGTCGAGTCTCTGCAGGCGCAACGAAATCTGCAAGCGAGCGGCAGGGTTCGCTCCCTTCTCGATTCGCTTGTTGCCGCAGGAAGTGCAGAGTTGCAAGCGCCTTCGTTCTGGAGCCATCGGCGTACAGTTGCACATCATCGCCGTTCGCAGATGCCGCGAACAGTCCATAAACCGCCCCTGCTCTCAATGATTTTTTGTCGATGATTTGATCAAGCAGCGCATTCGCCTCATTGAATATCTGGCGCGCCTGCGCTCCTTGCCTCTCGTCGTCGAGAATGCGCGGATATACGCCCTTCAACTCCCACGTATGGAAGAACGGTGACCAGTCAATGAATTCCCGCAGCCTTTCCAGCGGAAAGTCTTCGAGCACCCGAACACCTGTAAACTCCGGCTGCGATATATCTTCAGCCTTCCATTCAATCGGCGTCCGCCGTCTTCGCGCCTCCGCAAGAGTAATTGTCTTTACTTGTGGCGCAGCATGCGCTTTCCGCACTGATTCATATTCAGCCCGATGCTGCGCGATGAATCCCGCACGATTTTCATCGCTCAGCAGGCTCGTCGTCACCGGTACAGCCCGGCTCGCATCCACAATGTGTACCACCGGCTCGCTGTAGTTTGGCGCGATCTTCACGGCGGTATGTGCGCGGCTTGTGGTAGCTCCGCCAATCAGCAGCGGAAGCTTGAAATGCTGCCGCTCCATCTCGCGCGCCACGTGTACCATTTCCTCCAGAGACGGCGTAATCAGTCCGCTCAGCCCGATGATGTCGGCCTTGACCTCCTTGGCCCGTTCCAGAATCTTCTCAGCCGGAACCATCACGCCCATATCGATCACTTCGTAGTTGTTACAGGCCAGCACAACTCCAACGATGTTCTTCCCGATGTCGTGGACGTCTCCCTTCACAGTCGCCAGCACGATCTTGCCCTGCGCCTTCACCTCGTGTCCCGCAGCGACCAGAGCGGCCTTTTCGGCTTCCATAAATGGCGTCAGATAGGCGACCGCCTTCTTCATTACGCGCGCCGACTTCACCACCTGCGGCAGGAACATTTTGCCAGCGCCAAACAGATCACCCACTACACTCATCCCCGCCATCAGCGGGCCCTCGATCACAAGCAACGGCCTGCCAAGCTTCGCGCGCGCCTCTTCTGTGTCTGCTTCGATATAGTTATCGATTCCCTTAACCAGGGCATGCGTCAGCCGGTCCTCGACAGAGCCGTGTCGCCACTGCTCTTCCTTCTTCTCCGTGACAACTGCGCTCTCGCCCTTCAGCGTCTCGCCGAACTCAACCAGCCGTTCCGTCGCATCCGCACGCCGGTTCAGCAGCACATCTTCGACGAGCTCCTTCAGCTCCGGGTCAATCTCCTCATACACCTCCAGCATTCCCGCATTCACAATGCCCATGTCGAGGCCGGCCTTGATTGCGTGATACAGAAACGCCGCATGCATCGCTTCGCGCACGCGATTATTCCCACGGAAGCTGAATGAAATATTCGAAACGCCTCCACTCACCTTGGCATCCGCGAGATTCTCCTTGATCCACTTCGTCGCGCGGATGAAGTCAATGGCGTAGTTGTTGTGTTCCTCCATCCCTGTCGCGACCGTCAGGACATTGGGATCGAAGATGATGTCCTCTGCCGGAAACCCGACCTTGTCCACAAGAATCCGATAGGCTCGCTCGCACACTCGGATCTTGTCCTCGAAATCCGCGGCTTGTCCCTTCTCATCGAAGGCCATCACCACTGCCGCAGCGCCGTACTTGAGGATCGTCGCCGCGCGATCGCAGAACGCCTTCTCGCCTTCCTTCAGAGAAATCGAGTTCACAATCCCCTTACCCTGCATGCACTTCAGCCCAGCCTCGAGAACCGCCCAGTTCGAGGAATCGACCATGAAGGGGACCTTCGCCACTTCGGGCTCACTCGCCAGCAGTTGCAGAAAGCGCGTCATCGCCGCGACGCCGTCGATCATCCCCTCGTCCATGCAGATGTCGAGCACATTGGCCCCGCTCTCCACCTGCTGCCGCGCGACGCTCACTGCCTCTTCGTATTTACCGTCCTTGACCAGGCGGGCAAACTTCGGCGAACCGGCAACATTGGTCCGCTCGCCGATCATGATGAAAACGCCCTGCTGTTGAGTGAACGGCTGGGATCCCGACAGACGCAATGGCCTCATCGGCTCACCTCGATACGCCTGTCCAAAGGCTCCGCGGCAGGCAATGCCCTTGGCGGCAATCCCTCCAGAGCCTTCGCAATCGCCGCGATATGCTCCGGCGTGTTCCCGCAGCATCCACCAGCGATATTGATCAGCCCCGCCTTTGCGAAGTCGCTCAGATACTTCGCCATGTCCTCCGGCCCGAAGTTGAACCCGGTCGGCGACAACGGATTCGGCAGCCCCGCATTGGGGTAGCAGGAGATCGCTACATTCGCCTTCTCTGAAAGTTCCTCGAGGAACGGATACATCAGGTCAGGTCCCAATGAGCAGTTCAGCCCAACCGACAACGGCTTGACATGCTCTACCGCGTTCCAGAACGCTTCCGTAGTCTGCGCTGAAATCAGCGTCTCTCCACCGCGTCCCACAGCAGCAGAAATCATCATCGGCAGCTCGATTTTGTCTTCATCAAACACCTCGCGGACAGCCACCAGGGCCGCCTTTGCATTCAGCGAGTCGAAGATCGTTTCCACCAGCAGAAAGTCCACGCCCCCGGCAATCAGCGCCCTTACCTGCTCCGCATAAGCTGTCTTCACCTGATCAAATGTCACCGACCGAAAACCAGGGTCATTCGCATCTGGAGAATTGGAGAGCGACACCGTCAGAGGACCAATTGCGCCGGCAACAAACCGCGGCCGCCCAGTCTCTTTCCCAACCTTATCGGCCCATTCGCGACACTGCCGCGCCGAAGTCTCATTGATCTCCCAAGCGAGTTTTTTCAAGAACGGATCCTCGATAACCTTCTGATAGAAGGCCGGATCCTTTCTGCCCCCGTGCTCCCGCGGATCATCCACAAAGAACTCACTCTGCGCGATCGACGTCGCACCAAAGGTGTTCGTCTCCAGGATGTCTGCGCCGGCCTCGAGAAACCGCCGGTGGATGTCGCCAATCATCTTCGGCTGCGTCAGTGAGAACAGGTCCCCATTGTTCAGCAGGTCCTTCTTTGCATCCTTGAATCGCTCGCCGCGGATATCCGCCTCGGTCATGCCGTACGTGCGGATCGTGGTGCCCATCGCGCCGTCGATGATCGCAATGCGCTTCTTGAGGATCTCCACCAGGGGATGTTGGCTGCTTGTCATATCTATTGGATGATTGTAAGGGGCTTAGGCCGCAGGGAGTGACAGCACCACAGCGAACAGCGGGAATCCCATGCTGGAGAGCTAGTTACCAATCTTCAACTGGCAGATCCATGAAGGAAACAGTCAGGAAGTATGAATTGGATTTTGGGACCAGTAAACGGCGTCGCAGCTACTTTGCCGGCGCAATGGCATTGACTGGCAGCAGCATATCTTCCTTGCGCATTACCAGGTTCGTAGCATTGAGCGTTGCGAGCTCAAATCCGTGACCGTGCGTAATCGCGTCCGTGGGGCAAGCCTCAACGCAATATCCGCAGAAAATGCACCGGTTGTAATCGATGTTGTAAACCTTGGCAAACCGCTCCGAAGAGGAAATGCGTTGTTCTTCTGTATTCTCGGCGGCTTCAATATAGATGCAATTCGCCGGACATGCCGCCGCACAGAGGAAGCACGCCACGCACTTCTCAAGACCGTTTTCATCCCGCTGCAGGACGTGCGCTCCGCGGAACCGCTCCTCGAATTTCGCGCCGCGCATGGGGCCCGAGCCGTCTGGGTAATTCTCCACCTGCGTCGGCTGCAGCATCTCTCCAAACGTGATGCTCATGCCCTTGGCAATTGCAGCGATATTGCGCACGACCGACATAGTTCAAGTATACGATGGCACGCGTGGCACGGCCAGTTGGCCTTCAGCTCCGTCAAAAGCTAAATCTATCCGGTCCCTGAATGCACCTCAAGGATCGCTCACCGCTGTCGATGAACTGGTTACAGGCCGCTTGATCGATGCAGAGTCTGAGAAGGCCGGTTCATGTTGACACCAAACTGCGCCACCAGCGAGCTGCACAATTCAGTCAGCACGGATGCGTCATCCGCTGGCAAGCTGGCTGACTTCATCTGCCAGAGCCCTGCCATGCTCAGGATTCTTGATCAGGTCGGGATCGTCGGACCACACCTGCGCTTGGCGGTGATCGAGGGCGAATCTGGTGTGGGCAAACAGGCGCTGGCGCGCCTGCTTCATCGTCACCATACACTGCGCCATCCCGCAGTAAGCCATTTGGAATTCATCCGGTCAGATTCGCGCGAGTGGCTGCTCACTCTATCTGACGTGCAACTTCTCTCCGGTTTCATCTTCCTCGATCGGGTCGATCTGCTCCCCGCACCGGGCCAGGCTCTACTGCTTCGCGTCTTGAAAGACCTCGACGTCCTTCAACCGCGCCCTCTTGTGAGAGGCTGTTCTTCCGAAGCTTCCCTTCGCGATCTCGCACGCAAGGGCCAATTCCACGCCGAGTTGGCCCTTCGGCTCACTTCCGTGCGCTTCGCTGTTCCACCACTTCGAGAACGGAAGGAAGAGATCGTTCCGCTCTCCCGGCTTTTTCTTCAACGGCTTGCCTCCCGATATCATCTGCCCGAGATCGATCTCTCTCCCGATGCAACTGCACGCCTTCTCGGACATTGCTGGCCAGGCAATCTGCACGAATTGTCGAGCATCCTTGAATCTGCAGTTGTCGGGTGCTCCAGCGGCACGATTCAAGCGAGCGAACTCGGTCTGCGCACTCTGGTTTCACCTTTGCCAGAATCGGTCCATGCACCCGAATTGCTCAACCTTGATGCCGCCATTCAAGGCCATGTCCTGCACGTTCTCGATCTCAACCAAGGCAATAGACTCAAGACCGCGCGCCAGCTCGGAATCAGTCGATCCACCCTGCATCGTCTCCTTGATAAACACCTCTCGCCCTGCCGCTGAATTGTTTCCAAGCTGGACCCACCGCCCACCCGGTCGGCTACACTCAACCCGATGACTTCATCTCCGATCTACGCACAAATGCGCGCTGGCTTGACGAAAACCGCAATCCTTTTTGCCGCCGGAGTGCTCTCTCTTCCGCTCCACGTTCCAGCCCAGCTCACTCCGTCTGCAACTGCACCCTCCTCCCCTGACGATCGCGCAAAGGCTCTTCACGATATCTTCCATGACTACTGGGAACAGACCCTCAAGCGTCAGCCGGAGTTCGCATCTTCCCTCGGTGACAAACGCTACAACGACAAGGTCTCCGACTACTCGGTTAAAGCCATCAACGATTGGCTCGCCGTCGAGCAGGAGATGCTGCTCAAACTTGCTGCCATCGACGCCACGGGGCTCCCTGACCAAGACCAGATCAGTCGCGAACTCCTCATACATGACCTCACCGACGATCAGGAGAGTGCCGAGTTCAAAGAGTGGGAAATGCCGGTCAACCAGATGGGTGGCATCTACTCCACGTACCCGCAGCTCGTCGCGCAGCTCAGCTTCACCACTGCGAAGGACTACGACGACTGGATTGACCGCCTTCGCGCGATTCCGCATGCCTTCGATCAGGTAACGGCCAATATGTCGCTGGGTATCGACGAAAAGCGCGTTCCGCCGAGGTATCTCCTGGAAAAGACCCTCGAGCACGTGAAGCAACTTGCTACTCAGAAGCCAGAGGACTCGCCGCTCGCTCTACCGCTGAAAAAATTCCCTGAATCTATCTCACCTGCCGAACAGACCCGAATTAAAACCGAGATGCTTGCCGCAATCAGCAAGCAGGTGTTGCCGGCTTACCAGCGCTTTGCGCGCTTCCTCGAAGTCGCCTACATCCCGGCTGGGCGTTCCGAGCCAGGCATCTCTTCGATTCCCGACGGCGCTCGCTATTACAGATTCCGCGTTAAACAAAGCACGACCACGAATCTCACACCGGACCAGATTCACCAGATCGGCCTCGACGAAGTAAAGACAGACGAAGCCGAGATGCTCGCGATCGCGCAGAAACTCGGTTTCCAGGATCTAAAATCCTTCCGAGAAAGTCTCAAGTCCAATCCCAAACTGAAAGCAACCTCGCGCGAGCAGCTCCTTGATACCTATCGCGGATACCTCGGCCCGATGCAGGCCAAGCTTCCCCAGCTCTTCGGTCGCCTACCCAAGTCTCCATTCGAAGTCGTTCCCGTTCCCGACTACCGCGAGAAGACCTCAGCTCCGGCGTACTACGAACCTGGCACGGCTGACGGCAGCCGTCCTGGCCGCCTGTTTATCAACACCTACAACGCCACGGATCGCGACCTCTACCAGGTTGAAGACATCGCCTATCACGAAGGACTTCCCGGCCATCACCTCCAGATCTCCATCTCGCGCGAACTCCAGGGGATGCCCGATTTCCGAAAGTTTGGCGGCTACAACGCCTTCGACGAAGGTTGGGGACTCTACTCCGAGCGTCTTGGCAAAGACGTCGGCTTCTACAAGGACCCTTACTCCGACTATGGCCGTCTGCAAGGCGATATCTGGCGTGCCATTCGACTCGTGGTCGACACTGGAGTCCACTCTCAGCACTGGACGCGTGAACAAATGGTCGACTACTTCCACCAGCATTCCACAATCGATGAGACCAGCATCCAGGCCGAGGTTGATCGTTACATCGCGTGGCCGGGGCAGGCACTCGCATACAAGGTCGGTCAGCTCGAGATACTCAAGCTCCGCGAGCAGGCAAAGAAAGAACTCGGAGACAAGTTCGACATCCGCGCCTTCCACGACCACGTAATCGACTCAGGCGCTCTACCCTTGGACGTCCTCGATGAGAGAATCACCACCTGGATCAAGAACCAGAAATCTACCAGCAGCAAGTAAATCAATCTGAGTTTCGGTGCAGACAGCAACACGGCAAAGCACCACGGCGTACAAACCGTCCGACCGACCCACATGATCGTCATTCCGACCGGAGGTCGCCGTAGGCGACCGCAGCGGAAGAACCTGCAGTTGCTTTTCTGTCGACCCGGCTATGAACCTTCGCACCCATATTGAAAGCACGATAAGCTGAATTCCATGCAAGTCCCCTTCGCCAAAAAATGGCAAAAAGAAATCGACAAGCTCCGCAAGATCGCGCTCGACTGCGACCTGGTCGTAGAGCTTAAGTGGAGTAAATCCTGCTTCACCTTTCAGAAGAAGAACGTCGCCATCATCATTCCTCTCAAGGAGTCCTGCGCGTTCTCTTTCTTCAAGGGCGCGCTCCTCAAAGATCCAAAACACATTCTTCAAAGAGTCGGGGAGCACACTCAGGCCGGACGCTGGATCAAATTCACCTCGGTCAAAGAAATTGCCGCTCTGCAATCAACCTTGACGAAGTACCTCTACGAAGCGATCGAACTCGAAGAATCCGGAAAAAAGGTGAAGCTCAAAAAGCCCTCCGAGTTTCCCATCCCCGATGAACTGCGAGCTCTGCTCGACAAGGATGCAATCCTTCGAGCCGCATTCGAAGCCCTGACGCCCGGGCGCCGAAAGTCCTACAGCTTCCACATCTCCGCCGCGAAGCAATCCTCGACCCGAGCCACCCGCGCAGAACGATGCATCCCTCTGATCCTCAGCGGTCGCGGCTTCCTGGAACGCCCAGGCTAATCAAGACGGACTCAGGTTTGCATTTGAACAGACGACGGTTCACTCCGCATCGGCATCTCACCGATCACTGGCATCAATGCCCTACTTCGCGGAAAGAAATCGAAGGATCTCCGACATCACGCGTTCTGACTGATCCGTCCGAAACAGGAACTGTGCGTGAGCCGAACCCTCGAGCACAATAAGCTGCTTCGGTTTCGGTGCCGCTTCATACGCCGCGCGGATTTTGGGCAGCCTGGGCCCATCGTCGCTCGCGTCATCGCGCGCCACAATAAACAACGATGCGCATTTCAGCTTCTCCGCAGGTCCGTCCGGATAAGCCCCGAGGAAAACAACACGATCGATCTCGCCCGGTCCCGCAGCAATTGACGCCCCGCCCGCCGCACCGCCGCCCATACTGCCCCCAACGACCGAAACGCTCTTCGCACCATTTCGGTGGAGATATCGCACAGCTGCAAGCACGTCCAGCTTCAAAGGCGCATCCATCGGGTCGGCATCACCCGGCCCCTTCGACTTGCCATAACCCCTGAAGTCGAACGCCAGCACCCGGAAGCCGGCGGCCTCCAGCCTTAAAGCCTGCGCCTTCCAACTCTCTTTGTTGAAGCTTCCGCCATGGGCCAGCACGACCCCATGATTTCCGTTTCCGTAGACATCACCATAGAGAAGGCCACCGTCCTCTGTTGGGAACGAGACGGTCTTCTGCGCGCCGGCTGATGTCGCCAGCAGGAGCACCAATCCCAGTCCGAGAAGTTCGCGCACGCAGCAAATCTAGCACTCCCGACTCGAGCTCAATCAACAGTTTCTCTGCGGGAGGAAAACTCACCAATTCGTCACATACCTATTTACAAAATAGCTATCCAGCACTACCATCCGTTCCATGGCCAGAAACTCCGATGATCGTGATCTCTTCCCCGGCGCCCTCGAAATCATGATTCTGCAATCCCTTCGCCATAAACCAATGCACGGCTATGCGCTTGTAAAGCACATCAAGCAGGTATCAAACGAGCTGCTCGAGGTGGAAGAAGGCTCTCTCTATCCCGCTCTCCAGCGAATGCTCCGCGAAGGTTTTCTCGACTCCGAGGAAGGCGTCTCCGCCAAGGGTCGTCCAACACGTATTTACCGCGTCACCGACTCCGGCATCCGCCGCCTCGAGAAAGAACTCTCCAGCTTCGGCAAGATGTTCGAGGGCATCACCCGCGTGCTTGCCTTTTCCCAGTCCTGATCGAAAGCGCCAGCCCACTCCGCGAAAACGAAACAGGAACCAGAACAAACGTCGCAGAAGCAGGAGATCACGATGAACCCACTCCCCCCCCTATTCGGACGCACCCGGCGCTACAGCGACATCGACGTCTCCATTGAAGAGCACATCCAGGAACGAGCCGACGAGCTGGAAGCAGAGGGCGTGCCGCGCAGGCAAGCCGAGCAGACCGCCCGGCGGGAGTTCGGCAACGTAGCCCTCCTGCAGCAGCGCAGCCGCGAGCAGTGGCAATGGCCGCCGCTCGAATCCTTGCTTGCCGATCTCAAGTTCGCTCTTCGCCGCCTCCGCAAATCTCCCGGCTTCGCGATCACCGTCCTTCTCACGCTCGCCATTGGAATCGGGGCCAACACGGCCGTTTTCAGTGTTGTCGACGACGTGCTCTTAAAGCCGCTGCCTTACCCGGATTCCAACCAGCTCGTTGCTCTATGGCTTAATGCACCAGGCGCGGCTGGCCTGGCCAATTTCGAGAGCGGGCTTCGGCTCTCGGAATCGATGTACTTCACCTTTTCCGAAAACAATCATTCGTTTCAGTCGCTCGGAGTCTGGGTCCAGAACACTGCCAACGTAACCGGAATCGCTCAGCCCGAGGAAGTCCACACCATTCTCGTCAGCAACGGACTTCTCGAAACTTTGAACGTTCCACCAGCGCTCGGACGCTGGCTCTCTCCGGCGGATCAAGACCCTCACGGAGCCAAGCGCGTGATGCTCAGCTATGGATACTGGCAGCGCCGCTTCGGTGGTGACAAGTCCGTGATCGGCCGCAACCTTCAGCTCGATTCGCAATCTCGAGAGATTGTCGGAGTCATGCCTCGCGGATTCCGCGTCGTCGACAACGATTTCGACCTCCTCGTTCCTCTGCAATTCGACCGGGCAACGGCCATCCTCGCGGGCTTCGGATACAACGGCATCGGACGACTCAAATCCGGCATCTCCATTCCGCAGGCGAATGCCGACGTCTCCCGGCTTATCGAGACCTGGATGCACACGTTCCGGAATGGCCCGGGAAGCAATCCGTTCTACTACCGCGTCTGGAGAATCTCTCCGGCCTTCCGTCCGCTCAAGGAATTGGTGATCGGCAGCGTTACGGGCGTCCTTTGGGTGGTCATGGCCACGGTGGGATTGGTGATGCTGATCGCTTGTGTGAACATTGCCAACCTGCTCCTCGTCCGCGCTGACTCGCGCCAAAACGAACTTGCCGTGCGCGCCGCCCTCGGAGCCGGCCGCGGAAGAATCGCGCGAGAGCTTCTGATTGAGAGCGTCGCGCTCGGTTTGTTGGGTGGCTTATTCGCGTTGGGCGTCGCCTTCGGCGGCCTCAAGCTTCTTGTCGGGATGGGTCCAGCAAATCTGCCACGCTTGAGCGAAGTCACCATGGATTGGGGTTCGCTCCTATTTGCAATTGCGCTCTCAGTCCTCTCCGGCCTCTTCTTCGGTTCTATTCCTGCGCTGAAGTACTCGAGCACTCGTGCTATTGCCACGCTGTCCGGAAGCAAGCGGACCGCAAGCGATAGTCGTACTCGCCATCGCTCGCGGAATATTCTCGTCGTCGCCCAGGTTGCCATGGCGCTCGTGTTGCTCGTCAGCGCGCTCCTGATGATTCGGACTTTCACTGCGCTACGCAACGTGGATCCCGGATTCAGCGATCCAGCTCATCTTGAGACCCTGCGGATTTCGGTTCCAGATCTCCTCGTGCCCAACCAGGTCCGTGTCACCCAATTGCTCAATGAAATCTCCGACAAGATCGCCGCCGTTCCCGGAGTCGAGTCCGTTGCTTTCGGAGGCGCGGCCCCTATGGAAGGCATCGATCCGAACTGGGACGAAATGGCCGCAGAAGGTAAGGTCTATCCGGGCGGCGAACCGCCTCTGCGCCTGTTCAACTACGTTTCTCCGGGCTTTTTCAGCGCGATGGGTACTCGAATGCTGGCAGGTCGCGAATACACGTGGGACGATGCCTACGGACTCCGCAACAACATCATCGTGTCTGAGAACTTCGCCCGCGAAAACTGGGGATCTCCGCAAGCTGCAGTTGGCAAGCGAATCCGCCAGTTCTCCAAAATGCCCTGGCAGATCATCATTGGCGTCGCGCAAGATGTCCGTCATAACGGCGTAGATGAGAAGGCGCCTGAAATCATTTATTGGCCGGCGATGTTCAACAGTCCCTACACACAAAAGCCGGTTATCACTGGCCCGCGTGCAGTCTCCTTTGTGATCCGAAGCAAGCGTGCAGGATCAGAAGCTCTCGTCGCCGACATTCAGCGTGCGGTTTGGTCCGTCAATAACAATTTGCCGGTCGCTACCCCCGGAACCATGCAGGACATTTACGCCAAATCGATGGCACGCACATCCTTCACCCTCGCCATGCTGGCCATCGCGGGCACGATGGCGCTCCTGCTCGGCATCATTGGAATATACGGCGTAATTTCTTACGCGGTTTCGCAACGCACTCGCGAGATTGGAATCCGCCTGGCGCTTGGGGCACAAAAATCCGAACTGAAATGGATGTTTGTTCGTTCTGCTCTTGTGCTGACGGCCACGGGCATTGCCATAGGTATCCTGGGAGCCGCCGCAGTCACGCAGTCCATGAAATCGCTGCTCTTTGGAATCAGTCCCCTTGATCCGCTGACATATGTCACGGTCCCGCTGGTCATGTGCGCTGCATCGATATTGGCGAGCTATCTGCCGGCAAGACGCGCCGCAGGAATCGACCCGATGGAGGCTTTACGTGTCGACTAATTCTTCGCGGCTAAGTTAACTCGTTCGATGTACCCCACCGATGGAGTCCAACTCACCGTGTCGTGCTCATTGTCTCCGTTCGCGTGAACCTCAAACCTGAGAACATCACCCTGCGCAACCTGGATCGTATCCACGTCCGTCGCGTACCCTGCCTGATCGCTCGCTCCGATGAACTGCATTCCGCCGGCAGCAGGCCAGATCTGAGTCACGCCTCCTGAAGTCACGAGACTGATGCTGGCGTGAACTCCGCCGCCGCCGCGCGTATCGGTTTTCAACACTCTGCCCCTGACGCTGATTGTGCCCGCTCGGGGAGCTACCCACGCACGCGCCACACCACCGCTGTTGCAGGCACCCGAACAACTGGCAGGAAGCAGGTTGAATGCACTCACGAACTGCTGGTCGCCTTTCATCCAGGAACCATTCTCCAGCGTGGATGAATACTCGGGCAGGTCATTCCAGGTGGAACCCGACGACTGGTATTGATACCGCCACTGGTTTTTGCCCTGTACCGACGAGAAGAGTTCAGCCGCGAAGTTCGCCGCCAGTTCAGTCTGGTGTTGATTCACATTCTTGATCAGCGCGATGTTTCTGCCCGCCAAAAAAGGACCGTGTTGTTCGAAGAACAGGTTGTTGCCGATCTTCCCCGACGGGGTCCCATATCCCTGCCCCATGTTGTCTTCCCAAATCGATGCCGCGCCCGGCCGATGAGAATGAGCATTCTGCGTGAAGGTATTGCTGCTGAAATCGATCGAATCTGTGTGGTCACCGGGGTGAATGTTTAGAATCTCGACTGCCGGCCCTGCATTCCCCGCAAAGAAATTTCCCTGCAGCGTTACATTGCTTTCCGACCATTCGAAATCGATCGCCGTCTCGTCCGGGCTGCCCGAATGCGGAACCCCAAAGAAGATGTTGTTGATGAAGGTGACCTTATGGACCCGTCCTAAAATCACGGCTGCGGTCCCCGTCGGGGTCCGGCATCCCGCCTCGTCGAACAGAACCGAGTTGATCAGCGTCACATTCGACATACCCAGGAGCCGAAGAGCGTCGCTGCATCCCAACCCGGCTCGCTGATAGATCTCCGCCGCATGTCCGTTATCACTTGCGAACACAAGGCGATTCATGACTACATCCTGAAAGGCGTTGTGTCCGTCCTGATTGTCGGTTGTATTGGTTTCCGCATCGAACGCGAGGCTGTCTACGTTATTTGCTCCGCGAATATCGCTTACAGCCACACCCTTCAACACATACTGGGATGTCGAGAACTTGACGAACGAGGCGATATTGAACAGAATCCCCGAGGAAAGATTGATATTTAAACTCGCTGCAAATGGATCCGGGACTTTCCGCTGGACCGGGTAATCCGTCGAGAAACCACCCCAGATTCCTTTGTTGTCGTGGGCATAGACATGGCTGATGTTGATTCCGTTGTTGAACAGCTGTGTGTAGTGCAGCAGGATCCCCACGCTCGCCCGCCCGACTTCCAGATCACTGATGTTCCAATAGCTCCCATCTGTCAGAAGCACACAGATATCGCTGACCGCCTGATTCCGAAGAATTCTCGGATCAGCTCCTGTCCCATAGGCTCCCAACACGATGGGCTCGGTCGGCGTTCCATCACCTGCAATAGACAATTGCTGGTTCCAGTTACCACCACGCGCCAACAGGATCTGATCCCCCGGGCCGAAACTCTTGACTCTGTTTGCGGGGGAAAACGTGCACCACGGCTGCGCAATGGTGTGCGGGCCACCGTCGTTGCAGTGAGAGTCCGAACGATTGTTGATGTAGTAGGTTGTGCCTGACGCAAAGGCGGGTGTCGCAAATCCAGCCACACCGATCAGGAACGCCCACGCAGTGAGCCAACACTTCCGATGGGTGGTATTTCGAGCCCGTTCTGGCTCCTGGTGGGAACCTAAAGCGCAGACAAAGGTTTTGGAATGAAGGTGGGAGACTCCAGTCCGGCGGCCGCAAAACGCATGCAGCAGGTGCAACAAAACCAAGACACAACTCCAGCGTCAACGCAGATTCGCGTCGCAAAAAACAACAGAACTTTCCCTTACGCACGCGCGAAATTTCGATCGCATCGCGGCGGGAGCGTTCGAACTGTTGATTGATTACCTAGAGTCTACACAATCACACGGTCACCTTGTATGTAATTTGCGTCACATCAGCACAACAGTACCGTCTGGATCACCAGTTTTTTGGCTTGCATTCGGATACAGCAAACAACGAGAATCCGAGATTGTAGTTAGACCATTTCCTCGTATTGCGCTCGACGTTCTTCAGTATCCGAACGAAAGCTCAGCACCTGGCTCCCGAGGGAGATCCGATGTCCACTGCTCCTGCTCAAATCTGGAATGGTTCCGCCTTCCACATCGAACGATCGCTGGGCCAGCTCCCGGGATCGCTCATCTTTCGATTCTCCGGTCCTTTCACCGCACGCGATATGTACGCGGCGCTGACTCCGGCAGAGCTGAAAAACCTGTTCGAGGTGGAGCCCATCCCGCAGCACCCTTCGGAGATCAACATCTTCGACCTTACCGAGGTCCCTTACATGGACTCCTGCGGTCTTGGTCTCATCGTTGGCCACTTTGTCAGGTGCCAGAACAAGGGCGTTCATTTCGTCGCCGCCGGAGTGAGTCCCCGCGTGCTTCAGCTCTTCCAGATGACAAAGGTCGATCACCTCTTCCCCATGACCAGCACGGTGGACCAGGCGGCCGCGGTCTCCAGGCACAAGCTGTCGAATTGACTGCGGTAGCTGCGAATGAGCGTGGTAGAAAAGGGCAGGCCATCGTCGGACAGAGTCCAGTGATGATTCGTGTAACGGATCCCGAAGATGTTGACGAATGCAAAGCGAAGTCCTTCGCATCCCTTGGACCAAAAATTCGCTTCGTTCGCTGAGAACTTCGGCCGCGACACCGCGTGAAGCAATCGTCGGAGATTCAAATCCGGCGCTTTGGAATCCATACGCGCCCTGTGTTATCCTTTGCAAGGATCGGTGGTCACATCCGCTGGTTCTCGTTGCGCATTAATCCCCGCCGCACAACGATACAAACCTTCTGGACGCGTAGCTCAACTGGCAGAGCATTCGGCTCTTAACCGACAGGTTGAAGGTTCGATTCCTTCCGCGTCCACCATCTCAAATCAACAACTTAGACGCGGCTTCCGACTTCCCCGAACCCCACACATCCCCACATCGGCTAAACCGCTACTGCCATGTTGGGTGCAATCACCATTTGCACGACCTTCGAGTTAGCCTCCTGCTTCGCCCTCGAACTCGCGTTGCCGTACACATTCATGGTGGTTGCAACGTTGCTGTGTCGCATGAGTTTCTGTTGTACTCCGACGGGTGCCCCCGTCTCGTCCAGGAGTGCACGGTATGTGTGCCTGAACGTGTGCCACCCTAGGCCCTTCTCCGGCAGTCCCAGCTTCTTAAAGGCCGGTCGGAGGATGTGTTGCTGGATTGTGCCCGCGTTGTAGCACAGTCCGTTCACCGGCGATTGAAAGACGAACCCAGTTTGGCGCTCACCCTTCCACCGGAGCAGTATGTGTGAGAAGTCTGGATCGAGAGGGATGTAATCGTTCGATGCCTCGGTTTTCACCTTCCCGATGCGCCCATTGACGACACCCTGCTGTACCAGCATCTCTGCGGTTTCAAAGTTGATGTGTTCCCAACGGAGTGCGAGAACTTCGGATACTCGCATCCCTGTACACATTGCGACCATCGCCATGGTTCGATGGGGGTCTTTTAGACACGTCAGCAGACCCTGAAACTGCTCGGGAGACAGAATGTGTGGCCTTTTCTGCCGTCTACTCGTCCCCCTAAGCTTGACCACATCCACCGGGTTGCGTTGCACATCCATCAGGCCCCATAGCATTGCTCTCTCGAAAAGCAGGTGCATGAGGGCACGTACGTGTCCACACGTCTTCGGTGACAGGGGCAGAGACTTCAGCCATTCCGAAATGTCCATTGGCTTCATTTGGGAGATAGGTGTGTCCCCCCATTTGGGTCGAACGTGTGTCTTGATGTAGCTTCGGTATCCGGCAGCTGTGCTCCAGGAGAACCCACCTGTGACGGTGCAATCACCAGTTGGCTGGGTCACGATCGCTTCGAGACGTTCTTCGGTCTCAAATCGATCAAGGATCAGTCCGAACGTGGGCCTGTTGTGCTCGCGAAAGGACTGTGGATCGTTGATGCGAAACTTCTCCTCCTGGAGCCGGAGACGCATCTTCGATTCGGTTGGATAATCGCGCACGCTGAACGTCTTCTGACGCATCGGGCTTCCCGGTTCCGCATGATTGCGGAACCTGAACTCCCACACCTCTGCTCCAGACTTGCGGCGCACTTTGCGGAGACTTCCTTCTTGATACCTATTCCGCGTGAGTTGCAAGATCATTCTCCTGACTACTTCACGCAGAACGGCTGGCTGCACCGATTTTCATTCTGTCGGACCCATGCGTCAAGCGCGGACAGACGGAAATACACATTCCTACCGATCCGAATGGATGGGGCGTGCCCCTGGCGCGCAAATTTCTGAAGTGTTTTCGGGTGCATATGAAGATGTGTTGCCGCCTCCTGTGCAGTCAACAGCGCCTCGAATGTGTCCCCTGTGTTCCCCTTGAGAGTCGTACCTCGAACGTTATCCATTGTGTCTTGCCCCTATGTGTACCCATCAACCCAACGTGCGGCTGCACATTGTGCAACCGTTATGACGCCGTCGCACCTCGATGCGTCAAGGAACACGACCACATCGCCAGCATCCTGCTACTCGATTCAAGCCGCCACCTTGACACGACATGTTCCACTCGCCAGACTTTTTAAGCACACCCGAACCCTTGGAACCCAACACTCAGAAAGTTTCGTCAACTTGCTTGATTTCCAAATTCGAGCAGTGCATATCCTTTGCCTTCGATTGATCCGCAGCCCGCGAATTAAGGAGCGACAGGCCGTCAATCACGACCTGGGTTGAAATGCGAGTAACACCGTCTTTCTGCCATTCGCGCGTCTGAAGATGGCCCTCGACGTACACCTTCGAGCCCTTGTACACGTAATCGCGCACGATTTCAGCCGCTCGCCCGAACGCTGCCAGCCGATGCCACTCTGTCTGAATGTTCGCGTCAGCAGCTCGATATTTGGTAGCGAGTGAGAAACTTGCCACCACTGTTCCGCTCCCCGTTGAGTGCACTTCAGGATCCTGCCCTACATAGCCGAGCAAGATAACGCTATTAACGCATCGCATTTACTCTCAACTCCTGTGTCAGACCACAAATTAACTACCTCGAACGATTGCAAGAATCCTTCCCCGTCCAGCGTGATCGAGATGAACTCGTAAAGATTTTGCTGTGTATTCCACTGCCCCATGCGAGCGTTTCGCAATTCAGTCCAAATCGAAGATGCAAGTAGCTCCCAGCGGATTTCTGATGCAATCCTTGGGAACAGCTTGATGCTCCGAGAACTGGTGATTCTCCGGGTGCCCTTCGGGGCCGAAAGGATCAGATCTTTCGTCAGGTATTTCGAGAGGTACCGCGCCACCCGGCGCACCGTCACTTGCTTGATAAACACGATGCGCCCGCCCCCGAGCGATTCCCAGACTTCGCTAATCCAGGCCTGGGGGATGTAGCGATCGAACAAGACGTGCAGATGCGGCATACCTGCCTGGGTGAACTCAAGGATGCATATAAACGACGGAGCTTCATCGAATCTCCGCTTGAGGTATTCGCGGAACTTATTGAAGCACCAGCGCAGGTGCGGAACTGCAACCTTCCGATGTTCGACGTTCTTGGGGTCTAGGGTCAGCGTTAGGAAATAGCTGAGGTTTAGCCCTTCCGCCACCTCTGTGATGCGTTTACGCGCCATTCTGGCGCGGCGCGGGCCACAATATGAGCAAGTCCACCCGCCGCAATTGATCCGCCGGAAGACTTTGCGCCCCGTTTTCGGGTCGACACCTCGAATACAGCACCGACCGCAGAACTTGCCCCGATTCGTGGGGCGTCTGTAATACTCCGGGACATTTGGGTTGTGTTGATTATTCGTTATTGAGTCAAGTGAAGAAAAACATGCGGCAATGCCGCGACCAGCAGGGGTTTCACCCCCGCACCCCCAGGACAGTTCATTATCCTTACCGGCAGGCGTGAAAATCCCTTCGCCGGTATAGGCGCTCGCATAGACCGCAAACGGATCACTTGATATGTTCGCGGGGTCCGACCTGCCGTCTAAGTCGAGGGTCGGGACTGTCCAGGAACCGTTGCCCTCTCTGATGTGGTCGAACCCCGCAGCTTGAACTTCCATTTGTGCCTCTCTTGCCCTTTCGTTTCAGCGAATCAAAAACCGTAGTTGCTTTTCATCTGTGCCTGCAAAAACTCAAATACCGGTCGCAGCGTCTGTCGAAATTCAGCCTCGACCTTCGCATTTCCACTTCGCAGAAAAGAGGCCAGGCATTCTTTGCAGAAGGGGACAGAGACCGAAGAGCGCTGGAGTCTTGGGCTTACTCGATTGGTTGAAACCAAAGCGCAGATCGAGTAGTCCACAGGGTGCTTGCAGTTGCTACACAGTTTCATCAAGGAGCCTCCTCATGGCCTCGTTATCGTTCTGTTTGCCGCATGCGTAAGTGCGACATACATACACGTACCAGCGAAGGGGAGAAGTGGAAAGGCTCGGAAATTCTTATAAGAACAAATACTTCTCGGTGGTAACGTTTGATACGTCCCACCGTGATTGAGCGCACACTTCGTGCTAATCCGGTGCTTACCCTCTCCACCGAAAAGATGACCCAAAACGGTTAGCTACGCGACCCAGGTCCGGTGCTACGCTTGTGGTGCAGCCCAACATCCCCAACGAAGTGAGCAAAGCAGCGGACACCATGGGTCCAAGGAACACGGCAGGCCGCCCCGCACAGTCCAAATCGGTCACTAGCTCCGATGGCCAAAAGGCCGACTCGCCCTTCTCAGGCGCCGTCAACCAAAATCCCGAGCAAATCGCGCGCGACAAAATTGACGCGAAGCTGTCTGAAGTTGGCTGGCGGGTCCAGGACAAGGGAAAAATCGACTTCAACGCCGGTCAGGGTATTGCCGTCCGCGAATACCAGACCGACATTGGTCCTGCGGATTACGTTCTTTTCGTCGACCGCCGCGCTGTCGGGGTCATTGAAGCAAAGCCGGAGGATTGGGGTCACAAGATCACGACCGTTGAGGAACAGTCGGGAGGCTACGCGAACGCGAAGCTCAAATGGGTCCAGAACAGTGAGCCCTTGCCCTTCGCTTTCGAGAGCACCGGCGTCATCACGCGCTTTACAGACGGACGGGACCCCAAACCCCGTTCGCGTGAGGTGTTCACCTTCCCTCAGCCTGAGACTATGGCTGAATGGCTATCCAAGCCGCAATCGCTTCGCGCACGTCTACACAACATCCCGCCGCTCGATCCGGCTGGCTTTCGAGCGTGCCAAATAACAGCCATCGAAAACCTTGAAAAGTCGTTCAAGGCCGACCGACCGCGTGCACTGATGCAAATGGCGACAGGTTCGGGCAAGACCTACACCGCCATCACCTCCGTCTATCGGCTTCTAAAACAAGCAGACGCCAAACGCATACTGTTTTTGGTGGACACAAGAAACCTCGGTCAGCAGGCAGAGCAGGAATTTATGTCTTACCTGCCCAACGATGACAATAGAAAATTCACCGAACTTTATAACGTTTCGTTGCTCAAGTCCCCTTACATTCCGCCGAGCAGCCAGGTTTGCATCAGCACCATTCAGCGAATGTATTCGATCCTCAAGGACGAGCCTTTAGACGAAAGCGCAGAGGACGAAAACCTCGCAGAGCGTCTTGTTCGGGGCAAAGAGCCGTTGCCCGTCGTGTACAACAAGAAGATTCCGCCTGAGTTTTTCGATTTCATCATCATCGACGAGTGTCACCGCTCGATCTACAACATCTGGCGGCAGGTCATCGAATATTTCGACGCCTTTCTCATTGGGCTCACAGCGACGCCCGATGCCCGAACCTACGGCTTCTTCAAGAAGAATGTTGTGAGCGAGTACAGCCATGAAAAAGCCGTGGCCGACGGAGTGAACGTAGGCAATGAGATCTACGTCATCGAAACCGAGGTTACCCGCCGAGGGGCAACCATAAAGGCCGACCAACAAATAGAAAAACGCGAGCGACTCACCCGCAAGAAGCGTTGGGAACTCCAGGACGAAGACGAAACGTACAGCTCTTTTCAACTTGACCGCGAGATTGTCAATTTGTCCCAAATTCAAACCGTCGTCCGCGCGTTTCGCGACAATCTGCCGGATATTTTCCCAGGCCGCACCGAAGTGCCTAAAACGCTCATTTTCGCGAAGACCGACAGCCACGCCGACGACATCATCCAGACCGTGCGAGAGGAGTTCGGCGAGAGTAACGACTTTTGCAAGAAGATCACATATCAATCAACGGAAGATCCGAAATCCGTTCTCGCGCAGTTCCGCAACAACTACAATCCGCGCATCGCCGTCACAGTGGATATGGTTGCCACCGGGACAGACATTAGGCCGCTTGAATGCCTGCTCTTCATGCGCGACGTCAAGAGCCGCAACTACTTCGAGCAGATGAAGGGGCGTGGTACGCGCACCATCGACGCGGACGACCTAAAGAAAGTCACAAAGTCCGCGATCGCAAAGACCCACTACGTCATCGTTGACGCCGTGGGCGTAACCAAATCCCTGAAGACCACCAGTCAACCGCTTATTACTAAGCCTAGCGTCTCGCTGAAAGACCTTGCCACAGGCGTCATGATGGGTGTGCGCGACGAAGACACGGTCAGTTCACTTGCCGGACGCTTGGCACGCCTCGACCGCGAACTTGAAGAGAAGGACCGCGAGCGGATCAGCGCCCTCGCCGACGGCAAGCGACTCAAGGAAATTGTCACCGAATTGCTCGATGCCATTGATCCTGACCGCATCGAGGAAGAAGCTAAAGGGGCCGCGAAGGGTACAGAGCCGACCGACGCGCAACGCAATGCCGCTCGTGACAAGCTCGTTGGCCAGGCAGCCAACGTCTTCACAGGACCGCTCATAAACCTTATCGACACCATTCGACGAGAGAAAGAGCAGACAATAGATCATGAGAACCTCGACAAGGTTCTAACGGCAGATTGGAGTGGGGACGCGAAAGAAAATGCGCAGACTCTGGCCAAGGACTTTTCCAATTATCTGGAAGAGCACCGCGACACAATCGAGGCACTGACGATATTTTTCAGCCAGCCCGCACGGCGCTCAGAAGTCACTTACGCCATGATCGCGTCCCTGATGGCGGCACTACGGGCCGACCGGCCTAAACTCGCACCAATTCGTGTCTGGAGAGCATACGCGCTCTTAGACGAGTATAAAGGCGCAGACCCAGCCAACGAGTTAACCGCACTAGTCGCCCTCGTCCGCCGTGTTTGCGGTCTTGACCAGAAAATCGTGCCCTATGCCGACGCCGTGCGGCGAAACTTCCAAACTTGGATTATGAAACGGCACAGTAGCGCAGGCGAGAAGTTCACGGGCGAACAGCTTGCTTGGCTCCACATGATCCGGGATCATATCGCCACATCCATACACTTCGACCGCGACGACCTTGACATGGCCCCATTCGACGCCAACGGCGGTTTGGGGAAAATGTTTCAACTGTTCGGCCCTGACATGGATGTCGTGATTCGGGAAATGAACGAGGCGCTTGCAGCATGAATGATGAACGCAAATCATTGCCGCCGAACTGGATAACCGTAACCGTGGGTGAACTCGGAGAGGTTATCACTGGGAATACGCCCTCGAAAGCCGATCCTGAAAATTACGGGCAATACATTCCCTTCGTGAAGCCGCCAGAGCTGACGAACAGCGTTGTTGCCACTGCAGAAGACGCTCTCTCGGAAATCGGTAGCGAGAAGGCGAGGATCCTCCCGGCAAATTCTGTGCTCGTCTCGTGTATTGGGAATTTAGGGAAGACTGCTTTCAATAGTGTTCCTGTCGCGTTTAACCAGCAGATAAATGCAATCGTTCCGTTCGCTGGCGTGGAACCAAAGTTCGTTTTCTATCAAGCTCAATCATTCCCGTTTTCAAAACAGCTTCAAGAGCAGTCATCCGCAACGACAGTATCAATTGTCAACAAAGGAAGATTTCAGGAAATTGCTTGCAATTTGGCGCCACAGCGCGAGCAGAATCGTATCATCTCGAAGATCGAGGAATTGTTTTCCGAACTGGACAAAGGCATAGAGGCCCTGACCACCGCCCGCCATCAGCTCCAAAGCTATCGATTGGCGATCCTTCATCAATCCGTGTTCGATGACCATGGCTTTCCCTACCCCAAGATCCTCCTTGATGAATTGATTGGGACCATAGAACAAGGTTGGAGTCCGAAGTGTGATCTTAACCGCCCACCCAAAGATGGTGAGTGGGCCATCATTAAGACCACGGTAGTCCAGCCAATGGCCTATCTGTTAAAAGAATGCAAGCCTTTACCGGATACGCTCAGTCCGAGACCTGACATCGAGGTTCACGACGGCGACATATTAATGACCCGAAAAGGCCCGCGATCCAGAACCGGTGTGGTTTGCTACGTGAAAAAGGCACGTCCCCGATCAATGCTTTGCGACACTGTGTATCGGTTCCGCGCACTCGAAGAGCGGATAGACCCCGAGTATCTTGAACTCGCATTGAACTCGCCTTCAGTCGTGCAGGAAATCGACGCTCGGAAGTCCGGTATTAGCGAAAGCGGCATAAGCCTAAATCACGCTCGTGTTCGTTCTGTGCCAATTCCTGTACCGACTGACAAAGACTTGCAGCGCCGTATCGTTCAAAAGGCCAGAGAACATCTTTCTGTAGTTGAATACAACGAAGGACTTATCGAAGAACAGATTCACCGAATTAAAGTCCTTCGCCAATCCATCCTCAGAAGAGCCTTTTCCGGCCAACTCGTCGCGCAGGACCTGAACGACGAACCGGCATCCGCGCTTCTGGCGCGAATCTGCGCCGAGCGCGAGGAAACTGCACAGAAGAAAAAAACGCAACGTAAAAACAGAAAGAAGAACGCCGCTTGATGATCGCGCCGATAGTTTCTAGAGTTTGGAGCTTTTGTAACACGCTTCGTGATGACGGCGTAGGTTACGGCGACTACCTGGAACAGCTCACCTACCTGATTTTTCTCAAAATGGCGGATGAGTACACCAAGCCTCCTTACAGCCGCAAGATCGAGATCCCAACGAAATACACATGGCCCAGCCTGAAGGCGAAACGTGGCGCTGAGCTGGAGGGCCACTATATTGAGTTGCTGCGGGAACTCGGCAGGCGCAAGGACGTATTGGGCCAAATCTTCACCAAATCGCAGAACAAGATCCAAGATCCTGCCAAACTCTACCGCCTAATCGACATGATCGACGAGGTGCAGTGGGTCATGATGGATGCCGATGTAAAGGGCGACATCTATGAGGGACTGCTGGAAAAAAACGCAGAAGACACCAAATCCGGCGCAGGCCAATACTTCACTCCTCGCGCGCTCATCAAGGCTATGGTCGAATGCATCCGCCCAGAGCCCGGCAAGACGATTGCAGATCCCGCTTGCGGTACCGGGGGTTTTTTTCTGGCGAGCTATGACTTCCTGACGAATCCCGCACATTACCAGCTCGACAAAGCCCAAAAAGCCACACTCAAATACAAAACGTTCTACGGCAACGAAATTGTCGCCAATACACGCCGTCTTTGCCTGATGAACATGTACCTGCACAATATCGGCGAGATTGACGGAGACGTGCTCGTTTCACCCAATGATTCATTGGTCGCACCAAGTGCTCAGAGCTACGATTACGTGCTCGCCAACCCTCCGTTTGGCAAAAAGAGTTCGATGAGTTTCACAAACGAAGATGGCGAGGAAGAGACCGACGATCTGACCTACAATCGCCAAGACTTTTGGGCCACGACCTCAAACAAGCAGCTCAACTTCGTGCAACACATCCGCACAATGCTGAAAACCACCGGGCAAGCCGCAGTGGTCGTACCAGATAACGTACTGTTCGAGGGTGGGGCAGGCGAGGTCGTACGCCAGAACCTGCTAAAGACCACTGAACTTCACACGATACTGCGTCTACCTACTGGAATCTTCTACGCTCAGGGCGTGAAGGCTAACGTGATCTTCTTCGACAACCACGAAGCCAGCAAGAACCCGTGGACGAAGGAAATCTGGTACTTCGATTACCGCACCAATATTCACCACACCTTGAAACAGAAGCCGCTACATTTCGAGCATCTCGCCGAGTTCATCGGGTGCTACAACCCCAAGAATCGGCATAACCGTAAGCCAACGTGGGACGCCGAAAAGAAACCTGAAGGACGTTGGCGCAAATACACCTACGACGAACTGATCGCCAGGGACAAAACCAGCCTCGACATCTTCTGGCTAAAGGACAAGAGTCTGACAGACCTCGACAACCTGCCCGATCCCGACACGCTCGCCGAGGAGATTATCGAAAACCTAGAATCCGGCCTCGCCAGCTTCCGGGCGGTGCTAAAGGGTCTAAGAAAGACGGGCTAAGAGGAATGAGAATCAAGCAGGTAAAGCTACGAAATTTCAAAAGGTTCACTGACCTCACGATCAGCGACATCCCGGAATCAGCAAAGCTTGTCCTCGTTGTCGGGCCAAACGGATGCGGTAAGTCATCCCTTTTCGACGGCTTTTGGCATTGGTACCGTCTCAATTCCAAACTCGGCATCCATGGTGACGAATCTTACTTCAGGAAGAGCGAAGCCGATTTCGGCTGGCACAACATCGTAGATCTTCGCCTACACTGTGATCTTTCACCCAAGCGGGGTTGCCTCTACGTCCGGACTGCATACCGAAACGACCCGGAGTTCAACGTCTCCAGCATCAACAAACAGGTCGCCCCGTCAGAACAGCTTACTATCGCAAGTTTCATCCAAAACGATATGACAGTAGGAGCTAATTATCAGCGCCTCGTCTACGACACCACCGCAGCTGTATATGACATTTCAAACGACACAAAATCGGTTCAATCTCTTCGTGAGGAGCTCATCGGTCAAATAAGGAGTTCGATGCGAGCTGTTTTCGGAGATTTGGTTTTAAACAGTATTTCCGACCCTCTCGGAAGCGGGGCCTTCTTCTTTGAAAAGGGTGTCGTCAGATCATACAACTACAAAAACCTCTCTGGCGGCGAGAAGGCCGCATTCGACTTGATTCTCGATCTTCATTTGAAGAAGAAGTATTACTCGGATGCGATCTACTGTATCGACGAGGCGGAGACGCATCTACACACAAGCGTTCAGGGAAAACTCCTCAAGGAACTGGTCTCAATCGTACCCGACACAGGGCAGCTTTGGGTCACAACCCACTCTTTAGGTGTCTTGCGAGCCGCTCAGGAACTCGAGGTTTCAAACCCAGGTTCAGTTTGTGTGATTGACTTTGATGGAACCGACCTCGACCAGCCAACGGTGCTCACGGCGTCTTCACTCGGACGGGTCGCCTGGGAAAAAATGCTGTCTATCGCGATTGACGATTTATCGGCACGTATTGCGCCAGAAATCATCGTGGTCTGCGAAGGATCGTCAGTCGGGAATCGCCGAAAGGATTTCGATGCCGCGATTTACAACAAGATATTTAGGCAAGAATTAAGAAGCGCAATCTTTGTATCGGGCGGCTCGTCGGGGCAGGTAGCGGGAGCAGGAATAAACGTCGATGCGATGCTAAGGAGCATCTATCCTTCCGCCAAGGTCGTTGCGCTCGCAGATCGAGATGATAAGAGCCAAACAGAGGTCGAGGAGTTTGAGAGGTCAGGGAACATCGTTCTGAGCCTACGGAACCTAGAGTCCTATTTATTCGCCGACGATATTTTGGAACAGCTTCTAATCCGAGAGCAAAAACAACATTTGAAGAGCGACATTCTCCAGATGAAACAGGATAAACTCCAGGCCAGTTTTCAGCGCCGAAACGCTTCAGATGACCTCAAATCAGCGGCCGGCGACATCGTAGTGGAATTGAAGCGCAGACTCGGCTTGCGGCAATGTGGGAACACTGCCGATGCCTTCATGCGCGACACACTCGCGCCGCTCATTACGCCCTCAACTCAGACTTATGCAAAACTCAAAGCGGACGTGATCCAAAGGATCGTCTGACAGACGCAAGCAACGGGCAAGCCTATGAGGAAGATGAAGGGTTCAGAGCACAACACGCCATGTCCCTGCGGGAGTGGTGTGAAGTTCAAACGTTGCTGTGGTCTTAATTAGATGTGCACTTGGGGGATCATCTCAAAAAGCGCCCTTGTATGCGAAAAGAGAGCCCCACAAGACCCCACACTATAGATTTCCGGTCATTTCCGAACGTTCCTTTGCGCTCCATAAGCGTGCCAGCCGTTCCGCGCAAGTCTTTTAGATTACGTGAGTTGCTGTTCTCTTAACCGACAGGTTGAAGGTTCGATTCCTTCCGCGTCCACCATCTCCTGACAAAAAAGAGTCGACCGCAGAAGGAGTTTTTCTGCTTGTCTTCGGTTCTTTGCGTATAAGGTCTGTGGAGATCGTCGCTGACGATCAGAACGTAAACGCCACGCCCGCTCCGACGCTGCGCTGATCCTGCGCAAACACCACCATGCCGGAGTTCGTCAGGTATGGCCGGTAGCCTTCCGCAAGCAGATTGCTTACGTTCAGTAGCGCTTCAACATTCACGCCATTACTGCGGGTTGAGATGGGCTGGCGCAGATGGAGATTGAGGTACGGCTCCATCGCACCTACCGAATATGGCGCGATCGCAGTCACTGTATCTGCAGGTTGCCAGCGATAGCTCGCCCGCCAACGCGTACCGGTTCCTTCAATCGTTCCCGAAAGCGAGATAGCGTACATCTGAGCCCGCCTTGGCCTTGCGGCAGCAAGAATCTGGTTCATCCCTGTCGAACGCACCACGGCAGGCATCACCATAGCGTTTCCGTTGGCGTATGCTAACTTGACGTCTCCGCCTGCCATCCTGTGTTCGACGGTTGCCAAAACACCAGCACTGGAAAAATCTTGTCCCGTCCCGCGGATCAAACCGCTTCTTGTGTCGCGGAGCACATCATCACCGGCGGAAGCTGTTCCTCTGGCCTCGATCACGGGATGTTCGACGCGATCTGAGAAAACCATAAATGAAACTCCCGAAGAGTCCGTACGGCGCTCCCAGGAGATCTCATGATGCATGCCGTGCTCCATCGTCAGCTTCCCGTCGTGCATTGCCATCCGAGGCAAAGAATATCCCGCATGGGGCTCCTCTGGCCCGGCTACGGGTAGCTCTGTTGCCATGCGGTAACTCAAGGTCGAAGTCGGACCGTGCCAGGATACCGTCGTAAACGGAAGAGCAGCCAAAACTGCATTCGGTGAATTCTGGCCGAAGCGAGCCAGCACCTGCTGCGACCCAGCCTCGATCTCAAATTCGTCGCCCAGGTTGATTGTCTGAGCGCTGCGTAAAGTAACTTCGTCGAGTCCCTGCGATTCCGGACCCTCTACCACCGGATGAATCGAGACTGCTGCAAGTGACTCGACCGCGCCCGCAAAGCCAAGATCCTGACGGAAGCCGAGCATCGACTCCATGCCTTCATCCGTATTAGGAGCGAAGTCGACTCGCGCAAGCAGCTCACGGCTACTTGAGGGCGTATCCTCCACTGTGGCGGTAAAGCGCTCACCGCTCTCGCCAAATGTGCCTTCCTGACCGGTTGCCATCAGGCGTGCTTTAAGCTTCGGTCTGCCTCCCGCACGGTCCGACACAACAACCAGTGGCCCGTCTTCCAGCCAGCGAAGCAATGGCCTGTTCGCCGCCGAGCGCAGCGTCCACTCCCAATCATCCTGTTTCGCATTTGCGGACTTTGGCTCAGCCGGCAACCACTGCATCACCTCGTACAGCGTACTCAGAGTCAGGTTCACAACTGTATTTGCGCGAACCCTTACGTTCTCCCGCAGTGACGGCAAAAACGAGGTTCCCATGGCCTTCACGGCGTAATGGCCGGGAAGTACATTCGCAAATGTGTAGAGGCCTTTGCTGTTGGTGTAGACGGCAGCAACCACCGTCATATCGGGTCTGAGCAGTTCAACCGCTGCACCGATCTGCGGTACGCCGGAAGAATCGCGCACCGTCCCCGAAACCGCTCCGCTTGTAGCGCCATAGAGACGCACGCCCGCCATAGCGATCAGCGCGACCAGGGAGACGAGATGGAGCCTGCGAATCATCACTCGCGTTGGTGACCCGACGGCGTCCTGGCAAGGTACTCAGAATCAGTCACTCGAGGCTCACGGGTTTCCCGATCTATGTCGGTTAACCATCTTGCGGAGCCCTTCGTCCTATTCCACGACAAAAGGTGCTGATTGCGCAATCTCTTGTTTTGAGATTTCGTCATTTACTTTGACCGTCACCTTGTACTTGCCCGGTTGCAAACCAGCCACGGGCAGTGTCTTTTCCACTGTGAGCTGGTCGCTATGTTCGCCGAAGTCCTTTGAATCCTGCTCTTTCTCAAACACGACGCTGTTTGTCGCCGTGTCAATGATCTGATACGTGACCTTCGCTTCGTTCGCCTTGGTCTGATCATTGATACCAAGGTTGTAAACCTGCATCCAGAAGTTCAATTCCTGGTTGCGTTTATAGTTCACCGGGGTGGCAGCGTTCGGGGTCACCCTTGGGCAAACGTGGATATTGCCAATCACGCAGTTGCCCTGACCGATATCGTGTGAGCTGACGGGGTAGATCCGATCGGCCAGAATCAGTGACGACGTTCCGAGCTTCTCGTCATGATACTGCGGCACTTCCAGACTCCTGCCGTAGACTCCAATGTGATCAGGATTGTTCACGTCCTTGATCGCAATATCCAGACGATATAGGCCCGGCAAGAGCGGTACCGCCTTCCAATATATAGACTTACGTTCGAGTGAGGCTTGGAGCAGTTCCGCAGGTTGCTGCACCGAAACCGTGTCTTCGAAGGTCTGAACGGTTTTGTGCGTCAGCGTGGTCACCTTGCCCAGGATGTTTACCACCCCGGTTGCAACTCCATCCTTAGTCACAAACGTGACGTCCCGGTTCTTGATCTGAACCGTGATGGGAACCAGAACAGTACTGGAGGTGACCTTCACAAGATCCGTCCGCACATCGAACGGGAATACCGGCCCCTGCATGATTTTGTGTTCGCTGATCGCGCTCTCCAGATCGTGGAACTTGATCGGCGGCGGCGCAAACAGCTTGGCAGCCATCTCGATCCGATCAAACTGCTTGGACTGATTTGAGCTCTCCAACGGTCCGGTACCGAGGGTTTCAAAGCCGCCCTTGAACCGATCTGCCTTCTTGGCCATGCCGATCGATTCCCACTGCGTCAGGCCGGCTCCGGGAACCTTTGCCAGTGCATCCTTCTCACCGCGATCGATCGTGAAATGGTAGTCACCGCATTGGCAGGTATCGACAAACTCGATATCGATGTTGTCGCCGACCCCCTCAAGATACCGGTAATGCCAGGTTTCGAACGGAAACGTTGAAGTCTCGCCGCCGCCCTCGTCGAGAGGTCGGTTATAGGAACCGCCCGAAGGATGAGATTCGATCGAATCGGGAGCGCCGAACGAGATATAGATGTGACCGCGGTCGGTCTTCCATCCCGGCTTGCCCGCCGCATAGTGATCATTGGCGTACTGGATGCGCCGGTAGTGCTCTTCACGGAACTCGTTGTCCGGGCTGTCTGGATTCGGATTGCGGCGCAGCCAGAACTGCTCGATAAACGCCTCGCGCTCCTCGTCGTTACTGAGGCTTTTGAACGCTTTGCGCTCTTCGTCCGTGATGATGTAAGCCACGTCCTGATCGAGCCATGTCTTAAACGGCCCTTTCAACTCTTTTCGCAGTTCCTTTTGCGCTTTGAACTCGGCATCGTCCGAACGTTTCCGCTTGAGCGGATCCGGTTCGTCCTGGGCGTTGTTGTCCTGTCCGGAAGCCGGCCGCGCCTTAAGTGCTGGATCCTCAGTCTGTTGGGCGTGGATTAAAGAGGCAGGAAAGAGGATCAGGCCGCACCCAAGTGCGGCGAACAGGACCGAACGGCCGTTGAAATTCATTGCGTCAAAATGCTCCCTACAATTCCCTTTATTCTACGGTCCACAAGGGTACCCGGCAAGGCAAGATGAGCCGGTCGCTGGCGATTCGACGGCCTGGTCGCAATAAGGTAATCCGAACAGTCACTACTCGATGCCAAAAGGCACAGATTTCTGAGACAAATGCCACCCCTCGCGCGTCAGTTCGAAGGAACGCAACCTCTTGCAAATATGGTTCCGCGCTTCGCGCTATCCGCTCTACGGGAGTTTCGAGCCTCTCTCGGATTCGCGCCGCGCGGCGGCGGTTTTCGGTTCAAACTTCACAACGAGTGAATTCTTCGATATCGGGAACCCAGCAGGATGGAACTGCGTAGAATTGATTGGAGACTCCCGGAGTTTTAGCGACAAATGAAAAAGATTCTTCTGATCGCAGCTGCCGTCATTGTAGCTATCGTCTTGGTTGCCGTATTTGTCTATAAACAGCAATCGGGCTATACCAAGGTCCTGACCGCCAAGGTTCACAAACAGGATCTTGCGACCGTCGTCAGCGGTACTGGCCAGATCAAGCCAACGACTTACGTCAACGTAGGCGCCAATGTCATGGGCCGAGTGACTCACTTCTACGTGAAAGAGGGAGACTCGGTAAAGAAGGGTCAGACCGTGGCAACGATCGAGAATGTCCAGCAAAGAGCGAATGTTGCCGGACAGGAAGCCGCGATCTCAGCCGCCAAGACGGACATTAACTCCTACATCGCCGCCGAGAAGACTGCGGAGGCAAATGTGGAGCGCGCGAAGGCTGACCTGGAGCAAAAGAAGCTTGATTGGGATCGCGCACAGAGTCTGTTCAAGGCCGGAATCATGGCCAGACAGGACTTCGACAGCAAGAAAGCTGCATATGACACTGATGTAGCGACAGTCGCACAAATGCAGGCCCAATTGAACCAGGCCAAGGCCCAGACGGAATCCGCTCGGGGGCATCTGCAAACGCAGGTCGCCACTCTCCGCGCCAATCAAGACATGCTCGAGAAGACCATCGCAATCGCGCCTTTTGACGGCATCGTCACGAACATGCCGGTAAAGGAAGGCGAGACTGTGGTCACCGGAATTCAGAACACAGCCGGCTCAACACTGATGACGCTCGCCGACATGAGCAAAATCACCGCCGAAGTAAAAGTCGACGAGACTGACATCGTCAATATCAAGAACGGGCAACCTGCCGACGTCACAGTTGACGCCATTCCCGGCAAGGTGTTCAAGGGTCATGTGACGCTCGTTGGAGATCAGGCACTTCTCCGTTCGACCGGCATCGCCACATCGCAGTCAACCACCGGCACCGAAGAAGCGAAGGACTTCAAGGTGGTTGTAACTCTCGATCAGCCGTCCGAAGAGTTGCGTCCCGGGCTCTCGACCACGGCCAAGATCACAACGGCTCAGAAGTCGAATGTGCTTTCCCTGCCTATTCAGGCCCTGACGATGTACACGCCGCCCTCCCCCACTTCCGCTAGCGGGAACGTCGAGGCTGCGTCGACACCTTCATCCAGCAAGACACCCCCCGTCCAGGGCGTCTATGTCGTCGAAAAAGATGCACACGGTAAGCAGCGCGCGAAGTTTGTGCCAGTCACGACCGGCATCACGGGAGCAACCGACATCGAAGTGCTCAGCGGACTGCAGGAAGGCCAGGAGATCGTCACCGGACCCTACAAGACTCTCCGCACCCTCAAGAACGGTGCCCTCCTCAAGCGCGACAAACAGCCCGCTGCGGGACAGCCCGGCAGTACCGCGTAATCCGTCTGAATCGAGCATGCAGATCCCACGAGAAGGTAAAACAAGGACAGGTTCAAATGGCTCTGAACAGCGTCATATCTGAGGTGGAAGCGCAGCAAACGTCCGGACCCAACGGCGACATGATCGTTGTTGAGGACCTTTGGCGTACCTACGACATGGGATCGGAGCAGCAGGTGCATGCTCTGCGCGGCGTGAACCTGCGCATCAAGCAGAACGAATATGTGGCGATCATGGGCCCTTCCGGCTCCGGAAAATCCACACTGATGAACCTCATCGGTTGCCTCGACACCCCTTCCAAAGGCAAGTACTGGCTCAACAGCCAGCTTGTCAGCGAACTGGACGATGACGAACTCGCTCGCATCCGCAATAAGGAAATCGGATTCGTCTTCCAGACATTTAACTTGCTTTCGCGAGCCACTTCGCTGCACAACGTCGAGCTGCCCCTCATTTACAACGGCACGCCCGCAGCGGAGCGTATCGAACGAGCCAAGCAGGCCCTCACCAACGTTGGCCTCGAAACGCGCATGAACCACAAACCCAACGAGCTCTCAGGCGGACAACGTCAGCGTGTTGCCATTGCCCGCGCTCTCGTTAACCGGCCATCGATCATCCTGGCCGACGAGCCCACCGGAAACCTCGATTCCAAAACCGGTGTTGAGATCATGGCTTTGTTCGACCAGTTGCAGGCCAGAGGCAATACCATCGTTCTCGTCACGCATGAGCCCGACATCGCTGAATATGCGCATCGCGTTGTCCACATCCGCGACGGCCAAATCTACTCCGACGAACCTTCAAAGCGCTTCAAAAAGTAGCAAGTCCTTCAGAACTGGAAAGGCCATCCGCTCCGGATGGCCTCTGTTCACTAGTCCCCCTCGTTCCCTAGCTCCCTATTCCCTAATCCCAGTCCCTATTCCCCAATCCCTAGACCCAATCCCCTAGTCCCTAATCCCAAGTCCCTAGCTAGTCCCCTGCTCGCTGTTCACTGTTCACTGCCCACTGTCCACTGTGTTCACCTGGGCCTCGACTGTCCCTGGTTGTTCTTCGGTGGAGTGGTAACCGGCTTGCGTTCGGATCGCGGCTTTTCCGGCGAGTTCTCCATACACAGCTCGGAACTCTGCCCTCGACTCAGTCCCGGTACCAAGTCCTGCCCGCGGCACAGGCGCTCTTTCATACTTGCTGCATCGCGCCCGAAGAGCAGTTGATTGCGCTCGATCCCGGTTTGCGAATCCACATCAAATCGGTAAACCGAATCCTGTGCCGGCTTTCCCGTCCCATAATCGAGATGACTCCAGGTGCCCAGCACCTCGTGCCCGTTCGAGTCCGCCATCACCGCAAACACCTGTGTCTGAGTTACGCCGATCGGAGCTTTCGCGCTCCACACCGCAATCGTCTTGCCGCCACCCTGTAGCCATCTTGCCGCCCAGGTATGCTGCCGAAGATCGTAGTGCACCGTCGTGAAGTAGGTCGTCGCTTCGCAATCTGCGCAATCGTCGTATAACAATCCAAGCTCACGCGGAGAAGTCACATCCAGCAGCAACCAGTCCGCGATCCGCAGATTCGTTCCATCAATCAGGTGTGTCACCGCGCGGTTCGCCAGCGACACGCTCCACATTGAGAACGAATCCCGGCTCGGCGCACCTTGCGGAGAATTGCGATTCGTCGTGATCACCAGGGCCTGATCGTATTCAACCCCGATCTCCCGAATGGCCGTCCACTTCTGCTCGTGCAGAGCGCGCGTCACCCAGTTCACGACATCCTGATCATTCGGCGAGTGGAAATCGACCCAGCGAAAATTGTCCGGAGCCTGCGCAGTAGAAGGAGAAGCAGCAAACATCATCGCCAGCGCTCCCAAAGCACCAGCCCAACAGAAAACACCACGCATGCATTTCAGCCTACCAAACGCGCTTCGCAGTCCATCCAGCCCAGCCCCGAAATGCCCACCCCCTGGCAATCATGTTGTGAACACGGTCAATGAGTAACTTGGCGATGATCCATCAAGTAGACCAGGCCTCATGAGGAAGTCGATCTCGAAGCCATCGTCCTCCATTGCCCAAGGTGAAGTTTTGGTGAACCGACAAATCCTTTCGGATTAGGCGTTTCCCGTGGCATACTGACGGCATTCTGCTCCGCGCAGGAGGTTCCTTGCCAGACGTCCTGCCCGCATCGACACTACAGTTCGCTGAGTTCGAGCTCGACTGCAGTCGGTTCGAGCTGCGCCGCAACGGCACTCCGCTCGCTATTGAGCGCAAACCGATGGAGTTGCTCATCCAGTTGACCTCACGCGAGGGACAGCTGGTGACTCGCGGCGAAATTGCAGAGCGGCTGTGGTCGAGCGAAGTCTTTGTCGATACCGAGCACGGGATCAATACGGCGATCCGTAAGCTGCGCCACCTGCTCCGCGACGACCCTGACAACCCGCAATTCATCCAGACTGTCACCGGGATGGGGTATCGGTTCGTTGCGCCAGTTACGACCATCGGGCCACCAATTTCGGATCCCGCTCCCGTGATGGTCGAAGTACAGAGGCCGGAGAGGCCGAGCCATCAAGGGTCGCGTGCTGGCAAGATCTTCTTCGCAACCGCGGCAGCGGCCCTGCTGCTTTTGATCGCCGTATTCGTGTTGCGAAGGTTCAGGGGCGAAGGTGCCGCATCGAACCCAACGTTGCCTCATTCGGCAGTCGAACAACGGCTCACCGAAAATGCCTCCGATGTTCCGGTCTCATGGCCGGCGATATCGACGGATGGAAAGTATCTAGCCTACGCAGATCCGACCGGTCTATATCTGCGTCAGATCTCCAGCGGTGAAAGGCGCCGTCTGAATCTGCCAAAAGACTTTGTCGCATTTCCCCCCGGGTGCTGGTTCCCGGACGGCGTCCATCTCCTAGTTGTGAGAGTCCCTGAACCGTTATCGGGTCTGAAACCGAGTCTCTATAGACTCTCCGTCCTGGGGGGCGAACCACAAGAAATCATGCGTGACGCCTGGGGTGGATCCGTCTCACCGGATGGGTCGCGGATCGCCTACCTTTCCCCTACCCATCCCGGCGAACTTTGGATCATGGATTCGGATGGCACCAATGCCCGCAAGGTCGTTGCGATCACCGCGTCAAACACACGCGATGAGATTTTTCGCGTGGTATGGTCTCCGACCGGGCAGCATCTTGCCTATATTCAGTTTCATTATCGAAATGCTCCCGATCCTGTCGAACCGATTCGATCGCTTTGGATTGTTGATCCAGATGGCGCGGGCCCGCGCGTCGTCCTCGATGATGCTCGACTCGACTCGGCACTTTGGTGGAGCAAGGAGAATCGTATTCTGTTTGCCTACCGCGAAGATTCATCCAACTCTCACCGTAATGATGGCGTCTACTCCATCCAACTTGACGGACATCAGAGAGCTACTGGTTCGCCGCAGCCGGTCACGCGGGCAGAGGGTATCATCGGAGCCATGTCAGGCGCGGCGGATGGACGACGACTTCTTGTTTGGAGAATTCGAAAACCGGTTCAAGTATTCCTCTCCGACTACGATGCAGGATCTCGCCATTGGAAGGAGCCTCGCCGGCTGATACTCGACGCCAACGAGAATCTTGCCTACGCCTGGACAGCAGACAGCAAGGCGGTCCTCTTTGTTTCCAACCGCAACGGCACGTGGAAACTCTTCAAACAGGCGATCGACGATACCAGCCCCGAAGTTCTGGTTGAGGGTCGCAGTCTCATGACTGCACGCCTTAGTGCGGATGGAACCCAAGTGCTTTATATGTCTTTCTCCAACCCGGACGACGCATCTTCTCCTACGGAGGTAATTAGCAAGCCGATCGCCGGAGGAACTCCGCACGTGGTCATGCAAGGAAAGGGGATCACAAACTTCCAATGCGCGACTGCTCCGTCAACGATATGCCTGTTCTCCCAGATCGATGAGGAGGGCAACGTCGCTATTCGCGTATTCGATCTGGAACATGGGCCGGGCCGCGAGTTGCTGAAATTGCCTCATCAGGTCTGGTTTGAGAACGGGAACTGGAGCTTGTCGCCCGACGGGAGGGAACTTGCCTTTGCTCTAGATCAACATAGGATCCAATTCTTTTCCATCGCAACAGGAGCGACTCGCGAAGTCGCCGTAAAAGACTGGCCGCTACGCGGTATCGATTGGGGAGCCAACAGCCAGACGGTGTTCGCGCCAAGCAATCCACTCGGCAAGGTCCCCGTCATACTCGAGGTCAGTCAAACCGGTAAGGCCAGGGTTATCCTGCAGGGTAAACTCGACGCCGAATTCGATTGGATGGTTCAGTCTCCGGATTCGCGACATGCCGTGGTTGGGGAATACATCCCCACCGACAACAATGCCTGGATCGTCAACGACGACTTGTAACTCCGCAGGTCTGGTCGATCGGTGCCAACAGGCCAATGCTCAGTGACAGCTTCGCGCGCGAGTGGTCCTCCACCCTTCTTTTACTCGTTGGCTAAACACGCAACCCGAGACTCACACCTCGTGATCATTCAAGATCTCGCTAATCTCACCCGCCCGAAGCCTGCTCCGGATGACAGGACCTGGCGCGCAATACCCCGCTCGTCGCGACCCGCGTCACTGAGCCTTGTCAGTCTGCCTCTGCCAATTGCGGCAAAGATCGATGAGCAGCCGGTTGTAGTTCGGACGCTCAAGTTCATCGGCTGAGAACCTGTACGAGAGCTGCCTCGCGCTCTCTCCATCCACGAAAAGCTGAACGGTCACCGTCTCACTGGCGTTAGTCCCAGCGGAACCTGTCTCGTGCCAGACGAGAATTCTCAACGCCTCCAGCTCAGCCATCGCCTGCCCAGGAATGACGGTCCAGGCCCGCAGCGGAATCGAGGATACGAGCGAACTGATGCGCGCTCGATCGCCCGCATCACAAGCGGCAATCAGCTCTGGTGCCGTTGGTGGCGACATCTCCAACGTGACGATCCTTTCAAACTGATTCAATCTTAGCGGACCGATTGTCGAGAACTTTTCAATCGTCAGGGGTGATCAGAACATTGAAGTCGGATGACACCAAACTATGCCGCGCCAGAGTTCAACCCCTCCCCTGCTCTTCCCCATCCCAGGACGTTGAATCGCAAGGCGAAAGTTTTCTATCCTCGTTGCATATCAATTCACCGAAGCGCTCAAAATAGAATCCATGATTCAGAAACTCCGGCGCTCTCTCCGAACGGTTCAACCTCGCGCCGTGCTCCGCATCCGACCCGAACGTCCCATGATGCGGAACAGAAAGAATGCAATTGGCAGCTAAGTATCTTTGTTTGCTTTGTCTTAGATTCTAACACTCCTATTCTCAACAACTTACCGGAGACTCAAGGCAGGCACGCGCAAGTTGCCCTGCGCATCGACAACAGCGTTTCGTAAACCACTGAAATTAATAGGAGTGGACCCGGGGGGAGGGGTCTACACCACGCCCTACAATCCGAGCTTCTCCCAGATCGCGTCCACCCTCGCCTTCGTTACGGCATCCATCTCGATCATCGCCGGCCAGGGACGGTTGAAGCCCTCCGCCTTCCACTTCCGCGTCGCATCGATGCCCATCTTCGATCCGTAATTCGGCATCCGTGAAGCATGATCGAGCGAGTCCACCGGCCCCAGCGTGAACTGGATGTCCCGCTCCGGATCGATGTTGTTCGCGACGCGCAGTACAACTTCACCCACATCCTGCACGTCGCAGTCCTCATCGACAACGATGATGCACTTGGTAAACATCGCCTGACCCAGTGACCAGATTGCGTTCATCACCTTGCGCGCCTGTCCCGGATAGCTCTTCCGTATCGACACCAGCATCAGGTTGTGAAAAACACCTTCGACAGGAAGGTTGATGTCCACGATCTCCGGAATCGTCATCCGCATCGCCGGCAGAAAAATCCGCTCCACCGCCTTGCCCATCCACGCATCTTCCATCGGCGGCTTGCCCACAATCGTCGCTGCATAAATCGGATCTTTGCGATGCGTGATGCACGTCAGATGAAACACCGGATAGTCTTCCGCCATCGTGTAGAAACCCGTGTGATCGCCGAACGGCCCCTCGCTCCGCATCTCACTCAATTCCACGTAACCCTCGAGCACAATCTCCGCGCTCGCCGGAACTTCGAGATCCACCGTCTCGCACTTCACAATCTCAACGGGCTTGCCGCGAAGGAATCCCGCAATCATGAACTCCTCAACTTCCGGGGGCGCTGGAACAATCGCCGAGAATGTCAGCGCCGGCTCTGTTCCAATCGCAACCGCAACTTCAAGCCGCGAACCCTTCAGATTTCCAACCGCAACCTGTGGAATCCCGCCAACCGGACCATCCAGAATCATCACCGAACCGCCCGCGGACTCCGCCATCGCCGCAACGCTCGCTGCGCGCGGATCGCCATTCGCCGCAGCCTGCACCTGGGCACGAAGCGCATTCCGGAAATGCTCCGCCGCTACCTTCTGCCGCTGCCAATGCATTCCTGTGGTCTGCCCGTCATACACCTGCATCCTGTACATCCCGATGTTCCGCTTCCCATTCCGCGGATCGCGCGTATGCACGCAAGGCAGCGTGATGAATCGTCCGCCATCATGCGGCCAGCACTTCAGAATCGGAAACGCGTTCAGATCGAATCCTTCACGCAGCACCAGTTCCTTGCACGGT
>Ga0105241_10000062_pt1 | contig 81327 bp, 61 predicted proteins | sample KBSC64metaG_FD_80422 | JGI IMG/M metagenome (GOLD analysis project Ga0105241, IMG submission 80422) | Corn rhizosphere microbial communities from Kellogg Biological Station, Michigan, USA - KBS C6-4 metaG | ecosystem: Host-associated > Plants > Roots > Rhizosphere > Soil | place: Michigan, USA... | reverse complement strand
GCCGGCAGTCGCTGCCCGGTACGTACGTGTGCCAGGATTTGTAGGCGCGGAGGAAGGTGTCCTGGACGACGTCCTCGGCGTCGGCGCGATGGCCGGTCATGCGGTAGGCGTAGCGCCAGCAGTCCTGGTAGTAGCGACGGACGAGCTCGGACGCCGCGTCGCGATCGCCGGCGCGGATGCGGGAAATGAGGGCGGCGTCGGGCATGGATCCTAATAATGGAACCCGGGATGGGGGTTTGGGTCACATCGGGCTGTCAGGGGGGGAGGAGGTGAGGGATGGGATTGAAATGGAGAGGGGGGAGGGGTAGGTTATAGGGCTGTCCAGGTTGGGATGGAAGTGCCCCTTGGTGTAACTGGCAACACGTCTGACTCTGGATCAGAAGAGTCCTGGTTCGAGCCCAGGAGGGGCAACTGAAACACGGAAAACGCTCGCAGCGATTCAACTGCGGGCGTTTTGTGTTTTTGCCTGTTGCTAAGAGCTAATTTAAGGGTCCGTTCCTTCGGATTTCTTCCGATGTCGTGAGAAACAAATCCTGGCGCCGACGCCCGGGTTCTCTGAGAATCCGACATTGTGTGAAGTGTTCGGAAGACCTGCCCCCGAGAAACGGACCCTCTGTATCGTATGGCTCACGAATTGGTCTGAGATCGCCGCCCTCGTGCTCCTGTCAAAGGGGTAGCTATTGCTCGTCATAATAACCCTGTCGTTCCAGGGTTTCTCCGAATGCAGCCAGCTGCTCCAGCGGAGAGTCTGGTTGAGACAGCCGTCCGAATCGAAATTGCTGAAGTAAGAGCTCGAATACCTCAGTGATGCGAATATGCTTGGCAATCTGACGCTCTCTGAGCAACTCAGTCGGAGTTACGACTTTGACTGTCGGTGGAAATCGACGGTGTCCCTCTAAATGTCTGATGAGAGAGTAGTCAACTGTCAAGAAATAATTGGCGTTTGCTTCTTCTGCACAGCGAATATGCCAGGCGTCCAGCATTTGATTCCTGATTCGTCTTGGGGAGGCATTCGGTTTCACACCGACAGCAATTTGCAATTGCTTATAGCGTTGGTCCGGATGCGAACGAAGATAGTTGAACTGATGGTCTGTCTTCAGGTCCCGTCCGTCTGCGATCACTCTGTACCAAGGCTTGGGGCCATTAACCGTCGTTATCGGTGCTCCAAAGAATCGACCTAGCGGACAATCCGTATCGGGTAGCCGACCGAACTCAAGAATACTCTCGAGCTGCGTAAGGAGCTCGATTTTTTTGCGAGCCGCGAGTTTAGCGATTAACGGCAGACGGAGTGCATCCCGCATCTGTTGCCCGGTCTTCGGCGGCTTCAAGACAATGCGATATTGCGTCAGCGGTAGGGTAACCGTGTGATCGCCCCATTGAATCGTCCGTTGCCGTGTATACCCGCGAACTACGTGAGTCGCAGCGAGCTTCAGAACAGAGGTATCGAGAAAAATTCTCGGAAGTGTGTTTGCCACAGATTTGACATTCCAATTTGTTGCAGCGGCTCACGAATGCGGCTGGCATCTCTCCGTCGCCGATGAAGGCCATGGCTCCACGAGGCACCGCAAGGGCAGCGGACCGCGATATGGAGTCGATTGTTCCTATGTCTTGAATTGTAATCGCTCGTTTCCTTTTGCGGCTTGGTGCCTTACGCCATTTCTCCTCGATTGGCGCGTCCGAGGACAGTTGTGACCTGATCGATCTTGCCAGCCAGTATGAGATCTAATGGCGTGGTGTTGCGTAATGCTGGAACTGGCGTGCGTAACCACAGGAGTCCCTCGCTGCCTGCGGGACCGAACATGTCCATGAATTCCGTGACAAATTCGCTCAGCGTGCCGAGGGTTTGATTGTGAACGGGTGGAGGTGAACCCATGCCTGTTCGCCAACGATACAGTGTCCGTTCGCTGATCCCAATCAGCTGCGCGATCTGTCGGAATGGGAGTCGCAAGTGTTGATGGAGGATCTCCCAAAGATTGCCCCACGAGCGTGATATTCGACTCATAACAGAACGGTTCGGAAATACCCTTGCGACAGTGCCAAACCGCTTTTGATTTCATCCATATACGCCTGGCAATCCTGTTCGTCCTCGGACGAGCTGTCAGAAACTAGACTATGATGTAGTCCGTAGTCCAAGATACACGGCCCACGATGAATTATTACATCGCCGATCTCCATTTCGACCATACCAACATCATTCGCTATTGTCATCGACCGTACCAGAATATCCATCAGATGAATGAGGCGCTCCTTGATGCGTTACGGGTGGCAGAGTCCAACGGTGTGACCCTGTATATCCTCGGCGACGTCTCGCTCAATTTGCGACGTTTCGTGGAGCGATATGGGTGGCTCACGTACCCCGAACGCCATACCCTCATTGTGGGGAATCATGATCGCGTGGTCAAGCACGCGGATGTATATGCACACTGCTTCGGGACGGTAATCGGAACGGAAAAGACCTACCGGACTAACATGCTAGAAATCAGGGAGTCTGTGCAGGGTGTCTCGATGCGAGTGCTCCTGAGTCATTATCCACAGCGCGATCTACAAGGGGCGGAGCTGAATTTGTATGGGCACCATCATAACAATTTCCAGCTGTATCCCGAACGATTTCCCGAACACGAGTGGGGATGGCTCCTAGCTTCAGCGCAACACATCAATGTGAGTGCCGAGATACTCGGCTACTGTCCGCGGAGCCTCAATGATCCGACCATACGGACGGTTTGAGCCATTCTCTAAAGAGTGAAACGGGGACAACGTTCGTCGCCTCGGAAGATCTCGTTATTGGGGAAATTTGGTCATTTGGTATGGTAGGTTTTGGTCAGATAGATCAATAGGCTATCCTGGCGGTGAGGGTTGGAGAGACTGGGGTAAACCTTAAACATTTCAAGCACAGCTAGAACCGCCCGAGAGGGCTTCCGAGCCAGTCGGGGTACTACCCTCACTAAAATCATCTGGCGTTTTCGAACGTACGTTCGATTAAGTGATATCCTGCTCTTCTAAGCCGCCCTTTCTACCATCAAGATATAGTTGACAGAAAATGCTTAGTTGACAGATCTGTCAACTAAGATAATTTTGTCAACATGGATAGCCAATCACGTATAGAGGAAAAAGCCTATCGGGTGGCAAAATCATGGCTATCTACCTACGTCGGTAAGCCTGCCAATTCCGAGGCTCAAGAAATCATCTCGTCCTGGTCGCGAGATGGTTATCAGCGCGCAGATGCCATCTTAGTCATTCCTCCGTTTCGCTTCCTCCTCGAGATCAAAGCCAGCGGTACTGCAGGGCCCATTACCGCGGCGATTCAGTTCATGCAGCGGTGGAGCTTGCAGACCGATCAGCACTCCGCATCTGCCCATCAGGGATCTGAACAACCTATTGAGATTCCCCTCGTGGTTGTTCCGTTTATGGGTGACGTTGGGAAAGAGCTATGTGACCAAGCAGGAATGTCCTGGCTGGATTTTGCTGGTAATGCACGCATTACCGCTCCGGGACTGCGGATCTGGATTGAAGGACATCCCAACCCAGAGCCCCGTCCGGCAGAGGCCGCAAATCCGTTTGCACCACGCGCGGCACGACTTGTTCGCAGTCTCTTGCTTTGGCCTACGCACACATGGACGCAGCAGCTCCTGTGTGAATACACCGGTCTCGACAAAGGCTTCGTGAGCAAGCTGGTGCGCTCCTTGGTGTCACAGGGCTTCATCGAAGAGACACGTGAGTATCGTACAAACGTTCAAAGCCATCCGAACGAAGGCCATTCGCACGATGCTGCACCCTCCTGGCCGTCGGGGTTGTCACTGGGAGATCGATGGTGGAATCGTCGTCCTCTAGGCCCACTGGATGCACAAACTCCCGAGGACCGACAGGCACCATCGTGGCAGGACCTCCGTGAGTATCATCCAGAATCCCCAGACGGTCGCCAAACCAATATGGGTGGCCGGCGGGGATACGGCGTTGTGAATCCGGCGGCGCTCTTGGAGGCATGGCGTGAAGAATATGCCTTTGAAAAACACGACATTCACTACGGGTTGATCGCAGCACGCTCAGGCGTCGAACTCTTGCAGCGCCTAGTTCAGGCGCTCGATACGCCATCCCGTCCAGCGGGACATATCGCTGCCACTGGCCTCGCGGCAGCCTCACAATTGGCGCCGTATGCCGACTTTCGGACAGTGACGTTGTATTGCCAATCCCTACCTCATCCGGACACGTTAGATCAGATCGGATTTCGTCGTGAAGCGCGCGGAAGCAACGTCTGGCTCGTTATTCCGAATGATGCAGGCGTCTTTATGGGCGCAGGGTACGTGAACGGTATCCCCTGTGTCAGTGCGGTACAAACGTACCTTGATCTATTTGCACAGCCCGAACGAGCAAAGGATGCAGCGACAGAGCTGCGCAAGAAATGGCTTCCTTGGTCAATCGCGGATCGCCATGCCAGTTCAGAACAAGATGTGTAACGTTGTTGAGTAATTGAGCAACGAATGACCCAATGCCTACAGATAGTATGGTAAAACCACAAACAGCCGATGGGTATCCAGCGAAGGCGTTGTCGCTTGTCCGCGCAACGTGTCTCTATGTGGCAACGGTGCTCGGCAACTTAGCTGATGATGGGTTAGTCATTGTAGGAGGATTCGTCCCTCAGCTAATTGTGCCGCAAGATAGTGTTGGCGGTCTAGAGAGTGAGCGGCATGTGGGAACGCGTGATCTGGATCTTGGCCTTTCGCTGGCGCTCATCGAGACGGAACAATATCACGAAGTCGCTGATCGTTTACGCGGAGCAGGGTTTGCTCCAGATCAGAACAACAATGGACGGCCAACACGACAGCGATGGGTAACTCCCGCGAGCGCTGGCATCCAGGTTCGCGTTGATTTTTTGATTCCTCCACCGCCGAATACCGCAGAACCTAGTATCCGCGGCGGTCAGATTTTTGATCTGGAGCCTGACTTCGCGGCGTGCATCATCCCTGGATTAGAGTTAGCATGGCGTGATCGAATCCCCGTCGAAATTACGGGGCAAACTATTCGTGGCGAACATGCCACACGTACGGTCTGGGTATGCGGTCCCGGAGCGTTTTTGGTCCTGAAGGCTTTGGCATTCTCGGATCGTGGAGAGCCCAAAGATGCCTATGATTTATTTTATATCGCTCGAAATTATGGCGCCGGACCGCACGATGTTGCAGCGGCGCTTATCGCGCTCCGGGATCATCCTACAACAGTGAAAGCAATTGAAATTCTTCAACGAGACTTCACTGGTGTGGATGGAGTCGGACCACATCGCGTCGGTGCGTTCTTACAGCGGCAAGATGAGGAACTACGAGCGGATGTCGTCGCATTTATTGGAGAAGTTCTTCGCCAGGTAGAATAGAAAATATACCTGGGCGCATTTTAAGGACGAAGCGTTGTTGGCCAACCAATTGGTGTTTGAAAAGCGATATCGTCAATACCAAGAAAAGCGGTGATTTCCTAGTTCTGGTGTGTCCGCTTATCGGGGGAGCGTCACAAATGGGCTCTCCTTGCACAGGGCGAGTCCATGCCAGGGGGTCATTTCTTTCCAGAGAGCGAACCGGATCTCACGGCAGGACCACCTGCTTCGTTTCTTTCGTCGGACACGATAAGGAATCACTTCCGCTGCACGCGCTAGGATTCGTATATCTATATTGGTTGTGAATCATCACGAGTGGAGGCAATGATGACGAAGGTACGCGTCGGGGGCTTTTCGATCTCGCTTGACGGCTTCGGCGCTGGGCCGGAGCAAAGCCTAGCGGAACCGCTCGGGAAGGGTGGAGAGGAGTTGCACCAGTGGATGTTCGGCACGCGCATGTTTCGAGCAATGATCGGGAAGGAAGGGGGCTCGGACGGTATTGATCAGATGTATGCGCACCGGTCGATGGACGGCTTTGGCGCGTTCATTCTCGGCCGCAACATGTTCAGTTCCAGCCGCGGGCCCTGGCCCGATGACGGCTGGAAGGGATGGTGGGGCAAGAATCCGCCTTATCACGCGCCGACCTTCGTGCTGACCCATCATGCCCGTGATCCGATCGAGATGGACGGTGGCACCACCTTCATCTTCGTGACCGAGGGGATCGAGGCGGCGCTGGCCCAGGCGCAACGCGCCGCTGGGGATCGTGATGTGAAGATCGGCGGTGGCGTCGAGACGGTGCGTCAATATCTACGCGCCGGCCTGGTCGACGAATTGCATTTCGCCGTGTCCCCGATAGTGCTCGGGCAAGGCGAAGCGATGTTTGCGGGCATCGACCTGCTGGCACTGGGCTACCGTGTCACCGAACATCAGGCGACGGAACACGCCACCCACGTCGTGCTCAGTCGATAACGTTCCGCTACGACCATCGGGTCTAAGAGTATTCTTTTGCCGTTCCTGCAACGTGGTGCCGGTTTAGTGCTGATTCTCCCGACACAGTCTGACATTACGCGCAGGAAAGTCCGGCACCGACGCTCGGTTTCTCTCTAAAGACTGCCAAATTGTCAATTTGGTGTCACCGGGTACATCGCAGGATCCGCTCTGTGCGAAGATGAGAACCGACCTACACCGTTTTGTTCGCAAATCCGTCAGCATCGGACGGTAGATCACCACTCTGAGAATCGATCACCGCCGCAATATTCACACGTCAACGGGCGAAATATCACGGTGTATTCGAGATAACTCACAAAGTCACCATCATCCTGTGTCCGCACAACGACATTCTACAATGCAGTCGTGGACGTCTTGAGGAGGAGCTCGCTACATCCGCCCGACCCGAATCGTCGGCAATACCCGGCGTAACGTCTCCAGTGCAGGCATCGTCCTCGACCGTTGTTCCGGGTCCGTATCTATCTTCACCATCATGTCCCAAACAGGGCTCGCGTTCCACCCGATCACCAAAGTTGGGACGAGAGGGCCGTCTCCATTTTTGTCTACGGCGTTGGCTTGCACGAATCCGATTTCCCCCCGAGCCCACGTTCCCCAGACCGAGTCGTGCAACGCGCGAACGTCATACGTATTCCAGCAGTCGGAACGGATGGTTTTTCCAAAGAGTCGGCATCTCATCTTCGGAAGGGCAGGTGGCCACGAATCCAATACATTTCGTTCTCGTCTTTCCTTGGCGGCGAGTAGTGTTATCCTCACCGTCGCGGCGGTGCCACTACGAGCGGTACCACTTCATGCATAAACACGCCGAGACGTTTCAGCGTAACGGTTGTCTCTCGAATCCCAAGAGACCTCCTCAAATGTCGCGGGCAGGCAGAGTGCGACCAGCGAGTCGTAGGAGAATGTCGCCTTCCAGGGAGATGGGCAGGATGGCGGATTGGCGGGCCCTGGGTTTAACGGGTGAGCAGCCGTGTTAGTGGGAGGTTCGCGTAATAGCAATTGGAGCGGGGAGGAGGAATGGAGGTCGCTTGCACGCTTCGAACGGAATTCTTATGATCCATAATCGTCACGCCATTCGAGATTTGGTTGTCGCTCTGGTTCTCAGCCTCGCGATTTCAGGGCCCGTGCTCGCCCAGGCAGGCGCGGGGGCCTGTGCAGATACGTCCGCTCTACAGACAATTGCACTCGGGGAAACGCGTCGGCTGTCTTGGTACCCTCTGCTTTCGGAGGGACGTGAGCTGGACAGTCTTCCTCCGCTGGCGAGCGCCGCGGTTGCGGATACGGCGATCGTCATTGTCACAGACACGACGATCTGTCGCCAGGCACTGACACACGTTCTCGCGCTGGACACGACCCTGTCTCTCACAAAAATCTCTGTCATGCGGTATGGAGGAAGCAGATACATCGTGACGGACATGACCTCCACGGATCATTATCTGAAGTCACGCGTCTTTGATCTTTCCTGGGCCTTGAAGCAGACCATCTTACAGTAGTGGCGTAATAAGCACCCAATAATTACAGCAAAACGAAAGGCCGCTCGTATTGAGCGGCCTTTGTCATTCGGACGGCGTGCAGACAAGGTAGATCCACTTCTCTGTAACACATCACGCCACGTGTTCTATAAAGACTGTAACTGACGCAACCGCGTCGCATATTCGCGATCTTTCGTCAACTCGTTTCAACCTTGCGCGTGCTTGCGACGCCACGTATCGTAGGCACATCGCTATCCACGTTGGATAGCCCCAACGTCACGCGATCAGCGTAGAGGCCGTTTCTGTGGATCGGCGCGCTCAGCGAACGAGAAAAGCCGAAATACCCACTGACGCCCAGCAGCCACCCCACACTGCTGACACCGCGTCATTACACCTCATGCCCGATCTCCCCCCAGACGCGGAGCTCATCGCTCAGATTCGCGATGCCGATGAAGAGATCGCTCATCGAGCATTCTCCGCACTCTTCACCGCGTACTGGGTCGATCTGTGTGAATGGGCGTATTACTTCACCCGAGATCAAGAAACCGCACAGGAGCTCGTTGCCGACGTCTTCGCCAACATCTGGCATCGGCGCCAATCATGGACTCCCCAAGACTCAATCCGGACCTACCTGTATGGCGCCGTTCGGACCCAAATGCGTTATCAAGCCCGAAACGCCAACCGACGAGGAGCACTCATCAAGACCCTCGGCTCAGCTGAAGACATCCCAGGCATAGGTGTCTTCGGAGGCGACACCCAGGCCGCCGCCGAGGGCGCCGATCTCCGCGCACGTCTAGACCACGCCATGTCTCGGCTCTCCGGACGCGCCCGCGCCGCGCTCGTCTACCGCTTCTACGACGGCCTCGACTACCGAGAAATCGCCGACCGACTCGGCGCAACAGAAAAAGCCGCCCGTCTCCTCATCGAACGATCGTTTAAGTCGCTCCGGAAAGTCGCCGCAAAATTGGGGTGAGGCAAATCGGGAAGTGAGGCATCTGATCCTGTGCTATGGATCGCTTCGATGCTCCTCCTCCGAAAGACAGTTCGACACAAGAGCTGACCTCCAGCGAGGAGGAGCTGCTCATTCGTTACATGGCCGGGGCGGTATCCCCAACCGAGCGACGCTTGGTCGAGCAGATACTCGGAACATCCCCCGCCACGGCCAGCATCATCGCGCACTTTCGGGAATCGCTCCGCACCGAGCGGACGGACGCCCGAAAGAGCGACCTCGCGACCGGGCGAGAACTTCTCGCCGCTCGGCTCGGGCGCGCGCCGAGCCATCTCGCCATTCATGCACCGCGAACGGCCGCGCACGAGCGTCCCGCGGTGGTCACCCACAGCAACCCCATTCCGTCCCGGCCGCGTTCGTTGCCTGGGAGAATGGCCGGTTTCGGAAACCGCGCGTTGCGGCCCGGCGCATGGCTCGCCGCCGGGATCGCGTTCGCGGTAATGCTGTACGCCGGTGTCCGCCACGCGACCAATCGCACGAGCGCCATGGCGTACACGTCATACGCCACCACGAGTGGACAACTCGCCCATCTCACGCTCGCGGATGGGACACGCCTCACGCTCGCGCCGAACAGCCATCTCCAGGTTCCACAGGACTTCCCAGCGCATCGTGAAGTCATGCTCACTGGCGAAGGACATTTCGACGTCGTCGCGCAGCAGAGCACTCCATTCCTCGTTCACACGGGGAACATCACGACCCGCGTCTTGGGCACCCGCTTCGACGTCGCGAAATACACAGACGATCGTGACGTGCGCGTCGTCGTCGGAAGTGGCAAGGTCGCCATCACACGACCCAAGAGCGTTGCCGTCGTCGTCGCGTCTGGGATGATCGCTCGAGTCACCGACTCGACGACTTCCATCGTCACGACAGGCGATGCGGAAGCCTACAGCACGTGGACGCAAGGAACGCTGGACTTCCACGACGTTCCGGTCCGCGATGTCTTGCGTGCGGTCGATCGATGGTACGACGTCGAGCTCGGGCTCGCGGACACGACCATCGCGAACCAACGCATCGACGCGTTCCTCAGCTTCACGAATGTACACGACGTCATCGCGACGCTCGAAATGGTCTTGAACGTCACGGCCACTGGAGCGGAGGGGAGCAGGGTGATCGTGCTCCGTCCCCGTGCTCCACGCGCCAACGCCGCACCGTTGTACCGACGCGACTCGAAGCCGTTTTCCCACACTACAGAGGTTGGCCGATGAGAAAAACGCTGTGTGTCACAGCGGTCGTGATCACGCTCTTTGCGCTCGTAGGGATTCCGGTGCAGCGGAGTGCCGCGCAGCAAGTCGCGGCCGACGATCGGAGCGACAACGATCAAAAGGCGCGGGTCCTCGAGGAAGTGCTTGCGCGACGTGTCACCGTGCATTTACAGGACCTGTCATTGCCACGGGCGATCGAGGCGATCGGCGCGAGCGCTGGGATTCGGATCGCCTTCAATCGATCCGTGCTGGCCGAGTATCCGACGCGAGTGACCATCGAGGCGAAGCAGTTGCCACTCGGGACGGTCTTCGAGCGCGTGTTCGCGGGGACCGATCTCCGAACGATCCTCGGACCGGGCGGTCAACTGGCCGTCGTGCAAGACACGCAACAAGCTAAGGGTGCGCATGAAGGGACGTTGAGCGGCGTCGTCCGAAACGCGAAGACCAAGCAACCGCTTCGCAACGCGAGCGTGGTGCTCGACGACAATCTGCAAACGGAACGGACGGACGAGAGCGGGAAATACCAGTTCGCGCACGTGACCGCGGGCGCGCATCGTCTCACCGTTCGGTTCATCGGCTATGAGCGCCAGACTCGGCCCGTCACCGTTGCGGATGATCAAGCAATGACGGCGGATTTCGCGATGGAACCGAGCGTGAATACGCTCAACCAAGTGGTCGTGACGGCGGCGGGGGCGCAGCGGTATCGTGAGCTGGGCCACGTCGTGTCGACGATCAACGCCGATTCGTTGGTCCGGGAAGCGCCGATCACGAGCTTGAGCGAGCTGTTGACCGCTCGCGTGCCGGGATTGGCTGTCTATTCAGGGAACGGTGGAGTCATCGGAGGGAATGTTGCACTGCGGTTGCGTGGTCAGACAACGACCTGGCTCGATCCGCAACCCATCGTCATCGTCGACGGTGTGCGCTACAAGAGCGAGGCGGGAACGGCGGGGGTGGAGGGTGAGGACCGGCGTCCCTTCAATGCGGAGCCGCGGAGCCCGCTCAATGACTTGAATGTCAACGATATCGAGAAGGTCGAGGTCGTGAAGGGGCCGTCCGCCTCGACGTTGTATGGCCCCGACGCAGCGAATGGCGTCATCCTCATTACGACGAAGCATGGTGCCGCTGGGAAGACGACGTGGCACGTGTACGCGTATCCCGATCTGGCCACGCGGCCTCAGACGACGCCGACGACGTCCGCGGGGTATCGGGCCTGGGGGCACGATCCCAACACGGGCGAGACGGTCAACTTCAATTGTACGTTGGAGTATCAGGCGCTCGACAACCAACAGTGCGTGCTCGATAGCGTGAGGCCAGCCCCGATCGTGCGCAACGATCCGCGATTCTCTGTGTTGTCCAAAGATCGTCCGCAATGGCATTCGGGGATGAGCGTCAGTGGCGGGGTTCCGATGCTGCGGTACCTGTTCTCAGGGAACTATGATTCGCAGGTAGGGTCGCTCCAGATCTCTCCCTTCGCGTCGAACTTCCTCAAACAGCAGTTGGGGACGAGCTCGTTGAGCCGTTCGGTCAGGACGCCGAATACGCAACAAACGCTGAGTGTTCGCGGGAGTGTTTCCTCGGATCTCAATAAGACCACGTCGCTCCAGGTGGCGGTCAACTACGTGCAGGCGACGCAGCGGGCGATCGGGGTCGGCTATCTCTGGGGCGGGACGTCGCACGGAGTGCTTCCGTTGGGGGTGGATACGACCGATGTGTCGCAACTGGCCGCGTATGCCCCGACGTGGGCGTTTCTCCAGTCGACGGAAGGGGAAATTCATCGGTGGATCACGTCCGTGCAGGGGACGTCGAAGCTCTTCGAACGGGTGGACGCGACGGGAAACGTCGGTCTCGATCAGAGCTCGAATCTCGACCGTGGGTTCATCCCCGCGGGAGCCACTCCATACAATAGTGGCGGCGAGGCGGACGACTATCGCCACGAGAATACGATGCGGAACGCCAGTCTGCGCCTGAATACGACTGCGCACCCCGGCATCTTCAGCTTCGAGAGCGCCGCGGGAACGGATTACGTCTACACGAAGATGGACGGTCTCGTGACGACGGCGACCAACCTTGCGCCCGGGAGCTCGACGGTCAACACGGCGCAGGACCGCTCGATCACGCAACATTGGGCCGAGAAGGCCAGCCTCGGCTTTTGGGGACAGGAAGTGATCGGTCTCCACGATCGCATGTTCGTCACAGGCGGACTTCGGTATGATGGCTCCTCGACGTTCGGGGACGCGTACAAGCCGCGGCCGTATCCCAAAGTCGGTGCGTCGTGGATTCTCTCGGACGAGCCGCTCTTTCGCCGGTTGCCGATTCCCGGGGTGAACGAGGTCAGGCTCCGCTACTCGTATGGCGCGGCCAGCAAATATCCACTCTCGTTCCACAAGTACGGTTCCGTGTACTACAGCACGGCGAACATCAACGGACAACCCGTTCCCATCGTCAACCGGGATTTGCTCTCGAATACGCTCATCAGGCCGGAACGTACCCGGGAATCGGAGTGGGGCGCCGACATCAACGTCGCGTCGAATGTCCAAATTGGACTGACGTGGTACCACCGCCGGACGGACGACGAAATCGGGTTTCTGACCGTCCCGACCGGCTTCGACCGCCAGTGGGCGAACATCGGTGATGTCGCCGCGCATGGATTCGAAGGGACTGTCGACGTGAAAGTGCTCGAAACGCGGCGGGCGGATCTCAACATTACCGGCACCTATTCCTTCAACACGAACAAGTTGCTGAGCTTGGGGGCGAATACGGGGCGGATCAACCGGTACGGCAGTATCGCCGCGGGCTATCCGTTGGAGTCCGCGGTGGGGACGTCGATCGTCAGCTTCGCCGATACCGCGGGAGGTCGGGCGGATGGCATCATCGAATCGAGCGAAGTCACGGTTTCCTCGACGCCACATCTTCTTGGGGTATTATATCCGCCGAAGACGTATACGGTGACGCCGGTGCTGGGACTCTTCGGCAGCCGGATCCGGGTATCATCGGAGTTCGATCGGCAGGCGGGTGGCCTCGTGATCGCCGCGGTCGGACCTGGGTGTGGTACCGATGGAAGTTGCATCGCACAATATCTCAAGAGTACGCCGCTGGCCACGCAGGCCAACTTGCTGGGACTCGCCGACGCGTCGTATCTCGCGTCGTCCGATTTCACCCGGTGGCGTGAAGTTTCGGTGACGACCGACCTCTCGTCATGGGCGACGCGGAAAATTGGGCTGTCGCGCGCCTCGGTCAGCCTGCAGGGGCGCAATTTGAAATTGTGGACCAAGTATAAAGGGCCGGATCCTGAAAGTGTTCCAGGTCTCGGAGTTCGCGGGTACGACGCGTCGGCCCACGACGCCGGAGGGATTCCGCAGCCACGGACGTGGGCGATCCGCTTCGACATCGCCCCATGAGTTCCGAATGGGGCAAGGGTGTGCAGTCAGCGGTCGATGATCATCAGTGTTCACGGCGTTCTCTCTCTCTTCGGATCGAACTTATGCGTGGGATTGCGACATTTCAGTGCTCGATGCGATCGCGAGTCCGTGTTTTCTCTGGACTTTTGCTCGTTGCGATGTCCAGTGCGTGTCACGGTTTGTTGGACGTCAGCGATCCGACGCTCGTGCGGGATCCCGACGTGGCCAATGCGGCTGGCGCGGACGCGCGCCGGTCGAACGTCGTCAGCATTTTGGATTTCAATGCGCCATTTCTCGCCGAGAACGTCGCGAGGTTCACGGATGAGTGGGTGCGCGATGCGCCGATCAGTCACGCGGACTTTCTCGACGAGCGGGATAGTCAGGGATACGAACAAAGTCAGGGGACGAGCGACAATCAATTGGGATTGTGGGATCAGGTCTATTGGCAGACGTCGATCGCCATTCCCGCGGTGCGCGCATACACTCCAGATTCACTCAAGAGTGACTTCCTGGGACAGCTCTACGGAATTCGCGGATATGCAGTGCTGCAAATCGCGGAAGATATCTGTCCGGGATTCCCGCTGAACGACGTGACCGCCGAGAATCAGCCGATCTTCAGTGGGCCGTTGACGACGGACTCGGCGTTGGTGATCGCGAATGCCCAACTGGATTCGGCAGTCAAATACGCCCACGATAGCGTCCGCTTCGTGACTCTCGCGGCCGTCGCAAAGGGGCGCGCGTTGCTCGATCAGGGGAAGTATGCTGAAGCGGCCGCTGCGGTTTCGTCTGTGGCGACGAGTGACGTGTATGCGACGACCGGCGACAACAATAACATGGGCGGGGACATGAATGGGTACCCGTGGGACGTGGGCGGATTCAACTTCGCGGTGGGTGACGTGGAGGGGACGAACGGGATGCCCTTCGTCTCCGCGCACGACCCTCGCGTTCCAACGGTGTTCGGTGGCGTTCGCGCGATGAATCCCGCCGACTCGTTGTATCGCGCGGCGAATCTGACGCGCTCCGCACCGATGGTTCTGGCGAGTGGCATCGAGGCGCGATTGATCGAAGCCGAAGCCGCGATCAACGCTGGCGATCCGAACTGGCTCACCATTCTTAATACGTTGCGTGAGTCGATTGGCATGGCTGATCTCACCGATCCTGGAACCACGACGGCCCAAATCGATCTTCTCTATCGTGAACGCGCCTTCTGGTTGTACGGCACGGGGCGCCGGCTCGGCGATCTGCGCCGCCTGATCAAGAATTACGGGCGCGATCCGGAGAGCGTGTTCCCAACAGGGTCGTTCGCGCTCGGTGGTACGTACAAAGGGGCGACCGCGATTCCGTTTATCTTGGCCAGCCAGCGGTTGAGCAATCCACATATTACGACGGGTTGTACGACGCGATGATGTATGCTTGGATGCAACGGTTGATGTCGCGAGCCGTGCATCAGGGAGTGCGATGGGTGCCGAAAGGGGCTCTGGGAGTCGCTGTCATGACCATCGTCATGACAGTCGCCCCGCACCTCGGGGCACAAGAAGGGCGTCCGGATTCGGTGACGTTGTTGCTCCCGCTCCTGCGGCCACTCGTGCAATCACCGAACGTCGAGGACGTTGGCGCGTTCCCTGAAACGAGCGGCGGAGTCAAAACAGGAGGCATACCGCTCACGGCCTTGGCGGTGGAAGATCTGCGGGAGTATGAGGGGCGTCTGCAGTCGGTCTTTTCATGGGGCGTCGATCATTTTCCCGCCGACTCACTTCATCGTCTCCAAGTGGTACGTGCGCAAGCCTGGTTAGCGCGACTCAACGCCATGAGCCGCGGGAGCGTGTCGGCATCCCAACACCTAGCGTTCGCCATCGTGGCACACCGCGCGGAGGATGATCGCGTCGCGCAACGCGAAATCGATACGCGCGTTTCGGAGCTCGTGAAGACGCCGGCGGAGCAATCGATTCCCTTGATCGTTGGCGTCGAGCTGTTCGCCGATCCGGCGCAGGACTCCATCCGGCTCGCCCGGAATTTTCCGATCGCCGAGGCGTATGCGTTGCGTCTGCAGGGGCTGCGGTCGGGTGGGTATGTCCGGCGCGCCGACAGTCTCCAAGTGGTACGATACAAGGAACTGTCGTCGCGACTGCTGGTGGGCGTCGCGGACGCGCTTCCGGAGACTGACATGCTTCGGTACGTCGATCGCTTTCTTTCGTACGTGTCGACGTTACCGCAGCGCGAGCGTTATGTGCTGATCGCGACTGTTTTTCCGTATCGCGCCGTCGCGACGGCGTTACTGCATCAACCGAATGGTCGTGCCAGGCTCGATTCGTTACGAACACGGTTGCTCGCGGTGGCACGCCGGCGCGGTGCTGAATGGGATGCGCGGATTCCTGTCGCAAACCGGCCGGCGGCGGAGGCGAGTGAACAGCAGGACATTCGCGACAGCTTCGCCGCCTTCGAGCTGGTCGGTCATCAGGCGCCACCGATTCTGGCGCACGCGTGGCTCAATACCTCCGATTCCACGTACCTGCCAACGCCGCGCGCGCATCCGCTCGATGATGGCATCATTCGCGTCATTGCGTTTGGTGATCGGCTCGAACCGAGGATCGCCAGCCTCGATCGCGTGCAGCGATCTTTTCCACGGGGTGTCCAAGTGATATTCGTGACGGCGACGGAAGGGCATGCCGGTCCCGATTTGGTCAGCCCCGTCGAGGAAGTCGCGTGGCTCGATCGGTATTATCGGGAGCGCAGGCGCGCCACGTTTGCGGTGGCGGTATGGGCCGGTGCGAAAGTGCCGCAAGAACCTGTCGCGCGGCCCACCATACAAATCGTGAGCGCCGCTGGCGTTCCCGTGCAGGGAACCTTGGTCGCCGACGACGGGCACGGCGGCTTACAGACGATCCAGTCCACATCGGTCACATTGTATTATCAGCGGTATCTTCCTGAGCCGTCTCCCATGCCCGCTGTCTACCGGTTGATGACCCGGCGCAACGAGCTCATCATCATCGACGGACAAGGAATGATTCACGGCTACCATGCGCTCGATACACGCGCGCAGGAGACGAGCTTGATCCAACGTCTCACGACGTTGCGCGCCAAGTCGTCGAATGGCGCACCGCCGCCGCCGTCATGATGCATCGCGAGACGGCCGGGATTTCGCGACGGCAATTCATGACGACTGGGGCCGCAGTCGTCGCGGGGATCGGAGTTGGTGTGCGGTCCGCACATGCGTGTACCACCGTCGTGCCAAGCACTCCCTCAACTCGGCGGACGCGTCCACTCGTGTGGCTCCCCGAACCGCCGCCAGCGGAGCAGTTACGAGCGCTCGCGTTGGTCGCGATGGAGGCGGCGAAGGGCGCCGGGGCGGATCGTGCCGACATTCGTGTCGGCGTACGCCGGCGTCTCACCGTCTATCGGTTTCCCGATGCGATCGTGATGAATCAGATGGTGGGATATGGCGTTCGTGCGTGGCGCAACGGCACCTGGAGCTTTCAACATGGAAATGTCCTCTCCGCGGACGCCGTTGCGGCGACGGCGCGAAGCGCGGCGGCGGGGGCGCAGCTGTACGCGGGGATCGACGCGCAGTTGGCACAGCATCGTCGTGGTGTGTCCTCCCGAGTGATGTTGGAGTCATGGGCGCCGGCGCCCGTGGTGACGGGGGCTTGGCGTGTCCCGGTCGAGATCGACCCGTTCTCGATCACCATCGATGATCTCCAACGCGTCCTCGGAACCCTTCGTCGAATGATCCTTCCGGAAGAAACGCAGAAAGACTTGCAATTGCACGCGGGTGGCGGAACGGCGTCGTGGGAGGGGGAGAAGCGTGTGTTTGCGTCGACAGAGGGATCGTTGGTGACGCAGGACACAATGGTTGGAGGTTCCAGGTTTGGTGCCATCGCCACGACTCCCGACAACTATGCGGTGGGACTCGGTCAATCGGAATCCGTGTCGCTGTCGGCCGGTGTGGAATCACTATTACGCCCGGGGATCGGCGATGAGCTTCAGCAGCTCGCTGAGACACTTGCGCGCTGGCAGGAGCTTCCGTTTCGCCCCTTTGGCGAGGTGGGGCGTTATCCTGTCGTCCTCGACGGGCGATGCATGGCGCAGGTCGTGGGAGCTACCATCGACCAGGCACTCGACGGCGATCGTGTCTCCGGGATAGAGGCCGATGCGGCGGGGAGAAGTTTCTGGGCTCCTCCACTCGACGTGTTGCAGGCCGCGGCCCCGCAACTTTCGCCACTCCTCTCAGCGCGCGTCGACCGGGCATTGCCATCGTCGGTGGCGGTGCAATGGGATGATGACGGTGTGGCGCCGGAACCGTACACGGTACTCGACCACGGGCGTGTCGTCGATTTTCACACGACCCGCCAGACGGCGCCAATGTTGGCCGAGTGGTATGCGCGGCAGGGGCGTCCGGTTCGCTCGCATGGTGGAGCGGTCGCGCCCACGGCCGATAGTGTGCCGTCGGGATCGGGGGGACATCTCAAGGTGGCGCCATCGCCGGCGTCGGTGAGCGTCGACGATTTGATGCGCGAGATCTCGCACGGCTTTCTGGTGATCAATGGGAGCGTGTGGGCGAGTCCGGGATTGACGACGGGGGGAATCGGCTTCGACGCGAACGACGGGCTCATGGTCGAAATTCGGCGTGGCGTGCCGGTGTCGCGCACGACACTGCGTTTGCAGTTCGTGACGCAATCGATTCTGGGGAAAAAGAATCTCTTGGCGTTGGGTGGGGCATCGACCATGGGAACGTCGGAGGTATTTGCGTCGAAAGGGATTCCGTGGCAGGCGCTGCCTCAACAGGTCACGGCTCCCGCCGCGTTGTGCAACGACGTGGACGTGATCGCATGATGCGTGTCGCTGTTCCGTCTCCAAATCGTCAGACGCGACTCGAAGCGCCGCATCCGCCGGTGATTTCCCCGGAACAACTGCTCGCCATCGCGGATGAAGTGCTCGGACAGATGGCGTCGGAGCCGGCGCGTATCTACGTCGATCACACGGCGATTGGCATGGCACGCGTTGCAATGGGTCGAGTGCTCATGCAGGACAACGGCGACCGGATCATTTTGTCGATCGATGCGCAGTTCGGCCAACGCCGGTTGGTGCATCTCAACGTCGATCAAATCGACACCGCCAGTCTTCGCGCGGTTGCGCGCTATCTCGACCGGCTTGGCCGCGAACAACCTGGTGACCCGGCATCGTTGACGATGCCGATTGCGCCGCGGACGTATCGTCCGATGACCGTTTGGAAGACGAGTACGGTCGATGCCTTTGCGGAACGACGTCATGCCGCGGTGGCCTCGCTCGTCGCTCCCGTGCTCGACGCGGGATTTGCGGCTTCCGCCTTCGTCGGGGTGTCCGCCCGCTCGACGGGATACGTGGATAAACAAGGGCGTCGTGTCGCCGGTCACGACACGGACGCCGAACTGGTCGTCACCGGATGGAGCAATGATGGAAAGGCGTCCGGATGGGCCGGTCAAGCGGCGCGTGAGTGGAGCACGATGGATCCCGCCGCTGTTGCTCGTCGTAGTATCGAGCTAACGCAGCGATCGGCGAACCCCGTCGCGTTCGAGCCGGGGCGGTACACGGTGATTCTCGATCGTCCCGCCGTGGCGCAAATCGTTCATGCGATGGGATGGGCGTTCGATGCGGAGCCGACATTGGTTGGAGGCACACCGCTGTTCAATCGGGCGACGAAAAAGTCGCATCTTGGCGATCGGATCGTCGATGCGCGAATCTCGTTGTCATCCGATCCGAATGATCCTGACGGTGGATATCTGCCGTTCACCTGGGATGGGGCGCCGTTGATTCCCATGACGTGGATCGACCACGGGATCCACACCAATCTCGCGTTCAAGCAGGATTTTGCCGCCAGCATTGGTTATGCGCCGTCGAACTATCCTCCGGGTGCACTGCGGATGCAGGCGGTTCCGTCGACCGCGCTCATGAGTGTCGACGAGATGATCGCGTCGTGCAAGCTCGGGATTTACGTCAATCGGATTTCGCACGTCGACGGCCCGTCCGGGGATCCGGTGATCGGGATGATGACGGGTGTGACGTCGGGTGGGTGTTTTCTCGTCAGGGACGGTGCGATCGAGAAGCCGATTCGGAATCTGCGGTTTTTGGAGTCGCCATGGTTGTTTCTCGATCGTGTCGAGGCGATCGGAGCATCCGAACGGAGTGCGTTCGGGTATGCGCCGTGGGCGGGGGGATGGCCGATCGATCCGACGATCGTGCCGCCGCTCAAGGTGCGGGATTTTTATTTCAATGCACTTGCTGATAATGTGTAGCGTCGTGTGTGTATGCGTTGAACGTTGCAGCTGGCCCTTCATGATCACGACTTCTCGCGCGTTCTTTAAATAGGATGCTGACACGAAGGCACGGCGTTTAACAGTCGATAAACCGTAACTTCCGTCTTTCGCGAACGCGGTACTGAGCGCACATTTATCCGGTGGGCTCGTCTGGAGCCATACCATCCCGTGCTTCGTGCTGATGCTTCATGACGGATGACCGCGGCGACCGGCCGGCTCGACGACTCGCTCTCGTACGTTCGATCGATGATGCGTCGGCGACGCCGTACGACGAAGCGACGCACGTCGCTGGAGTACAGCGACGTAATGAGGATGTATTTACGGCACTCGTCCGCGCATACATCGATCCGCTGACGACGTTCGCATTCGGATGTCTTGGTGACGAAGACGCCGCGCATGACGTCGTCCAGGAAGTCTTCGCGCGCGTCTGGCAACTCGGCGCGGCCTGGAATCCGACGTCCGGGATAGCGGCGTATCTTTTCGCGGCGGTACGGCATCGGGCGTACAGCGTGATTCGTGCGAATCAGAGCCGGGAGCGCATGCAGCGTGCGGTGACCACCGACATGGGGCCCACGGCCATGGAGCAGGATCCCTATCTCGACCTGACGTTGGTCGCCTTCGTGCAGCGCGAGCTCGAACATCTGACGGAGCGCCAGCGCGATGTGCTCCGTCTTCGGTTCGAACAGGGGCACACGATGGCCCAAGTCGCGGCGATCCTGGGGATCGATCTTCGGACGGCGGAACGTGTCGCCGCGCGCGGCTTCACTGCTCTGCGAACCAAGCTTGACGCCTTCCGAAAGCGGCTTGGTTAAGTATTAGAACGGTCGTTCGAATAGGGCTTCGGAAAAAATATTCGCGGGGAGGGCCGGGGTTTTTTCAGATGCTGCGTCATATGGCAAATGTCTCCCGATCCTTTTCCCGATCCGCTGGTCGTCGTTCGATATCTAAGAGGCGAGGCAAGCACCGAGGAACGTCAGCGTATCGAGGGATGGCTCGACAGCGTTCCGGAGCAGCGCGCGGTACTGGCCGCGCTGCGGGCCGGGCTCACGGCCGCGCATGGTCCAGTCCCCGCCTATGACCGCGAGGCTCGAATTGCCGCGATCGTGGATTACAGTGCGCGAGCGGCTCGCCGAGCACAGCTTCAACCGATTCCGGCGAAGATCGATGCTCGTGGGCAGAGAAGTTTTGGTCGAATAGCAACGCGGATCGCGCTCGCCGCGGCGGCGATTGCCGTGTGCGTCGTGGGTGGGGAGTACATCGTGCGCCACCGATCTTCAGCGACGTCCTTCGTCGGGCGATATGTCACCGCGCCGGGGGAAGAGCAAACCGTCGTGCTCCCGGATGGCAGCACGATCAAGCTTGCCCCGAGAACCGTGCTCGAAACGCGGTTGGATGAGAATGATCGGACGGTGACGATCGCGGGCGAGGCTTTCTTTCGGGTCGTTCCGGAATCCCGGCGTCCCTTCGTCGTACGAACGGGGACGACGCGGACGCGTGTGCTCGGCACTAGCTTCGGTGTCAATTACGACGCGAAGCGACACCATCTGCAAGTCGCTGTCGTAAGTGGCAAAGTCGGCGTAACGGTCGTCCGTGGCCCGCGCGCGGCGGGAGAACGAACGCTGTCGGCCGGGATGGTCGCACACATTGCCGACTCCACAGCCACTGTTTCGGTGGGTGACGCTGACGTCGCGACGAGTTGGGTCAACGGGCAGTTGGTATTCAGCATGATCCCAGTCTCGCAGGTTCTCGCGACTGTGGGTGATTGGTACGGTTATGACTTACGTCTTGCCGATTCCTCCGATTCATCGTTGGCGAAGACTCCCGTCATCACGACTGTTACGACGCGGTCGGTCTCCGACGCACTGACCGGGCTTCGCGATCTTCTCGACGTGGACATGGCGTTCACAGGGAAGACCGTCATTCTCCGCCGCCGGTCGCGCGCGTCTCGTTCGATCAAATCGGAAATCGTGGACTCGATGACTTCTCTCCCCCATACCATTGGCCGATAACGCTATGGCATCCCGAATGGCACTCCGAGCCGTCCGCTCAGTACGTACGCTGGCATTCCTCCTCGCGCTATCGACCATTGTTGGCGCGCGCGTTCGGGCACAACAACCGGTCGCCGACCGCTCAACGGCATCCGCCGCCGATACCGTGTTGGCGCTTCCGGTCACCGTGAGTCTGGAGAACGTGCCGTTACGGAACGCGCTTGCGGCGATCGCCGCGAGCGCTGGCGTGCGAGTCCAGTACCAGTTCCCATTGGTCGCGGCGAATGATCGGCGTGTGACGCTTCACGCCACGAAATTGCCTCTTGGTACGGCGTTTCAGCGTGTTCTGAGTGACACGCGATTGACCATCGGACCTATTTCCAACACGCTGGTGACCATCGTCGGAATCGACCGGCAAAATGCGCCGCAGGGAGGATCACTTGGCGGCGTCATCACGAACGCCAAGACACAGCAGCCTCTGCAAGGGGTAGTCATCGTGTTGGACGACAGTGCGAAGCATTCCGTCGTCACGAGCGCGGATGGACGATACCGATTTGCCGAGGTTCGGCCAGGAACGCATACGGTGCGAGTACGGGCGGTCGGGTTCGTTCGGCAGATGCGCGCGGTGGTGGTGCATGACGACTCCGGTACGACCGCCAACTTCTCACTCGACGCCGCCGTCAATCCGTTGGATCAGGTCGTCGTGACCGCGACCGGTCCGCAGCAATATCGAGAGCTCGGCCATGTCGTCGCGAAGATCAATGCCGACTCGTTGGTCAAACACGCGCCGATTACCACGCTCAGTGAGTTGCTCACCGGCCGAGTGCCGGGGCTCCAAGTCATCACGGCCGGCGGAACCGTTGGCGGGGAAGTCGCGTTGCGCATTCGGAGCCAAACGACCACGTCGTTGGATCCACAGCCGGTCATCATCGTCGACGGGGTGCGGTACAAGAATACCAATACCGTTCAAGACAACAATGGAAGCGGCAACTTGGTCGAAGATCGCCGTCCCTTTGGCGTCGAGGGGCGCAGTCCGCTGAACGACATCAACGTCAATGATATCGAGACGATCGAAGTCGTGAAAGGTCCGTCCGCATCGACGTTGTATGGCCCCGACGCGGCGAACGGTGTCATCGTCATTACGACGAAACGAGGTAAGGTGGGGAAGCCGGAGTGGCATGTGTACGCGCATCCGTCGTTGCGCAGCAGCGTTCCGGAAAGCCGGCTCGCCCGTGGCTGGCAAGCGTGGGGACACGATCCGGCCACGAATCAGACCGTTCCGTTCAATTGCACGGTCTTGAATCAGTACTATTACAAGGACTGTGTTCTCGACAGCATCACGGTGGCCCATACGTCACCGACTGACGGCGACGTAACCATGTTGGCGCCGAACCGTCTTCAGGGCCAAATGGGAACAAGCGTGACGGGCGGGAGTGGGATCTTCACGTACTTTCTGTCGGGGAACTACGATTCGCAACTCAGTTCCATCAAAATCCCGGCGCGAACGATCCAGCTGCTGCAGCAACAACACAGTCCTGTGGCGATCAATTCGGCGCTCAAAAATCCGAATTCGCAGCAGAGCGTGGATGTACATTCCAATCTTTCCGCTGACGTTTCCGAAAAGACGACGGTTTCTCTCACGACGACCTACAGCCAATCGCAACAGCGCGGTGTCGATGCGGGGATCTTCTCAGCATTGTACGGGAGCCGTCTTCCGCCCGGCGTCTCCGGCGCCGATTCATTGGCGTTCATCAATCAGCACAGCGGCATCTCGGCGTTCGTCGGAACGAGTTTGATGCAGTCGCGTCGTGTCGAAGGGGCGTTGCAAGGGAATTTTCGTCCATTGCCGTGGCTCGTCGGAAATGCCTTGGTCGGTACGGACATCGGTGTGAGTACCGATTTCGGCGTCGCCCCGCGAGGGTCCCTCAGCAGCGGGTTCGGCGGTCAGGCGGGAGACTATCGCCGCAACAACATTGGCCGAACGATGACCTTGGGATTGACGGCCACGAGCACGCCGGGACTGTTGAGCTTCAAAAGCTCTCTCGGCCTCCAATACCAATATTCCCACCTGGATGGCGTGAGCACCGACGGGTACAACTTGGCGCCCGCGAGCACGTCCATCAATACGGCGACTCTGATCTTCTCGAATCAGCTCTGGGGTGAGACCGTTACCCTGGGGACGTACGGCGAGGAGGTCATTGGACTCAACAACGTCCTCTTTCTCACCGGCTCGTTGCGGATCGACGGGGCGACGTCGTATGGGGATTCGTATCATCCCCGGCCTTATCCCAAAGTCGGTATGTCATGGGTCGCATCCGACGAGCCGTTCTTTCGAGCGATTCGTGGCCTCGACGAGCTCAGGTTTCGCGCCTCATACGGGGCTGCGAGCCGAGCACCGACGTCGACGATGAAGATCGGGTCGGTGCTGTCGTCGCAAGTCCAGATCGAGGGGACCAACCAAAATGTCTATTCGCGTGTTGCTCTTGCGAACCCGTTCTTGCGACCGGAACGGACGCATGAATTCGAATATGGTGTCGACGCGACACTGTTCGAGGGGATCGTTCAAACAGGGGTGACGGCGTACCGCCGCCGAACCGACGATGAACTCCAAGTGCTGCAGCTCGTGACGGGATTTCCTGGTGCGCAGTGGGCGAACGTGGGTGACGTCTCCGCGCATGGCGTCGAGGCGACGGCGAATCTCAATCTGGTCAGGACCAGGCTCGTCGGCTTCAACCTCGGGTTCAGTTACGTCTATCAAACGAACAAACTCCTGAGCCTCGGCGCCGCGCAAAATACTTTCAGTCAATATGGCGGCTATGCCGTCGGTTATCCGCTCGGCGCGGTCTTCGGCCGGGCCGTCATTGGTGTCGCGGATACCGTTGGCGGAGTGAAAGATGGAATCATCTTTCCGGAGGAAGTCACGTTATCTCCGATCGAGTATCGCGGAGTACTGACTCCTCCGCATACTTACACGTGGTCCCCCAACCTCACGCTCTTTCAAGGGCGCATCCGCATTTCGACGTTGTTCGATCGGGCCACCGGATTCGTACAGCAGAACCCGTATAGCGGCGCCGCTTGCCGAGACAATGGGCTATGCGTGGGAGCATTCTTGACGAGCACGCCGGCGCTCGAACAGGCGCGTTACGCCGTGGCCAACTTCGAATTCGAGCCCGGCGATTTCACGCGGTGGCGCGAGCTGTCGATTTCGGCCGATCTTCCGTCGCGGATGATGCGCCTCGTCCGTCTCAAGCATGGTGAAGTGAGTGTGATGTGTCGCAATCTCGCGCTGTGGACGGCGTTCCATGGTCCTGATCCTGAAAGCCAACCCGGTGCAGGATTGCTCCCGGCGGGCGGGAGCGTCGGGGCCATCGGTATTCCGAACCCTCGTGTGTGGAGTTTCCAATTCCACGTCACACCTTAAGGAGACATTCGTGTCGTCGACACCTCTTGTGAATTCCATGCGACTGTTCTTCGCCCGAGCGGCGCTTCTGTGTGGAGCGACATTCGTCCTCGCCTCGTGTCACGGTCTTCTCGATGTGAGCGATCCGACGAGAGTCCAGGACGCCGATATCGCCAACGCGCTCGGGGCAAATGCGCGCCGGCTCCAGGTCAGCTCCGTGTTCAATGCCAACATGGGACCGTCCGTCCTGAACGTCGCGCTCTTTACGGATGAGGCCAACATCGACGCGTCATCCGGCGCTGTGCAGGATCCCACGCTCTACTTAGACCGTCGCGATGGCGTGGGATATGAGAACATCAATACGACGCCGACGGGCGCCGTCGATCCGTATCTCGGTGGGTGGGACCAGATCGTCACCGCCGCCGACATCGCCATTCCCGCGGTTCGGGCATATTCGCCGGATTCGGTGAAAGGCGATTTTCTCTCGCAGTTGTTCGCGCTGCGTGGCTTCTCGATTCTGCAAATGGCGGAGGACGTATGCTCCGGGTTTCCGATCAACGAAGTACAAAATGATCTCCCGGTGTTCAATCCTCCATATACCACCGATTCTGCGGTCAAATATGCGCTCGGGCAGCTCGACTCCGCACTCATGGAAGGGCATGACAGCGCGCGTTTCATCAATCTGGCTCGTGTCGCTCAAGGACGAGCCTTCCTCGATCTCGGCCAGTACGCAGCCGCGGCTACGGCGGTGGCGCAGGTACCGACATCCTTCGTGTATCAGACGGAAGGGTACAACGGCGCAACGACCGCACCTGGTAATTATTGCTACGGATGTCTGAATTTCGTGATGGGTGACTATGAGGGCGTCAACGGGCTTCCGTTCGTCTCATCGCAGGATCCACGCGTCCCCGCTGTCCCGGTCGGTCTTCGGTATGGGTCGACGACCGACTCCATTTATTTTCAGGGGAAATATACGACCGGTGTCGACCCCGTCATCGTCGCGAGTGGTGTCGAAGCTCGGTTGATCGAGGCCGAGGTCGCGTTGCACGATGGCGATCCCAACTGGCTCACGATTCTCAATACGTTGCGAATGTCGGCCGGAGTTACGCCGATGACCGATCCTGGCACGCCGAGTGCGCAGGTGGACTCGCTCTATCACGAGCGGGCATTCTGGCTGTACTTCACCGGGCGGCGTCTCGGTGACATGCGGCGGCTCGTTCGAAATTACGGACGTGACCCAGCCACCGTCTTTCCCCAGGGTGCATATCCGCTGGGTGGCACATACAGTACTGATACGGCGATTCCATACGTATATGCCGCGGAGCACGCGTACAATCCGTACATTACATCGAGTTGTCCCGCGCGATAATGCGTCGTGGCGGTATGTGGTGTGGTTGGCTTCTGGTATGGATGTTCGCATCCTCGGCGACGGCGCAGCGAGGTTCGCCGCCTGACACACGAGCGGTCTCTGTAGACATCGCCGGGACGTTTCCCGACATCCGTGCGATGGGAGATGTCCCTCCGGTGACGGGGACGGGTGCAGTGATGAGGCAGGATGGAAGCGTGATCGTACTCGCGGCCACGCCTGCCTACGCCTTGGCCGACTTGACTGACTATGGTCTTCAACTGCAGTCCGTCCTTCCGATCAGTACGACGGATTATCCTGCCGATTCGATTGCTCGAGCGCAGAAGGCGCGTGCTTCCGCCTGGTTGGCCAAGTTATACGTATCGCCGACGGACCGTTCGCTTCGCGGAATGACAGGTCGCGGAATTACAGGGTGGCAACTCGTCCCTCTTGCGAAGATCGCGTTCGAAGCTGGAGAAGATACTCTGGCATACGCGCTCTTCGACCGGCGTCTCGCGGAGACCGCGCATGCGGCTCCGGAGATGTCGTACGTCGTCTGGGAGGCAGTCAATACACTGGTGACTCCGCAGCAGGATTCATCCCGATTGCTGTCGAACCTCACGCGCGCGGAACGGTATGCGTCGCGCATGCCATCGCTCTCGGATCCCAATCGCTTTGGCACAGGCAGAGTCAGCGCTCGAGACGGCGCAGTCGTACTGTACCGGAGATTATCTGTCGACGACACGCTGGCCGCGGTCTATGCGCTGCACGGGAATGTCGCGTGCGCCATGACGCATGCAACCAATGTGCTCCGGTTGGCTGTTCGGGTTGACGCAAACGAACGGCGAAGGATCGTCGCCAATTTGTATCGAAAGCTCGCCATGGCCGTGGCGCAACGTCCCGAAAGGCGTGAGCAGATCGCGAAGATAAATGCGTGGCTGCTCGCGACGGGGCGCCAAATTTCTCCTGCGCTGGAGCGTGAATGGCGCGAAGTCATCGACGAATTCAGTGCACCAATTGGTTGGATTGGGGCGATAGCTCCTCCGATCGCGGCGCATGCGTGGTTGAACACACCGGATTCTTCATACCAAGCGACCGCACGCGTGCATGACCTGGCGGGTGGATCTACACGTATCCTCCTGTTCAGCGACATTCAAGACAATACTGGTCTCGCGGTTCTCACGCACGTGGCGCATTGGTTTCCAGATCGGGTACAGTGTCTTCTCGTGACGCACACCGTTGGGCGCACCGGCCCCGATTTGGCAACGCCGGAGCAAGAGATCGACGAGATACGCGACTACTTGATCCGCAGACGACATGTCGCCGTACCGGTTGCCGTTTGGGCTGGACCGACCGCGCGTTATAACACAGACTGGTCAGGCGCGATGATACGTCCAGCACCGTCTCCAGCAGATACATCATCGTATCGCAACCGCCTCGGCGCTTTTGTGGTCGTTGATCGGCGCGGCGCGGTGCGATGGTCGCAGGACGTCGACAGCCGAGCCGACGAGGCGCTGTTCCGTTCACGATTAGAAGATTTTCTCACGCAGCATTGACGATGACTTCGTCCCATCTCACGCGCCGGCAGGTGCTGGCTCAGGGCACCATTCTTCTTGCCGGGAGTTATCTGTTTCCAAAGCGAGGGCTCGCCATGGAAAGTCCCATGGCGTGGCGATCGTTTACATTTGCCTCCCGCGATACGCATGGGCGTCGCTCCATCGGTAACTTGCTTCCGCAAACATTCAATGCGGAGCAATTTCGCTCTTTGGCCTTGGCCGCGATCGACGCCGCTCGTCGGGCAGGCGCCGAGTTTGCTGACATCCGGATAGGGGTGCAGCGGGAATTTACACCGTACGCCGCGAATATCGGCGTCGGGTACGGAATCCGGGCACGTATCGAGGGATGCTGGAGTTTTCAGCATGGCAATGTTCTGGAGTTGGATGCCGTCGTTGGCGCAAGCCGGATCGCCGTTGCCAACGCACGAGCTTCGGCCCGGGTCAATAAGCAACGCCGGCGTCTCGACACGGTCGATATGATTCCTCTTTCTCCCGTAACGGGGGAATGGAAAAGCCCGGTCGACATCGATCCCCTCGCCATATCACTCGACGACTATCGACGGTTCGACAGCAGCCTCGAAGAACCCGTGAAGCGGCTCGGGTTCGTGACCGCGACCGGGGGGAGTGGGTGGCACGTCGAAACTCGAGTGTTCGCCTCGACCGTGGGATCCCTCATTACGCAGGAGTTCACTCGTGGGGGGATATCCTTGAACGTTGCGGCAAGCGCAGTCGACAACGTCGAAGATCTCGTGATTCTCGATGTCCCAGGGCTTGGCATCCGCAGCACGGGTTTCGAGACGGCGCTCGCGTCCGACTATGCGGAGCGAACGCTCCTGACGGCAGAGCAGGCGGTTCGCTGGCGGGCACTTCCGTTACGTCCGTTTGTAGATGTGGGACGATTTCCTGTTGTCTTCGACGGCGCGACGATGGCCAGTGTTGTCGGACAAACCGTAGATCTCGCAGTGGATGGTGACCGGCTCGCGGGACTCGAAGCCGATGCGTCGGGGATGAGTTTTCTCGCAGCAGGGAGTCAAGTGTTCCGTACGTCATCGTCCCTCTTGTCGTTACTGCTCACGATAACGTCCGACCACGCCGTTCCGTCCAGTGTCGCGGTCAAGTGGGACGACGAGGGGATTGCGACGGAGCCATACGTCGTCGTTGATCGTGGGCGTATCGTCGGCTGTCATACGACATGGGAAACCATGTCATTGCTGACGGCTTGGTCTCGGGATCGAGGTATTTCCTTGCGTTCGCACGGCGGCGCGGTTGCTCCCACGCCGGCAAGCCTGCCTTTGGCGGACGGCGGGAACCTTGGAGTCGCCCCCGGCACCAGTCGCACCAGTATCGACGATTTGTTTCGCGACATTGACCATGGATTTCTGGTGATTGGCGGGACCGCAGCCGCCGGCTCGCGTCTGACGACAGGGGTCCTTCGGTCCTCATTGGTGATTGAAGTGCGCCGAGGGAAGCCGGTGGCGCGTGTGCCGAATATTTGCTTTGTCTTCTCGACGTTGGGAGTACTCGGGAAGGGACTACTCGCACTCGGTGGCGCTGAAACGATGGGGACCGCGACGTCGGTGACGGAGAAAGGAATTCCTTGGCAAACCATGACGCATCCGGTCAGTGCGCCAGCGGCGTATTGCAAAGAGATCGACGTCGCGAATTGGAACGTTGGTGGATGAACGCAGATGAAACGTGACTGGAAACAGGAGCATCGCAGACGCGGACCGGTGATGACGCCGGACGCGTTGCGGCAACTCGCGGCCAATGTCCTCGGAATGACGAGGAGTGATGTCGCCTCGGTCTCGCTCGACCACAAAGCGATCCGCGTCCGGCGGATCGCACACGGCACCGTACAGCTGACGAACGACGGCGATACCTTGCTCCTCGTGTTCCATACGAGATTCGGTAGTCGGAGAGAGGTCTTGTTGTCGATCAACCAGCTCGACGAGGCCACGCTCCGAAAGGCTGTCCAGTATACCGAACGTCTCGCACACGAACAGTTCGGTGATCCGATGATGACGCCGGAATCACTTCCGATCTCGCCACGCACGTATCCCCCAAATACGTGTACCTACCACGGCACGGTCGCGGCGATGTCCGACGTGTCGGACGACATCGTCCCCGCGCTTCTGGATCCGATCGCGAGTGCTGGGCTCGATGGTGCTGCGTTTGTCGGGAGCATGGTGCATTCGACCGCGTACGCGAACAAGCAAGGATTGCTCGCCACGGGCGAAGAGACCGACTCCGAGGTGACGGTAACGTGTTGGGAACCGACGAACGAAGATGGGAGCCGGTTGCGCGGATGGGCCGGTCAGTCAGCGCGAGACTGGGCGACACTCGAGCCCGGTCGCGTCTCGCAGGAGGCTGTGCGATTGGCACGCCTTGCCGATCGCACCGTGGCGCTGGAGCCTGGAAGACGTCTGACGATTCTGGGCGCCCCTGCTGTTGCGCAGATCGTTCGCGCCATGGGGCGCGATTTCGACGCTTACGCCACGCTCGCGGGATATACGCCCTTGTCGTCCATCAAGCGGTATGGGAAGGTGGTCGACGAGCGTGTGACCCTTTCGTCCGATCCGAATGATCGCGAGGGGGGGTACCTGCCGTTCGATACGCGTGGCTATCCCCGAATCGCCATGGAATGGATTCGCCATGGCAACCTGATGAACTTGGCGTATGAGACGGACTTTGCCGCTGTCTCGGGGGTCGCACCCGCGAATAGCTTTCCAGAATCGTTGCGGCTCGCTGGGGGAACGACGTCGCTGAATGAAATGATCGCGAATTGCAAGGAAGGCGTGTATGTGAATCGTCTCGAAGACATCGAAGTCGTTCACGGGCGAAGCGGGTTGATGAGCGGGGTGACGAGTGGTGGATGTTTTTTGATAAAAAACGGGAAAATAGAAAAAGCCGTGAAGGATTTTCGGTTCTTGGACTCGCCATATTTGTTCTTGAATCGGATCGAGGCTGTCGGACCGACGGCTCGTCGATCTTTTGGCTTTTCGCCGTGGCATGGGGCGTGGCCCATTGCGCCGACGATCGTTCCGCCGGTGATGGTGCGGGATTTCAATTTTAATGGGCTTGCCGAAAATGCATAATCGCAGGCTCCCGGCTGATTTGACATCGGCGTGAATATATCCCCTCATATGAGACGGATACGGCGACCTGATGAGAGAAAGAAAATAGCGTCTGTCACTTAACTGTTTGCGCGTTCCTTAAGTCATAACGCCGATACGACGCTGTGCTCCCCGTAAATCCGCTTATTGAAGATTTCCTCTTTCCGAAAAACTGTGCAGAGATACAAATTGTTCTGAGTACGCCCACACCCCGATCTCTATCGCTCGCGTTCGCCATGTGAACGCACCTGTGACGGATGAGAAAACGGACATGCCGTTTCGCCGCCTCGCACTCGTACGAACATCCGTGAATCGCTCCTCCGGCAAGGCGTATTCGGACGACGCCTATGTCATGGGCGTGCATCACAGCGACGAAGTCGTATTTACGGCGTTGGTGGATGCCTTTCTCGGTCCGCTGACTCAATTCGCGTTCGGCTGTCTCGGTGATGAAGATCTCGCGCATGACGTAGTCCAGGACAACTTCGCCAGAGTCTGGCGAAGTTGGTCGCGAACAAACAAGGGTTGTTGGCGGCTGGTCAGTCGACAGATGCCGAAATTACGGTAACGAGCTGGGATCCGAAGAGGGAGGGCGAGGCAGTCACTGCTGGATGGGCGGGAGGAGCGTATCGCGACTGGCGGACGCTCGATGCCGCCGCGATTGCTGTGGAATCGGCACGCCTGGCGCGGCTCAGCGCGAATCCCGTCCGGCTCGAACCAGGACGGCGTACGACGATTCTGGGGCGTCCCGCCATGGCACAAATCATCCGCGCGATGGGGCGTGATTATGATGCCGCGGCGACGCTGATGAATGCCACTCCGCTCTCGGGTCCCCCTTTGCGAACCCAAATTTTGGATCACCGCATCACGCTCTCATTGGATCCCAACGACCCGGACGGAGGATCCCTCGCGTTCGATGATCAAGGCATTCCGCGCCGTGCGATGACGTGGCTCGATCGCGGTCGGCTCGTGAACCTCGCGTACGATCCGCAGTTCGCGCTCATTTCGGGGGTGGCTGAAGCCACTGAGGCGCCGGAGTCGCTGCGGTTGACGGCGGCTGCGGGAACGTCGCTGGCGACCGAGGCGGAAATGATCGCACGTTGTGCTGAAGGGATTTATGTCAATCGCGTGGCCGACATTCAAGTGCTCGACGAGCGGAGCGGGTTGCTGACTGGTGTTACCCATGGCGGGTGCTTCTTGATTCAGCAGGGAAAGATCGTCAAGGCGGTGAAGGATTTTCGTTTCATCGATTCGGCCTATTTTTTCTTGAATAGACTCGACGCGATTGGTGCGGCGGAGCGGACTGCGTTTGGGTATGCACCGTGGTATGGTGATTGGCCAGTCGCACCGACGATCGTACCGCCTGTCATGGTGAGGGATTTCAATTTTAGTGCGTTGGCGGAGACGGTGTGATCCTGCTAATCGAGAATTTCAGCCATTCGATGGGATGGTGGATGAGGGAGTCAGGATGGCGGCGCGGAAACTTTCCGTATTGACATAGTCCCTCAGGAGTCATAACGTATTCGCGACGGAGTGACATCAAAGTCCTCCCAAACATCCCTATGTTCCTGTTTTCTCGTTCTCACAGCGGATCCCCACACCCCGTGCTCTCGGCAGAGTATGGGGATATTGTCGCGTCCGCTCGTGGAGCATTTTTCGCGGAACCAGGTATTCTCGGAACGGTTGGCACTCTCCTAAGGCACCATTCCGACCTCCCGGGCAGATCTCCAGTGTTCGCAGATGGAACGATGAGGGGCGCTTTCGCATAGCGTCTGCTCTCCAGAGCCCTCCCAAGGACTCATCGCCCCGTCTGCATCCAATGCCAGGCGGGGCGATTTTCATTTCTTCACATTACCTCCATGCTTCTCACCATTACGACAACCCACCAGCCGGCGACCGACCTCGGATTCTTGCTCCACAAGAATCCGGCGCGGGCGCAGAGCATGCCACTCTCTTTCGGGAAGGCGCACGTGTTCTACCCGGAGGCGACCGCGGAGCGCTGCACGGCGGCGCTCCTGCTCGACGTCGATCCAGTGGGGCTCGTCCGGCAGCGTCGAGGGCCTGAGGGCGAAGGAGGGTTACTCACCCAGTACGTCAACGATCGCCCGTACGTGGCCTCGTCGTTCCTGAGTGTCGCCATCGCCGATGCCTATCGCAGCGCGATGAACGGGCGGAGCAATGAACGACCGGAGCTGGTCACCACCGCGATTCCACTCGAGGTGCGGCTCGCCGTCGTCCCATGTCGTGGCGGAGACACTTTTCTTCGCCGGCTCTTCGAGCCACTCGGCTATACGGTCGTCGTGCAATCGCACGCGTTGGAGGAGACGATGCCGGAGTGGGGGACGAGTCGTTACTTCACCGTGACTCTCACCGTGGAGAAGCGGCTCTCCGAGCTGCTCACGCATCTCTATGTCCTCATGCCTGTACTAGACGATGAGAAACATTACTGGGTCGGCGACGACGAAGTGGACAAACTCCTGCGTCATGGTGAAGGGTGGCTGTCGACGCATCCGGAGCGAGAGCTCATCATGCGTCGTTACCTCAAGCATCGGCATTCGCTCGTGCGTGAGGCGATTGCGCGGTTGGTAACTGAAGAAGAAACGGAGCGGGATGAAGAGGACGAGAGTGCGACGACCACGCGTGACACGGAAGAAGTCGCGCTCGAGCGACCGCTCAGTCTCAATGAGCAACGCCTTGCAACCGTGCTCGGTGCATTGCGTGCTTGCGGTGCATCCTCGGTATTGGATCTCGGTTGTGGGGGAGGGCGGTTACTGCAATTGTTGCTCGATGATCGTCAGTTTACCAAGATCGTAGGAATGGACGTGTCATATCGGTCACTCGAAATCGCGAATGATCGGTTGAAGCTGGATCGGTTGCCGCCCAAACAACGGGAGCGAATCCAGCTCGTGCACGGTTCGTTACTCTATCGCGATCAACGATTGTCGGGATTCGATGCAGCCGCGGTTGTCGAGGTGATCGAGCATCTCGATCCGCCGCGACTGGTGGCGTTCGAACGAGTCGCGTTCGAGTTTGCGCGTCCGGCGACGGTCGTCGTCACGACGCCGAATGCCGACTACAACGTGCGCTGGGCATCGCTCCCAGCCGGAACGTTCCGACATCGCGATCACCGCTTCGAGTGGTCGCGCGCGGAGTTCCAGGCGTGGGCGCAGCGGGTCGCCGAGCAGTTCGGATACACGGTGCGGTTCGCGCCGGTGGGAGTGGTGGATCCGGAAGTCGGATCACCGACACAAATGGGGATATTCGAGAGAACTGATGCCAATCAAAATTCCTGATTTGTCGCTCGTCGTCCTCATCGGTCCATCGGGGTGCGGGAAGAGTACGTTCGCCCGAACGCACTTTGCTCCCTTCGAGACGATTTCTTCCGACTTTTGTCGCGGGCTTGTGGCCAACGATGAAAATGATCAAGCTGCGACCAAGCCGGCGTTCGAAACGCTGCATTTCATCGCGGCGAAGCGGTTGGAACGTGGACTCCTCACGGTTATCGACGCAACCAACGTGCAGGCGGAGGCGCGAAAGCCGCTGGTCGAGCTCGCACGTCGGTATCACGTGCTTCCGGTGGCAATCGTACTCGATCTCCCGGAACGTGTTTGCGAAGCACGAAATCGTGAGCGTTCCGATCGTAATTTCGGGCCGCATGTCATTCGCCAGCAGCGAAGTCAGTTGCAGAAGTCGCTACGCCTTCTCCAAAAGGAGGGGTTTCGTCACGTCCATGTGTTGCGGAGTGAAGCAGAGGTGGGCGCGACGGAGATCATGCGTGAGCCACTTTGGAATAACAAGAAGAGCGACCACGGTCCCTTCGACATCATCGGTGATGTGCACGGCTGCGCAACCGAGCTCGAAACGTTGCTCACCGCGCTCGGCTACGTACGCGGCGAGCACGCAGTATTCGCGCATCCTGAGGGGCGGAAAGTCGTGTTCGTGGGGGATCTCGTGGACCGTGGTCCTCGGATTCCCGACGTGCTTCGGATTGCCATGACGATGGTGGAGGCTGGGACGGCGCTTGCCGTTCCCGGAAACCACGATCTCAAGCTGGTGAAAAAGTTGCACGGTCGTGATGTCCAAATCACGCACGGGTTGGCCGACTCGTTGGCGCAACTCGAGGGAGAGTCGGAGGAATTCCGCAATCACGTGGCGACGTTCCTCGACGATCTCGTCAGCCATTATGTGCTCGATGGGGGACGATTGGTCGTTGCCCATGCGGGGATGAAGGAGGAGATGCAAGGGCGTGGCTCGGGGCACGTCCGAACGTTCGCGTTGTATGGCGAGACGACGGGCGAGACCGACGAATTCGGGCTTCCGGTTCGATACAATTGGGCCGCGGAGTACCGGGGGACTGCGCACGTCGTGTATGGTCACACCCCGGTCCCCGAGCCGGAATGGCTCAATCGGACCATCAACATCGATACTGGGTGCGTCTTCGGTGGTAAGCTCACGGCGCTTCGTTGGCCCGAAAAGGAGCTCGTGTGGGTGCCTGCAACGGCAACCTATGCGCAACCGGCGCGCCCATTCCTCCCCGCAGGAACAACGGGCCCAGAGCTCTCCGCGCAACACCGCGATGACGATGTGCTCGATCTCGCCGATGTGGCGGGGAAGCACATTGTCTCGACGCGGTTGCACAGTAACGTCACCATTCGTGAGGAAAATTCGACGGCGGCGCTCGAAGTCATGAGTCGTTTCGCGGCGAACCCCAAATGGTTGGTGTATCTCCCGCCGACGATGTCACCGTCGGAGACGACGACGCGCGATGGATACTTGGAGTATCCTACGGAGGCGTTCTCGTATTTTCGGCATCAAGGTGTGCCGAGCGTCGTGTGTGAAGAGAAACACATGGGATCGCGCGCTGTCGTCGTGCTGTGCCGGAACGAAGAGGTCGCGCGACGCCGCTTCGGTATCATTGACGAAGGAGTCGGCATCGTATACACCCGTACGGGGCGTCGCTTCTTCGACGATGTGGCGGTGGCGCGCGAGCTCGTCGATATTGTGTGTAACGCCATGGAGCGATCGGGAGCGTGGGATCGGCTCCAGACGGATTGGATCGTGCTCGATTGCGAGCTGATGCCGTGGTCGGCAAAGGCGCAGGAGCTGATTCGGCGGCAATACGCCGCGGTCGGTGCTGCAGCCAGTGCGGCGCTTCCCGAGGTGATGGCGGTACTCCAGCAGGCGGAAAAAAGTGGCGTCGAGGTCAGCTCACTCGCAGAATCGTATGGCATGCGTGAGAGCGCCGTTGCGCAGTACATTGCGGCGTATCGGCGGTACTGCTGGCCGGTGACATCGGTGCGCGATCTCAAGCTTGCGCCGTTCCACGTGCTGGCCACGGAAGGATCGGTTCATGTGAATAAGAATCACCAATGGCACATGGCGGAGGCGTCGGCCATCTGTGCCGCGGACGACACCGGTGTGTTATTTACGACGGCGCATCGACTTGTGGATCTCACCGATCCCGCGAGCGAGGCGGGGGCGACGGCGTGGTGGGAGGCGATGACCGAACGCGGAGGTGAAGGGATGGTAGTGAAGCCACTGCAATTCGTGACGCGTGGACGTCGTGGTCTCGTTCAGCCCGCGGTGAAGTGTCGAGGGCGAGAGTATTTGCGGATCATTTATGGGCCGGAGTACACATTGCCAGAAAATCTGCAGCGGCTGCGCTCTCGTGGGCTTTCGGCGAAGCGGTCACTGGCGCTCCGGGAGTTTGCGCTCGGCGTGGAAGGACTCGAACGGTTCGTGCGTACGGAGCCGTTGCGGCGGGTGCATGAGTGCGTGTTCGGCGTGCTGGCGTTGGAGAGTGAGCCGGTGGATCCGCGCCTGTAAGGGACAAATTCACGAGGATAGAGAAACGCGCCCATTGTCATCGACGATGAGCGCGTTTTTTCCACTGGGTGGCCCACGCCATGCGTTGCCGTTTAGATCATGGTTACCCCGTGTGAAGGATCCGCCTCATATCACCGTCTCGCGCTCACCTGCACTGCGGGCGCGTCGATCGCCACACTCGCCTGGCTCGCTCGGCGAGTTGGTGCGCGCGACGTATTGGCTATCGACCACCCAGCGCGGGCATGGATGCAGCGTCGAACCCACAAAGGAGTGCGGCACGCCCTGCATGTGGCAGGCTACGCCGGAACCGCACCCGCCTATCTCGGCACAACCGCCTTGGCGGCTACCCTGGTCGCGAAACGAGGTCATGTTCGACGGGCTGGACCTCTTCTGGGCGCCGTCATCGCCGCCGTGGCGCTGCATACCGGCATCAAACACACGGTCTGCGGAACACGTCCCCCGGGGGCCCGGGCGCGCGGGAACACGAAACCAAGCTTCCCAAGCGGCCACACCACGCGTGCCACCGCGGTCACCGGAACGATTGCGTATGTGCTAATGCGAGAGGATATCCTGAATGCCTCGGTCGCCGTACCGCTCGCGCTCAGCATCCCTCTTACGGTCGGTGTGAGCCGGGCGTACGCGGACCATCATTGGACCAGCGACGTCGTTGGAGGGTGGGGACTTGGTATGGCAGTGGCGGCGGCCTGCGGGCTCTGGTACGACGTATTAGTGCGGCGGGAGAGTCCATGTCCATGACGAATGCGCGCCGCCCGAAGGACGACCGCGCAACGCCTACGGCGTTTCCCGCGATGCTCGCCTGCGCTGGTTTGTTCGCCGTCACGATGTTCGCGTGGATCACCCGCCGAATGACGACGTGCACGTCGCAACCGTTCGACAACAGAATGCGCGAGAATGTGCAGGTCAAGCGTACAAAGGCTGGCGATATGATCGCACAACCACTGACCATCTTGAGCATGCCCGGCGTGGTCGTTCCCGCGTCGCTCGGTGTTGCATGGACGTTGTACCGCCAAGATCGCCACGCGGCCGCGCTCGCCGTGGCGCTTGCACCGGCAATCGCGATGACGACTGGGCAATCGTGTACCATGTTCCTGCCGCAACGGAATGCTCCCAATTCAGAGAACGCCCGCGGTGCTCCTGAGCCGTCGTTTCCGAGCGGCCATACGACGGGAGTCACTGCGGAGGCGCTGAGCATGGCGTATGTCTTGACCCGCGAGCACCTTGTGTCGCCGCGCACGATTGCCGTTCTGCTTGGCTGGCCGTTGGCGGTTGGTGCGGTCAGGCTCTATCGTGACCGTCATTGGGCCAGCGACGTGTTGGCCGGATGGAGCGCTGGAATCGCGGTTGCCGCGCTGTGCGGGCTGATTTATGAACAGCGCCGCCAAGCCAACGATACACAGCGATATTTTAGAAATCCATTGCTCGGCTCCGCATGATTGAAGAACTCGTGCCACGAATACAATCACCTTGCTCGTATGGCAATACGCCATCTTGGCTGTAGCGCATCTCCATACACGACGTCATCTTCTAACCCATGACGCTCGCGCAGCTGTACTGTGTCGCACAAGGATTCGATCCCGATGATGACGGGGTAGGGCATAGAGCGTCGCGCGACTATATGCTCCCTGCCGCGCAGCCCGAGACAGCAGACCTCCAACAACTCATTATCGCCATCCAGCGCGGTGATGAAACCGCGTTCGAACGATTGTTCCGATTCTTCTACCGGCGGATCGTTCGCTATGTCGCCGCCATCGTCCATGATCGCGAAATCGCAGAGGACGTCGTCCAGACCGTCTTCGTCCGGCTCTGGGAGCGACGGGGCGACTGGACGGTGCGGACGACCGTGGACGCGTATCTCGTCCGGGCTGCACGGAATCAAGCAATCGATGCCATGCGCCGTCACCAGCGTGAGCATCGATGGGAAGATTTGAGCGACGAGGCCCCAGCCGGTGCGCGGCCAAGCGCGACGGCAGCCACGGATCGGGACGCCGAGCAACAGGACCTCATTCGCCGCGTCAATCGCGCCCTGGGACGCCTTTCTACGCAGTATCGGGAAATACTCGCATTGAAGTGGGGCGGACAGTATAGCCATGCGGAGATCGCCGAGATTACCGGACAGCCGGTTCGGACCGTCGAGACACAGGTGGCGCGGGCGGTCAAGGCACTACGGAACTCGTTAGGTGTCACCATCGACTGAAGCATCGCCGAAAAAAAGTTGACGTAGTCGCGCAGGCGGGGAGCGTCTATCGAGATATGGCCCCGAAGTCCCCTGAAGATCCCTCGGTCAACGACGCCGTACTCGCGCGGTACGTTGCGAATGAATGTACGCCGCAGGAGTGTGCGCGTGTCCTGGCGTGGATGGCATCGAGTCCCGAACGGTCACGCACGGTCGAACTACTGGGTATCGCACAGCGGCAGCTGGCCGATCCGGAAAGTACAAGCGAGGTGGATCTCGAGCGGGCGTGGGCTCATGTGCATGAGCGAATGTCGCCATCACAGCATAGGGGGAGAAGCTCTGTATCCCACGGCGTGGCCATCCACGCAGAAACCAGCGTTCAGGGTACACGGCAGCGGTCATTGGTGGCTCAGAAGCGCCAGCGAAGCATGCTCACCTTGGGAACATTGAGCGTGGCGGCAACCGCGTGTCTTACGCTCTCCCTTTTCATCGCTCGACCAGCGCTTCGGACCAACGTCGAGCAGTCCAGGACATATCACTCCCTGGCTGGCCAACGAACTGTCGTGCGTCTCGGGAGTGGGTCGATGATGACCCTCGCCCCCGCGACGACAGCGCGTGTCACACCTGACGAGATCATGCTGACCGGCGAAGCGTACTTCCAGCTTCAGTCGAATTTGGGGCATCCCACGGTCGTTCGTACCACCGATGCCGTCGTTCGCGTGCTCGGTACGTCCTTCGTCGTCCGACGGTATACGACGGATCGAGGGAGTCGAGTCGTAGTCGAGAATGGAAAAGTTGCTCTCGATGCGAGTGACGCCGGACATTCACGTCAGCGACCTGTCGTGCTATCGGCGCGCACACGCGGGGTCGTCGTAGACTCCGGGATCACGGTGACCACGGGGATCAACGTCGATGACTATACCGCATGGACCGCCGGACGTTTGGTGTTCGATGAGGTGCCGCTCCGCGAGGTCGTCGCGGAGCTCGGGCGCGCCTATGGCGTCGACGTCCGAATCGACGATACGCTCTTGGCGCATCGGTCGATGACCTTGAAAGCCTCGGTGCAGACACAACCGCTGACCCAGGTGCTCGACTTCATTGGCCGCGTCACCCAGGCACACTACATACACGTTGGAACCACGTACGTACTGACTCCGGGCCGAGCGCCGGCACGCGTGCCTCAGTCGCAAACAATTCCACAATTGGAGAAAGAATATGGTCGATAGATTCGTGCGTGCATTGGTCATCGCGTGTCTGGCGCATACTCTTGTTATGTCCTCCAGCGTGTGCGTCGCAGCCGCGCAATCCGTAGCGGCCGGAACAGCCATAGAACGGGCTCCCGATCTGCCGATGGTCACGGTTCACGTCGATACCGTTCCGCTCAAGGTCGCGCTGCAACAGATCGCGCTCCAGGCAGGGTTGACCGCGGTTTACAGCGATCAAGTGGCCAAGGCAAACAACCGCGTGACGTTACACATGCGCCACGTTTCTGTCGAGGAAGCGTTTCAGAAGGCGTTGATGGGAACAGGGTTGCGCGCCTCCGTAGTGTCGGGAAACGTTCTGTTCGAGCCAGAGGATGAAGTACACACGCAGGCTGGCGGAATCGTGACTGGAGTCGTCCTGGATAGTCGGACTAGAGGTCCAGTGCGTGGGGCTACGGTGACGGTGGACGACGCGACGAAAGGTGTCGTGACGGGCGACGATGGAGCATTCCGTATCGGAAATGTCTCGGCGGGCGCACACCTCATCCATGCCAGGTTACTCGGATACGTGAAAGGAGGAGCGCGTGCGACCGTTCCAGAGGATGGTACCATCGCGATCGAGATCATGCTGGCGCCGAGCGTGAATACGTTGGATCAGGTCGTCGTGACAGGGACGGTCATCCCAACGGAGCGAAAGGCGATTCCGAATGCCATTACGGTCATTACCGCGAAGGATATCGAGCAGCGGGGGATCACGCATATCGACCAATTGTTTCGTGGCGACGTTCCCGGGCTCTTTGCGCAAAACCAAGGCTCGTCCGCGTCGCAACCTGGCCGAGTGGCGATGTCCTCGCGTGGGAATACGTATTTGCCGGGAGAGCTGTTGTCCAATCAAGCCGGCGCGACGGTATTCTCGCAACCGATCAAGACGTATGTCGATGGCATCGAGCTGGCGGATCCATCGTACCTGGGCTTGATCGATCCCAAGAGTATCGAGCGCATCGAGATCATCCCCGGGCCTCAGGCATCGACGATCTATGGCGCGAACGCCATCAACGGCGTCATGCAAATCTTCACCAAACGGGGGACGACGTCTCGGCCACAGCTGGCCGTCACTTTACTTAGCGGAGTGATCCAAAACAATTTCAGCGCCGCGTTGGCGCCACAACATGATTACTCCGTGCAAATCAACGGCGTGGATGGCCACATTTCATACAATGCCGGGGGATCGTGGGTGTATGTCGGCCCCTGGACGCCATCGGTACATCAGGCGACGACCAGCGGGTTTGGTGGTGTTCGGTTTCAACAAGGTCCGCTCACCGCCGACGTCAGTCTTCGCACGATTGGCGCGACGAACTGGCTGCACGGAGGAATTCAACAGACGATCGCCGTCGGCCGGCGCGATGGAACGTTCGGCGGCGTCGGTTTCAGTGCCAGTGAAAATGGCGTCGATGTTCCCATGACGACGACGAGTACCGCGCAAACACTCGGCGTCTCTATTACTTATGTGCCGACATCGTGGTGGTCGCATACTTTGACAGGTGGGGCGGACGTCACGAATGCCGGGTTGCGAGAAGACGCACTCTATAGCCTTCCACGCGATACGTTACTCCTGTTGTCGCAGAACGATGTGCATCGCACCTCCCTGTCGTATATCTCAACCCTCCGAGTACCCATTACCTCCGGGGTTCATGGCAACGTCACATTTGGCGCGGATGGCTGGCAGAGCTTGACGAGCACTTTGACGACGCATCCCACGTCGTTGACCGGCACACTGACGACATTGGCGACGGTCATGTCTCGTTTGCCGAGTCACGACGCTGGAGCGTTCATGCAGGGGCAGATCGGCTTTGGGGATGCGTTGTTCCTGACCTACGGACTTCGGAGTGAATGGAATCCCACCTTTGGTGCCGATGCCAATCCAAATCTGGTTGGGCGATACGGCGCCGCGTACACGCGTGCGATTGGACCGCTCACCGCGAAGCTCAGAGGAAGTTACGGCCATTCTACCCGTCCCCCCATCGACGGGCTCACCGCCGCCACACTGCTCGCGCAGGTTGCCCCTGGCAACGAGCTCTATTTTGGCGATGTTCCCTATCGACTAGCCAATCCGCACTTGCTCCCCGAACAACAACAAGGGGGCGAAGGTGGTCTCGAACTGTACTTCGGCAATCGGGTGTCGCTCGTCGTCACGCGCTACAATCAGACCGTCAACAATCTGATTACCGAGGTCGTCGTTGACAGCGTCGATCTGCTTCCCGCCTATCGTCTGCTCTTTGCCTGTAATCCGTGGCAGTGTCCGCAGCATCAGTTCGAAAATCTCAATATTGGAAACATCCGCAATCAAGGATGGGAGTTACAGGGAACCGTTTCCGCAGGGCCGATTACGACAACAGGGACGTATTCATGGACCAAGAGTCGTTTGATCGGCATCACACCGCGGTATCAAGCACTCTTTCCACAATACGTCAAAGGCGCAACGTTTCAGTCGTTGCCCGAACACACGTACGCGCTCGATCTCCAGTATACCAGTGCCCTCACGACGGTGTCGCTCAATTTTCAAGGACAGGGAGCATTGTACTCCGGTGGTGACGCGCTCACGTACCAGGTCATTGATCGGCGTCTCGATAATACGGCTCCCTTGTTGGCGCTCCCTGTTGGATACGTCAGCCGGTTTCCAGGATACACGTCGGCGGACCTCAACGTGGCGCGACGGTTTTCGGCCTACGTCGAAGGGGTTCTGCAAGTGCACAATCTGACGGATGCATATCGAAATGATGCGTCCTATCAATATGCGAGTATCGGCCGCCAGACCAAGGCTGGTATTCGCATCCGGTGGTGACGCAGATCGCGTGATTGATCGTCGTCATTTTTTGCAGACCGGCGCGGCGGTGGTGGCCGCGCCGGCACTTCGCAATCGTCGGGATTCACGTGTGCACGAGTCTGTGGGGTTCCAAGACCCCGTACCCTCGCGCGCAGATATCGTGCATGCCGCGTTGATCGCGGCTCGCGACGCGGGAGCCACGTATGCCGACGTGCATGTTCGCGATACGCAGGACGAACAATGGTTCTTTCGCGGGACGAATTACGGTGTGCCGAGCCACGTTCTCCACACCGGCGTTGGCGTGCGCGCGTTGGTCGGCGGCGCATGGGGCGCGGCTCAGCTCGACGGGATCGTGAGTCTCGATGCGGCGGCTCAAGCTGGCCGTACCGCGACGATGCACGCGAAAATCGCGACGAAGCATAGTACGATTCCGATCGAGCTTGCTCCAGCGCCTGTCGTCACGGGTGAGTGGATCATGCCCATCGAGATCGATCCTTTTACAGTCTCCTTCCAGGAAAAGGTCGACTTCATCATGGCGATGATCGACTTCATCCAACGGGTCCAGTATGGCGTTGGTGTCTTCGGCGCTCTGACCTTCCGAAAGGAGCGCCGGACGTGCGGCACGAGCGAGGGGACACTCGTTACGCAGACGCTCTATTGCACCGGTGCGGGGATGTCGGTCGGCGTCCCCCCCGAGTGGCAAACGGAGCGCGACGGGAGTCGCGGCGCGAACTTTCTCACCGCGACAGGGGCGGGGTGGGAATATCTGCGCACCGCGCCGTGGCGCGACAAGGCGGCCACGTTGATCGCGCAAGCGTTGAGCAGCCGGCACACCAAGCCGGTCGACGTCGGGCGCTATGACATCGTTTTCGACGCGCCCGCGATGGCATCGCTGCTCGATGCGTCGATCGGGACGGCGACCGCGCTCGATCGTGCCATGGGCTATGAAACCAATGGCGTCGGCTCCAGCTACCTTACCGACCCTCTCGCGATGGCCGGCACCTTCACACTCGGCTCCCCCCTGCTGACGGTGACGGCCAATCGCACGATGCCGCGTGGGGCGGCGACCGTCTGTTGGGATGAGGAAGGGGTGACTCCAATCGAAATCACGCTCGTCGAGAAAGGGGTCGTCACCGATTTTCAGACGACGCGCGAATCGGCGACGTGGCTCGCTCCCTACTATCGTCGCAAAGGGAACCCTCTCCACTCGAATGGTTGCGCGGGAGCGAATTGGAGTGGGTCTCCGGTGACGACGTGGAGCCCGAATCTCGTGCTCACGCCAGGGAGCGCCGATCTCTCCTTCGACGATCTCGTCAAACATGTGAAGAAGGGGCTCGCCGTCGTGGGAGGGAGGGCGAACGCGGACTTCCAGGCGTTGAATGGCACGGGCTTCGGTGAGATCGTCTATGAGATCACCAATGGTGTGTTGGGGCAGCCGATTCAGGGGGCCGAATATCTGTTTCGCGCTCCGGATTTCTGGAAGCATCTCGCGGCGCTGGGTGGAGCGCGCAGTGTGCAACATGTGGGGATCGAACGTTGGCGGGACGAGTATGTGAGTCGGTCGACGCACACAGTGGCCGCCGTTCCCGCCCTTGTTATCGGCGTCGGCGTCACGGACTATCTACGAAAAGCCTGACGGAGCGCACGCACTTTTCTCAAAGAAATCATGTCTGAGAAATAACTGCTTGATAATTCTCCCGGAAATATTGCACCATCGCACGGTCAATTGCATTCTCCCAATAATTCTCCGGAAGATGCTTTGTGGCGACATTCATCTGATGCAAATCAATCCGTTTATGGAGAAACAACAGCTCTGTGCCATCTACGACGACGCTGGCTGGACTTTTGTCATCGATCTCGACTGTCAGAGCAAATCGAAGAATGCGAGGAAGCTCGTGCGGGCGTCGTCCTAATGCTCCGATGAAGACTTCTCGAGTCAAATGGGAATCTTTGGTACGGTATAAGATTTCGCTAATCTCCTCATCATCCAAATCAAACAGTGATTTCTCCTTTGAGTGGAGAATGCGTGTTCTGACACTCGCATCAAACGCGTCCCGAATGGCGACTTCGTCGAGCACGCGATCTCGCAACTGGCGACGCCGGGACTCGATGATCACCGTAAAAAATACCAACGGCCCGGATACGGCGAAGTTTGTACACTCACGCACGATATCTGCGAGCAGTTGCGAACTTTTTTCGTTCGTCTTGATTTCACCAGTCAAACTCAAGAGTCCCGATGCAGCAGTTCGGCGAGGACTGAGGCGAAGACCTTCGCCGCGAGGCAACTCATCTGCTGTGCGAGCGACGCCTATGGCGACGTCGTGCAGGAGGGGATAATTCACCGGTCCATCAGTTTCGCGTAGTTCTTGAACGAAGATGTCCCATTGGTCAAAAAACGCCGCGACCGCATTGCAGCGAATCGCATCACTAATAGCTTTCTGGACGAGAATTATGCGCATGGATTCGGATGCTTCGCGCACTTGGTGTGCTAAGTCCTCAATGCTGGATTCAGAAAGTCGCTCGCGCGGCACCGACAGCTGAAAATATCGTGCGAAGATCTGTGGATGGCAGATGAGTCGCTCACGTCTGGCGTCTCCTTCTGTCGGCGTTGGCTGGCCTGGAGTCTTATACGCGTGCGGGAAGATCAAGGACAGAATCCGTGTCGCCGCGACGTCGTTTTCACTAGTACTGAGTTGTAAGTCTTCGAGATATTTGTTTCCTTCCGCTCTCCAGCGATCACCCTCGCTCCTACGCCATAGATCACTCGACCAGTCCTGCACGGTGAACCATTCCGGATGTGCGTGCAGAGCCCTGAAGACGCGTGGAAACCTGAGATGAAGCACCTGGAGCACGAACAGATCGAACAGATTGACATCACGAGCAATTTGCGGCCATACGAACGCCGTACTCGCCGCCACGCGCCGGATCTCACGAGGCGTCGGCATCGCCTCAATGAAAATCTGCAGTGGCACTGCTTCCAGTCGCTTGATGAAGCGGTCCTTCTCTTCTTTTCCCACCGCATCGAATAATGGTCGCAGCGCCATACTAAGGATTCGGTCTGCCGCTTCCGGCGTCGGCGTCGAGACCGGTAGCTCGAAGTTCACGATCTTTCCGAGATAATCCCGTGCGATTTGTTCTGTCTCATCGTCGGGGAACAAGATGCGAGCGATCTGCTGCCGATCATACGCGAGCAGATGCACGATGTGCGGCAGGTTGGCGAGCAATCGAAACATGCGTAAGGTCGCATGCAATTCGTCTCGATCCAACCGGTCGAGATCGTCTGCAACGACGACGATGACCTGCTTTTGCCGCTGAAGACTCTCCCGTAAGTGCTGCAACAGTGCGTCCGTCGAATCAGCGTCCGTGGTCGACAGCCACGCATGAATCGCGTCGCGAATCCTCCCCCCCGCGAGCGGCGCGAGCCCGCGACCCAGCTTGCGCAGCGTAAAACGCAGATTCGTCGGCGCCCCGATCTCCTCGAGCGTATCCCCCAATTGCGTCAAATAATTATCGATGATCCGGCTCGGTTCTCGAAAACTCCACGCGTCGAACCGAATCACCTTTGCCCCATGCGCGTCGAGCCGCTTCGCAAGCGCGTTGAGGATCGTCGTCTTCCCCGATCCCCAAGGTCCATTCAGCCCAAACGTCACAGAATGCATCCGCGGATACCGAATGACCTTTTCCAACGCGTCGACGAACGGCCGACGATCCAACGGATCATCCTCATCGAGATCGGACAGCGGGTCCATCCCGATGTCCCCGAGAATTTGATCGAGCGGTTGCATATCGACATTCGGCGCGACCGGCTGGCGTCGTTGAGCGACGAATATCCGGATGCCCCAGAGAATGCGTATCCCGAGTACCAAGAGAAGGACATATCCTGATACCGCGATGGCGGTTTCCGCATGCTCATTCGGTGATAGCGCCAACGCGTGTGACCACCGAGACGTCGTCAGCAAACCGATCGCCGCCGTGCCGGCACCCACATCGAATGGAATCATCGATCGTCTCGCCCATCGATGCATCAAACGCCATCCATCCGGTCCCCACCATAGCGCCGCAATGAGAACCACGCACACGGTCGTAACGACCGCGACGCGAACCAACGATTCTTCGAGGTGTACCGAGTGACCCAGCCAGTGACAGACGGCGGATGTCACAATCGTCGTCAAAAGTCCGAGCACGACCGCCATGGGCCATCGTCGGTATGACCACGAGCTTTTTCGTCCAGAGTTCCGCATGTGTTTCGATGAAGACAGAGGCGCAGGCGCAGAAAATACCGCGTTTGGCGCAATGCTGCGTCGCGGGGGAGCCGGTCGGCGTGGTGATTCACCGAATGCAGTACATTTCCGCACCCAACTTCCACAGAACCAGAGACCCTTCGTGCCCTCCCAACCCATCCTCGGCACCCCCACCCGCCGTCTCTTCCTCGCCCGCCTCTCCGCCGCCGTCGCGGCCTCCGTCATCACCCGCCCCGCCTCCGCTCGCCCCGCACCATCCAAAATCCTCATCCCCAAACCGTCCGTCCCCTGGCCCCAAGCCACTCGCATCATCGGCGGCCCAGACTGGTTTGCCCAATACCCAGCCGGCACCCTCGCCGAGCCCGGCAACACGGACCCAGGCTTCAACGACTTCTGCCTGATTCAGGACAAATCCAACCGCTGGCACTGCATCGGGATCAGCGCGGAGATGGGCAACGACTCCACCCTCTTCCACGGCGTCAGCGACCACGTCGATGGTCACTATACCGTCCTCCCTCGCATCCATAGCGGCGTCGCCGACGAAAAAGTCGTCCGCCACATGTGGGCCCCGTTCGCCGTCTGGAAGGACACTACCACCGCGCTCCTCTTCTACGCGCACATCGAAACCGATCCCAAGGACGACTCCGAGATCACCACCATGCGCGTGCTCGAGAGCCGCGATCCCAAGCTCGAATCCTGGCATCCTCTCAATGCATCGCAGCTCCCGCAAGGGAACATCGCCTTCTCCGAGCATTTCGACCGCGATCCCATGATTCTCTGGGACGACGACCGGCGCTGCTATCTCATGTATTACGTCGTCGGCAACGGCTGGGCGGATCCCGAGCCGTCGAACGTCGTGTGCGTTCGCCAGTCGTCGGATCTCATCACCTGGGGGCCGCCGAAGACCCTCATGTCGCCGCCGACCGGGTATCGCGCTTCTGAATCCGTCTACGTCATCAAGCGAAACGGCTACTACTACATGTGGGTGTGCGGCTTCGACTACGGGCGCATGTCGTTGTACATCTCCGATGATCCGCTGAACTTCGGCGATCCCGACAAGAATCGCATCATGGAGCAGTCCGGCCACTCGCCTGAGTTCGTGCAGGTGGATGGGCGGGATCTCATCGCCTGCGTCTCCGTCGCCACGACCTTTGGGAATCGGCCGGGGCGGCATGACCTGCACGGCGTCTACATCCAGCCGCTTACGTGGGCCGAACCCGACCCGGACATGCTGGCCAAAGTCGTTCGAACGGCCGCCAAGTAGCCGAAAGACCGAAAAGGGGGATCCACTCGGATCCCCCTTTTTTGCTTTTCATCCCCCTCCACACGACGAATCGAAAAAAACTCTTGACGCCCCCCGATTCGGCTCGTATTTTCCGTTTAAGTTAATTAACTAACTAGCAAAATACATGGACGCCGACCCTCTCAGCCAGGTTTTTGCCGCACTCGCCGATCCGACCCGCCGCGCGATTCTGGCGCGGCTGGCCGACGGGGAGCTGTCGGTCAACGAGCTGGCTGCGCCGTTCGAGATCACGCTTCCGGCGATCTCCAAGCACCTCAAGGTGCTCGAGAAGGCTGGGCTGATCGAGCGGACGCGGAATGCGCAGTGGCGTCCGTGCCGGCTCCAGGCGGCGCCGCTCAAAAACGCGGCCGACTGGATCGACCGCTACAAACAGTATTGGGAAGAAAGCTTCGACCGCCTCGACGTGTACCTCAAAACCCTGCAAGCCAACAAGGAGACTCGCTCATGACCGCCACGACCGCAGCTACCAGTGCTACCGCCGCCGCCCCTCGCCCGAACGAAATCGCCATCACGCGCCTCTACGACGCGCCCGTCAAGATGGTCTGGGATGCGTGGACCGATCTCGAGCAAGTCGCGCAATGGTGGGGCCCGCGTGGCTTCACGATCACCACGCACAGCAAAGAGTTGCGTCCCGGTGGACAGTGGATCTATACGATGCACGGACCGGACGGCGTCGACTGGCCGAACATCGCGACGTACTACGTGGTCGAGCCGGAGAAGCGTCTCGAGTACGATCACGGCGCGACGGAAACGACGCCGGCGCTCTTTCGCGTCACGGTGACGTTCACGGACGTCGACGGAAAGACGCGGCTGGACATGATCATGGCGCTCCCGACGGCGGAAGCCGCGGTGGAGACGCGCGCCTTCATCAAGCAGGTCGGCGGCAACTCGACGTGGGACCGGCTCGCGGAATATCTGGAAGAGGAGAAGACGGGCGACGACATCTTCGTCATCAACCGGTCGTTCCCGGTGTCGGTCGAGACGATGTATGAATTGTGGACGGATCCCGCGCACTTCACGCAATGGCTCCCGCCGACGGATTCACGATGGAATTCATCCGCGCGGACATTCGGGCGGGCGGCGAAGGATTCTATCGGATGACGAACGGGACGAACGTCACGATGTACGGTCGCGTGAACTATCGCGAGCTGCGGCGTCCGGATCGGTTGGTGTACACGCAGCAGTTCACGGACGAACATGGCAATGTCTCACGCCATCCCATGGCACCGACGTGGCCCGAAACGATGTTGACGACGGTGTCGTTGGCGCCGGAAGGGGCGAACGAGACGCGTGTCACGGTCCGCTGGGAAGTGTACGGATCGGCGACGCCGGAAGAGATGGCGACGTTCCACGCCGGGAAAGCGGGGATGACGCAAGGGTGGACGGGATCGTTCGACAAGCTCGACGAGGTGGTCGCGCGCGAACAGCCGAGCGCCGCGTGAAACCCTTCCACACCGCACTTTCAACCACGCTCGCACTGGCCTGCCTCGGCGGGCCAGTCGCGGCGCGCGGACAAGCGTCGACGCCGAGTGGTGGCGCGTACGCCAACGTGCACGGGTTGAAGATGTATTATGAAGTGCACGGTGATGGCTTTCCGCTCGTCTTGATTCACGGAGGCGGCTCGACGATCGGGACGACCTTCGGCCGCATCCTGCCGACATTGGCGAAGACGCACAAGATCATCGCGGTCGAGCTGCAAGCGCACGGGCACACGGCGGACATCGATCGGCCGTTGAGCTTCGAGCAGGATGCGGACGACGTCGCGGAGTTATTGAGGCAACTGCACGTCACGCGCGCCGACGTGTTGGGATTCAGCAACGGGGCGAGCACGACGTTGGAGATGGCGGTGCGGCATCCGACACTGGTGCGGAAGATCGTGGTCGCGTCGACGATGTACAAGAAAGACGGTGCGTATCCGTGGTTGTGGGAATCGATGGCGCACGCGACGTTCGCACAAATGCCCAAGGCGCTCAAAGACGCGTATCTGCAGATCAATCCGGATTCGAACGCGCTATTGGCCATGTATCATCGGGATGTGGCGCGGATGCAGGCGTTTCCCGAAATGACCGATGCGCAGATCGCGTCAATTCAAGCGCCCGCGCTCATCATCATTGGGGATAAGGACGTCGTGCGTCCGGAGCATGCCGTGGAAATGTACCGGCGGATGCCGCATGCGCGATTGGCGATCTTCCCGGGTGCGCACGGGGAATATCTGGGAGAGATCGCGGCGAGTACGCCCGGGGCGGCGCTTCCAGCGGTCGATGTGGTCGAGGCATTCCTGCAGGGGGACGACGCCCCGCGGTGACGGAGGGCGCCGGGCGAAGCGGCGCCGATTTTCGTATTTTTGGGGGATGTCGACTCCTCCGTTACTGACGTCGTTGGCGCACTTGCTGGAACGTGCAGACGCTGAGGCGTGCCGAGATCTTGCGTTGGCGGTGCCGCCGTCGGTGCGGGATGCGTATGGCGTTCGCGTCGAGGCGATTGGTGAGACGGTGCTCGGGATGTCGAGTGGATTGGACGTGCTCACGTTCAATCGTGTCGTCGGATTGGGAATGTCGACGCCGGCGACCGCGAAAGAGTTGGACGCGATCATCGGCCGGTATCGCGACGCGAACGTGCGGCGCTTTTTCCTGCAACTGAGTCCCGCGGCGCAACCGCTGGCGTTGCTCGATTGGATTCGGCAGCGTGGGTTCGTGCCGTACAATGCGTGGATGAAATTGTATCGTCGCGCGGAGCCGTATTCGGACGATGTCGCGGCGATGGATGCCCCCGAACACACAGTACGCGTCGAACGGGCGCATCATGAGGACGCGGATACCTTCGGGACGATCGCGGCGACGACGTTCGGGATGCCCCCGGCAGCGGCGCAATGGCTCACGACGATTGTCGGGCGTGATGGATGGCACTGCTATTTGGCGTACGACGGCGCGACGCCGATTGGTGTTGGCGCGATGTTCGTCATGAGGGACTATGCCTGGCTCGGAATCGCCGGGACGCTCGAAGCTGCTCGGCGGCGCGGTGCGCAAACGGCGTTGATTCGTCATCGCGTCAACGTGGCGCACGCGATGGGGTGCAAATGGGTCGTGGTGGAGACCGCGGAAGAGACGGCGACGCGCGTTGTGCCGTCGTTGCACAATCTGCGGCGGCTGGGGTTTACGGTGGCGTATCCGCGAGTGAATTATTTGTGCGCGGTCGAATAGCCGAGTGATCGCAGCGAAATGATCGCTAGCGGACGAACGGAATGTCGTATCCGTCCGCGGTGGGTGTTCCCGATGGAACATCGGTATGCGACGGGGTGCGTCGATACACGACGGTGGCTCCTACTGTGATGCGCATCAGCGGTAGCTGTGCCGCATGTGGCAGCGTGACGATGTAATCGCCGGTTTGGACCGCACGATTGTCGACGATGAGGGAATCGGGACCGACCCCATACGTCACATCGGCGCGACTGCCGGAAACAGCGGCTCGTGTCGTTGGCCCGGCGAGGACATGAATGATCCCACCGGATTGTGTGGCGCGGAAGACGACGTCGATGCCGCTCACAGGGACGATGGCGACTCCTCGAGTGGGCGCCGCCGATACGGGGGGCGGCGTGGTGCGCGACGAGGAAGACGAGACGAAGATGCGCTCCAGCCGCGGGAGGAATGTGCGGATGGGAGAATGGGGGACGAGCGCCGCCGCCACCGCCGCTACGACAGTCCCAACCACGAACGCCGCCGATCGCCACCGCCTCGGCTGCCGGGCGGATGCGGTGACATGCGGAGAAGGCGTAAGCGTCCCTTGTCGCGCGGGCATCCCGGCTCGCGACATGAACTGCGCGACGTCGACATTTGGGACAGGGTGATCGAGGACACGGAGCAGCGCCGCGACGTCGCGGTCCGCCGCTTCTGCGTTCATGAGACGCTCCTGGCACGTCGCGCATGCATTGGCGTGCGCGCGCGCCTCGGCGCCAGCGGCACCACCGCCGTCTGGCGCCATCGCCGCGGCCAATGTCGTGTCAGTCAGATGAGTTGTGGGAGACATTGGTCAATTGGGTATATGCGGCGCGGAAGGCTTGTGTTGCGCGAAGTAACAATGTGCCGACGCTCGACTCCGCGATGCCGCAGAATTGCGCGAGCTCTTTGTACGAGAACCCTTCGTGCCGAAGGAGCAACAATTGACGATCGCGTTCAGGAAGCGTCTCGAGCGCGCGACGCACGGACGTACGGGCTTCCTCCGCCAAGAGGTGCTCGCTGGCATCGGTCGGCCATGGGTCCGGACGCGTCACGTCGGCATGACGCACGAGCAGATCCGCGCGGCGGCTGCCGCGTCGATGCGTGTCGCGCACGAGATTGGTCGCCACGGTCGCGAGCCAGGCTTGTGGGTCATCGGGAATGTCACCGCGTTGGTACAAACGCACGAACGCCTCCTGCGCCACATCCGCCGCCAAATCGGGATCTCCGGTGAGCCGGTCGAGATATCGGAACAGAGTGCCGAACCGCTGTTGAAACAGCTCGGTAACCGCCCGTTCAAACGGCGACACGATCGTCACGGTGCTGGTCGTGGCACATGATAGGAACGTTCGACGAGGGACGTTTGTGACGCCGGCGGGATTTGGCCTGAAAGAAAGATGCAGCGTTCAGTACGTGCCGGTTCACTACCGTTCAATACCGCCAGCTCAATCCCCCCAAGAGGGAACGTGGCGTCAAGGTGATCGTCCCCGCGGTCGTCCCGGACGACGGTTGATAGAGAGCGACATTCTTCCGGTCGAACAGATTGGCGACGGTCAGAAATCCCGAGAGTCGTCCCGGTCCGGGCCCGGTGTGCCACATGTGCGTGATGGTGAGATCGATCCGTAAATATGTTGGAACGTGCGCCGAGGAGACGAGTGAGCCTGGGCCAGCGCCAGAACCTGTCCCTAATGTTTCCAAACTGTCGTCGCTTGGCTGGGACGTTCCCCCGGTCGTTCCCGTGACGCCCTCTTCGCGCTCGATTCCCTGCTCGAGGTCGTCAACGATCCATTCGTTTCCTACACGCCCTAACTGCGTCAACTGATGATTCGTGGCCATCCATCCGGCGAGTCGCAGCTGCGTCAAGCGGTCGGCCTGGACCGCGACCGACACACACGCCGTGTGCCCGAGCTCGGAGGATGGATGATACGCGATCCCGTTGGCGTGCATGATGGTGCGTCCGACGTCATACAGCACTTGCCACGTCACTCGGCGATGCATCCCCGACAGTGATGTCCCGAGCCCCGCCGCGTGTCCATCTGCGACCGACATTCCGTGCACTGCGAAGAGTCCTGTTTGTGCGACGGGAACGGTCACGAGGTCATGCAAGGATCTGGTGTAGCCCATGAGCGCCCATTGGACATTCGGCGTGGGCATGACGAAAATTCCGGCGGTTCCAACGTCGCTCCACGCGACGGGAACACCGCCAGTGCCAGCCACCACAGGAAAATCGACACCGATCACCGACCCGTATAATGATGCGTCGTTTCGGAGGGACTGGACGAACTGATGGGTACGCGCATAGCCGGCGGTGGTCGTGATCACCGGCGATGGATGTATCGCGATGGTGATGCGTGGCTCGACGCGTGGTCCAATATGCGCGCCCATGGAAGTTGACGCCGAGGTGATCGCGGCGGCGCGAAGTCCGACGTCGGCCTCGGCGACTTGGCGGCGTGTTCCGATATGATAGGTCGTGAATGCGGCGTATTCTATCGGCGCTGACTGCAAATGCAACGGCGGGTGATCTTCTGACGCCGTGTCGGATGCGGCGCGCGTCGCGATGTATCGCGTGCGCAGAATGTCCGCGGAGGCGCCGATCGTCACGCCGCCCGTGGTGATCGTCGCGATGGCGCCGTTCTGCCGGACGTTGCTGGTGAGTGTCGGAACGGCGTTCCCGGGGCGTTGTTGTGCAAACGCGTCGAATGCCGCGTTCCAGAGGCGAAGCTCGAACATCGTCGTGGCCGAATCGCCGCCGAGCCGCTGACGCCAGATCGCCCCCGTCGTTCGGGTGCCCCATCGGTTGGGGGGGAGACGATCGTTGCTTCCCAGCGTGAGGAGTGTCAGCGACACGTCCTGGTTTGCGAGCCGCAGCATCCCGAGCCCGTCGAGCCATCGATCGGTCGAGGCCCAATTCCCCGACTGATTGTGCCCGAAGACATCCGCGTTGCTCCGGCGTGCGGTGACGAGGAATTCGCTCGTCCCCGTCCGTGCCAGCGGTGTCCCCCACATCGCTCGTGATGACTGTGGTCCGATTGCGAGCCCGGCGATCGGCGCGTCACGAGGGACGTCGCGGAGCGTGACGTCGAGCGCGCCACCCAGCCGGTCGCCGTAGCGCGCGGAAAAGGCGCCGTCGTTCATCGTCATACCGGCCACCGCGTCGGGAGGAATGGCGCTCAACACACTTCCCGCGTGCAACGGATTCCAGACGGGGAGTCCGTCGACGAGGATTGCCGTCTGGTCGCCACTGCCGCCGCGATTTTGCAGCGCCGGCGGCCAATCCGGGCGCATGGCGATCGTCGGATCGCCGGCCAGCGCGCGGAAGATATCCGGCTCGCCGGACGTGAGCGACAAGGCTTCCGGGTCGTCGACCCAATGCCATCGCCCTTGGGCGTCGATCGAACGCAGCGGTGGCGTATGCGACGCAAAGGGCGCAAGAATTTTGAGTGGGAGGAGCGTCACGCGCGGCGCGACGAGCACCGGCGCTGTTCCCGCGACACGAGCCAAGGTGACGTCGACCCGTACTTCACCATTCGCTGGTGTGGTGACGTCGACGATGAATGGCGCATAGCCGTCGGCTGTCACCCGAATGGAGACCGTGCCCTGTGGCACATGGGGCACGGCGTATTGTCCATTCGCGTCGGACGTCGCCGACATCGGCGTGCCGTCGACTTCAATTCGTGCATTGGGAATGACAACGCCGGTCCCACTTTCGTGAATCGTTCCCACGATTGTGCCTTTGGCGGTGCTATCGGAAACACGGTGTTCGGCTGAATCGTCGCGCGAAACACGTGGACGACGGGAAACACTGCGCAGGGACACGACAGCTCCCGTGCGACCAGCGCTCGGGGCGTCATGTGCTGACGTCGCACGGGCTGGGGTGGCAGGTGCCACCGCGACGAGGACCGCGAATATCCCCCGTTCGATCGGCGAGCGGTTGGGCCAAAACAGAGGAAGCACACCGTCTCCGCGGCTGCGTTGGGGAAGAGTGTCACAAACCGGACGCGTGGCGCGTTCCCTCATCGACACACGACACCGCGTCAAATAATACTCTGAATTTTATTGCATGGTCAACGCTGTCGGACAGTTCCTGACACATATCGTGCTCATCGCCGAACATGCGGTGGCGCCGTGGGCGAAATTATATCGCGCGTCGAATGCCGTGTCGACCGTGACCACCTTCCTGCATATCGCGGGGTTGATGGTCGCTGGCGGCTTCGCGTTGGCGACCGACCGGGCGACGTTACGGATGTTACGGGAATTACGGACGTCGCGAACGACGGGCCACGATCCGATGCGCTCCTCAGTGGATCCCGAGCTGCGCGCCACGTGTGAGCGGCAGCTCGAGCATGTCCGTGCGATTCACCGCCCGGTGCTGCTCGGGCTCGTGGTGGTCGTCGTCAGTGGTTTTCTCATGGCTGCCTCCGACGCAGCGACCTTTCTCGGGTCTCCGCTCTTTTGGGCGAAGATGACATTGTTTGTCATCTTGCTCACCAACGGGTGGGTCATGGCTCGAACGGAGGCGACACTCCGTACCTCGCCTGAGGTGCCGGCCCTATGGAGCCGTATGCGCACGACCTCGATCGTCAGCGCGGTTCTCTGGCTTTCCGTGGCGTTGAGTGGCACCGCATTGACGTCGTATGCGTGAGTACCGAGGCCGACACACCGAATACGATCGTTGAATCACGATCATTGAACTTCTTCCTCCTTCATGATTGCTATCTATGTCCGATCATCACGCTGAGCACGACTGTACGGAGTGTCCATTGACCGATCGCCGCGATTTTCTGGTCCGTGCCGGACTCGTCATCGCCGGTGTCGGCATTTCGTTGCATCATGCGACGCCACTTTCCGCGCTCGCCATCCGGCGTGGCGCAACGCCGGGTCATACCGACGTCACTTACGCCATTCCATCAAACGACGGCGTTCTCGTCGACAAAGACAATGACGTGATCTTGGTCAAGTTCGAAGGGTACGTCTATGCGTTCGCGCGATCGTGTCCGCATCAGAACACGGCGTTGAAGTGGCTGGACGACGATCACGCATTCCAGTGTCCCAAGCACAAATCGCGATACAAACCCGACGGCACTTTCGTGTCTGGCCGAGCGACGCGTGGGATGGATCGGCTGGCGATTCGGCGAGATGACAAGAACGTCGTCGTCACCGTGGATACCGTGTTCCAACAAGACAAGGAACCGGACAAGTGGACGGCTGCCGCGATCAAGTTGTAGCGAAGCCAGCGCCTGCTGTGGGTGGTAATTGTTGACGCGAAAGAACCTTTGACGCTTTGGGTGTTCATATGTGTGATGGACAGTGTATCCTGCGGACTCGCGCCGCGCCGAATCAGTTGCCTCGAGAGTCTGCCGGTCCCGGTGTGGATCGGCGCGACTTTCTCACGGGGACGCTCCTGGCCGCGGTCACGACGTTGCTCACGGGGAGTGTCGCTGGCTGTGGTAACGGCATCATCGGAAGCGATGGGCCGACGGCGCCCAAAGCGCTCGCGAGCGGTGTGACGATCAAGTTGAGCGATTATCCCGCGCTCTCCACGGTCGGTGGAATGGCGCGCGTCGACGCTGTTCCCGGCGTGCCGCTCGCGGTCGTCTGTTCGGCGGCCGACACCTTCTCCGCGATTTCGCTGGTGTGCACGCACCAGGGGACCATTGTTTCGATGAGCGCGTCGGGGTTCAAATGTCCAAACCACGGCGCGACCTTCGCGACGGATGGCGCATGGACGGGAGGACAACAGACGTCGAATCTGGCGACATATCCGGTCACGTACGACAAGTCGAAAGGGACGCTCCAGATCGGTGGCTCGGTCACTACGACGGCGGCATCGTTGACGGTGCAACCGACGACGGTCACGCTCGCCCCGGGCCAGTCATCGCAAGTGAGCGCGACCCCCGCCGATTCGTCGGGTACAGCACTCACGGGGCGCAGCATCACGTGGGCCTCGAACAACACCGTCATCGCCACCGTGAGCACGAGCGGACTCGTCTCGGCGATCGCCGCCGGAAGCGCGGTCATTACCGCGACGTGTGATACGGTGTCCGCGACGGTTTCGGTGACGGTCGCGGGCGCGCCCGCGGGCGGGCTCATCGTCGACCCGTCCGCTTTCACGGCGTTGGCGACCGTCGGGGGGATCGCTCGCGTCGACGACGGGAAGGCGGGGAGCCTTCCGGTCGCCGTCGTGCGAACAGGAACGTCGACGTACATTGCCTTCTCGCTCGTCTGTCCGCATCAAGGGACGACGGTGAACATCACGTCGACTGGTACTGGTTTCCTCTGTCCCAATCATGGAGCGCAATTCAACGCCGCTGGTGCCAACACCGGTGGCCAGCAAACGAGCGCACTAACGTCGCTATCGGTGACGGTGCGGAGTGATGGTAAGCTCGTCATCGACACGACGGTGGCGACGCCTCCGCCCTCTGGCGGCGGTGGCGGTGATGACGATTGAGGACGTCGCGATGATTGGCCGTTACTGCTTTTTTCCCTTTGCAATACACCGTATGAAAATCGTTCTGGCATTCATGATGATTTCGGTCGGGCTCGCGGCGCAGACCCCATCTCCCTCGGGCATTTCAACCACCGTCTTGCTCGACTCTGCCACGCTCGCCTCGACGGCCGCGGTCGCCGCGCCGCCCGCGATGCTGGATGTTGGTGAGGTGAGCAGCAGGACGGTGCCGAATTCTCCCATCAATGTTGCGACGGTCGAGCTCGATTCGGCGAGGCGGCGGACCAAGGCGGTGGAATACAGCGATTGGTACGCACGGCGTCTCACGATCCATCGGTGGGCGAGCTACGCTACGCTTCCGTTGTTCGCGGCACAATACATTACCGGCGATCAGCTGCTCAAACGCGGACGCCAAGCAACGACCGCCGCGCACACACACGGTCCCATCGCGACGGCGATCGCGGGACTTTTTGGAATCAATACCGTGACCGGAGTGTGGAATCTCTACGATGCCCGGAACGACCCGGCGGGGCGCACCCGCAGGACCATTCATTCGCTCCTGATGCTCACCGCCGACGCCGGATTCGTGTGGGCAGGGACGATGGCCGACGCCGCGCAGAATTCGAGTACGATTCGCCAGCGGCATAAACGCATGGCGATGACGTCGATGGGTGTTTCGCTAGTGAGTTACGCCATCATGCTTCCGCCGTTCCGGCGGGATTGATAAGAACGAACGACCGATCAATGCTGCTTCATCAATAATGGGCACCCGACGGAAGATGCCTTAGAGCGGCTGTGGCTCACGTATTACATGCACATTTTCAATCCGGCGCGGGTCAAGACGCGCGCGATGTGCGCGAAGATGCCGAAGCGCTACTGGATCAACCTGCCGGAATCAAGGCGATCCACACTCTCCTCAGCAACGCACACGGCCGAGTGGCGGACGTTCGTCCGGCTCGGCCGCGGCAGGAGCGTGAGAAGTGACAGACGTGGACTTAATGCTCCGCGCGCTGCTTCAGGTTCGCGAGCCCCGTCTCGAAATCTTTGCCGATCATCTTGTCCATGTTGAAGAAGATCGACATGAATTTCCCCATGAACGAGTTCGGGCCGTACATCGCCCACGTGACCGTGGTCGAATCGTTTTTTGGAGTGAGCTTGAACTCGGCGGTATCATGTCCTTGCATCGGCTTGAGGAAATCCAGCTTGACCAACAGCTGTGATGCCGGGACGCTCTTGAGAATCTCCATTTGACCGGCGCCGACTTTGGAGGATCCGTCCCATGCATACGTTGCACCGGGGCCAGTCGACGTCGAGCCGTAGGTCCGTTTCATCGCCGGGTCGAGCTTCTCCCAGGGAGACCAATCCGACCAGCGGTGAAAATCGTTGAGATAGGCGAAGACACTGTCCGGCGGCGCTTTGATCGTGGCGGTGCGCTCGACGCGGAACGTGGCTGGCTTGGTGGCCGCGAAGAGCAGGAGCGCGACGATGATGACGACGAGAACGAGACCGATCTTTTTCAGCATGGGAGCTTCTCGATGAGTGAAAGGAGACGACGTTATTTCTTGTGCGTGATGAGCATCCACAAAATGCCGAACCGGTCCGTGACCATGCCGAACCGCTGGGCGTAGAATGTTTCACCTGCCGGCATTTGGATCGTCCCGCCGTTCGCGAGCGCGTTGAAGTAGCGGTCGACTGTCGCGGCGTCTTGCACCTCGATCGACAACGCAAAGCCTTTATAGGTAATCGACCCAGCATTGTGTCCATCGGAGGCGAACATCGTCGTGTCGCCGATACGGAAGCCTGCGTGCATGATCTTTTCTTCGAACCCCGGTGCCACCATTCCCGGCCGGTCCTGCGGCGGGCTCTCCTTGTACCGCGAGATGGTCAACACTTCGGCATCCAATGCCGACTTATAGAACTCGAGCGCCTCTTCACAGCGCCCTTCGAAGAAAAGATATGGCTGGACCTGCATCGGCTCTCCGGGAGGGAATGAACTATAGAAGTTATGGGCCGGTTCCGAGGGGCGCGAGGGCCAATGGAAGCGGCTTTATGGCTCGCCGTGGAGGGATTGGTGGAGCGAATCGAAGGCCCCCCCACATATGAGTAAAAACTTGTGATTGCGGCGACCCACACCCGGCCGCGCCAAACGGGGCGTGGAGGCGAAAAAAAAATGTGGCTCCCACAGAAGGGATCACGAGTACGGTGAGCCGCATGGAATGCGCGGCGAACGACGTGTGTGATTCGGTGAACGGTTTTGGACGACAGACGATGACAGGAACTGTCATGATGACACCGCGTGCGGCGACGGTGTCGATCGAGACGCTGCACAGACGTCGGTATGTTTCTTTCACGAGTGACGCGCGTGCATTACGCATTCGGCAGCGGACCGAATGTCGCAACGAATTTTCCTTGTGGAGGAAGCATGTGTCGGACACATCAGTGGTCGCGTTGGGCGGCCGTCTCACTTATTGGACTCATCACGCTCGCGAGCGCCTTCGCGAGCGCGTGTAGCGATTCGACGAGTCCCACGACGACGAAGTTCGTCCAAACCAATCTCGTCGCCGACGTCTCGGGCATGGGCGCGTCAGTGGTCGACGCGAATCTCGTCAATCCGTGGGGACTCGCGTTCGGGCCGACCGGCGTGTTGTGGGTGGCCGACAATCACACGGGGACGTCGACGCTGTATGACGCGGACGGAACGGCGCATTCACTCGTCGTGTCGATCCCCACGAGTGGCGCCGCAACCGGTGGTGAACCGACGGGAACGATCTACAACGGCACCGGCGATTTCCCGATTGGAAGTGCGGGAACGTCGCTGTTCATCTTCGTGGGCGAAGATGGGATCGTCTCGGCGTGGAACGCCACCACCGGCAACGCACAAGTCGTGGCGGATCGTTCCTCAGCGGGCGCCGTCTACAAAGGGCTCGCGATCGCGGCGAACGGCTCGTCGAATTTTCTCTACGCGACGGATTTTCACAACAACGCCATCGACGTTTTTGATTCCAACTTTCAGTACGTGACGTCGTTCACCGATTCGACGCTGCCGACTGGATACGCGCCGTTCGGCATTCGCACGATCAATGGGAAGTTGTATGTGACGTTCGCCAAACAGCTGGCGCCGGACAACGAAGATGATGATCCGGGACCGGGCAATGGATATGTCGACGTCTTCAATGCGGATGGGACGTTGTCGAAGCGGTTCGCGTCGAACGGCGCGCTGAACGCGCCGTGGGGAATTGTGGTGGCGCCGTCCGGGTTTGGGTCGCTCGGTGGTGATATTTTGATCGGGAATTTCGGCGATGGGCACATCGGCGTGTATGATGCGACGAGTGGTGCGTATCGTGGCGATTTGCGCGGAACGAGTGGAAGTGCGATCGCGATCGATGGGTTGTGGGGACTGGAGTTTGGACCGGCGACGACGCCGATGGCGTTGTTCTTCTCGGCGGGGTCGAGTGGGGAAACGCACGGATTGTTGGGGACGTTGACGGTGCAGTAGCGCGGGCGAGAGAGACTTTTCTTGCTTCGATGTCGTTCGCCGGTTCTGGCTGATGCCAGGGCCGGCGAACTGGCGTTTGGAGTGCAGACAAGAAATTCCTGTCAGCATTAGCAGTGGCGCAACCGCGGTCCCCGTGCAATGTTGGAGGCTGTGACCGCGACGTACCTCTTTTCGCCCGATTTCCTCGACGACCATACCCCCCGGACCTCCACAGTCGGTCGGGCGATGGCGATACGGGCGCTCGCCGAGTCGGCCGATGATCAGGGCCACGTCCGTGCGTTACGAAGCGACGACATCCGCGAAGCACAGCGTGCCCTGGGGGTATTGATCGACACATATACGGACCGCCTCACCCGGTTCGCATATTCGTTGGTCGGCTCGGTAGACGTCGCCGAGGACGTTGTCCAAGACGTCTTCGTGCGGGTCTGGAATGCACGTGCGCGGCTGCGTCCAGATCTATCATGGCGGGGCTACATCTTCACCGCGGTCCGCCGTCGCGCGCTCGACGTGTTGAAACATCGGGTCGTCGAGACGCGGAACGCGGTCAAGTTGGCATCGGCGGAGCCCATGACGATGACGGTCGAAGACGATCTCGACGCCGATCAGATGGCGCGCATCGTTCGAGACGCCATTGCCACGCTCCCCGAGCGGCGTCGCACCGTGCTGCGACTTCGCTATGAAGACGGGCTGCCGTACGCCGACATTGCCGACGTAATGGGAGTGTCCGAAAAGGCGGCCAAGGATCTCGCCGCCCGGGCCATTCGAGAGTTGCGGACGCGACTCGGCGTGTAGCCCCACCCACGAAACACCGGTCGCCGCGTCCGTGCGGCTTTTCTCGCACGTCGTCGTAGTATAGGCATGACGCCTGGGCCACACAATTCGCCGCCAGACAACGATCCTCTAGAACCGGCTCTGCTCGATCGCTATCTGGCAGGGGAGTGTCCGCCCGAGGCGGTGGAGCGTCTCGAGCGCTGGATCGCGGATGGGCATGGCCGGCGCGCTTGGATCGAAGGGTTACGCCAAGGCGTGTCGGCATCGATGGAGTATCCTCCGATGTCCGGCGCGCCACAAATGCGCGAACGAGTCTTTTCCGTAGTGGCGCCCGCGCCTATTCAACGAAAGATCTCGCGGAGGATCTCACGGCGAATGATCGCGGGCATGTCGGTGATCGTGAGTGTCCTACTGATCCTCTTCATCGCGGTGCCCCGGCTCCATCGGGAGCCGACACGGTTGGACGGTCCTGTGCGGACGTATGTGGCCGGTGTGGGACAACGTCTGCCAATCACACTCGACGACGGTGTGCGAGTCATCCTCGCCCCACGGACTACGTTGGCGGTGCATGCGACGTTCATCGCGCTCACCGGTGAAGCACGCTTCGATGTCCCACATCACACACGTCGTCCATTCATCGTGCGTACCGGCAACGTCACGACCCGAGTCCTTGGTACGCGATTCGACGTTCGACGGTATTCGAACGATCGTTCAACTCAAGTCGTCGTCCTGGAAGGGCGTGTGACCACCGGTGTGCGACGACACGTGGTACTCCCCACACACGTGGTCGCGTTGGTCAACGATAGCGCTGTCACGGTCACACAAGGGATCGACGCCGAGACGCTTCCGGATTGGACCAATGACCACATCGTGTTTCGTGACGCGCCGGCGCGGGACGTGTTCGCCTTGGTATCACGATGGTACGGCGTCACGATTCATTTCACCGACTCGGCGCTCGCCGGGCGACGGTTGAACGCGACGTTGGACGCACGCTGGAGCAGAGCGGGAATGCTCGCCGTGCTCGGTTCCGCGCTCGAAGCACAGACGACGGTGCGACACGACACCGTCACCATTACCCCGTATTCCGGCGGACCTCCTGCGCCTAGCCGGCGGGAACGAGAATTTACGGCCCCACTCCTGGAGGTTGGTCGATGAGCATGGTGAAGTGTGCGACGACGCTTGTGACACGCGGATTCGAACGACGATTGCGGTCGTTGGTCTGTTGTGGCGCGCTGCTGTTGCCGGGCGTACGTGCGATGGCCCAGCAAGTGGCTCGCGTGCCGATGCCCGCGGAAAGTCCGACGTTGCGGAGGCCAGTGACCCTGACACTCGATCGCGTCGCGCTGCGTCAGGCGATCGACTCGTTGGCCGCGACGGCGCACATCACGGTCGTGTATCAAACGGATCTCGTCGAACGGGCATCCCGGGTGGTCTCGCTACATGCGCGCCAGCTTCCGTTGAGTGATGCGTTCGCCGAGATCTTGAGCGGCACGAGGTTGCGGCTCGTCGCCTTTCAGGAAGGGCAGTTTAGCATCGTACACGGCGACCCTACTCCGGTCAACGGAGGCATCACCGGTCGCGTCATCGACGCAAAGACGAAACGCCCAATCCCCCGGGCCAGCATTACACTGGATGAGACGACCAAAGGGGTTTCGACGAATGACGATGGGACATATCGCTTGCCCGATATCCCAGCCGGTAAGCATCGCATCACCGTGCGGTACCTCGGCTACCTTCGTCAAACGCATGCGGTGACCGTGACGGAGGACTCGACCTTCCATTTGGATTTCTCGCTCGAACCGGTCGTCAATACGCTCGACCAAGTTGTCGTCACCGCGACCGGTGCTCAACGGATCCGGGAGCTTGGCCACGTGGTCGCAACGCTGAATGCGGATTCGCTCGTCAAGAATGCGCCGATCACCTCGGTCGCGGAGTTGTTGACGGCCCGTATTCCAGGGTTGGAGGTCGTCACGAGTAATGGCGGAATGGCGGGTGGCGAGATCGTGCTGCGCGTTCGGGGACAATCGACGACGGTGTTGGATCCGCAACCGATCGTGATCATCGATGGCGTTCGGTACAAGAACACCAATACAGTCCCGAACGGGGGGACTGGCTCGAGCGATGGAGTGGCCGAAGATCGGCGTCCGTTCGGGGCGGAACAGCGCAGCCCGCTGAATGATCTGAACGTCAATGATATCGAGACGCTCGAGCTCGTCAAAGGACCGTCGGCGTCGACGCTGTACGGGCCGGATGCGGCGAATGGCGTTTTGGTTATCACCACCAAGCGCGCCAAGGGAGGGAAGACCGAGTGGCATGTGTATGCTCATCCCCGGCTGAGCGACATTTCGAGGACGCAATCAATCGTTCCCGAACGCGGATACTGGGCCTGGGGGCACGACCCCAACACCCTGCAGACCGTCAACTATAGTTGTACGCTCATCGATCAATATCAATACAATTCCTGTATTCAAGACAGCATCACCGCTGCGCCCAGCGTGACGACGTTGCCGGATCTCAGCGTCGTGGCGAAGAATCGCCCTACCTGGCAATACGGCGCGAACGTGAGCGGCGGCAGCGAGGCGCTTCGATACTTTCTTTCGGGGGGATACGATTCGCAAATCGGATCACTCCAGATTCCACCGGCGACCGCGGAGATCCTCCGGCGCGAACTGGGGCGGAGCCGGCTGAGTGACGCGATTCGTAACCCCAATACACAGCAACTGCTCACGCTCCATTCCAACGTCAATGCCGCGGTGAACGCGCGCACGGATCTGAACATTGTGACGGAATACGTTCAGACGCGGCAGCGCTCGATCTCCGCGAACATCTTCACCAATTTGCAGGGCGATTACGGAATCATCAAACCGGGGTGTAGTCAATCGGATCCCACAAACTTGTGCGTGTCGCCGGACTATACCAACGGCGATGCGTTCCTCCGAACGACGGAAATGCAGGGGCGTCATATCACTGGGGCGCTGAGTGGGGTGCACCGCCCGACGCCGTGGGCCACCTTGACCGCACTGGTCGGCGCGGACATCAACAACACCGTCGACAGGGGCGTTGCTCCCGGCTCGATCATCAGCGGTGAGAACGGCGCGGTTCAGGACTTTCGGCGGGATAATACGGGACGCAACGCGGATCTTCAGGCGCTCGCCGTGGCCCATCCGGGGCGGTTCACGTTCCGCACCGCGTTGGGGACGCAATACAACTACACGCATCAAGATGGTATCGACGTCAGTGGATTCGGGTTGGCGCCTGGGAGCTCGTCGATCTCGACCGCGCGAACTGTTCGGACGGCCCAAACCTGGACCGAGCGTGTGGGCTTGGGCGTGTACGGTGAGGAGACGATCGGGATCAATGATCGCCTGTTCCTGAACGGAGGGCTTCGTGTGGATGGGTCGACGTCGTTCGGCGACGCGTATCATCCTGTCCCGTATCCAAAGCTGGGTGTATCGTGGATTCTCTCCGAAGAGCCGTTCATGCCGCGGCTCGCCGGTCTAGACGAGCTGCGATTGCGCGTCGCCGTCGGCTCGGCGAGCAGTTATCCGACGTCCAAGATGAAGTTGGGGGCGATCAATAACGGCCAGATTCAGACTTCGACCGGAGACACGCAAAATACCTACGGCCGCGACGAGCTGGCTAATCCGATTCTCAAGCCGGAACGCAGTCGCGAAACGGAATACGGGTTCGACGCTACGTTCTTCGCGCGACGTCTCGATATTGGGTTCACCGGCAACACGAAGCGTACGAACGACATGTTGCAGGAGATCTTGTACGCGTTGTCCGTCCCTCCGCAATGGACGAACATTGGCGATGTGTCTGCGCACGGTACGGAAATCACCGCCAACGCGCGATTGCTCGACGGTGGGAGCATCACTGCGTCGCTCGGATTTACTTACTCATATCACACGAGCAAACTCCTCCGGCTCGCCCAAGGCTTCGGGAAGCGGAATGGACAGTTGGGATATGGCGTCGGATACCCGCTGGGCGCGACGTTCGACACGCGTGTCAAAGCGGTTCTCGACACGGTGGGCGGCGGTCCGGACGGCATCGTCTTTCCTGAAGAGCTGGTCTACGATACCGTCCAGTACATTGGCCAGTTCTTCCCGCCGACAACCTATAGCCTCACCCCGGGAATTACGCTGCGAAACGGGCGAGTTCGTGTGTCGACCAGCTTCGACCGGCAAACGGGATTCGTCGTCAACAATGGCGGGCTCCGCCAAAATTCGACGCTCGTCCTCTTGAAGCGCGGATATCCGCTGATGGAGCAGGCGAAATATCTGACGAGCAGCGGCGCCTACGAGCCCGGTGATTTCACGCGGTGGCGTGAGTTTACGGTTAGCGTGGATATGCCGCAGCGCCTCGTCCACACCGCACGATTCTCACGGGGAGTGATCAACTTCGGCGTCCGTAACCTCGCGCTCTGGACGCGCTACAGCGGAGCCGATCCGGAAAGCACGCCAGGCGCTGGAACGGTGGCATCGAGTTACACGGTGAGCGGCGCTACGGGGATTCCGCTCCCTCGCTCGTGGTCGATCAGCTTTGACATCACTCCATAACCATGCGGAACGTCACGTGAATTCAGTCATGATCACAATGATTTGCCATCGAGCGGTTTGGAATATGGGATTTCGACGCCTTGTGGGCGTCATCACCGCGGGTGTCATGGTGAGCGCGGTCGCCGGATGTCACGGGTTGCTCGACGTGAGCGATCCCACGTTGGTGCAGGACCAGGACGTGGCCAATGCATCTGGCGCGTATGCGCGGTGGCTGGGCGCCGTGGCCAACTTCGAAGGCCAAAGCGCGACATTGGCCAATGATGTCGCGCTCATTTCGGATGAGCGAATGGTTGACATTCCTGGGAATTTTTCGCTTACGTCCGCCTTCTATCTCGATCGTCGCAACAGCGAAGCGTATGAGGCGTCGGTCGGGATGCAAGATCCGCATCTCAATACCTGGGATCAGGTTCTCACCACCATCGACGTCGCGCTCCCTTCCGTCCGAGCATACGCGCAGGCAGACATTAAGGGAGACCTGCTAGCGTTGTTGTTCGCCGCCCATGGGTACGCAACATTACAATTAGCGGAGGACATGTGTCCGGGCTTTCCACTCAATGGCGTGACGCCGGACAATCTCCCGATCCTCAGTGGGCCACTGACTACGGATTCGGCGATCCATCTGGCGCTGACACGCGCCGATTCGGCCTTAGCCGATGTGCACGATAGCACTGTTTACAAATATTTCGCGCAGGTGGTGAAAGGACGCGCGTTGCTCGACCTGGGACAATATGCCGACGCTGCCGCGGCGGTCACGGGGGTCCCCGTCGATTTTGTCTATTTATCCAACCATAACACGTCGGGAAATTTCACACCATTTTACGCCAACGGTGATGACGGGTGGGATCTGGACGGGAGCAATCCCGACCAGCATTTCGCCGTGGGAGATACACAAGGGGTCAACGGCCTTCCGTTCGTCTCCGCGCTGGACCCTCGCGTTCCGACGAAATACGAACGGCAACGGTACCTCAACCCCGCCGATTCCTTATACGATCAACTGAAGTATACCGACAACTTCGCGCCCATGGTGATCGCGAGTGGAGTCGAGGCGCAGCTCATCGTGGCCGAAGCCGCGATCAATGCCGGAGATCCGAATTGGTTCGCCATTCTGAACACCCTGCGGGCGTCCGCGATTACGCCGGCTATGTCTCCGCTCACCGTGATGCCCTCCGCAATGTCCGATCAAATCGACCTGTTGTATCGGGAGCGCGCCTTCTGGTTATATCTCACCGGGCGCCGGTTAGGCGATATGCGCCGGCTGATCCGAAATTATGGACGAAGCGCTGAAACCGTATTTCCAACAGGTCCCTACGCCATCTTTGGCGAAGCGTACGGAACGGCGACGGCGATCCCCTTCAGCCTTCGTGCCCAAGGAACGTTCAATCCACATATCACCACGGGATGTACGACTCGATAATAGCACCATGCGTGCGGTGCTCGCGGTTCGTCACGATATGGATGATGTTTGGTGTGACGTTCTTTGCCGGAGTTTCTGTACGAGGTGTGACGCAGGACCTCTCATCCGGGGCTGACAGCACACGATCCGCAGGAGCCGCAGCGATATCGATCGCGGTGCTCGAGACATTACCCTCGATCCAGTTGCTTGGCGACATGGGCGCGGTGACCGAGGTTGGCCGGCTTCCGCGCCGAGATGGCACAATGGGCACGATGCCGATCACCGCCGCGCTCGCTTTGAATGATCTGCGATTGTATACCCTCGCGTTGCTCTCCCTCTATCCTCCGAGCCGCGACGATTATCCCGTCGATTCACTCAACCATGTTCAACGGGTGCGCGCGGCGGCATGGGTGGAACGGTTGCGTCCACTACGCATATACAATGATCCCGGTGTGACGGGCTACCAACTCGTTCCGTTCGCGGAAGTGGCGGCCCGGGCCGGCGACGATACGTTGGCTCGCACCTTGTTCGATGCCCGCATTGCCGCACTGGCGTCGTCGTCGAGCGAACAGGCGTATGTGTTGAGGGAGGCGGTCAACACCTTTGTGGATCAGACGACGGATCCCGCCCGTACTCTCCGGAATCTCGTGATCGCGGAGCATTATGCGGCGCAATTGCGCACTTTGCTGATGGCACGGTTTGCCGCGTCATCCCGAACGAAAAACGACAGCACGGCCGTGCTGTACGACAGCTTTGCCGCGGAAGATACATTGATGTTCGCCTATCACGCCGCCGGTGTCTCCGCTCCTGTCTTCGCGCACGGCGACCAAGTGCTTGCGCTGGCACCGCGTGCGCTGCCCGAGGAGCGTGCGCAGATGCTGAGCCGTCTGCAAGTACGTTTGGCGTCCGCCGTCGTCGCGACATATCCGAATCCAGACGATTTCCAACGCCGGCTCGATTCGATCAGCGGCCGCGTCGCTCCAGTCGCTAGACCGTTTCCCAGGACTTGGCTCCCCGCGGAATCGTCGGAGCACCGAATGTCTCGGATTGCGGACATCGTAAGGAATCTGCGCGAGGAGATGAAAGCCGTCACAGCGCAATTCGCCTTAGTGGGAACCGTCGTGCCTCCGGTAGCGGCGCATGTCTGGCTCAACACACCGGATTCGACCTATCGACACACTCCAAGAAGCCGTGATTTTGCCGACGGCATTGTGCGGGTGATTTTGGTGAGCGACCTGAACGACCCTCATCTCGAGGCACTTCCCATCTTGAATCGGGTCGAGCACTGGTTCCCGCACCGAGTCGAAGCGGTGCTCCTGAGCGAGACGACCGGGAACATCGGTCCCGACATATCAGAACCCGCCGATGAAGCCGCATGGCTCGAGCGATACTACGTCGGCGTCCGTCACTATACCATGCCCATCGCGCTGTGGGTGGGTGAGAAAGAGCCGCACACAGTCATGATGACCGACGGACACGCGGCGTCACCGGCGCCGTCTCCCGTGGATACGTCCACATATCGTAAAACGTTCGCGCCGTTCATGATTGTCGATGGGCACGGCATTCTCCGGGAAACCATGGACGTTCGTTCACGGGCGGATGAGGTAGTCCTCCGGCACAAAGTGCAGAGGCTGTTGCAAGAATCCCAGCCGCAGCCACGACAGCAGGTGCCACAATGACGGTATCTCGACGCGACTTTTTGAGAACGGGGACTGTTGCCTTGGCCGGCGTTGGGGTCGCTCCTGCGTTGAGTCGAGCCATGGCGGAGACACGCTATCGGATTCCTCGGACGGCATGGGCGAGCCGCACCTGTGGCGCATCCTGGCGTCCGGATCCTCCGGCTGCGGAGCAATTCCGTGCACTCGCGTCGGTCGCGATGGAGGTGGCGCAACGTGAAGGGGCCGAGTATGCCGACATTCGCATCGGAGTACAACAGTTTTTCTCTCCGCCATCGATCGATGTCGCGCTCGGGTATGGCGTTCGGGCCAGAATTGGGGGGACGTGGGGCTTTCAGCATGGAACGCTCTTGACCATGGATGCCGTTGCGTCTGCTGCGCGCGGCGCCGTGCGCGCGGCACGCATGAGCGCCACGGTGAATGCCAAGCTTGGTGGTGAACACCAAAGAGAGCTCGCACCAGCGCCAGTCGTGACGGGAACATGGCGCAGTCCGGTCGAGATCGATCCATTGGCAATCCCCATCAATGATTATTCGCGCATCCTGTCGTCACTCCGAGATCAGATTGCGCGGTTTGGATGGGTCGAGACCAATTTTTTGTTGTCGTGGCTGATCGAGACACGCATCTTCGCCTCGACCTCGGGATCGCTCGTGACACAGGAATTCACCCGCGGTGGCGTCGAAGGGTTTCAGATGAATGCCTCGTTGCCTGACGGCGACGACAACGTGCAGTACATGGTACCGGGCGCATGGCAACGCAGTGCCGGATTCGAGGCCGCATTGGATCCGGAGATTTCACGGCATATGCTCGAGGCGGTCGAGACGGCGATTCGCTGGCGAGAATTGCCGACGCGGCAATTTTTGGACGTGGGACGGTATCCCGTAGTGCTCGATGGTGGGGCAATGGCCAGCCTCGTGGCGCAGACGGCCAACTTGGCGCTGGACACCGATCGTGTCGCCGGATTCGAGGCCGATGCATCGGGACAGAGTTTTCTGGCCCCTGTGACTGACATCGTGCGCGCGACCACTCCCGCTTTTGCACCCCTGTTGACGGTGGCGTCGACACGAGCCGTTTCCTCACCAACGGCGGTCCAATGGGACGACGACGGTGTGGTCCCCGATACGTACACGGTGATCGATCGCGGTCACGTCGTCGATTACCATACGACACGCGAGACCGCTCCCTTGCTCGCCGATTGGTACGCACGGCGAGGGATGCCGCTCCGATCACACGGTGGCGCGGTCGCGCCGACGCCGGCCAGCATCCCGCTGGCGTGTAGCGGAGATCTTCACGTCGTGCCGGCGACGACTCGGACGTCGATTGACGATCTGCTGCGCGACATGACGCATGGCTTTCTAATCTTGGGTGGAACCGGAACGGCGGCGTCGAGTCCCAATCTCACTGGGGGATATTTGGAGCCGAACACAGTCATTGAAGTCCAACGAGGAAAGCCCACGGCACGCCTGGGGCGACTGTGGATGGCCTTTTGGACCAAATCGATGTTGCGGACGGGGCTCGTCGCGCTCGGCGACGCATCGACGCTGGGCAATGCGCGGGCGATGATCCACAAAGGATTGCCGTGGGAGACGTTCACGCACCCGGTGAGCGCGCCCGCAGCGTACTGCAAAGACATCGACGTGTCACGGATCGACGTCTCCGGATGACGCAGGCGTTACGATTCAGTACGGACGGATTGAACGGATCGTCCTCCCCCGTGTTGGCGCCCGAGCAACTCACGACGGTCGCGCATGACGTGTTGGGGATGACCAAATCGGATGTCGCCACCGTGACCCTCGATCATCTCGCGACGGGAACGATTCGTGTGGCGCAGAATCAAGTACGGCTCGTCAACAACGGTGACACCCTGGAGCTTCGGCTGCAAATGCAGTTTGGAAGCCGTCCCAGTGTCGACATGACGCTCAATCAGCTTGACGCCGACACGTTGCGCCGAGCGGTGCGCTATTTGGAGCGCATCGCGCACGAGCAACCCGGCGATCCCGCACCCACTCCACGGTCACTTCCTGTCCCGCCACGTTCGTATCTTCCCAATACCACTTGGCACGCCGCGACAGCGGCTGCACTTGATGCAGATGCCCAACCAGTGCTGGAACGGTTGATGCAACCACTCATCGACGCCAAACTGCATGGCGCTGCATTTGTCGGTATCTCGGCACACGCCCGATTGCACGCGAACACACAAGGATTCCTGGCGGTTGGCCGGTCGACCGATGCGGAACTGACCGCGAGTGGGTGGGCCGGCCCTGGATCGAGTGGAGCATTGGGGTGGGCAGGGCAAGCATCGCGCGATTGGGAGACCTTGGATCCTTCAGCCGTTGCGAACAAGGCCGTACACATTGCCCGATTAGCGGGAAATCCCGTCGCGCTCGAGCCCGGGCGGCGCATCGCGATTTTGGGACGTCCGGCCATGGCGCAGATCATTCGGGCCATTGGTGGCAATTACGATTACACGACGACCATGATGGGCTACACGCCGTTGTCGGGACATTCGTTGCATGACAAAATCATGGACGAGCGTATCAACTTACGTTCCGATCCCAACGATCCCGACGGTGGATATCTTCCGTTCGACGACGTTGGATATCCGCGGATCCCCATGTCGTGGCTCGAGCGTGGCCGCTTCATGAATTTGGCGTACAGTCCATTCGGTGCCGCACGAATGGGCGTAACACCAGGCAACATGTGGTCCGAATCGCTTCGTCTCGATGCGGTACCGGGGACGTCGCTACTCACCATCGATGACATGATCGCCAATTGCAAGGAAGGGATTTACATCAATCGTGTCGCGGACATCAAAATCGTGCGTGCGAAGAGCGCGTTGATGACAGGCGTGACTCGCGGAGGATGTTTTCTCATCAGAAATGGAAGAGCGGACAAGGCGGTCAAGGATTTTCGCTTTCTCGACTCGCCGTATTTCTTCATGAACAAACTGCTGGCGATCGGCCAGGCGGCGCGTGCGCCATTCGGCTACGCCCCCTGGCACGGAGAGTGGCCCATCGCACCGACCATCGTTCCTCCGGTCATGGTCAATGACTTCAATTGCGTGGCACTCGCCGACGCCATATAGGGTCGTGTAGCCGACCGCCCGACAAAAAAATCCATTGCCTGAATCGCTGCCGCACCTCCATTTTGGAGCGTATGTGCGCGGCGGTGACATGACCTCACAGCTTCTTGCGGCGTGGTGGGCCGCGGATCGCGAGGAAATACAGGGGATGGCCCCGGCAATAGTTCGGGGAGGTCGTCCTGCATCCGATCGCACTCTCCCGTGTGAGCATCCCGATACGGCCATCGTCGAAGCCATTCGTCAGGGGGACCGCGCTGTCTTCGACCAGCTCGTCGTATCGTATGGGGTTGCCTTGGTGCGTCTTGCCTTCTCCATCGGCGGACGGATGGCGGAAGCGGAAGACGCGGCGCAGGACGTTTTGCTGTGGGTGTGGACGAATCGTGAGAGCTGGATGCCACGCGCTGGTATTCGCGCCTACCTCCTTCGCGCGGTGGCGAATCGAGCCAGGGACCTGAAAAGCGGGCGAGACAATCGGGGGCGGCTCGAACGAACGTATCTGACGACAGATCTCACCATCGTCCCTCCAGCGTCGTTCGCGGCCGACGAGATCGATGCCGCGCTCTGGTGTGCGATCGATGCGTTATCCCCAAGGGCTCGTGAGGCAATCATGCTCCGATACGTCGAGGGGTTGGCGTTCGCCGAGGTGGGGAGTGTGCTGGGCATTTCGGAGGATGCGGCGAAGAAGGTGGTCCGGCGGGCGCTACTGGCCCTCCATCGGACGATGCCGGACGGCGCATAGTCGAAGGGGATCAAAAAAAGCCAAAACCCGGCGCGTCCCTTTTTCCCGGGTCACTCGCTTGTAGGGTATGACGCGCGACGACCGCCGATCCGAGGAGGACAATCCGCAGAGTTCCTCCACCGAGCCCGATTTCTTGCGGGGAGCGACGTGGACGGCGCTCGACCAATGGCTGCTCGAGCCGGGACCTGTATCGGACAGGACCCCGCTCGCCACCGCTGACCGGCGGACTACGGAAATGGCCGGACGCTTCCGGCGGACCATCCGTGCGCTGCGTCAGATTGACGATCCAGCCGTCGCCGCCCAGCTTCTACATCGGATCAGCGCCCAGATCGACGGCATGCCGGAGACGCGAGGGATCCGGCGAGACGTCTCTCACAGTGTGTCCCGAAATGTCGCCGTTGCCCGCACGAGTACTCCCCAGATAGCACGAAAACTCATCGCGGGAGTCGGTCTTGCTGTGGCCCTTGGCGTTTTGGCGGTGATTCGCCTCGGATCTCCGTTCCAGGCACAGCAGGGACATGTCGCATCGTACCATACCGCCCAAGGCCAACGCGCAACGGTTCGCCTCGCGGATGGAACGGTGGTGACCCTCTCGCCCGCGACATCGGTCACTGTTGCTCCGAGTGTGGTCACGGTGGATGGCGAAGCATCGTTCATCGTGGCCGCTCACCCCGACCATCCGTTCGTGGTCCGGACATCCAACGCCGTCGTCCAAGTCCTCGGCACCTCATTCATGGTGCGGCGATACTCGGCTGAACACACGACTCGTGTTCTCGTCGAGGACGGGAAGGTTTCGGTACACGCGAAAAGCGTAGCGAACGCACAGAATTCGTCCGTCGTGCTCACGGCACACATGTTGGCGCAGGTGAGCGATTCGAACATCGCGATCGTCTCGGGGATCTCCACGGATAGCGACACGACGGGCATCAACGGAAAGTTAGTCTTCGATCACACGCCGCTCGGCACGATGGTGTCGCAGCTCGGGAAAGTCTACGGTGTCGAGATCCATGTCTCCGACACCACGTTGGCCAGCCAACCGCTGCGGCTTAACGTCTCTGTGACAGAGGACTCACTCACGCAGGTGCTCGAGCGCATTTGCAAGGTGACCGACGCCCATTATGTCCATCGCGGCGGTGCCTATGTGTTATCCCCAGGACGTGTGGCCGGGCAAGGAACGCCTGCGCGGCCACGCCATCATTCAATCCCTCAACCGGAGCAACAATATGGGTTGTAATTCCGTCCATCGTTTGGTCGCAGCGGCCAGCATGGTTGTGTGTGCGGGAGCCGGAGTGCTGCAGGCCCAAACCGTCGCCACCACGGCATCTGCTGGGACGGTAATGGTGTCGACGTTGGTGACGCTCGACGCCGTCGACGTGCCGCTCGTGGATGTACTCGAACGGATCGCGCGGCAGGCCGCGCTCGATCCGGCCTGGAATGGGAAAGCGTTCGACGGCGCGACGCGGGTGACGGTGCATCTTCAGCATGTGCCGGTGACGGATGCGTTCGCCAAAGTGCTCGTTGGGACGGGGATGCGCGCCGAGGTGTCGGCGCGGCATGTGGAGATCGTGCGGGATGAGGCGGCGCAGGGGATCGTGTCGGGGAAAGTTGTCGATGCGACGACGAAGGTGCCGTTGCGCGGGGTGACGATCACCGTCGATGACGCGAAGAAAGGGGTGCTCACCGACGAGAACGGCGCGTTTCGGATCACGCAAGTTCCGGCGGGGCGGCATGTCTTGCACATCAAGATGATCAGTTATGCGAGATCGAGTCAGGCTGTTACCGTGACGGATGATGAGACCGCGACGGTGACAATCGCGTTGTCGTCGAGTGTGAATACGTTGGATCAGGTTGTCGTGACCGGCACGGTGGTGGCAACGGAGCTCAAGGCGATTCCGAATGCCATTACGGTGATCACGGGGAAGGAGCTACAGGATCGCGGGGTGAATCGCATTGACGAGCTCTTCCATGGCGACGTTCCCGGGCTCTTCGTCAACCGGAACGGACAGGTCGGAGCGACCAACCCCGGATTCGCATCGGTCGCCGCTCGTGGGAGCACCCGTTTGATTCAGGGAGACGGCGTTGGGAACGAAGGGGTCAAGACATACGTCGATGGGGTCGAGATCGCCGACCGGAAATACTTGGGGTTGATCGACCCCACGACGATCGACCGCATCGAGATCCTGACTGGCCCGCAAGCGTCGACCATCTACGGGTCGAACGCCATCAACGGCGTCATTCAAGTTTTCACGAAGCGGGGGAATAGCGTCCGGCCGCAGTTCATGGCGGAATGGCGGAGCCAATGGACCCAGAACAACGTGAGCTCGTCGCTCGCCCCAAATCATACGGCGAGTGCTTCGGTCTCTGGAATCGAAGGACGAGTCAGCTACAACGTCGGGGGCTCCTGGGTTTATCAAGGGTCATGGACGCCGTCTGTGCTGACGCAAACAAAGAACGGTTTCGCAGGTACTCGTGTGACCTTTGGCCCGCTGACGACTGATCTGAGCCTCCGCGTGGATCAGGGACGAAATACGGACAATGGCATCGATCAGTACGTGAACGTCGAGCGCGGCGCGACCGGCGTTGGCGGCTTGGTCCCCGGCAGCGGCGGTACCAATGCTCCCTCGAACAACCAGGAGACGAACGCGGATCGGGGGTTCACGGCGTCGGGAACGTACCGGCTCACCTCGTGGTGGTCACATTCCGTGACCATGGGGGTCGACCAACTCGATCAAGAGGCCATTCAGACGAATATCTCCCATCGCGATCCGACGGATAGCGGTTTCTGGATGTCGCGTCCCAAGATATCCCGCATGACGGCCGCCTATAATACCTCGGCGAACATTCCGCTCGGATCGCTCGCGTCGTTGGTTGCGACAGTTGGTGCAGACGAATCCCACAGCCATCAGCAGGCGTTCTATGGGAGTTACGTCCTCGCGGGCAATGGGACGTCATTCGTGTCGACGTATCCAGGGGGATGGCGCTACACCCAATCGCGCGGATCCGAACATGGTGGGTTCGTGCAAGGACAGCTCGGTCTCATCAATTCGCTGTTCTTCACGTACGGATTGCGGGCAGTCTACAATCCCAACATCGGTTCCGAGAAAAATCCGAATCTGGAGCCGCGCTATGGCGTCGCGTACTCGTTCGACGCAGGCAATCTCTCGGCGAAACTTCGTGCCAGTTATGGAACGGCGACGCGGCCACCAGACCCGCACTCGAAGGATCCGCAATACGGCTCTCCAAACCTCATCAGGATTTGGGGAACCAATATCACGATGCTCGGCAATCCCAATCTCGTTCCGGAATCGCAGCGTGGTGGGGAAGGGGGACTGGACCTCTACTGGGGAAACAATGCATCGGTTGAGCTCACGCACTATGACCAAACGGTCGATGATCTCATCCTGACTCTTCTGGCCGATAGTGTCGACATCTTGCCATCACAACGGCCATTGTACCCCGGCTGCGCGCCGTGGGCGTGCTGGTTGTCACAGTACGAGAGCTTGAATCTCGGGAGCGTCCGCAACCAAGGGTGGGAAGCCAAAGGGAAGTGGAACATGGGAGCGTTCGAGCTCAACGGGACGTACACGTATATGAAAAGCCGGATCATCGGTGTCAGCCCGAAGTTCCGTAGCCAGTTCCCCCAGTATGCCGTTGGCGGCTCCTTCAGTACTCTCCCGGAGCACACGTACGGCATGGGGTTGACGTACACGAATGGCGCAACGCGCATCTCCTATAATCTGCAAGGACAGGGGCATGCCATTTCGTCTGCGTCTCGCACCGTCCTTGGGACAGTCGGAACGGATTACCGGCTCTGGATTCAGCAGACGCCGCGGCTTGGAATCCCGTCGACGTATTCGGAAGTGTATCCGGGCTTCTTCCTGGGATCGATCAATGCGTCGCATCAATTCAGCACGCTTATAGAAGGAACGCTCCAAATCAACAATGTCACCAATTCGTATCAAGGTGACATCAGCCCGACGGAAATGCAGTCCGGGCGTATGACCGGACTCGGCGTCCGGTTCCGATTCTAACCTCCCGCACGCGTTCTCGTACTCGATGTCACGTTGGTCAAATAGTAGTCGATGGGTATATATCGGTGCAGCATTCCTTTTTCAGGGAATGCTGCATGCCTCGCCCGCGTCGCGACCGCACATGCATGTGCGGTCGCCGGCGTTTGTGGCCGCCGATTCCGCGCAGGACAGTCAGAAGCATGTCATTCCCGACACATTAGAGCACGATCTCCCGTTGCCCGCGGCCAACATGACGGCGGCGGGCTATGTTGCGCTCCTCGAACAGTTTGCGGGGAGTGACACGTTCAGTCATGGGTTGCACCCGGTCATCAATCATCACCTGATTTTAGGGCGAGATTCCGTCACCGTCGTCGTCGATAGCATGGCGCGGGCGTGGGTCTCCGCGTTGACTCGGACGGGAACGCCGGCGCCGCGAGAGCGACTCAATATTGCCGCGTTGCAAGTGTACCTCAAACGAGACGCCGAGGCTGAAGCGAATATCGCGGCGTGGTTGGCGACGCCGGGAGTGACGCGAGCCGATACGGCGCTCGCATGGCGAACGGCGGTGCAGTTTTTTTTGACGACCTATTACGGCGCGCGACAGTCTCCCGCACGCATGGATCTCTCGCGGCGGTACCTTGCGCGACTCGAGACGATGCCACTCGCGGTGGGAGGGGGCGATCTCGTGGCAGCCCGGCTGACCATGATGGATGCGTTCATCAACCTCGGACAAGCCGATTCGGCCGTGTCGATTGGACTCCGCGCCTACGCCACGGTCCCGCATCTTCCGACGTTCGAGCAGAGAGCCGCAATCTCTTCGGGTGGAGACGTGTTGTTCCGCCTGTGCCAGGCGATAGTCGGGCGTCCCAATGGGCTCGCGCGCGTCGATTCGTTGCTCAACGCGCTTCGTCAGAATCTCGTGGTTCCTCCCGCGCTGGCCGCGCAAGATACCGCACTCGTCCGGTTCAGCCAGATGATGCAAGGGCCGTTCGCGGAAACGGAAACCCGCGTGCGCATGATCGGACATCCATCCCCAGCCATCGTCGCGACGCATTGGTTCAATCAGACTCCACCAACGACGACATCGTCGGCTGCGCCCAACGCTCGGGAATTGACGCTGAACGATGGAACCATCCGGATCATCGGGTTCGGATGGTTCGGTTGTCCGGCCTGCGCGGCAACGATGGCAAAGTTACAAGACGATCAACGGCTGCTTCCGAAAGGGGTCAAGCTCATGTACTACGAGTGGACGCTCGGAAACTGGGGGAGCGATCTCGTCGAACCTGAAGAAGAGGTCGGACACATCAAGCATTACTGGATCGAACGCAAGCACTACACCTTCCCGATCACGATTTGGGCCGGACCAAAGGATTCCACCCCGGGCGGAGGACTGCTCCCGCGCGAGTCACCGACACGAGCGGCGTTGCACATCACCGCGGGACCAACCTTCCTGGTCATCGACGGACACGGCATCATCCGGTTTCGACAAGAAGGATACAACAACTATCAGATCGACTTTGCGGCGCTGATTGAACGACTCCTGCGTGAGACGGATGGATCACAGCCAGCTATGGCGTCCGCGCAGACACACTAATTGGGCACGGTCAAGGTTGGTGCTCATTCTTCGATTTTCTCCATGATGTCACACTCTCGGTCTGCTTCTCCTCTGCGTGCCGGACTCAGCCGGCGGCAGTTCGTTGCACATTCTTCGTTGATGCTCGCGGGCGGATGTCTCGTCGGACGTCGTGCCATCGCACTCCCTCGAAACACTCGAGGGCCTATTGCCGGGGTCGTCACCGCGGCCTTCGATTCAGAAACACTCCGGAACGTTGCCACCGCGGCGATCGAAGCGGCGGTGCACGCCGGAGCAGATTGGGCCGACATTCGCGTGAGCGAGGAGCGGCAACTGTTGTCGGTCGTCAACATTAGCGCAAGTCTGCAAATCGATTGCGGATTCGGGTTACGCGTGCGCGTGAAAGGCGCCGAAGCGTTCATCGCGGGAGCGGACCCGACGGTTTCAGCGGTCACGGCGGCGGCGCGGTCCGCCGTCGCGACAGCGAAGAGTCTCGTGGCGACCAGCGTCGGCACCGATGCCTTGGCAAAGGTTCCCGTGGTCAAAGGCGAGTGGCGCTCGCCCATGGAGATCGATCCCTTTGCCGTCTCCATCGATGATCATGTCGCGGCCTATCTGTCCGGTGGTGGCAAATTCGATTGGCCGCTCTATCCCCGGTCGGTCTCGAAAGCCGTCGTCGAATGGCTCGGCGGGCAATGGCAACAAGCGACTCGGGTCTTCGCATCCTCCGAAGGGTCATTGGTCACACAATACGTGACGCTCTTCAGACCGTATGCCGACGTCAACCAATTCGGTGTCTGGCGCGCACAACCCGGGGAGCCATTCAGTCTGAGCGGGTTGTCCGGTCTGCCGCCGTGCACGGCGGGATTCGAAGTGCTCGTGCACCCGGATCGGTACGCGCGTTTGCAGGCGCGGGTCGAAGAGTTGTTGCGGTATACATCGCTTCCGGCGGCGCCGCTCGACATTGGCCGGCGTGACGTCGTCATGGATGGAGGGCTCCACGGCCAGTTGGTGGGGAACGTCATACTGCCTGCGCTCTCACTGAATCGTGCGCTGGGGAACGAGATCGACGTCAGCGGCACCAGTATGTTCTCTCCTCCGGAGTCGATGCGTGGCCAGGCGGTCTTACCATCGCTCCTGAGCTGCCAAGTCGAACCGCGGGCCCCGCATTATGACGCGGCGGCGTGGGACGATGAAGGGGTGGCGACGACGCCTCTCCAACTCGTGACGAACGGCGTGCTCACCAACTATCTCAGCAGTCGCTCCACACTTCCGTTACTGGGAGGACAACCTGCAACCGGCTCACCCCCAGGCGTTGCGCGAGCGCCCATTGGTACCTTGCCCAACGAATTCCCGTCGGCGATTTCCGTGGCGCCTGCCTCTTCAGCGGCGCCAATGACCGAGTTGGCGAAACAACTGGGCGAAGGTCTCCTCGCGATCGGGGGATGGGTCGCGACGGATCCGAGTGGGCTTGGCGGTTACATCTATCCGCAAATGATGCTCGAAGTCAAAGGCGGTGCGATCGTGCGCCGTACCTATGGACAACGGTTGATGTTCTCGACAAAACGGATTTTCAAAACGCTCACCGCGCTCGGTGACGCGAGCACCAACAATACCGCGATCTGTTGGAAGTTTTCTCCGGGCGTGCCGTGG
>Ga0105241_10000058_pt1 | contig 83780 bp, 70 predicted proteins | sample KBSC64metaG_FD_80422 | JGI IMG/M metagenome (GOLD analysis project Ga0105241, IMG submission 80422) | Corn rhizosphere microbial communities from Kellogg Biological Station, Michigan, USA - KBS C6-4 metaG | ecosystem: Host-associated > Plants > Roots > Rhizosphere > Soil | place: Michigan, USA... | reverse complement strand
GTTTCCACCGCGATCGACGCCACGCAAGCCGTCGGTGCTGGCTGGACGGGTGATGCGCAGCTCCGTATCGGTTCGGCCGATCGCGTCCTGAATGGAGAGCTCTCGCTGCAACGATCGAATGGCCGCACGACAGTCGGTATCGGTGCGTTCAAACGACTGAGCGCCGCGAACGATTGGGGGAATCCCTTCGGACTCGGCGCATCGTTGTCGGCGTTGCTCTTTGGACGTGATGATGGTGTGTACTATCGCACGTCGGGCGGTGAGCTCCGTTTCACCCAAGCCGACGGATTGTTCAACGACGGCCGTCTTTTCGTTGAACGACAGCGAGCCGCCGACGTCGAGACGCAAGCGTCGTTGGTGCACGCGCTTCACGACAGTCATCAATTCCGAGGCAACATCATCGCCGATCAAGCGACGGAAACCGGGGTCGCGTTGCATCGCGCTGGCGCGTTCGGGGACGATCCAGAGCGGCTGCGCCTGTTCGCCGACACGCGTGTCGAAGGGGCACTCGGCACGTTTCAGTACACGCGGGCCATGCTCGATCTCACCTTCGATCGCCCCATGGGGATGCTTCGCAGTGTGCTGACGACGAGCGCAGGGTACTCCGGAGGGACCATCCCTTTACAACGTCTTTGGTACCTCGGCGGCGTCTCCACTATCCGTGGCCAACCTGTAGGCGTCGTCGCTGGCGACAGCTATTGGCTCGAGCGTCTCGAAGTTGGGGGACGTTCGACTGGTGCGCAACCATATGTTTTCGGCGACATCGGTTGGGCGGGCGATCGCCATGTTTGGGGTGATCATGTCATCCCCGCGAGTGGGGCTGGCGTCGGAATCAAATTTCTCGACGGGCTGATTCGCATCGACGTGGCGAAGGGGATTCGTCCAACGCGTGGTATTCGCGCGGACCTGTCGATCGACGTGCGATTTTGAGACACGGCATCGCATAAAAAGCTTCGCCAGACGCCGTTGCGGGGGAGTCCCCAATATTTGTCGTAGTAAGAATGCCAGGCGAAAAATGTGAATCCGGAATGTGAATCTGTTGCTTGTTGGATGCGACAATCAACAGATGTCGCAACGATCCCGCAGATGATGAACGGAGGCGACAACTCACTCATCTCTCGATAGTACGCCGGATCACTGGTTTGCGAAACACGTGAACTGGCAATAGGGAATTTTCCTGACAGGGAAATTTTGATAACTCTCATTGTTACAAAGACTTACAAAATTTTCATCTTCGGCGGATTCACGCCAAATGCCGCTGGGCATTGAACTTCCACTAGGGAGTGTCGCAATTCGTCCGGCCCATGAGTGTGGCTGGACGTTCATCCTCCAAGGGAGTCGCCAAAATGAAGAACATTGCCAACACACTTCGTCGTCTTTTGACTGACGAAGAAGGAGCCACCATGGTCGAATACGGCCTCATGATCGCGTTGATCGCCGTGGTCTGCGCCGTCGCCGTCAAGACCATCGGAACGAACCTGAACACGAAATTCACCTCGGCCGGGAACTGCGTTGCCGGCACCGGAAGCTGCCCGTAATTGTTGTACCGGTTCTCATCTCTCCAACGAGGGTGATGGCGTGAAGCACATGAGCACTGCAGTACGCAAAGCGGTACGCAGAACAGTTCGCGACTTGATCGTGAACGATGACGGCGCGACCATGGTCGAGTATGGATTGATGCTCGCCTTGGTTGCCGTCGTATGCACGATCGCCGTCAAGACACTTGGAACGAATGTGAATACGTCGTTCCAAGCCGGCGGCGACTGCGTGGCGGCTCCGGGGACCGGGAATTGTCCGTGATGCACACGGCATTCTCCGGCTCTCCCGCGGGGATCACGGCGGGGAGTGTCTTTACGACCCTCCTCGCCGTGGCCGCTGTCTCCGACCTGCGAACGCGTCGGATTCCAAACGAACTTGTGGCGCTCCTTGCCGTGATCGGCTTGATCTGCGCCGTGTTGGTTGCGCCAGGCGGATTCCGCAATGGAGTGTCCGGTGGCGTGGGGGTGTTAGTGGGATTTGGGCTCTGGCTCCCATTCTATCTGATGGGATGGCTCGGGGCCGGCGACGTCAAACTGTTCGCGGCATCGGGGGCGTGGCTTGGGCCGGCGCTGACGCTCGATGCGGCGATCACGGCGGCGTTGATCGGGGGGTTGCTCGCGGTCGTGTGGATGGTCCGGCGGGATGGAGTCAAGAATACCGCGGTGACCGCATCGCTCATGGCGACCGCGCCGCGTGCCGTGACGATGAATGGCTCTGATCGTCGAGGTGCAGTCCCATATGGTGTGGCATTGTCGATCGGTGTGTTGCTGATCGCGCTCGTACAAGGTGGACTATTCGGGGTATGGCATGCGGCGCGATAATCTGATCCGGCGGCTCCTGTTGCGGTGCGTACCGCGAGTTGCACCGCGACTTGCGCGCTCTGAAGAAGGTGCAGCATTGGTCGAGCTCGCGTTCGCGCTCCCCGTGTTGCTATTGATCGTCTGGGGTGTCATCGATTTCGGACGCTTGCTGTACACGGCCAACAGTCTGGCGAGTGCCGTCCGTGAAGGGGCACGATACGCCGCGGTGTTGCCTGTCCCCAGCACCCAAGTGAGTGCCATCCGTACCGCGGTCAGGCGAACCTATGTGCCACTGGGAAGTCCCGCACTGACCGATGCGCAGATCGTTGTCGCCGACGACACGCAGGTCAACGGGAGCGTGACCGTCCGCGTGACCGGCTACACGTGGTCGACGATCACACCGTTGTCGGCGGTGCTCGGATCGACGATGACATTGTCGCGACAAGCGACGTTCCGATGGGAGCGCGCCGGCCCGTAACGACGGCGCAGTACGTGAGATCACGTTCGACTGAAATTTTTACCGCGAGCAGCGAGGCAAGGGGTATGGCGGAACGACGATATACGATGGTGTTGTACGGTGCGTTGCTCGTTGCGGCCGCGGCGACGTACGGCGCGTACAACATGATCACGACACTGCAGGCGAAGAGCAAAGTCCCGATGCGCACCGTCGTGGTGGCGGCGAAGGACGTTCCGGAAGGAACGTTGCTCGATCGCATCGATCTCGCCGTTCGCCAGTGGCCATCGGGAACGGCGCCGGAAGGGGCGTTCACGTCGATGGATTCGGTGATCGGCCGCGTCGTGCGAGTCCCCGTGTTCGCTGGAGAGGCGATCGTCCCGGGACGGCTTGCCCCGACGGGATCGAGTGCGGGATTGGAGACGAAGATTCCCCCCGGGCTTCGCGCCATGGCGGTGCGGATCAACGACGTCGCCGGTATCAGCGGACTGTTGCAGCCGAATAGCCGAGTCGACGTGTTGGTGACGCTTTCCGAAGGGAACAACACGGAGAATCAGGTCGCCAAGTTGTTCATGGAGAACATGCGCGTGCTCTCCGTCGGAACAGAAGTGCAGCGGACCAAAGACGGCAAGCCGAACAACGCAACGACCGTCACGCTTGGCGTGACACCGGATGAAGCGGAACGGTTGGCGGTCGCGATGAATCGCGGGAGCATCCAGCTGGTGCTTCGGGGCTACGGCGATCCGGATACGATCCGGACGCGTGGGGCGACGTCGCGCGACGTCTTGGCCCAGCTCCGCGGAACACCTGTTTCTGATGCGGCCTCAAACAAAGGTTCGACACCCAAACGGGCGGTCAGACGTGTTGCGCCGACGCAACACCCTGTGACAACGGTTCAGGCGCCACCGCCTCCTCCGGCGCCCCCAGAATCGCTAAAAGTGGACATCTATCGCGGCGACAAGACAACGCGGCAGGCGTTCGAGAAGTCTCCGGCGGGCGTTGCGACGTCTGGCGGCCGTTGATCACCTCTAATCCGTAGAACCTTGCGTACCCCGATCGTTCTCAGCCAGGCCGCGCTCCTCATCGCCGGTGTCTGGGCCGGCGTTCCGACCGCCGCCGCACAGAGTGTCGCCGTCTACGGCCCTGAAACTCAGGGCCGAGCGGACCCGATCACGAAAGTCGATCTGTCCGTAGGACGGTCGTACCCGGTCACGACGCCCGCCGCGTTGACCAAAGCCTCCGTCGTCTCGTCCGACGTCGCGGACGTGGTCGTCGTCAGTCCGCGCGAATTTGCCTTGAACGGGAAAGCGCCTGGCGAGACCGATATCATCTTATGGTTGGCCAACGGGACGCGGCAGCATCTTCGGGTGTCGGTCCGCCCGCCGGCCGACCGGCCACAAGTCGCTGTCTATATCAAGTTCGCCGAGGTACGGCGCGATCTGCTCCGTACGATTGGGCTGTCGGCGCGCTATCGCGATCCGAAGCGCCATCTGCGCGTGGGAACGGGGACGTTCAATACGGACAACGCGATTAATGATGTGACGGGAGCGATCACTCTTCCTGGGACGGTCGGATTCGGAACGGTTCTGACCGACTTCAATACGGATCGGCTCCTCGCGCTGCTCGATGTGGAAGAGCAGAAAGGGCGGTCCAAGACGTTGGCGGAGCCGAACGTGCTCGCGGGGAACCGTGAAGAAGCGACGTTCCTGGCTGGTGGTGAGCTTCCGATCCCGGTCGTGCAGGGCGGTGCGGGGAACAATGGAAATAATACCGTCACGATCATGTACAAGGAGTTCGGGATCAAGCTCAAGTTCACGCCCGAGATCATCAACGACAGCTTGATCAAGCTGACGCTCCGTCCCGAGGTGTCGAGCCTCGACTACAGCAACGCGATTCAGTTGTCGGGGTTCAGCATTCCGGCGTTCCGGACGCGCCGGGTCGAGACGACGCTCGATGTGCGTCGCGATCAGAGCTTGATCATCTCCGGATTGATGAACGATGAGCAGGAAAAGGTGCGCACGGGGATTCCGGGACTACAGGACATTCCTATTCTGGGGCAGCTGTTCTCCAGCACGCGCTGGCAGCGGAACGAGAGTGAGTTGTTGGTGATTGTGACGCCGGTGTTGATCGATCCCTTACACCCGCGCCCGCAGGATCTCGCGCCGATTCTTCCCGACACGACGCTTCCGGCCCGCGAGGCCATCCAGCCGCGGCTGCGGCCCGCGCCAGCGGTGCCAGGTGCGCCGTCCACACCCTCCAAACCGTAGCGTTCGATGCTCGATCGACGAGCACTCATCGTCGGAGATGCTGCGGGGCCGACTGAGGCCGCGACAAACGCGCTCGCGCGCGCTGGATTCGCGGAAGTGATTGCGGTCTCCAAGCTCGAGCAGGCGGTGTCGCGGCTGCGGACGGAGCCGTTCGACATGCTCATTCTCCCGTTGAGCGAAGTGCGCAACGGGCAGCGTGAACTGCTGGAGCGGGAGATTCGGGCGCGTCCCGCCTTATCGGTCATTGGAACGGCGCCGGAAACGGATCCGGAATTGATCCTTCGCGGCATGCGCTCCGGCGTGCACGAGTTTCTCGTGTCGCCGCCGGGGTTGGATGAGCTGGCGGCGGCGGCGCAGCGGCTCACCAAGGCGCGTGGCGTGGTGCGGACCGGACGGATTATCGCAGTTTACAGTGGGAAAGGCGGGTTGGGAACGACGACGATCGCGGTGAACCTGGCCGACGCCATGGCGGCGCGCTCTCCCGTGGGGACGGTCGCGCTGCTCGACGGTGTGTTCACCGGCGGCGACATTCAGGTCTTTCTCAATCTGCGTCCAACGTACGACTTGGGCGATCTCGTGGCGCGGCTCGATCAGATCGACCCGGACATGCTCCGGTCGTTCATGACGTTGGGACCGCACGGCGCGCAAGTGTTGCCGTCGCCGCAGGATCACATGTTCGACGACGCGTTCGATGGCGCGAACGTGAACACGATTCTCGAGCAGATGCGCGGGACGTTCGAGACGACGATCATCGATTGCGAGCATCAGTTGAGCGAGCGGACCCTGGCGATTCTCGACGCGGCCGACACGATCCTGGTCGTGACGCAGCCGAACGTGCCGGCGTTGCAAAGCACGAAGCGGACGTTGCAGCTGTTCGGCCGGTTGGGATATCGCGCCGAGAAGATGCAGGTGGTGATCAACCGGTTTCAGGTTGGGGATGTGTTCACGTTGCGCAATGTGGCGGAGTCGATCGGCCGCGACGTCACGTGGAGTCTTCCGAATGATTATCGCGCCGCGTCGGGGGCGTTGAACAAAGGGGTGGCGGTGACGCAGCAGGATCCAGGATCCAAGCTCGTCGTCGCGCTCGGGAAGTTGGTCGCGGATTTGTGCCAGCCCGCGGAATCGCGAACCACGGAGACACGCGTCGAAGCGACGCCGCGTTCGCGGTTGCAATCGTTCTTTGGCAAATCGCGTTGAGGGGATCATGTCACTGAGAGATCGGTTGTTGGGCAACGTCCCTCGCGCAAATGGAAATAGCGCCGGTGCCACCGAAGCGACGGCGACGCCGGCTCCAGTCAATCGCCTGAGCGCGACAGCGTCCACGGCCACGAACGCCCCGGTCACGTCCGGGATGTACGTGCATCAGATCGAAGAGGAGCCGACGAGCCCGGTCGAACAACTCACCGCGACCCTGCACCAGCGGTTGATCGAGCGGATCGACCTCGACGCGTTGGAGCAGATCAAGGACGAGCGGTTGATCTCGACGGAGATCCGCCGAGTGATCATCGAGCTGCTGCGCGAAGAGTCGACGCCGTTGAGCCAGATCCAACGCGATGCGATCATCGAGCAGATCATTTACGAGATCATTGGGCTGGGGCCGATCGAGCCGCTGTTCCGCGACCCGACCATCACCGACATCCTCGTGAACGGGGCGCGATCGATCTTCATCGAGCGGCGCGGGAAGCTCACCAAAGTGAGCTCGGCGTTCCGGAGCGACGCGCATTTGCTCGCGGTGATCGACCGGATCGTGAGCCGGGTTGGACGGCGCGTCGACGAATCGTCACCGATGGTGGATGCGCGGTTGCCCGACGGGTCGCGGGTGAACGCGATCATTCCGCCGCTCGCGTTGGATGGGCCGGTGTTGTCGATTCGCCGGTTCGGGACGGATCTCTCGATCGACGCGTTGATCGAGAATGGCGCGATGAATACGGGGATGCGCGACTTGCTGCTCGGCTGTGTCCAGGCGCGGTTGAACATCTTGATCTCGGGGGGAACGGGCGCTGGAAAGACGACGCTGCTCAATGCACTGACGTCGTTCATTCAAGGCGACCATCGCATCATCACGATCGAAGATGCGGCCGAGCTCCGGCTGCAGCAGAGTCACGTCGTGCGGCTCGAGACGCGTCCGCCGAACGCGGAAGGGAGCGGGGAAGTCATCGCACGCGACCTGGTGAAGAACGCACTGCGTATGCGTCCCGACCGCATCATCGTGGGTGAGGTACGTTCTGGGGAGGCGCTCGACATGCTGCAGGCCATGAACACCGGCCATGAAGGGTCGCTCTCCACCATTCACGCGAATAGTCCGCGCGATGCGCTCTCGCGGTTGGAAACGATGATTTTAATGGCCGGCTCGAATTTGCCACAGCGCGCGATGCGTGAGCAAATTGCCTCGGCGATCGACGTCATCATCCAAGTCTCCCGCCTCTCCGATGGGACTCGGCGTATCACGTCCGTCGTCGAAGTGACGGGGATGGAAGAGGCGGTGACGTCGATTCAGGAGATCTACCGTTTCCGTCGCCATGGTGTCGCGCCGGATGGGACGGTGCTCGGAAACTTCGAACCGACGGGGATTCGTCCGACGTTCATGTCACGTCTCGCGTTGGCGGGGGTGAATATCGATGACCATCGTTTCATGGAGCGGTAGACCATGTTAGTCCTGATGCTCGTCGCCGTCTTTCTGGCGGTCGCCGGGATCGTCCTCGGCGCGTATCTCTTCGCCAACCGGCAATCGCTCGCGGCGGCGGACGCGGTTCGTGCACGACTCCATAGTGATGCGGAAGCGGAGGCGGCGCGGTCGATTCTCAAAGATGTTCGGGCCAGTCACGTTCCATTTCTCGATCGATGGTTGACCGGTCTTCCCTTGACGGAGCGGATCCGCCGGCAGCTCGAGCGGGCCGGTTCGTCGCAAAAGCCGGGAGTGTTTCTCCTGTCTGCCGCGGTGTGCGCGGTATGCGGGCTCGCGATCGCGGACACATGGGGTGGGATCTTCGGCATCGCGTTCGTTGCGGTTGGGTTGGCATTACCGTGGGGATGGTTGGCGATCCGGCAGCGGCGCCGGCTCGAAGCGTTCGAGGCGTTGTTCCCCGACACGCTGGACATGCTCGCGAACGCGATGCGCGCCGGGTATTCGTTCCAAGCGGCGGCGCATTTCATTGGCGAAGAAGTTGCGGCACCGGTCGGGCCGGAGTTCGCGCGGTTCTATGAAGAGCAACGGTTGGGGATCGACGTACGCACGGCGTTGCTCGCCATGCAGGAGCGCGTCGGGAGCTTGAATGTGAAGATGTTCGTCACCGCCGTGCTGATTCAGCGCGAGACGGGTGGGAATCTCACCGAGCTCCTCGAGAACATCGGGACGTTGATGCGGGAGCGGGTCGCCGTCCAGGGGCAGATCGACACATTGACCGCCGAGCCGAAGTTGTCGGCGCGGGTCCTTACGGCGCTGCCCGTGGCGGTGTTCTTCGGGTTGAGTGCGGTCAATCCCACGTTCATGAGTCCGTTCACCCAGAGCGACGCCGGACGGTTGATGTTGCTCTCTGCGATAGTTTCCGTGATCATCGGATACGTGATGCTGATGCGTATCGCGGACATCGACATCTAACGAACGTCATCGGTCCGAGGTCGTCTTCATGCCATTGGCACTCATCCTTTTGATTTTGGTCGCTGTCGCGTCGCTGTCGGCGGCGGTGTATGTCATCGTCAGCGAGCGGGCGCGGATGGCGATCGTGCGCCGGACGCAGGGGCAAGGGGCGTCGGTCGTTCTCCCAACGCCACGCCAGGCGGCGCAGCATCCGCCGCTCATCGCGGAAACGATGCGCCGAGTGACGAGCATCGTCCCGCGCGATTGGACGTGGAATACGCGGACGGAACAGCGCCTCGTGCAGGCGGGATATGATTCCGATCTGGCGCCGTTGATGTATGGCGGGATCCGCGTCCTGCTGCTGCTCGCGTTCCCACTCGTTGCGTTGCTCGTGGCACCGCGGACCGCGTTCGATACATTCGTGTTGTGCGTCGCGGGAGCCGCGATCATCGCGTTGATCATCCCCGTCCTGTGGCTCACGCGTGCCGTTCGCATTCGCCAGGAAAAGATTCGGCGCTCGCTCCCGGATGCGCTCGATTTGATCGTGGTGTGCATCGACGCGGGGATCAGCCTCGACGCCGCGATTCTGCGCGTCGCGAAGGAGCTGGGCGCCGCGCATCCGGAGCTGGCGGACGAGTTGCTCGTCGTCAATCGAAAGACGAACGCCGGTGTCTCGCGTGCCGATGCGTTGACCGGGTTGTGGACGCGAACCGGTGTCCAAGAAGTGCGTGCGCTCGTCTCCCACGTCGTGCAGAGTGACAAATGGGGGACCAGCAGCGGAAAGGTGCTACGCGTCTATGCATCGACACTCCGCCGCCAGCGCCGGCAGAGCGCCGAGAAGAAGGCGGCGACCGCGCCGGTCAAAATGCTGGTGCCGCTCGGATTGTGCATCTTCCCCGCGCTCCTGCTCGTGATCTTGGGGCCGGTGATCATCAACGTCATGACATTGTTCAAGTAATCAGAGGCGTGCCGAGCACGCCGGGAGACCGTATGGGAAACCGTATGCGCCACTACGAACGCCGGCTACAGAACAGACGGGGAGCGACACTGGTGCTGGCGGGGCTCATGCTCGTCACGCTGCTCATCATGCTCGCCGTGGTCGTCGACATCAGCAAGCTGCAACTCCAGCGGAACGAGCTACAGACCACGGCTGATGCCGCGGCGCATGCTGGCGCCATCGAGCTGAGCTTGCGCGATTCGACCGGCGTCGCTGATACCGCCGTCGCGTATGCAGCGCGAACCAAGGTCGTCGGTCATACCATAACGTATCCCCAAGCCAACATCGTGTGCGGTGTCTGGAATCCCACGACGTCGACGTTCACGACGAGTGCCAATTCTGGGCGATGCGGCGACAGCGCCAACGCCGTGCAATCGACGGGGCAGGACTCGTCGCATTATTTCTTCAAGTCGATTTTGACCTCCGCCGGTGTACTGGTGAACACGACAGCGACGGCATGGGTGTCGTCCTCCGTGGCCGCGACGTCGTGTATCCGTCCGTGGAGCATGCCGTACTGGACGTTGACCAAGCTCGTCGACCCCACCAATCCTGACACGACGCGCAATTTGACTGCATATGATCTGCATCAACTGGCAACGTTGACCACGGCGCAGCTGACGTTTTCGCTCAAGTCCGGATCCCCACCGACGGCTCCCGGAAACTTTGGTCCGGTCGACATTGGTGGAACGGGTGCCGAGCAGTATCGAACGAACATCGAAACATGCAACTCGACACCGGTTGGGCCCGGGGACGTGCTCGACACCGAGACTGGTAACATGAAAGGACCGACCGTCCAAGGCGCTGGAGTCCTCTGCCAACCGTATTACGGGAATGGTGCCTGCGGGAACGGCAAGGGTGGCATCGGGTTGACGGTCAAAGTTCCTTTGTGGGTGACAGCGACAACTGTAAATGGTAAGACCAGCGTCACGGTCAAGATCATTGGGTCATTCTCGCTCGATACGGTGTCGTCGGACGCCAGAGTCGTTGGGCATTGGATCAAGGCTGCTGACGAAGGGACTATCGGAACGACGCCGGGGACGCTCGTGCGCGTCATCCTGGTCAAATAATCGACCGATGCCGCGCCGCGTCGCTCTCGCGGCGATGACCCTCGTGTGTGCGAGCGGGCTCACCAGTAGTTTCGTGGACGCGCAGACGACGCATCGCCCACAGAAAACACCATCGACCGCGTCGCGTCACCCATCCCGCACCACGCGTCCCGCTGAAGCTCCCTCTGGGCCGACCGTCGTGTTGCGTGGGACGATTGCGCGTTCGGATACGACACGTCCGCTGGCAATGAGCACCGTCGAAATCGTCGAGACGCATCTCCGGCGTTTCTCGGATCCCAACGGCCATTTCGCGATCAAATTGCCGCCGGGCGAATATCATCTTCGTGTCCGGCAGATCGGGTTCAAGCCACGAGATACCGTGGTCGTCCTTCCGGCGTCGGCGACGACGGTCGATCTCACGATGACGCTCACCGCGGTGGTGCTCCAACTGCGTCCGATGGCGGTGACCGCGTTACTCCACTGTTCGCGTCCCGGCGTGGATAGCGCGGACGAGCCGGCGTTGTATGACATCGTGGCCGCGGTGCGGGAGAACGCGAGCCGGGAGATGCTCCTCCGGCGATCGTATCCGTTCGAATATCGTGTCGACAACATTCGCACGAGTACGACCGTGGGCGATGGCGCCCCGTATGAGTCGGCGCACGATACGCTGTGGTACCGAAGCGACCGTGTGGCGTCGTATGCAATCGGAAGCACGATCTTCACCGATCAGACCGATCCACGCGGTGCGGGGGAGCGGATGCGTCTCCCCGCGACGAGCGACTTCGCCGATCCCCATTTTCTCGGGACGCATTGCTTTGCGTATGACATCGCCGAGTCGGGGGATTACGTCCTGCACTTCATTCCATTGGACACCATCTCGGCGCCCGACGTGGCGGGGACGGTCACGCTCGATAGTACGAGCTTCGTGTTGCGGACGCTTGCCGTGCATTTGACGCGGCCACAAAATGTCGGCGCGGGGTTCGAGCAGTTGGAAGTCGTGACGACGTATCGTGAAGCGATTCGATCGGTCGCGATCCCCGCCTCCATCGTGTCGAAGCAGCGGTTTCGGTTGATGGGGGACGGTGCCGTGCAGGTGATCGCCGAGGAGAAACAGGTGACCCGATCGCTTCGGTTCCTCGGGCGAGTTCCAGACGGCGTGTCGAAGGTGACGAGCGCCGTCTGGTAGACGATCCCGGCCGCGCGACGGAGACGCGGCCGGTCGTCATTCCGTATTCAGGCAGTATTCAGGTTACGCCGAGCGTGCGCGTCCTGCCAACATCGCGTCGACGCTCCAGATCCCCGCGCCCGCGAACATCATATAGAGATAGAGGAAGCAATAGAGTACCGCCGGCACGCCATTGTTGCTGGACGGAAAAAATCCATGTGGAAAGTGGCCCTGGAAATACGCGACCGCCATCTCACCCGCGAGGATGAACGCCACGGGACGCGTGAAGAGTCCAAGGGCGATGGCGAGCCCGCCAAATGTCTCGAGGACGCCCGCGAGCCCCATCTGCGACATCAATGGAATTGGTGGCATTGGCACGGGGGCTGGTGGGTAGCCGAACAACTTCATCGTCCCGAAGGTTATGAACATGAGACCGGCGACGATGCGTAGGATCGCGTACATCCGGGCTGTCCATGGGGACGGTGAGGGGTCGAAGATGGACATGTCGTGCCTCGCAGATAGTAGGTGGTTCACAAGGGTCCACAAAATATAGAGGACGGAACGGATCTCGCTTCTGTGCTCCGCATGCCCGCCTTCCGTCCAGCCGTTCGTGCAGCCCTTCATGCATTCTCCCTCCTATGAGCTGACAGACTGCCCAGTCTGCGGCGCCAATGACGCCGTCGAGCTGGCCGATCAGGAGGCGATGCGCGTAGAGACTGAAGCGTTGTGGGCATTTCATGGTGAGCGACTCCGGGATGGCGTCCCGCCCGAGCGATTGATCGACCGCGTCGCCTTCTCGCAGCATCCGCCACTGCGGCTCTCGCGATGCCTGCATTGCACGCACATCTATCGGAACCCGCGCGAACGGCGGGAGTCGTTGACCCAGGCCTATGATGGTGAGACTCCGGATGATGCGGTGCTCAGCGCTCTGTTCGAGACGCAGCGCACGGCGTATCGGGCGCAGGCGGAACGTCTCAGGACGGTCGCGGGGCGGGCGGGACGAGGGATCGAGATCGGGTGCTATGTCGGGGGATTCCTAGCGGCGGCACGACAGGCGGGATGGGATTTCACCGGTGTCGACGTGAGCGCGGCGGTGTCGGAGTTCGTCACGCGCAAAGGATTCGCTGTCACGATCGGGGAGATCACGGACGTCCGTGTCGCGGCGCCCGTCGATGCGGTGACGATTTGGAACACCTTCGAGCAGCTGTACGACGTGCACGTCGCTGTCGATGCCGCGCGGCATTTGTTGCGCGATAGCGGCATGTTTGTCGTGCGCATTCCCAATGGCGACTTCTACGCGCGGTGGCGCCGGCGCTTGCACGGCGCGGCCGCGGGAATCGCGACACGCCTCCTGGTACACAACAATCTACTCACGTTCCCATACCGGCAGGGATTCACGGAGTCGTCGCTTCAAACTCTCTTCCATGCGCACGGGTTCGAAATCACGCACGTGACCGGCGACACGCTCGTCCCGATTGCCGATTCGTGGACGACACGCTACGGCGCGATCGACGAGCGTGTGGTGAAGCGACTGCAACGCATGGTGCATCATGGGTGGCGTGCGCCGTGGGTTGAAGTGTATGCGCGACGTGTGGCATGAACATTCCGTACTTCAATTCGATAAGAGTACGTCTTCAGTGCCCGAGATTGACACGGAGAGAGAGATGCCCGAGCAAGAGACGATCAAACGCGCGCGTCGCGACGCGGACGAAGGAAAATCCCCATCGACCCAAGCCGGCGAATTCGTTCACCAGGAGATGGAGCACATTCGTCACGGCAAGCACGGCGCGCGCTCGGCCAAACAGGCCATCGCGATCGGATTGTCGGAGGCGCGCCGCGCGGGGATCAAAGTGAAGCCACCCCGGAAAGGGACGACGTCGTCGGCGACGCGTCGCAAAGCGGAGAAAGACAGCGAAGCTGGCTCGCGGACGACGAAGAAGCGTCCGTCGGCGCGGCGTTCGCGCGCCACGAAGTCGGCGTTGCGGCGAGAAGGAACCAGCGCCGCCTCGTCGACGGCGTTGAGCCGGCAGGGACATGCCAGTGCGCGCAAACGGTCCGCTGGAGAACGGTCGGCTTCCGCCCGGCGCGGCGCCGCCACCAAGGGGGCCGCGGGACGCTCGGCCGCCGCGAAAAAGGCGGCCAAGACCCGCGCTCGTCGGGCGGCCTAGAGCGCAGCGGGGTACCGCCGCCGCGGCGTCTCGTTGGACTCTTGCGGAGGGGAAGAGTCGTATATATCTTATTTCTAAGATGAATTCGGTTCCTTCTCTCTCCGCCAAGCCTCCGGCGTCGCGCGCCGAAGACAGTGCGCTCAAGCTTTGGGTGGTGTTGTCTCGGGCCTATGCCGCGGTGACGCGGCATGCCGAGTCGGACATTGCGCGGCATGGGCTCACGGCGAGCGAGTTTGCGATCCTCGAGGCGTTGTATCATCGGGGGCCGCTCTTGCTCGGCGAGCTACAGCGAAAGGTGCTCGTGTCGAGCGGCGGGGTGACTTATCTCGTCGATCGGCTCGCGGAGAAGGGGCTAGTCGAGCGGAAGGAATGTCCGGCGGACCGGCGGGCGCGCTATGCGGCGCTCACGGAGACCGGGCGGGACTTGCTCGACCGCATCTTCCCGGATCACGCGAAGAGCATCGCGCGGGCGGTGTCGGGGTTGACCAAGGCGGAGCAGGGGGACGCCATCGCGTTGCTTCGGACCTTGGGGACGTGCGCGGCGGCGATGTCGCCGTCGCATGGCGAAGAGTGACTGTTTTTTGTGTGTAATATCTCAGTTCTGTAATTATCACCACTTAACAACAATAGGAGCGTTTGTATGACCGCCGCAGTGACCACTTCCGATACCGCGACCACGACCACTTGGAACCTCGATGCGTCGCACACCCTCGTCGAGTTTTCGGCGAAGCACATGATGATCACGACCGTCAAAGGGCGGTTCGCCGACGTCCGTGGCTCGATCACGATCGACGCCGCGCATCCTGAGGCATCGACCGTCGAAGTTGAACTGGGCGCGGCGAGCATCGATACCCGTTCGGAGCAGCGCGACCAGCATCTGCGCTCGGCGGACTTCCTCGACGTCGAAAACTTTCCGACGGTAACGTTCAAGAGCCGCCGGATCGAAGGGGCGCAGGCGAATGCGGGGACGTCGTTCCGTGTGGTCGGCGATTTGACGATTCGTGGTGTGACTCGCGACGTCACACTCGACGCCACGTTCGAAGGCGAAGGGCGTGATCCGTGGGGGGGAACGCGTGCGAGCTTCAGCGCGACGGGGAAAATTGACCGGCGTGACTTCGGGTTGACGTGGAACGCGGCGCTCGAGACCGGCGGTGTCCTCGTCAGCAACGACATCAAGATCGTCATCGAAGCGCAGGCGATTCGCGCCGCGTAACGACTGCAGGACCGCAGCACACTTTAGATACACTTTCAGCACACCTCGGGCGCGCCGTCGATGAATGACGGCGCGCCGGGAGCAGGACACCTATGGAACTCCACGGTATTCACCACCTGACGGCGGTGTCGTCACACATTCGTGACAATCATCACTTCTATACCCGGACGCTTGGGATGCGGCTCGTGAAGCGGTCGGTGAATCAGGATGATGTCAGTGCTTACCATCTGTTCTACGCCGACGCGAACGGGACGCCGGGGACCGATCTGACCTTTTTCGATTGGCCGATCCGTAACGAAGTGCGCGGGAGCCGGTCGATCTCGCGGACGGCGCTTCGCGTCGCCGGTGAAGACGCGTTGCAGTTCTGGCGGACGACGCTCGGTGAACGTGGCGTGACCACCGGAGAGATCCACGAGCGTGACGGGCGGTTGACGCTCGACTTCGAAGATCCGGAGGGGCAGCGGCTCACGCTCGTCGATGACGGTGGGGTGGGGACGTCCTATCCGTGGGACAAAAGCCCCGTCCCGGCCGAGCACCAAGTACGTGGGTTGGGACCGATCATGCTGAGCGTTCCGGCGTTGGCGCCGACCGACGTCGTTTTGCAACAGGTCCTGTCCATGCGCCCGGTCCGCGAGTATCCGCACCCGGAGCGTCCGGCGAACACGGTACACGTCTATGAAATGGGCGCTGGCGGGGCCGGCGCGGAGCTGCACGTCGCGGTGCAGCCGGAGCTTCCCGTGCACCGGTTGGGGGCAGGGGGCGTGCACCACGTGGCGTTCCGGTCCCGGGACGACGATTACGACGGCTGGGCCGACCGGCTGAATACGTTGGGGATCGCGAACAGCGGGAAGGTCGATCGCTACTGGTTTCGGAGTTTGTACTTCCGGGAGCCGAATGGGATCTTGTTCGAGATCGCGTCGGAGGGGCCGGGGTTCTCGGTGGATGAAGATCCGGCGACGCTGGGCGAGCGGGTGACGCTACCACCGTTCCTGGAGCCGCGGCGGGCGGAGATCGTCGCGAACTTGAAGCCGATCGATTGACGGGCCCATTAAGGGGCCCGATCGACGGGGACCGATCCGACAACCGATTGCAACGTTCCACTGCCTCCCTGCGTTTGTAAGACAGGGAGGCACTTCCCCGCACCCGCCCCGCCCCAGCGAGCGCCTTGCCTCCTTTCGCTTTTTGCGACCGAGGCTCGTATGCCGCTCACTTCCCGCACCTTTTCTACGTTGACGCTCTGGGGCGTCTTCCCAACGCTGCTCATCGGCGCGTGCCAGCGGCCGGTTCCAGTGTCCACGGCGGCGAGTGCCGTCTGCCAGCTTCCGCCACCACACGATTCGGTCAAGGTCGGGATCGAGCTGGAGCTCCACGCACCATATCATGAACGCGCCGAGGTCCGAGCGGCGACTGACCGCGTGTTGCAGACGTTGGCGGGACAGTTCGTGTGGCCGGGAAGCGCGGCGCCGACGTTGTTCGGAGCGCCCGGAATCCGGTATCCGCTCGCCGCAAGTGAAGAGACGAATAAAGCCGAGACGTCGAACGACGTCGCTCGGTACGCGCCTGGTGTGACCGCGCCGGTGAACGACTCGCTCATGCGGGAGAAGACGACGGTTGCCGTCGTGGCGACGCGCGTCAAAGTCGAAATTCGCGATGACGGATCGATCGCGAAGCAAACGATCGGCATGTCATCGTATGATGATGGTGTCGACGCGGCGATGATGGCGATGTTGCGTCGCGCCGACAGTACGCGCGCGTTTGCGCCGCTCGCCAAAGCGTGGAACATCGAACGTGGACATACCGCGACGCTCGATCTTGGGTTGAGCAGCGTGCGCGGAGCGGCGCCCATTCCGCGCACCGATACCTCGATCGATCAGGTCGACGACGCGGAAACCCACGGTGCTCGGCGGCTGCTCGAAACGTGGCGGCCGCGGTACGATCATGCGCGCGATCCCGAGCTCGTCGATGGCGCGTATGTCCGGACGCCAAGTGGCACGGAGCATCAGGATGCGCTGCTGTCGTTCATCATCGATGAAGGCGGGCGTCCGGTGCAGAAGAGTTTCTTCGCGTACTTTGGACCGCCGCGGTTGGTGAATGCGGTGGCGCGTGATTATCCCAAATCGCGCTTTCTCCCGGCGACCATTCGCGGGTGCTCGGTGCGATCGGTCGTGTCGCAACACGTGGAGCACTAAGGATCAAGGATTTCAGTAGGTCACTGTAGGGCCCCGCGGGACGGTTCCGCGGTCAGACAGGGGATGCGCAGATGATCGCGCAGCTGCGCGTGGGACGGTCTCGGGAACTGGTATTGTCCGATCCCGCGCGCACCCCTAATTTGGCGGGCACGAGATCCTCACGATCTTCACGATCCTCATGTTGCTCGCCCTTCGCTTTCCCGTCTGGTTCGCACCCTCGCGCGACCGTGATGCGGCGGATCCGTCGCGCCGATCTCGCGCGCACCCCGGCGATCGTGCGCGCGTTGGTGATGGGGAGGAGGAGGATGTTGGCGCGCCCGCGCCGCTCACTGCGCAAGAGCGTCTCCTCATCGAGCGTATTCGCGCTGGCGATGCCGATGCCTTTGCGACGCTGTACACCGCGCATCTCGAGCTGTTGGTGGCGTTCGCGTATGGGTATGTCCATAGCGAACCCGCGGCCCAGGATCTCGTCGCGGATCTCTTTCTCCATCTCTGGGAAATCCGTGCGACGTGGGCGCCACGTGGTGGAATTCGCCCGTATTTGCTCGCGGCCGTTCGGCATCGGGCGCTGAACGTCAACCGCGACGCGGCGCGCGCGGGGAGCTCGCTTCGTCGTGCGGTGGTGAGCGATGTTCCCGTCCTTACCGGAACCGCTCCGGCTCCCGCAGACGAGCTCGTCGAGCGGGCGCAGCGCCGGTCGATCATCCGGCGCGCGATCGACCAACTGGCTCCTGACCGGCGGCGAGCGATGTTGCTGCGGTGGCAGTTCGGGTTAACGCCAGAGGAGATTGCGTCGGCGATGGGGATCTCCCGGGCGAGTGTGGATCAGCTCGTCAGCCGGGGGCTGAAAACGATTCGATCAATCGTTCGAAAAGAAAATTTGCCGTAGGCGGCCAGAAAGTTGGTGCTCGGGTGTTCCTTGCGTACTGACGTATGCGAACACCCCCCGTCCCCCCTGAGATTTCGCCGGACGATTCGTCTTCGGACGATCTGCCACTCGCCGCCATTGACCGGTGTGTGGCAGGAACCGGCTCCGATGCCGATCGCGCGCGCGTCGACGCGTGGGTTGGGAGCGCCGAGGATGCCACGGCGTTGGTACATGAGCTCCGTGTGGCGCGTGCCGGGCCGGATGCGCCGATCCGATTCGACGTCGCCGGGTTGCGGCAACGGATTGCCGATGATCTCGCGCGTGGCCGCACGCCGGCTTCCGCGAGCACGGTACGCGGCCAGGCGATGCGTGGCCAGACGATACGTGGCCAGACAAGACATGATTGGATGCGGAGCCGGAGCTCTGTCTTCAGATGGGGGATACCGGCTGCGCTCGGCGTCATCGCGGTCATTGCGCTGACGCGCACGACGATCTCAACGACGGGTCCAGGCGCTGCTTCCCAGCGAACGTATCGGACGGGGATTGGGCAACGCGCCGAAGTGACGTTGGCTGGGGGGACGCATGTGACGTTGGCGCCGCAGACAACGCTTATGGTGGCCAATGGAAAAGGTGGTACTGTCGCCACGCTTCAAGGTGAGGCGCTCTTCGACGTCCAAAGCAACGCACATGCGTCATTCTCCGTCGTCACTGGTGGCGTGACGACGCGAGTGCTCGGGACGACATTCGACGTGCGACGCTATCCCAACGATGCGTCGACGCGCATCGCCGTACTCGCGGGAAAGATCACGAGCGGAACTCGACGCGCATCAGTCGTCGTGGGAGCGGGGGAGATCGGGTCGGTGAGCGATTCGACGGCGACGTCGTCGACGGCTCCCGATCCGGATCGCTACATCGCGTGGAGCCAGGGGCGGATCGTGTTCGACGAAACGCCGGTCGCGACGATGTTACAGTCGTTGGGGCGGTGGTACGGGTACGAGTTCCGTGTCGCCGATACGACGCTCGCGCAGAAGCGCATCACCACGGAATTCAACGCGGATGCGTTGCCGTCTGTCTTGAACGGTTTGCGTGACGTGCTCGACGTCACGGTCACGGTGCACGGTACGACGATCACACTTCGCCGGCGCGCGGCCGAGCCCGCAACGCATGGAGCGCCGGCGATGACTACTCACACCACGGGGGTTGGGCGATGATGCGGTGGCCAGGTTTGCGGGGGAACGGTGTGGTTGGAGGAGCTTCGATGCCTTACGCAATGCATCGTGTTGTGGTCGCGGCGTTGTGCGCCGGAATGGCCGGCGTCGCATCGCGTGCCGTTGCACAGGTGGACGTCGCGGCGGTCGAATCCGGCGCGACGATCGACGAGGCGGCGGTGCAGCGTGTGTTGGCGCGACCGGTGACGGTGTCGCTGCAACACGTGACTGTCGCGCAAGCGATCAAGGCGATCGGCGCGAGCGCGAAAGTCGGGATCATGTTCAGTGCGGACGTGTTGGCGAGCGTTCACACCCCCGTGTCGTTGACGATTCGCGACATTCCGCTGGGCGCGGCGCTCGACCGGGTCTTGAACGGAACGCCGTTGCGTGCGACGGTGGTTTCCAACGACATGTTGACGATCAAGCCGAAAGGAGATGTGCAGATCGCGGCGGGGATCGTGGCGGGAGCGGTCGTCGATGCGCGCACCAAGCGTCCGCTGGCCGGGGCGACGATTGCGCTCGATGATGCGAAACGTGGTGTAACGACGGAACAAGATGGGACGTTCCGGCTCGGGAACGTCGCTCCTGGGACGCATACCGTTCGGATTCGGTTGTTGGGGTATGGGAAGGTGACGCGGTCGGTCACGGTGACGGACGGCGAGAGTGTGACGCTCGCCGTGGAGCTCGACGTCGGCGCTGCCACGTTGGAACAAGTCGTCGTGACCGGGACTGTGGTGCCGACGGAGCTCAAGGCAGTGCCAAACGCGATCACCGTGATCACCGCGAAGGAGATCGAACGGCGTGGGATCACGAAGATCACCGACCTCTTTCATGGAGACGTCCCCGGACTGTTTTCCGCGACGCAGGGTGAAACTCCGTACCCGGGGATCGCCTATGTGGCTTCGCGGGGAGCGACAAGCATCAACTCCGTCTCCGCGTCGACGCAGACGATGAAGACATACATCGACGGGGTCGAGATGGCCGATCCGACGTATCTCGGGCTGATCGATCCCAAGAGCATCGAGCGGATCGAGATTCTCGACGGGCCGCAGGCGTCGACGATCTATGGGTCGTCCGCGATCAATGGCGTCATTCAAATCTTCACCAAGCGGGGATCGACGCCGCGGCCGCAATTGATCGCGGCGCTCCAGACTGGATTCATTCAGAACAATTTCTCCTCGGGGTTGGCGCCGCAGCACGATGACATGGCGCAGCTCTCGGGCGTGGAAGGACACATCTCCTACAACGTAGGTGGTTCCTGGGTGTACGTTGGGCCGTGGACGCCGTCGATGCGGACGTCGACGATCAGTGGATTCGGCGGCGCGCGCATTCAGACAGGCCCGTTGTCGGTCGACGTGAGCAGTCATCGGTCGATGGCGACCAATCGCCAACATGCGGCCGCGGCACAAGGCTATACGAACGGGCAGGTTTCCGGACTCTACGTGCTCCCCACGGCGACAGCCGATCAGAACGAGCAGCAGAATAGCAATTCGTCCGAAAATCTCGGGGCCACGGTGACCTTTGCGCCGGTATCCTGGTGGTCGAATGCATTTACGGTGGGGACGGATCGGCTCAATAGCAATTCGCGGATCCTGTTGCCGCAATATACGTATCCTGCCGATTCCTCCGTGTCGCTCACCATGTCGCCGACGAACAAGCTGACGTTCAATGGCTCGTCGACGCTCCAACTTCCGTTAGCGCCATGGGCCAAGCTCGTGGTCACTGGCGGCGGCGATGGGTCGAACACGGTTTCGAGTTATTCGCGGCTCGACGCGGTCTCGCTGAACAATGGCAACGGGCAAACAACGGTACAGGTGACCCAAACGGCGACGCACAATCGCGGTGCGTTCGTGCAAGGGCAATTCGGAGTTGCCGATCAACTCTTTCTCACGTATGGCTTGCGCGGCGAGTGGAATCCGAACTTCGGTGCGTCGGTCTCTCCGAACGTCGTTCCGCGATATGGCGTTGTCTACACGCGTGAGCTTGGCGCCGTGACCGCGAAGGTTCGCGCCAGCTACGGACATTCGACGCGGCCCCCAGATGCCGGGGTGAAGGATGAGCTCTCGTTGCTCGACTGGGGCGGTCCGTACTTCGGAAGCTACTATACGGGCTTGTATGGAAATGCCGTCGCGCAGGTCGGAAACAAGGAATTGTTGCCGGAAGAGCAACGCGGCGGGGAAGGGGGACTCGAATTGTATCTCGGGAATCGCGCCTCGCTCGTCGTGACGCGATACAATCAGACGGTCAACAATCTCATCACGATCGCAACAGTCGACAGCGTCGACATGCTCCCGTCGCAACTCGCCGCGAATGGGTGCGCGGTATGGCAGTGCCCGTTCCGTCAATGGGAGTGGTTGAACATCGGGAACATTCGGAACCAAGGGTGGGAAACGCAGGGGACGGTCGTGACCGGGCCGATGTCCTTCAAAGGCACCTACTCTTGGAACAAGAGCCGGATCATCGGCATCACCGAGCGGTGGCGCAAATACACCTATGGCACGTATACCGTCGGTGCCCCGTTCGCCGGGACGCCGGAACATACGTGGGCGCTGGAGTCGGTGTACGGCCGAAATGGGACGAGCGTGTCGCTCAATCTGCATGGGCAAGGGTTCCTCTATACAGTCGCCCCGGATTATTCATCGCTGGGCTCTATCACATCGCGTCTCCGGCTCGATGTCACGTCGGCCCGGATGCGGATTCCTCCGGTCTTCAGAGCGCCAATGGCCGCGTACAGCATGGCCGATCTCAATGCCGCACAACGAATTTCGCAGACGATGGAGCTGTTGCTCCAAGTCCAAAATCTCTCCAACGTCTATCATAACGACGTCCGCGTCGACTACGCCACGATGGGGCGGCAGACCAAGGCCGGCGTTCGGATCCACATGTAATGCCCTTTCGCAGGGACGAGACACTCGTGTTTTTCATGATGAACCGCGGTAACCGCCGAGCCATGATCGCCATCGCCAGTGCGGCGATGATCACCGGGATGGTAATAGCACCCATGGCGGCGGCGCAGCAGAACAGACAGCCAGGCGCGCAGGAAAGTACGCAGCGAGCGACGCCACACAGTCTCCACCAGAATCCGCCGGCCGACACTCTGGTCTCCCCCGCCGGGATGACGCCGGCGGGGTATGCGGGAACGCTTCAAGCGATCGGCGCGGACTCGGTCCACGCGTTGCGTTTCGTGATGAACGGACATCTCGTCATGCGGCACGATTCGGTGCGGATCGTCACTGATTCACTGGCGCGGGTGTGGTTCGCGGCGCTTCACGATGTCCCGGTCAATCGGTATCAGCAGCTCCCGATGGCGATCATCGCCGCCTACAAAGGGGATGATGCGGAAGTGCAACGGCGCATCGAGGCCGTGTTGTCGACGCCGGGATTGCCAGCCAAGGAACGCGCATGGGCACTCGGTTACGGGGTGCACATCATTCTGGAGACCGATACCATCGCGACGGTGTCGCGCATCGCCATTGCACGGGGATATCTCGCGAAGCTCGCCGACATGCCGTTCGAGGTGAGCGCGATCGAGCAATTTCACTCGCTCGTCAGCTTGATGCAGGCGTCGGCGACGTTGGGGAACGCCGATCAGGCGATTCGTGATGGACTCACCGCGTTCGGCCTCGCGGCCAAGACGAACGACTATGAAATTCGCGCCTCGATCGCGCGCAGTAAGGCGGTGATCGCGTTGGCGCTGTTGTTGTCAGGACAACCCAATGGAACGGCGCGAATCGATTCGCTCAGTGCGGCGCTCAAACGGTACATCACGTTGTCACAAGCCTCGGCAGACGCCGATCCGGCGTTGCGTCGCCTCGAGGAAGAGGCGCGGAAGGACTTCGACGCCAATATCAAAAAGGTCTCGTATCTCGGGAAGCCGGCGGCGCCATTTGTCGCGACGCATTGGTTCAATCAACCCGTGCCAACGGCGACGTCCAGTGCGGCCCCGGACGCGCGCATCAAGCCGCTCGACGACGGTATCATTCGCATCATCGGAATGGGATGGTTCACCTGTCCGTGGTGCCAAAAGGAGATGCACGAGTTCAAGCGGATGCAGCCGTTGCTCCCCAAAGGGGTGCAGCTCCTGTATTACGAGACAATCATGGGTAACTGGGGTGGAAACTTCGTTTCGCCATCCGAAGAAGCCGAGCATTTGCGGCATTACAACATCGATCGAAAGAAGTATACCTATCCCTTCGCGATCTGGGCTGGACCGAAGGATAGTACGCCGGATGGTGGCTCGCTCCCCCGAGTTTCTCCCATGCTCGCGGCGTACGCCTTCAACGCCGGACCGACGATCATCGTCGTCGACGGGCACGGCATCGTTCGCAACTACAGCGAAGGGTATGAAGTGTATGAAGAGAGTTTGAAGGACGTCATCGAGCAGTTGGTGCGGGAGCGCGATCATCCGGGCGAACGGTTCATTCCCTCCGGACGTCCTGTCAACAACGCGAACTCGAGTAATCGATAGTTCAACGATCGCCAACGATGTGTGGACGCGATTTCGTCCACATCGATTGTCCATTTTTTTTCTCATGTCATCACAGTCTCCTCCTCCGTTGCCTTCGCTCCGCCATCTCGGGCATCTCAGCCGGCGCGAATTTCTCGCGGCCTCGTCGGCATCGGCCGCCGCCTTGGTCTTGGCGCCGCAGCGCGCCGTCGCGATTCCGGCTCGGTCTCGGCTCGCGGTCAATAGTTTCGCTGATCCCATTCTGACTCCGGACGAGCTGCGCGCGTTCGCGCGTGCCGCGATGGAAACCGCGACGCAGGAAGGGGCGCAATTCGCCGACATTCGCATTGGCGATTTACGCGAATATATTCCCGCCGGCGTAGGTTCTCCGGGCCGCCTCTGGTTCAAATTCGGCTATGGCGTTCGTGCGCGCGTCAATGGGCGCGAAGCCTTTGTCGGGAGCGCCGATCCGACCCGTGATGGCGTTATCCGCGCGACCCGGACCGCGGTCGCGACGGCGCGCGGGCTCGGAGCGATTTCGGGGCCAACGCTGCCGTTTGCGCAGGTTCCCGTCGTGACTGGCGAATGGAAGTCTCCGGTGAAGATCGATCCTTTCGAGGTATCACCGGATGATCATGTTTATGTCCGGCTCGGATACAATACGTGGAACCGGCATACCGGCGTGACGATTTTTTCCGGGTTTCATTGGCAGAACGAGATCCGTGTCTTCGCGTCGACGGAAGGATCGCTGACGACGCAACATATGACTCGGGTTCTTCCATTCGCGTCGGTCGATTTTTCGAGTTGGCGGATGTTCACGTTGCGGACCTGGTATCATCTCCCGTGGTTCGTGCCGCAGACGGCGGGATTCGAAGCGATCCTCGGTCCGGAGCGTCACAACCAGCTCGAGGCGGCCATCGACGATATGGCGGAGCTGGCGACGTACCCCGTCGGGAAAGCCGAGGTTGGACGACGCGACGTCGTGCTCGATGGAACCGCGCTTGCGGAGGTGCTCGCGGTAACGGTGACACCGAGTGTGTCGGTGGGACGGATTTTGGGGGAAGAGCAAAACAGTGGTGGCGTGAGCTTCCTCGCGCCGATCGAGAGCGCCATTGGACAAAAGATCGGCTCGCCGGTGCTGAACGTGTGGGTGGAGCAAGGCGCTCCGCATTATGGCGCGGCGCAGTGGGACGATGAAGGGGTGGCCACGACCGCGTTCCCCCTCGTGGAGCACGGAAAGGTCAGCAATCTCCTGGCGACACGCGCCAACGTCGCCGCGCTCACACAGGGGACCGGCCAACCCGCGCTCCCGCGTGGCTCCGCATTCGCGGCGGACCTCATGGCGGTCCCTGGTGCGCGTCCTGGAACGCTCGCCGTTCGCGCGGCGGGCAACGGCCCGTCGCTCGCCGAATTGACGAAAACGTTGGGCGATGGCTACGTCATCCGTGACGCGTGGATGCAGATGGACCAGCAGGCGTCGAGCGGGACGTTGAATCCGTATCTCATGTTCGAAGTCAAGCGCGGCAAGATCGTGCGACGCGCGCCGAATGGACGCATCGATTTCGTCACGAAAAAATTTCTCGGTGCGATCACGGCACTCGGTGGCGAGAGTAGTGTCGGCCCCGGACACAACACGATCGATGGCGGGTTGCCATGGAGCCAGTCGCACAATGTGATCACGGCTCCTGCCGCGTACGTTCGTGACGCGACGATCGTCTCCAGTGCTTTGAGTGTAGGGTAACCGTCATGTCGTCTCAGTCTCCTGATTTGGCGCTGTCGCGCCCCTATTCCCTCGACGCCATCACGCGTGATGCGCGTATCACTGCCGCGACGCTCGGACGCCGGTCCGATCCCGATCGGAATGGACGCCGCGTGCTCACGCATGATGAAGCGATGGCGCTCGCGAACACCATCGTCAGCATGGCCACCGAGCCAGCCCTCGGGGTGGAGGTCGATCACCGCGTGACGACGATCGCGCGGATCACTCAGAGCAATCAGGTCGCGTGCGCCGAGGTCGACCGGTTGCGCCTGTCGTTCACGACCCATTTGGGTGGCGCGCTCGAAGTGGACATCAATTCCAACGTTCGCGACCTCACGACACTGAAGCGCGTCGTCAAACACGCCGAGGCGCGGCTCACGCCGCCAATCCGCAAGGAAGACGAAGAGGAGGACGATCCGGACGATCCGATGCACACGGCGCTGGGCGCGCGGACCTATCTTCCCGTCACGATGTGGCGTGAGACGACGCAGCGCGCCATGAACGAGTTGCAGGGAGACACGATCGCACGCATGATCGCCGTCATGCAACGTTCCAACTTCAATTGTGCTGCGATGGTCGGCTTGCTGTCGCGTGTCAAGCTTCGCATGTCGACGATGGGGAAGGCGGCATGGGGCGAAGAGACCGATAGCGAAATCACGGTTACCGCACGGACGCCGGATGGAAAAGCGTCGGGGTGGAGTGGTCAGGCGTCGCGCGATTGGTCGAAGTTGCATCCTGAGATGGTGGCGCAGCAGGCCATCGACATGGCCAATCGGAACCGTGGTGCGGTGCGCATGGAGCCGGGGCGGTACACGACGATCTTGGGGGCCGCGGCGGTCGGTACGTTGCTGTCGGAAATGCGCTCCCTGTTCGACATTGGAGCGTTGGGGCCATTCCACCTCGGGACGTCGACCGATGGAAAAAAGACCAAAATCGGGCAGCGTGTGTTCGATACGCGCATCTCTTTGGTGAGCGATCCCGCCGACCCCGAGTATGGCGATTATCCGTTCTTCGACAACGGCTACCCGAGTGGAAAAGCGACGTGGGTCGAGAACGGCGTACTCAAGACGCTCGCCTGCACGCCGGGCGACGCGATGATGCTCGGGCGCACGCCGATCAAACTCCCCGACGCCATTTGCATGTCGGGCGGAGCCACGTCGATCGAAGAGATGATCGCGCAGTGCGAGCGCGGCATCTACGTGCATCGTTTATCGAGCGTCGAGCTGGCGGATCAACTCTCCGGCGCGATGCTCGGGACGACGCGGGACGGATGTTTCCTGATCAAGAACGGAAAGATCCACTCACCGATCACGAACTTCCGATTCTACGAATCGCCGTTCATCGCGTTCAACAAAGTGTTGGCGATCGGCGTACCCGAACGTGTCGCTTTCGGGCCGCCATCACCCGCCGCGATGAGATATCTCTCGTACGACGATCCGATGGATTTGTGGCCGAAGCCCCCCATCGTCGTCCCGCCACTCATGGTGCAAGATTTCAACTTCTCCGCACTGGCCGACGCCGTGTGACATCGCAGAGGGATCGGTAGGCAGGTCCTGACGTACAAATAGGTGGACACCGAACCCGATGCCCACCCATTGTCCTACGACCGCTGAGCGGTGCGTCTGTTACAGCCCGCCCGACTCGTCGCCCATCGTATTTCTCGGAGCGTTCTGGGGCCGATTCCGTCCTCCACGGGAGGCTTCGCCCCCTTTGCGTCCGATCGCGCTCATGTGCGCGCGGTCACGACTGACCGCTTCGCCCCCTTTCCGAGCGATCTCTCGTTGTGCTTGTGCATCCATCGCAGCGAATCCTCGCGCCGAAGATCCGCGCCGTTCGTTGTTTTCATCCATATGCTCTCACTCCGTTGCACGGTCCCGTCTCGACAAGTATCACGCGCGCGCGACGGTGGGCGCTGCGGTGACGCCGCTTATCTCCGCAGTCACAGTGCCAAACGCACAAAGCCGGTGAGCTGATCGTACGTTCGAATAAGATCCTTGGTGATGAATGTCTGTATTTCCCGAGTCTCTCCGATGATTTAGGAGGAGAATGTGGGAGATCCCCCGACGGCGATTTCGACTGGTGTTCGAGTCACTGATGCCAATAACCCCGATTTCCGTTCAGCTCCCCATGCTTCGAGGCGAAGATCCCCGGCTCCAGGGATGGGGTACGCTGTCACGCGCAGGACGTCATTGTCCCACGTGACGTCGAGATGGTCGACGGCACTGACATGCCCGCGGTCGAAGCCATCGGCCACCCGTAGGATCGCCGCCAACCGCTTGATGCGTCGCCGGATCGTGCGGTCGAGTCCGCCGTAATTCCGGTGTGTCATCTTGGGCGCCGCGCCGCGATGGTAGCGCGCGACGTTCGCGATCGTCACGCGCTCGGCCGGGGTCATCCCCAGGAGCTCTGCGTGGATGATCAAATGATACGAGTGTTTGTGGTGCCCGTCGAAGTTGATATGATAGCCGATGTCGTGCAGAAGCGCCGCGTCAGCCAGTAATCGCCGATCTTCAGGGCGGAGATCCAGATCGTTGGCCAATGCATCGAAGAGTTGCAGTGCGAGCTTCTGGACTTGATGCGCGTGCGGCGCCTCGTAGTGCGACCGCTCCGCCAATTGCATGACCGATCGCTCGCGCGCGACCCCCGGATCCGCCACGACAGGGGCGACGCTCGCCGCATCGAGCAGAAGCCCCTCCCGAATTCCATATGCCGAGACCGTCAGCTGCCGAGTTTCGAGCCGAGCCAGGACCTCGGCGATGACGGCGAGGCCGGCGACGATGATGTCGCCGCGCGACGCGCTCAGCCCGGGGAACCGCTGCCGCTCAGCCGGGGCGAGCTCCAGGAGTAAGTCGATCAAGTGTTCGACATCAGGGCGGGTTACGACCGTGCCATGGACGTGACGACGTCTGTCAGTCATTCCCTGACGTGCCAGGAGCATCCCGGCCAGATTGGTAAATGTTCCCCCTGAGCCGATGACCTGGGCGCCGTGCCAGTGTCGGCGCGAGACGTGCTCGCGCAGTCCCTTTCCCACATGCCTGCGGAGCGCCTCGAGCCGCTTCCTGTTTGGGTTGTCGCCGAGGAACTGTTCGGTGAGGCGAAGGACGCCGTAGGGGAGGGAAATGACGCCGTCGACCAGGCCGTCGGCGGCGAGGACGAGCTCGAGCGACCCCCCGCCGATGTCGGCGACGACGGAGCGCCCTTTGGCGAGGTCGAAATGGGCGAGCGCGCTCCGGAACGAGAGGCGGGCCTCTTCATCCCCTTCGAGAATGCGCACCCGAAGCCCCGTGGTCTCCCGCACGAGCTCCAGGAACTCCGCACCATTCTCGGCGTCGCGCACCGCGCTCGTCGCGATCGCTTCGACGCGGTGCACTCCGACTTGGCGGCTCAACAATGCCATGCGCAAAAGCACATCGAGAGCGTTCCGCATGGCGTCGTCGCTCAACCGTCCATGTTCCGCGATGCCGGCGCCGAGGCGCGGCGATGCCTTCATCTCGTCGATGACGCGGATTTCGCCGGAGGGCGAGACGTCCGCGACGATCTGCCGGATGGAATTCGAGCCGATGTCGATGGCCGCGATGCGCAGGTCTGGCATGATGATCGTACCGTACGAGAAAAGGAACGATCAAAGTTACTACGCCGGGCGGGAGGACCCTAGAGCATCCTCAGAGGATCCTCCCGCTCAGTCGCCTCGAAACTAATCTTCGAAGTGGTGCTTGATCTGCTTCCCTTCGGCGAGATAGACCGCATCTTCGCCGATATTCGTCGCGAGATCGGCGACGCGCTCCAGATTTCGGCTCACGAGCAGGAACTCGAGTGCCGTGTTGATCGTCCGCGTATCGGCCATCATGTGGGTAAGGAGAATCCGGAAGACCGAATCGTGCAGCGCGTCGACCGCGTCATCGGCTTTGCAGACTTCGCGGCCCAGGGTTCCGTCGGCGCGCAGGAAGGCGTCGAGCGCATCCGCGAGCATGCGACGGGCTCGGCGTGCCATGTCCTCGATCTCGGGGACCGGCATGAGCGTCGAATGGGTAGCGATCAACCGTTGCGCGGATTGCGCGATGTTGACGGCATGGTCACCGATCCGTTCGAGATCGCTCGAAATTTTGATCGCGCCGATGATGAAGCGCAGATCGCGCGCCATCGGCTGTTGCAACGCGAGGAGCGAGACGGCGAGCTGCTCGACTTCCAACTCGAGCGAGTTCATCGCCTTGTCGCCCGCGATCACCATCTCGGCTTTATCCGCATCTCGCGCGAGCAAGGCGTCGACCGCGTGCTCGATCAACTCCTCGGCGCGATTGGACATGTCGAGCAGACGCCCTTTGAGCTCGCTCAACTGATCGTGAAAGTGGCGAAAGCCGGTCGCCACAGCGGCTTCGGCAGAGCTCATCATCCAAACCTCCCGGTAATGTAGGCGTCGGTCCGCTCGTTCTGCGGCCGGGTGAAAATGCGGTCGGTCGTGTCGACTTCGACGAGCTTCCCCATGTAGAAGAACGCCGTATAGTCCGAAGCCCGGGCCGCCTGCTGCAAATTGTGTGTGACGATCACGATGCTCAGCTCGCGCTTGAGCTCGTACAACAACTCTTCGATTTTCTGCGTCGCGATGGGGTCGAGCGCGCTGGCGGGCTCGTCCATCAACAAAACTTCCGGTTGATTGGCGAGCGCCCGGGCGATGCACAACCGTTGTTGCTGCCCGCCCGACAATCCGAGCGCGCTCTGGCGCAACCGGTCCTTCACTTCGTCCCACAAGGCGGCGCGGCGCAACGACCGTTCGACGATCTCGTCCAATTCTTGACGGGCAGAGATGCCGTCGAGACGGGGGCCGTAGGCGACGTTGTCGTAGATCGATTTGGGGAACGGATTCCAGCGTTGAAATACCATCCCAACGCGACGGCGCAAGTTCACGACGTCGATCGACGTCTCATAAATATCGCCGCCATTCAGCAAAATCTCCCCGGTGTGATGCGCGCCGGGGATGAGCTCGTTCATCCGGTTGATCGAGCGCAGGAACGTCGACTTCCCACACCCCGACGGGCCGATCAGCGCGGTAACCGCGTTGGCCGGCAGGCGGAGGTTGATGTCGAACAGGGCCTGCTTGTCGCCATACCAGAATGAAAAATCTTTCGCTTCCAAATCCGCGCCGGCGACGCTGACCGATGCCGGTGTGGCGGGCGTTGTCTGAACCGCGTTGGTCATCCGAACCTCCCGGTGATGTACGCTTCGGTGCGTTGATCTTTCGGGGTCGTGAACATGGCGTTCGTCGCCGCGACTTCGACCAACTCACCCGTGAGCATGAAGGCGGTCCGATCGGAGACGCGCGCCGCTTGCTGCATGTTGTGCGTGACGATGATGACGGTCATGTCGGATTTGAGCTCGTACACCAACTCTTCGACTTTCTGCGTGCTGAGCGGATCGAGCGAGGCTGTCGGTTCATCGAGCAGAATCACGCGTGGCGACATCGCGAGCGCGCGGGCGATGCAGAGACGCTGTTGCTGTCCGCCTGACAATGCCACCGCGCTCGCACCGAGGCGGTCTTTCGCTTCGTCCCAGAGCGCCGCCTTCTTCAATGCCTGCTCGACGATCTCATCGACTTTGCGGCGTGACGGCATCCCGCCGTCCGCGATCCGAAGGCCGGCCGCGACATTGTCTCGAATGGACATCGTCGGGAATGGTGTCGGACGTTGAAAGACCATTCCGATGTGCCGACGGACGGTGATCGCGTTCATCTCACCGCCGTACACCGACAATCCGTCGAACAACACGCGCCCGTCGACCCGCGCACCCGCAACGGTCTCGTGCATCCGGTTCAAACAGCGGAGGAACGTCGACTTCCCGCATCCCGAAGGACCGATGATCGCGGTGACTTGCCGGTCGAAGAAGGTGAGGTCGACCTCTTTCACCGCGTGTTGCGCGCCGAAGTACGCGTTCAGCTTATCGGTGACGAGACAGGGCGCCGCGTTCGACGTCCGCTCGGTCGTCGTCGTGTGCGCCGTGACGTGTACCTGCGGCGTCGCCGGCGTGCTCATCGTTCTGGAGCGGAGCTCCGGCTCGACCGACACGCCGATCATCCCGTTCGGCGTCGAATGCATCGTCGGCTCAGTCAACGGCAGGTCCGAAACGAGAGCGCGTCGCAAAGCGGGCGGCGAGGCTAATGACGAGGACAATGGTGATGAGGACGAGGGCTCCGGCCCAGGCCTGGGCGTGCCAGTCGTCGTAGGGGCTAATGGCATACGTGAAGATCTGGAGCGGGAGGGCTGCGATCGGCTCTCGCAGGGAGGTGGACCAGAATTGGTTCCCGAACGCCGTGAACAGGAGCGGCGCGGTCTCCCCGGCCACACGTGCCACGGCAACGAGTGCCCCCGTGACGATGCCCGGTAATGCGGTGCGCAGGATGATCGTGAGCGACGTGCGCCAGCGTTGATAGCCGAGCGCGAGAGCGGCTTCACGCAGCGAATTCGGAACGAGACGAATCATCTCTTCCGTCGTGCGTGTCACGAGTGGAATCATCATGACGCCGAGCGCCACACCGCCGGAGAGGGCGGAGAAGTGACCGATCGGACGCACGAGGAGTTGCCACGCGAAGATCCCCATCACGATCGAGGGGAGTCCGTTGAGCACGTCGGAGAGAAAGCGTACGGCCGTCGCGAGTGGTGCCCCGCGTTTGTCGGCGAGATACAATCCTGCACCAATCCCGATCGGCAATCCGACGAGCGACGCAATACCGACGAGCACCAACGTTCCGACGATCGCGTTCGCCATTCCGCCGCCCGTTTCACCAACAGGCTTCGGCATGTTCGTGAAGAACGACGGCGTGACGAATCCTGCGCCGGCTTTGAGCAAATGCCACAGAATGAAGACGAGTGGGAGCGATGCCAGCACGGCGACGAGGTACGTCATCCCGATCATGAACCCGTTCATCACGCGACGGCGGCGTAAACGTCCCTGACGCGCCGTTGCGCGACGATTGGCGATCGGTGTCGGGATCGAGCTGTGCGGCACGTTTGGTGTCGGTGACATGGCCGTCATACGTTCGCCTCCCGCGACACGCGCCAGACGAGCCAGCGTGCGATCGCGTTGACGAGAATCGTGATCACGAACAGCACCCCGCCCACGGCCATGAGCGCGGAGAGGTGCATGTCGTTCGTCGCTTCGCTGAATTCGTTCGCGATGAGCGACGCCATCGTGTATCCCGGCGCGAAGAGCGACGCCGAGATTTCGGGACGGTTTCCGATCACCATCGTGACCGCCATCGTTTCACCCAACGCGCGCCCCAATCCGAGGATGATTCCGCCGACGATGCCGGACTTCGCGTACGGCAGCACGGCGTCCCAAATCGTTTCCCAGCGGGTGGCCCCGAGCGCCAACGCGGCTTCGCGTTGCGAGCGTGGCACTGCGCGCAACACTTCCCGCGAGACCGCCGAGATGTAGGGGAGCGCCATCACGGCGAGAATCAATCCCGCCGCGAGCATACTGGGCCCATACGCCGGCCCAGAAAACAGTGGAGTCGCACCGAGGTGCAACGTATCGCGCAAGAACGGCATGACGTGTTCGCGCAGCAATGGAACGAGTACGAAGACACCCCAGAGTCCGTACACCACGCTCGGGATCGCCGCGAGGAGATCGACGAGGAAGGCGACAGGTTGGCGCAACCAATCGGGGGCGAATTCCGACAAGAAGATCGCGACGCCGACCGCCAGCGGTGTGGCGATGATCAACGCGATCGCCGACGAGACGAGTGTTCCGAAAATGGCTGGCGCGGCACCGAACTCACCGCCACCGACGTCCCATTTGGATGACGTGAGGAAGTGCAGTCCGAACTGATGCAGCGCGGGCCACGCCGCTTTCCCGATCTCCCAGAAGAGGAAGAGGAGTAACACCGGAATGCCGAGCGCGCACAGTGTGATGATCACTTGATAGATCCGGTCACCGACGGCGGACGCGGACGTGCGGGCAGTCGATCCAGCCGGCGGAGCGGCAAGCGCACTCATGAGAGGGGGGGCCGTGGCGTCACTCATAGGGGAAATGGCGTGAGGGCAAAAAAGGCTAAGGTCCGGAGGGCCGTGTGGCACCGGCGAGCCTACTGTACGTAGACATCAGCGACACCACACCACCCCCCGGACGGGGCTAGCTTAGAAAAAGATGTCTTAAATGTGCCATCGCTCTGCTCCGCCCCTTTCGGGGCTGCGCCCGCTCAGGCGCATTTAGAGACATCTTGTTAGAAGTTGGCGATCCAGTGTGCGAAGTACGTCTTGGTCGGCGTGACCGTCGCACCGTTCCGCGGCGTCTGCTCTTGATAATCGAGCGCGAACTGGAACTTCTTGTTCAAATCCCACGTCAACCCGCCGATGAAGATGAAGTAGCTCGGGTCGGTCGCGGTGTTCGGCTTCACGTGGTCGTAGCGTGCGATGAGACCCAGTGGAAGCCCGTTCTTGTCCATCAACTGGAACGGCTTCACGAGCGCGAAGATCGAGGCGAGGCGAAGCGTCGAATCGCTGACGACGCGCGACGCCTGATCGACGCCGGCATCCTTCTCGTCCATGCGCTGATCGAAATCACCGCCGATCGTCAGGCGTGGATCCTTGATCCCGGCGAACACGCCCCAGCGATCCCGCTTGAGCCCGTTGCCAACGCCCGTGATCGAGCTGGCGAGCGTACCTTTGTAGTAGTACCCAAGGAGCGTCAGGTTCTTGAGGAGTCCCGCATCGCTGTTGTTCGCGAGTGGCGTGATCGACAAGCGCGTGGAGTAATCCTTGAAGCGATCGACTTCACGCGAGGCGTACCCCGGTCCGTTCGCGACGCCGACGTACAGCTCTCCCATTTTGTTCGGCAACGCGACGAACGAGGCGGCACCCATGTCGGCCGACGAGAAGAAGCCGGCGCGCTCGACGGCGGTCTGCGAGATGTACCGCGGCCAGAACTGTTCGACCTGATCGATCACCGCGGTCTGCACGATACCGACACGACCGTCGATCTTGAGATCGTCGCTCTTGAGGAACGTGTAGTTGGCGTACGCATACTTCAAGCGGACCGCCCACCCTTTGTAGTATGCGTCGGCGTTGTTCGTCGACGACGTTTGCTGATAGATGTCCGTCGTGACGCGGATGCTGGCGCGATCGCCGGCCGGCATCTTGAACGTCAGGTACGTACGTTCCACGTCGAACTTGTTCTGCCCTTTGGCAGCCTTGTCGCCGCGGTATTGGAAGTTGCCGAACAGGACGCCGGAGAAATCGATCGGCGGGAGCTGCACGGTGGTGGCTGGCGCCGGCTTGGCCGTGTCCGCAGGCGTCGACGTTTGCGCGAGGAGCATCGAAGGCGCGATCGCCAACGAGGCGACTGCGGCTGTGCTCAGGGGGGAACGGAGCAGAGACATTACTTGATCGTGTTCAAACGTTTGAGAAGATCGCTGGCGATATTTTTCGGCAGCGGGGCGTAGTTGAGCGACGGGGCGCTCTTCTCGCCTTCGGTGAAGGCCCACCGCATGAAGTCGATGAGCTTCTTCGATTTGGCGGCATCGGTCTGGTGTTGGTACACGAGCAGCCAGGTGAACGAGGAGATCGGGTACGCGTTCTTGCCGGGCGCGTTCACGATGCTGACGCGATAATCGGTCCCTTTGCCGAGCTTCTTCGCCGCGCCTTCAGCGGCGGCGGTGATCGTCTCGAGCGTGGGCTGGATGAACTTGCCGTCGGCGTTCTTGATCGCCGCGTACGGGAGTTTGTTCTGGATCGCGTAGGCGACTTCGACGTACCCGATCGATCCTGGGGTCTGCTTGATCTGGCCGGCGACGCCTTCGTTACCCTTGCCGCCGAGTCCGACAGGCCACTGCACTTCTTTCCCCTTGCCCGGGCCCTTGGCCCAATCGGGGCTCACCGAGGTGAGGTAATCGGTGAAGATGTACGTCGTGCCGCTCCCGTCCGTGCGGTGCACGACGAGGATGTCGGCGTTCGGGAGATTCACGCGCGGGTTGAGCGACTTGATTCGCCCGTCGTTCCACTTGGTGATCTTGCCGAGAAAGATGTCGGCGACGACTTCGCCGGTGAGGTTGAGCGATTGCTTGACGCCAGGGATGTTGTAGGTGACGACGTCGGCGCCAAGCACGGTCGGGAAGTGCAGCACCGCACCACCCTTCGCCTTACCCAACTCGGCGTCGGACATCGGCGCGTCGGAGGCGCCGAAATCGACCGTCTGCTCGGAGAGCTGGCGAATGCCGCCGCCGGAGCCGATCGATTGATAGTTGATCTTGATATTGGTTTTGGCCGCGTATTCCGCGAACCACTTGGAATAAATCGGATACGGGAAGGTCGCGCCCGCGCCGGTCAAATCGACGGACTGGGCGCCCGCGGTGACCGCGAGGGCCGACAGCGCCGCGGCGCTGGTTGCAACACGACGAACGAAACGGTTCATAGAGGCTCCAGTGAGGGGAAACGTCACGCCCTCAGTATGTGAAGCCCCGGTCACGGACTATCCCGGTGATGGTAAAGGTTTGGTCACGAATCCGTGTCTGCGGCAGTCCCGATCATGGTCGTACCGTGCGCTTCCGGGGGAAACCAGGTGGAAACAGTTGTTCCCCCGCCGACGGTGCTTTCGGCGATCACCTGGCCACCGTGCGCTTCGACGAGATGCTTGACGATCGCCAAGCCGAGCCCGGTGCCACCGGCGTTTCGGGCGCGTCCCGTGTCTGGTCTATAGAACCGCTCGAAAATGCGGGGGAGATGTTCAGCGGCGATCCCACAACCCGTATCGCGAACGCCGACCCAGACTCCACCGCGCTCGGCGTCGGATTCCGTATAGATGGTGACGCTGCCCGTCGTCGTGTGGCGGATCGCGTTCTCGGTCAGATTGCTCAGGACTTGGCCGATCGCGGTCCGGTCGGCGTACAGCATCCGGGCCGACGGATCGATGTTGGTGATGAGCGACAGCTGTTTCGCGGTCGCCGATTCCTGGCAATTCGCCAGGGTATCGATCGCGACGTCACGCACGTCGATCATGACGGGGTGGGGGACCCATCCTCCGGATTCGATGCGTGACAGATCGAGGAGCTCGTCGACGATCCGCTGCATCCGGCGGGTGTTGGAGAGGATGATCGCCGCGAAATGTTTGCGTTCTTCGGAGGCGATGTCACCATCGGCGAGCGTTTCGGCGAATCCTCCGACCACTGTCAATGGCGTCCGCAGCTCATGCGACACATTCGCCGCGAAATCTCGGCGCACCATCTCCAACCGTCGCAGCTGCGTCAGCTCGAACAGTGTGAGGACGGCGCCGCCGCCCGTCAGGGGGCGCGCGGTGATCGAGAGGGTGCGGTCGCCGAGGCTGATCTCGAGCGCTTCGGTGATGGCGCCGCGGAGGGCGTCGGAGAGGGCGTCGTGGAGGGTGCGGTCGCGCGGCAGAAATTCGACCGGGATGGGTACGGGATCGGTGATGTTGAGAATCCGCCGGCCGACCGCGTTGATCCCGACGATCTGCATGCGCTTGTTGATCGCGAGGACGCCTTCCCCTAATGAATCGAACAGCGCCGAGAGGAGTGCTTCTTCGTTTTGCAATGCGATGAGCCGGCTTCCGAGTTGTTCTGAGACGCCGGCGAGCGCGACGCCGACTTCTCCAATTTCCCCGTGCGCGCCGATGGCGGGGCGGCGCGAGAGATCTCCCTGCGCCAATGCGCGTGCGACGTCGCGTAGCTCGAGGAGTGGCGTCACGATTGCGCGTCCGACGGTCCACGCCAGTATCCAGGCGACGGCGAGCATCACGATACCGAGTACTGCGAGATCATGTGTGACCGTTGCGCCGCCCCGCATGACGACGATCCACCACGTCCCGAGGACTGTCGGGATGACGATCGCCGCCGCGTAGGAAAAAAACCGCTGAGTCAGTCGCACAGAAGAAATATCGTCATTCCGCCGCGTGACGTCGCGAGACTCACCGTCGGGCGGCGGCTGTATTCAATGCTACGACGCAACAGGCGCCGGATTGATCCGGTACCCGAAACCGCGCACCGTCTCGATCATGTCGCCGGCGCCGCCGAGTTTGGTCCGCAGCCGCTGGACGTGCATGTCGACCGTGCGCGTTTGGATGTCGGGGGCGGCATCCCAGACGGCTTCCAACAGATGCGACCGCGCCTGCACGCGTCCTTTCCGCTCCGCCAGCGTCAGTAACAGCTTGAACTCCGTCGGTGTCAGATCGACCGCTTCACGTCCAACCGTCACTTGATGGGCCGCCCGATCGATGCGGATCGCGCCAATGCTGAGAATGTCGCCCGCCGGCGCACCGCCCGCAGAGAGCCGGCGCAGGATCGCCGCGACGCGCAGGACGAGCTCCTGTGGCGAGAAGGGCTTGGTGAGATAGTCGTCGGCGCCGAGCGAGAGGCCGCGAATGCGATCGGGCTCGTCGCGCCGAGCCGTCAGCATGAGGACGGCGACGTGCGCCGTTGCTTCATCGGCGCGGAGGTACTCGAGGATCTCGAAGCCGGACATTCCCGGGAGCATGAGATCGAGGACGATCAGCGATGGCGGCTCGCTCTTCGCGAGGGCGAGTGCGTCGGTCCCGTTGGACGCGGTCGACACGCGGTAGCCGGCCTTGGCGAGATGGTACGCGACGAGGGCGACGATATCGGATTCATCGTCCACGACGAGCACGCGCTCTGCTGGTCCGGTCCCTTTCCGTGTCTCTGGTGCGGTCATAGTCGCTACGAAAGTTGTCTGTTACAATACTGCAATTGCGAGCCGTCTCGTGTCACGGCCCTGTATCAAAGTCGGCCCTGGAATGGGGCGGATAAATCCCGTAACTTATTGTCATGATTACACTTACACGTCGTCTTCCGTTCCTGGAGCGGCTATGAGCGAGCCGGTTCGCATCTTCGTCAACGCCAAATCCGTCGACGCGCGTCCGGGAGAGACGGTCATCGACGCGATCGATCGATGGGATGCCGCGGTCGCTGGCACGCTCCGCGCCGGAGAACGGGCACTCGCGGACAATCGGGGACTGGTCGCCCCGCTGGATACTATCGTGTACGGCGGCGCGATTTTTCGGGTGGTGAGTAACCGGCAGCTCCGTGAGGCCGACGATCCGTACGCTGAGACGGATCAGCCTTGACCCTCGTTTTCTCGTTGTTCCTCGGTGACTTTTGCTGACGTGTGCGCATGACTGAATCCGCGGCTCGCTCTCCCGATCGATTGCAGACTTCGTCCTCGCAGGGGACGCATACGCCGTCATCGCTACCGGCGCATCATGCGGTGACGCGTGAATTGGTGCAGCAGATGCCGAAGGTGGAGCTACACTGTCATTTGGATGGTTCGCTGCGTCCTGAGACGATGCTCGATTTGGCGGCGGCACGCGGGATTGCGTTACCTCAGCATGAGCCGGAGGCGCTGCGGCGGTACATGTGTGCGGACAATGCGGGGTCGTTGGCCGAATATCTCCATCGGTTCGACGCGACGATCGCGTTGTTGCAAACAGAAGAGGCGTTGGAGCGCGTGGCGTACGAGTTGGTGGAAGACGTCGCTCGGGAAAACGTGCGGTACATCGAGGTGCGTAACGCGCCGTGGCTCAACGTGCGCGGTGGACTGACGCTCGATCAGGTGATGGGGGCGACGTTACGTGGTTTGTCTCGCGGTGAAGATGAGTTTGGGACGACGGCGCGGTTCATCGTCTGTTCGTTGCGGCATTGGTCGCCGGATGTGTCGTTGCACATGGCGCGAGTGGCGGTGCAATATGCGCCGCATGGTGTCGTTGGGTTCGATCTCGCGGGCGGGGAATTAGGCAATCCGGCATCGGCGCACGCGGAAGCATTTCACTACGCGCGCGCTCACTTTTTGAACGTGACATGCCATGCTGGTGAAGCGGAGGGAGCTGGCTCTGTCATCGACGCGGTGACAAATTGTGGTGCCATGCGGCTCGGGCATGGTGTCCGGGCTGGCGAAGATCCCGCGCTGTTGAATTTTCTGGTGGATCGGCAAATTCCGTTCGAATTGTGTCCAACCAGTAACGTGCAGACAGGGGCGGTCCCGTCGTATTCCGCGCATCCGTTGCGGGAATTTTTCGACCGTGGTGCGGCGGTGACGATCAATACGGATAATCGATTGATCAGCGGGACGACGTTGACGGACGAATACACGCATTGCGCGGCGCAGCTCGGGTTCACGTTCGAGGACTTGCGCGAGTGCGTCGAGAATGCGTGCCGCGCGGCGTTTTTGCCGTTGGAGGATCGTGTGGCGTTGCTCGAGAGCATGGCGGATGAGTTGGACGTGCTGCAGATGTCGTTGGAGGAAGACTGACGACATCCGCGGATGGCGGTCCCGCGGACGGCGCCGCCGATGTCGCTCGCGCCGCGACGACGATTCTCTCCGCGTTCGGCGCCGCGAAGCTCGAGCCGCCGCGCGTTGCGATCATCTTGGGGTCAGGGTTAGGAACGTTTGCGGACGATGTCGAGAACGGTGTCCGGCTCCCGTATGCTGAAATCCCCGGGTTCCCGGTCGCCACGGTTGAGGGGCATTCAGGCGCCGTCAGTGTTGGACACATCGGTGCATGTCCGGTGCTCGTGTGTGCGGGGCGCTTTCATTTATATGAAGGTTACGACGCAGCCACCGTCGGGTTTCCTGTGCGTGTCGCACACGCGTGTGGCGCGCGGACGCTCTTCGTGTCGAACGCGGCGGGAGGGATCAATCAGGAATTCCAGCCGGGCGATCTGATGGTCATCGACGATCATATCAATTTGACGGGACGATCGCCGTTGACGGGGCCGGTACGTCCTGGGGACATTCGGTTTCCGGATATGACGGTGACGTATGACGCGGAATTGCGCGCGCTGTTACATGATGTGGCGTCAAAGATGGGAATGAGGCTTCGCCATGGGGTATACGGTGGTGTCCATGGACCGTCATACGAGACACCCGCGGAGATTCGGATGCTGCGTATAGTTGGCGCGGATGCGGTCGGGATGTCGACGTTGATGGAAGTCATTACGGGACGCGCGTTGGGAATGCGTGTGGTGGGGTTGAGTTGTATTACGAATATGGCAGCTGGGGTGACGGACGTCGGGCTCGACCACGCGAGTGTGTTGGCGATGGCGTCGCGGATGACATCCTCGTTTTGCTCGGTAGCGAAAGCATTTGTCGGACGGTTGTAGCGAAAGAAAGTTGAGGGGATGACTATCCCTCGCGCTCGCATTGCTCAGTTGCACCTGCGCAGTTGCACCTGCGCAGTTGCACCTTGACGCCGCGCGCCCTGCTCCAAACATTGTATGCATGGCGGTCCCCGCGCTTGCATTGCTGTTTGCTTCGTCCCACTCCGGCACCGAGTGGCGTGCCCGAGACCCGCGGCTCGATCCGGCGCGGGTCCAGGCTGTACTCGAGACGCTTCCAGATGACGCGTCCATCGTCAGCGCTATTCGTGCCGGTGACGACACGATGTTGGAGCGCCTCTTCGTTGCGCATGCAAGCGGGCTCGTCGCGTTCGCCGGGACGTATCTGAAGTCCGATGACCTGGCGTGGGAGATCGTCCAGGATGTGTTTCTGTGGCTGATGACCCATCGTGGGACATGGACGGTTCCGGGGACGGTTCGGGCTTATCTCTACAGCGCGACACGGCATCGTGCGTTGAATCACCTCAAGCATTCCGCGGTTGAACGGCGGTGGGCCGAGCACGCCAAGGGAGAAATGCCGGCGAGAGGGATTCCTGCCGCGGGTGAGCAGGCCTTGATCAGTGCGGAACAACGGCGTGCCCTGTTGAATGCGGTGAGCACGCTCGCCGAGTCGCGACGAACGGCGTTGGCGCTCCGGTATGGGCACGAGTTGAGCTATGCCGAGATTGCCAACGTCCTGGGGTCGTCGGTCAAAGCCGTGGAAAATCAGCTGAACCGGACCTTGCGGCAGCTTCGGGCTCTGTTGGAGGGGGCGAAAGACTAAACTCGGGTGTCGGGGTGTGGGGTTTTCCCGGCGTGCGTTGCTGTAAGGGCATGGAACAGGATGCCGGCTTCGCTCGGACTGAAAACGCCCTCCGTGAGGTATTTTATCCCCCCGAAGTACCTGAGGCGGAGGTCGAAGTTCGCTGGGAAGCGCTCCAGGCGAGATACCGCGACGGAGAGGGTGGAACGCATCATCGCTCTCTGACGCCTCAGGGGTATTCTCGATTGCATTCTTCGCGATTGAGCGTCGCCCCGTGGAGTAGGCGTTCGACGCAATTGGCGATCGGCATTGCCGCGACGGTTGCCACGGTGGTTGGCGTGATGACATATCGCAGCAGTCAACCGGAGCCCGTCCGGAGATATACGACGGCGTCCGGGCAGCGCTCGACGGTCCGGCTCGCGGATGGCTCTCGAATATTGCTTGGCCCCGCAACAGCAATCGCGGTCAGCGGGACGTCGATCGATGTGACCGGCGAGGCGTATTTCGACATTGCGCCTCGTGCGGGACGGGCGATGATCGTTCGGACGTCCAATACGGCAGTCCGGGTGCTCGGGACGCAATTCAGTGTGCGTCATTACTCGAACGACGCAACGACCCGGGTCGTGGTCGCGACGGGAAAAGTCGGTGTGGAGGCACGGTCCAACCACGAGTCGCATACACAGTCCATTTCGCAACCAGTCGTCGTTGCCGCGTCATCGATGGCCGAGGTGGCCGACTCGACGGTGATTGTCACCAACGGTGTGTCGGCAGCAGAGTATATCGCGTGGGTGGATGATCGCCTGGTGTTCAAGGGCGTACCATTACGAGACGTCGTGGCCGAGTTGAACCGTATTTACGCGACAGACATTCGAATTCCCGACACAGTGTTGGCGAAGCAGCCATTGATGATGGATGTATCGACCCAGGGCAAAACCATCGTCGATGTATTACGGCTCATTGGACGCGCTACCGACTCCCACTATACGCACGATAAGCACGGCTACCTGCTGATTCCCGGCAGCGGCAAAATCCCAGCGGAACATGCGGCCCCCCCGCATCGCGAACTTTCTCATTCGGAGAAAATGTATGGTGAATAACATGTTGCGACTCCCCCGTCTCGGCGCGAATCTCGGTGCGGCGATCGTGATGCTGTCTGCCGCGACGACAACTGCGCAGTCCGTGGCCATGGTCTCGCCGGCGGAATCGGCGCCACAGTCGCGAGTCACGGTCGACGTCGACAATGCAACGCTGTCGAGCGTCGTCCAGACGATCGCGCGCCAGGCGCGCCTCGATTTGGTCGCGGCGAATCATCTGTTCGATCATGCCTCGGTTGTGTCGTTGCACGTGCATGACGTTCCGGTGGCTGAAGCGTTTTCGAAAGCTTTGAACGGGACTGGTTTGCGCGCGGAGATCTCGCCGGGGAATGTGGTCCTCCTACCTAACGCGACCGCGCAATCCGCGGATGGATCCGTCACGGGAACGGTGCGCGACGCGAAGACGAAGGAGCCTGTGCGCGGGGTAACCATCGTGCTCGACGACGCGAAAAGTGGCGTCGTGACCGACGACAAAGGAGTCTTTCATCTCACCGGAGTGTCGAACGGAGCGCATGTCATTCATGTCCGCAAGCTGAGCTATGCGAGGCGTTCTGTCTCGGTGAACGTCTCGCCTGGAGAGACCGCGTCGCTCTCGATCGTGTTGGACCAAACCGTGAACACGTTGGATCAAGTCGTCGTGACAGGCACGGTCGTGGCAACCGAGCTCAAAGCTATCCCTAACGCGATCACGGTCATCACCGGGAAAGAGCTGGAGCAACGGGGCATCACGCACATCGACCAATTGTTTCGTGGCGATGTCCCAGGCGTGTGGGCCCAGAGCCAGGGCTCAGGAGCGACCCAGCCGGGACAGGTCACAATGTGGTCCCGGGGCGTGACGACACTGGGATCCAGCACAAAACAGGCGATGAAGACGTACGTCGACGGTGTCGAGCTCGCCGACGCGAGCTACCTCGGATTGATCGATCCGCGAAGCATCGAGCGCATCGAAATCCTCTCCGGGCCACAGGCCTCGACGATCTATGGCTCAGGGGCGATCAACGGGGTGATGCAAGTGTTCACGAAACGGGGAACGACACCGCGACCGCAATTGACGCTCAATCTGCAAAGTGGCCTCGTCGAGAATAACTACAACTCGGCGCGCACGCCGCAACATGACTATTCGGCGCAGTTGTCCGGCGTCAATGGATACCTGTCTTATAATGGTGGCGGCTCCTGGACATACACTGGGCCGTGGACGCCGTCCGTTCATACGGCGACAACGAGCGGCTTCGTCGGTGTGCGCGGTCAGCAAGGGCCATTCACCGTCGATCTGAGCCTCCGCCGGACGAACGGCACTAATTGGGAAAAGAGCTTCGTCCAGTATGGGCTCATCCAACTCCAGGCGGAAGGGGTTTACAGTAACGGATATAGCGCGAATGAAGGGCCGACGACGTATTCGAGCACGGCACAAACGCTCGGTCTGACAACGACGTTTGCACCGGTCACTTGGTGGTCGACCACCGCGACCGTTGGATCGGATGTGACGAACAGTGGCAGCCAAAAGACGGGACGTGGGTACGAGGTCCCCTACGATTCGTCGTTGTATCTCGATCAAGTCAGCGCGAATAAGATGTCATTGGCCCTTAATACGACAGTTCGGATTCCGCTGCTGTCCGTCGTCACTGCGACGGTCACCGGCGGGGTGGATGGATGGCACAGTCTCTCGTCGGAGATTTATAGTGGCGCGAACGCGCTGACGGGGTCGTTGGACCCGTCGATGATTTACACGTTCAATCGTATTCCACTACATGACCGCGGCGCGTTTGTCCAAGGACAAGTCGCCATGTGGGACGCCGTCTTCCTGACCTACGGACTCCGTGCGGAATGGAATCCGAATTACGGACGCGAGGCAAATCCGAACCTGACGCCGCGATATGGCATCGCGTATACCAAAGAGCTCGGCGAGATCACCGCGAAGGTCCGCGCGAGCTATGGGCGAGCCACGCGTCCCCCCGGACGCGGACGTACCGAAGCCTCGCTCGTGTGCGTGCTGGCCCCCTCGGCGTGCAACACGTATACGACGTACTTCGGGTCCGGGGTGTTGGCCAGGGCAGCGAACCCCAATTTGCATCCCGAGTCGCAACAAGGAGGAGAAGGAGGACTCGAGCTGTATTTCAGCAACAGACTCACGCTCAACGTGACGCGATTCAATCAGACCGTGAATGATCTGATCAGCTCAGTCTCCGTCTTCTCGGACAGCATTCGGTCGCTCCAGCCGGCCAGTCAGTTCAATCCGTACGGGTTCATCGTCAATCCGGATGGCTATGTGTATTACACGCCGTCGCAGTATGTGAACTTGGGCAACGTCCGGAACCAGGGATGGTCCGTACAGGGAACCCTGAATGTCGGTCCCTTGACGACCACGGGAACCTACTCCTGGTCCAAGAGCCGTATCATCGGAGTTTCGCCGTTGTACCAACCGATGTACACCTTCTTCAAGAAAGGGGCGTCGTACCAACAAGTTCCTGAACATACATACGCGCTTCGATTCCAATATGCCCATGGTGGAACGCTGGTATCCTACGACATTCAAGGCCAGGGAACACTCCTCGCGCAGTACAACGTGGGTAACACCGCGCTTGCCAAAGCGTATGATTGTCTTTCATTTTGCCGAAACCCAGTCATCGACTCGCCGATTTACATACGTTACTACGGCGTCTACGCAACCCCGGGTTACTCGAGTGGCGATCTGAACGCGTCACAACGACTCTCGGCGAGTGTTGAAGGGTGTTGCAAATCCAAAATCTCGGAAACACGTACAAGAATGACTTGGGATTCGCCTACACGTCCATTGGACGGCAATCCAAGGCCGGCCTTCGAATTCGCTGGTAATCAGCAATCACAATGAAATTTCTGACATGCTTTGTCGTCATGGCCATTGCCCTGGCGCCCAACATCAATGCCCAACACCGGCAGTCCCCGGGACTGTTGGCCCATTCAAAGACTCAGGCGAGGACTCAGCCGGGACATGTGACCGAGGGATCGTACGCGCAGTTTCTGGACGCGTTCGCGGCACAATATCATCGGCTGCTCGAACAACGAGTCCCTATAGTCAGCACGACCTCGTACCAGACGCTCGATCATGAGATTGACTCGCTCATGCGAGGCGTGTATCAGTCGACTGACTCACTCGCGTCACAGCAGAACGCACGAGGAGCGGTGCTTCGGCTCGGCAGCTTTTCCTCGTGGTGGCCAACGCTGACGCCTGGTCAGCAAGTCCGTGTCGCGCCACGCGTGGCGAAGAATGTGCTCGACGAGCTCGAGCTCCTTGCGGTCGACCCGGCATACACCGCGCTCGCGGACCGATATGCACAGCGGATATTGGCGGCGAACGATGAAGCATGGGCGAGCCGCGTTTATGGTCGCGATTCAATGACCAGAGTGTATCGAAACGTCGGCGCACAGTTCGGGGATTCGCTGCGCTATCGCGGAGAAGTGTTGCTCGACTATTACCGGGAGCGGGGGACACTACATACCTTACGCGGTCAATGCGCACTGATCCGAGGCGACACGACGCGTGCCATGGCCTATTTTGCCGACGCCATGGCGGATTGGTATGCCACGACGGAGCGTGGCAGTCCACAGTTCACGCTCGGCGTGCAGCTGTCGACATTGCATGAGGCCCGCGGCGATCTTCCAGGGGCGCTTCGATATGCGGGGGATGCGTACATTGCCGCGCCGCGGAGTAGTGCGGGGTCACCGCCCAAAACGCTCGCGCTGGAGCAACGGTTTGCTCGGTTGTATCAACGGGTGTTCGGCGATAGTAGCGAACAAAACCGGCTTCATTACCTCGACAGCTTGTCGGTCCACGATTTCGCCGCGCATGGAGGGGCGCACGGATCGCCAAATACCGCCCACGGAAATGGCCATACGGTTCTTCTGACCACGGAAACCTGGGTCGACTGCGGCGGCTGCCGGATTCGCGACGATGCCTTCGATGCGCTTCTGGACCGTTTCAACCAGCGCGATGTCGTCATCTTTGTCAATCATTATATGCCGCCCTTCGTCACTCCGGGAGCGCGCGAAGTACATGGCATGTATGACGTCGTATCAGCATACGGACGGCGACCCCGGTGTCTTCTCATCATCGATGGTGAATGTTCGCAGATTCCGGATTCCATCATGCCGGCCTTGAATGCACCCCTCCCTGTGTACGATGTTCTCAACCGCGCAGTCATGGAGCGACTGACGCAACCACGTCGTGCTCGAATCCGTGTCGATGTCGCCTCGCGGAATGGCGTCGTCTCGGCGCACGTGCAGGTCGATTCCGTCATGGATTCCGTGCATCCGCTCAAAGTGCAGATCCTCCTCGTCGAAGACAGTATCCACTACAACGCGTATAATCATGTCCGTGTGTGGCGCATGGTGCCGCGCGCCATCGCGGGGGATTCGGCAACCGGCTTCGGGTTTTCGATCCGGACGACTGACGCACAGACATTCGACGCGACATTCGATCTGGCGCGGGTCTCAGAGGCGGTGCGAACGACCAATGCGGCAATCCGTGCATTGGGGGAAACGAAGTATTCAAATCCTCCCGTGACACCTGAGGAGCTGGTTCATTGGAATGACGTCGCTCAGCTTGACGCCAAGCATTTGGGCGTGATAGTCTTGGTGAACGATCCAGGGATCGGAAACGTCTTGGAAACAGTCTACACGGCTGTTCCGTCGTCATAGCGACTCGTCATAGCAATTCGGGGGATTCACCATGGCCAAAGGGGCACTCGGGCGGTACGTCGGTGTCGCGATGTTTCTTTTGCTCCCGGCGTTTGCTGCGCAGGGACAATATGCGACTCCGGCGATGCATGGAATGACGGTTGCTGCTCGCCCCCCTGTGAGCGATGCCCATCTCGATTCCTTGATCGCGCAGCTCTCGCTCGCCGAGAAGCTCGAGCTCCTCGGGGGGGTGGATGGGATGTATACGCGCGCGGTGCCTCGAATTGGGTTACGCCGTCTCAAGATGTCCGACGGCCCCCTGGGTGTCGCAAGCTGGGGGCCGAGTACGGCTTACGCGGGGGGCGTCATGCTGGCCGCCACCTGGGATCCCGCGCTCGCCGAACGGCTCGGCGCCTCCATCGGGCGTGACGCCCGGGCCCGCGGCGTCGATCTGCTGTTGGGCCCTGGCGTCAACATCGCCCGCCAGCCACAGAATGGCCGCAACTTCGAATACTTCGGCGAAGATCCATGGCTCGCCTCACGGCTCACCGTCGGGTACGTCACAGGCGTTCAGCGCCAGGGCGTCCTTGCGACGATCAAGCATTACGCCGCCAACAACGTCGAGACGGATCGCCATGACGTCGACGTCGTCGTCGACGAGCGGACGTTGCGAGAATTGTATCTCCCGGCGTTCGAAGCCGCGGTGCACGAGGCGCACGTCGGGGCCGTCATGGATTCGTATAATCGGATCAACGGGGAACACGCCACGCAACACTCGCATCTCAATCTCGACATTCTGAAACGTGAGTGGGGATTCGACGGACTGCTCATGTCGGATTGGCGTGCCACATATGATGGTGTCGCCGCGGCGAAGGGCGGACTCGATCTCGAGATGCCAAGCGCGTTGGTTATGAAAGCCGATACGCTGCAGCCCGCGGTCGAGCGAGGGACTGTCTCCCTTGCCGCGATCGATGACAAGGTCCGGCGTCTGTTGCGGACCGCCGAGCGTGTTGGTGCGCTGCGTCGTGAGGCGTCGACGCCATCTGTCACTCCGCTCGATGATGCGTCGGCACGGCAGGTTGCGCTCGACGTGGCGCGTGAAGGGATCGTGTTGCTCAAGAATCGTGGGGACGTGCTCCCGTTGACCGCGGCACGCGTGAAGACAATCGCCGTCATTGGGCCCAATGCATGGCCTGCTGTTCCGACTGGTGGAGGGAGTGCGCAGTTTACGCCATTCCGTGCAACGAGTTTCCTGGAAGGGATTGGCGCCGCGGCTGGTTCACAGGTGCGGGTCTTATACACGAAAGGACTTCCCGATCCACTCGACGTCATGCAGGGCACTCGGTTCGATCCGATCGACGGAAGCGCAACCGGTCGTCGTGGGTTGCGCATGCAGCGGTTCGATAACACGGACTGGACGGGGACACCAGTGGCAGTTGCTGATGTGCGTGTGGCGGACCAATGGGTAGGCGAACAGTGGTCGCGTCGCCGAGCGCCGTCGACGAGTATCCGGTGGGAAGGAAAGTATACGCCGCAGGTGTCGGGAGCGTATCTCGTGCTTGCGGGCGCGGGTGATGACGACAGCTATACATTGTATGTCGACGATCGTCCGGTGATCGTGCAGCCCAAGCATGACGGACAAGCGTTGGCTGATACGGTGCTCCAGCTCACGGCCGGGGAGACGATTCATCTCCGCCTGGATTACGTGCAACGATCCGATCGCGTTCGCGCGGGGTTTGGGATCATCCCGGTCGATTCGCTCGTGACCGAGGAGGCCAAGCGTATTGCCGCACACGCAGATGCCGTCGTCGTGTGTGCCGGGTTCAATGGAGATTATGAGAGTGAAGGATTCGATCGAACGTTCGGATTGCCGTGGGGACAGGATGTTCTGATCAAAAGCATCGCTGCCGTGAATTCGCGCACGATCATATCGTTGACGGCGGGCGGGGGGGTAGATATGGCCCCATGGATCGACGCGGTTCCCGCGGTTTTACACACGTGGTATGCCGGGCAAGAAGGCGGAACCGCGCTCGGGGAGATCTTGTTCGGAATACGCGCTCCCGAAGGGAAGCTCCCGGTGACGCTCGATCGTGCGTGGAGTGACAATCCGGTGCATGCGCATGATGTCCCCGTGTGGGATTCGACCGCTGGAATGCCGCGCTTGGTGTATGCCGAAAGTTTGATGGTCGGCTATCGCTATTACACGACCGCGCATCGAGCGCCACTCTTTCCCTTCGGGTTTGGATTGAGTTATACGACGTTCGCGATGACGCAGCTTCATGCGCCGTCGCGCGTGTCCGCACAGGCATTGGCGCAGCACGGACTCGATGTGCAGGTCGACGTCGCAAACACGGGGCGGCGTGCTGGGGCGGAAGTCGTGCAACTGTACGTCGGTGCTCCGTCGACGCACGTCACGCGTCCGGCGAAGGAGTTGAAAGCCTTTCAGAAGGTGCGGTTGCAATCTGGAGAGCGGCGGCGGGTCACGTTGCATCTGACCGATCGTTCCTTCGCGTATTATGACGTCTCGACGCATGCGTGGCGTGTCGAGCCGGGTCGGTATACGCTCTTCATGGGGAATGCATCCGACAAGACGCCCTTAGACGTGAAGGTCGACGTGACTGAGTAAGTCAGTAAATGCTGGGGGGCGGCGGATTGGCGCTGTGATCGCTATTGCGCTGCGCTGCCCCCAGCATAATTATTGTGCCCACATGACGGGCACTGTGGGCACCACGCCGAGAGCTGAAGAGGCGGTCTTGTGACGTATCCTCTGGTCTCGCTATGGCTACGGCACGACGATCGTGATGGTTTGTCGTCGCCTCCCTCTCCTCCTACGCGCGCGCGTGCCCGCGATGTAGCCCCTGTCGACGAGCTCGCCCTCGTTCGCCGCATTCAGCTGGGCGATTCTGCCGCACTCGGCGCACTCTACGAAGCCGCCTTTCAGGATCTGTGGCTATTCGCGCGACGCTATGTCGGTGATGCATTCGCTGAGGAGATCGTGCAGGACGTCTTTCTCTGGTTGTGGACTCGTCGTGATTGGAACATCAAGACGACAGTGCGCGCGTATCTGTACGGCGCGGTTCGTCACCGAACCCTCAATTCGAAGCATCGCCACGCGATAGAAGCACGCGCGACCGAGCTTCTCCTGCGAGACTCGACGCTCGAATCATCGCTCGAAGAACCCGATTCGCTCAATACTGCCGAATTGCGCGCGATGATCGCCAAAACCGTGGCGACATTTCCCGAGCGCCAACGTGCCGCCATCATCCTCCGCATCGATCGCGGGTTGAGCTATTCGGAGATCGGCGACGCCTTGGGGATTTCGGCGACCGCCGCGGGGAATTTGGTGAAGAAAGGGGAGACGAAGCTCCAAGAGGCCCTCCGCCCCTTCTTATAGGCGAGTGTCTCGCTCCTTTTCGGGATTTTTGAGAAGGGGGGTTGTCGACCGACCGGGGAAGTTTGCCATACCAGCATGGCCCCCTCAGAATTCACGGATTCCCCGCTCGAACCGGCGCGCCTTCATGCGCTCGTCCGGCGTGCTTTCGGAAGCTGGATGGTCGCTGGAGCCGTTCCGCCGGCCACTGACGCGGTCGCCAGGCTGATGGAGCGGATCGAGCACGATGGAGCATTCGCCCGCAGCTTTCCGCGCTCCCGCCCGGTCACGCCGAGCAGGTCGTACGTCTGGTCTTCGCTGGTGGTCATGGCGATGCTCGCCATCGTTTGGCTCGGTGTTCGTGTCGCTGGTCCTCAGCGTCGTGTCGCCGAGTACTCGGCGGCGCCAGGACAGCAGCTTCTCGTGCGGCTGAACGATGGTACCCGGATCCAACTTGCCCCAAGAGCGCACATCCGTGTCCATGGGGAAGGCAACGAGGCTCGAATTGTCGATCTGTCTGGCGAGGCCATGTTCGACGTTCAGACTTCACACCAAAGACCGCTTGTCATCCGAACGGGCGCGATCGTGACGCGCGTTCTTGGCACGACGTTCTCTGTGCGCTGCACGCCGGATCATCATGTGTGGGTGTCGGTCCGTGAAGGGCGAGTCAGTACGGGAAATTCGCGCGCGGCGGTGGTTGTACGATCCGGTACAACGGCGGATGTCACCGACTCGACCGCGACGTTGGCGGTCACGCAGGACGTGCCGCAATACACCGACTGGGAGGACGGACAGCTCGTCTTCAACAGAGTCCCTGTCTCGACGGTCTTGTCGGCCGTCGGTGAATGGTATGGTTACCAGTTCAAGGTGGCCGACTCCACCCTCGTGAAGCAGAACGTTACCGTGCGCTTCAAAATTTCGGATCCTGCCGAAATGATGGTGCTCCTCAAGGATATGCTGGACGTCGACCTTCGGTTTGACGGGAAGGTCGTAACGTTGGTTCGTCACGTCGAACATCGTGTAGTACCGGAGAAGGCCCCGTCGGGGCATCAACGGTTCACCCCTACCGCGGAGATTGGTAAATGAGACACTCGTGCTGTCGACTGCGTGCATCAGGTATGTTGATCGCTACTCTGGCGGGCACTATCGGTGTGGTTGGCGTTGCCGCGCCCGCGTTACCCGCGCAACAAGTTGCAAGCGAATCTGCGTCAAAGCTTCCGGTGACCGACGTATTGCAACGGACGGTTTCTGTCGACTTCGAGCAGACCTCCCTCAAGCGCGTCATCGATGGACTGGCGGCGAGCGCAAAAATCCGGATCATTTATCGCGACGCGTTGTTGGATACTGTTACGAAGTCGATCTCTTTGCATGTCAAGCAAGTGTCGCTGGGAGCGGCGCTCAATCGAATTTTACAAGGGACTGGACTGTATGCCGCGATGACGACGGCGGACGTGGTGAGTATCAAGGCCGTGGCAAGCCGGTCCGTGCAGCAGGATGGTATCGTCACTGGTACGGTCCGAGACGCCAAAACCAAGCAACCGTTGCGTGGCGTCTTGGTCCTTGTCGATGATGCTACGAAGGGGGTGACGACCGATAATAATGGCATCTTCAAGATTTCGAATGTGGCATCCCGGGATCATATCCTCCATGTGCGGAAATTGGGATATGAGAAATACGCGCGAAAGGTGACCGTCCTCGATGCGGAACAGACGTCGGTCGATGTTACACTCGAGGCGAGTGTGAACACGTTGGAACAGGTGGTAGTGACAGGAACTGTCGTGCCGACAGAGTTGAAGGCGATTCCGAACGCGATCACCGTGATTACGGCAAAGGAGTTACAAGATCGGGGGATCACGCGGATCGATCAGTTGTTTCGAGGCGATGTCCCTGGACTCTTCACACAACGGACTGGCGTAGAGGCGGCGTCGTGGCTTCACAGTGGAGTGCAGGGGTTTCCGGCCGATCAGGCGCCGGGTGCTGCGAGTGTGTCGGCGCGCGGGAGCACCAATTTATCGTTCAATGGGGGCAACGAATCCATCAAGGTCTATGTTGACGGAGTCGAGTTGGCAAACCGATCGTATTTAGGCTTGATCGATCCGACGGCAATAGAACGTATCGAGATTCTGACCGGGCCGGAGGCGAGTACGATCTATGGCTCGAATGCCATCAACGGCGTGATGCAGATCTTCACCAAACGGGGTTCGTCTTCGCGACCGCAGGTCACCGCCGAGGCGCGGAGCTCCTGGACGCAGAACAATATGAGTTCCGCGATAGCTCCGAAGCACACGGCCGATCTCTCCCTTTCGGGCGTGGATGGGCGGATGAGCTACAATGTGGGCGGGTCATGGGGGTACACCGGCTCGTGGACGCCGGGGGTACGGGATCAAACCGTGAGTGGCTTTGCGGGCGAGCGAATGACTGCGGGCCGACTGACGCTGGATGGAAATCTTCGGGTGATGCAGGATGGCAATCTGGCACGTGCAGCGGATGACCTCCGCCCGGTAATTGAGGGGATCCTGTCGGGAAATGGGCCTCAAGTTGTCGGGGGCGGATCAGCTCCAAGGACGCACCGTGGGACGAGTACGGATCGCACCGTGGGGGGCACCGGCACGTATACCGTGACTCCCTGGTGGTCGCATACGGTGACGCTGGGATCAGATCAGTTGACCACGTTCAGCACAAGTCCGGGGAAGCGATACAGCGAGCCGACGGATACCGCAGCGTTTCTCGGTCGTAACACCTATAGCAGGTTCACCGCCGCCTACAATACGACGGTGCAAGTGCCACTTGCATCGCTCGCGAAGGCCGTGGTGACACTTGGGGTGGATGAATCTCACGCAACGAACACCAGTGTGGGGGGAAGTTATATGCTGGTCGACGGGGAATATCGACCGACCCGTCCAAATGCATGGCGCTATAGGCAAAATCAAGCACATGAACATGGGGGCTTTCTCCAAAGCCAAGTGGGATTCTGGGATGCACTGTTCGTGACCTATGGGCTCAGAGCCGTCTACAATCCCAATCTTGGAAAGAATCAGAATCCCAACCTCGAACCGCGCTACGGGATCGCGCTGACACAGGAGTTCGGTGCGGTCACCGCGAAGCTTCGTGCAAGTTATGGTACGGCGACGCGTCCGCCCCTTCTCCATTCCAAGGATGCGCTGGGGGGACCGGATCAAATGTTGTATTACGGAGTGCCGTACTGGCAATTGGCGAATTCCGACTTGATGCCGGAGTCTCAGCAAGGGGGGGAAGGGGGGCTCGAGTTGTACGTCGGGACTCGTGGCTCCATTCAAGTGACCCGCTACAATCAGACGGTTGACCATTTGATCGTGAGTGCGGTGGTCGACAGCATCGACATCTTACCCGTCTGGAAGCAGCAACAGCCGTGGTGTGTCACGACACCGTTTAGCTGCGCGCTCCGGCAGACTCAGAACTTGAATATTGGCAGTGTCCGCAATGAAGGGTGGGAAACCCGTGGTACTCTGAACCTGTGGCGATTCACCGCGACGGGAACGTATTCCTGGAACAAGAGCCGCTTGATCGGGATCACACCGAAGTATCGTGGCCAGTTTCCCTACTACGTCGTAGGCGCGCCGTTCCAGTTGATGCCGGAGCATACATATGCATTGGGCTTGGCATACGTCCGAGGCGGAACCCGCGTTAGCTACAACATCCAAGGTCAGGGTGCCTGGCAGTCCTACGGCTTTTTCTTCTTGGAACGCACGGGCAACCAGTATGCTACGCGTCTCCCGACCTACAACTCGCGTGTCACCAGTATTCCAGACGCCTTCACCGAAGTGCAACGCGGGTATTTGCTGGGCGATCTCAATGTGTCACAGCAAGTCACGTCTCGCGTCGAAGCCCTGGTGCAAATCAACAACCTCACGAATAACTACCAAAGCGAAATCGATCCAACCACGCTGCAGTCGGGACGCACAACGGGGTTGGGCCTCCGGATCCATTTCTAGCGCTGTGGTGGTGCGTCGCACCGTGATTCGCTGCGCGACGCGCGTTGGTATTCCTTGTTCTTTCTATTCATACCTTCTATGTACTTCAGGTTTCTCCGTCGCTGTCAGCGCATGCGCGGTCTCACCGTCTGTTTCATTGTAGGAAGTGGGTTACTCGCGAGTCAGGCCGCCCTGGCGATCCCTGTACCGCCGACGTTCGTTCGGTGGTGGTTCGGTAGTGACGCACACTGTGATATGCACGTTGATGCACATGGTGATTCGCTTGCGAATTCTCTTGGTGATTCGCTCTCGATCACTGTGGCGGATACAGTACGGCCACCCAGCGTGCCATTGACCGCCACGCAGCTGACCGCCAATGGCTACATCACCGCCATGGAGAAATTCGTCTGGGGCGATACGGATAAGTGGCTGGACTTGCATCCGGTGATACACGGGCATCTGACCATGCGGCATGACTCGGTGATGGTCTTTGTGGATAGTTTGGCCCGGGCGTCGGTGCAGGCGTTGGCCCAACGCCGCTCGTTGGCTCCGCGGGAACTCATGAGCCTCGCCGCGCTGCAGATCGAATTAGGTCGCGATGCCGAGGCGCAGCGGAACATTGAACGGTGGCTCACGACACCCGGGCTCTCGCAACGCGACAGCCTCTTGGCGTTTGGGACGGCGATGGCGCTTTTTCTTCGAACCTTTGATGAAACTCCGACTTTACCGGCGCGCGTCCAGATCGCCCGAGAATATCTCCGACGATTGGAAGCGATGCCGCGGTCGGCCGCCGCGACGGAAGTGGCGGGGGGGCGCTTTCTCATGCTCAACGCATACGTGCGTGCCGGCCAAACGGATTCCGCGCTATCGGCCGGGCTGCGAGGGTTTCAGGCGTGTCGTGAAAGTCCGGACTGGGAGCGGCGCGCGCGATGCACGACGTCGGAGGCGATCCTCGATCTCACATTGGCGTTGTCGAGTCAACCGCACGCCGATGCGCGAATCGATTCGCTCTTGACGGCGTTGCGTCGCGAGCTCGTCGTTCCCCAAGCTCTTTTGGCGCGCGACACGGCGTTGGGTCGGTTAGCGCCCGGATTACAGTATGAATTTGAACAGCACGTCGGTGTCCTCCGCTGGTTCGGACATGCGATCCCGCCGCTCGTCGCGACGCATTGGCTCAATCACCCCACGCCGCCCACCCCCTCGGCGGCGGCGCCGCAGGCGCGGGCGCTGCCCGTCAATGATGGGATCATTCGGATCATCGGCTTTGGGTGGTTCACCTGTCCGGCCTGTCAACGCACATTGCGGCACATGCAAGTCGATCAAGCGCTGTTACCCAAAGGTGTCCAGATGATGTACTACGAATGGACCGAAGGGGCGTGGGGCAGTGACTTGGTCGAGCCCGAGGAAGAAGTGCAACACCTCAAACATTATTGGTTGGAGCGCCGGCATTACACGTTTCCGATTGCGATCTGGGCGGGGCCGAAAGATTCGACTGCAAGTGGCGGACTCCTGCCGCGCGAGTCCCCCATCAAAGCGGCCCTCCATATCACGGCCGGACCAACGTTCTTCGTGGTGGATGGCCATGGCGTGGTGCGGCATTGGCAGCAAGGCTACGGGACGTACAAGACGCATTTCGCCCGCGTGATCGATCTCTTGGTGCGGGAACGCGATCAGGCCGGCCCCCCTGTCGCCACGACGCCCCTGCCTCGTCCTGGGTTGGATCAGTAAGACACTCCGAGACATTCCAAGACCTTCCTGCCTTCTTCCATCGTGCGTGTTTCTCTTTCTTCTCCTTCTTCTTTTTTGCTGACGCGGCGGCACTTCCTCGGCCGTTCCGCGGCCTCTCTCGCTGGTCTCGCGCTGGCGTCGCCGCTCGGGACGAGATTGATCGCGCTTCCAGCGCGCTCTCGTCGAGGTGTTGGCACCTTCCTCCGGCCCATTCTCGAGCCGGACATGTTACGGCGCGTCGCCACTACCGCGATCGAGGCCGCGATCCATGCCGGCGCGGACTGGGCCGACATCCGCGTCAGTGATCATCGGCGCGTGAGTTTCTCTGGGGATACTAGGGAGGGAAGCATTGGCCTGACGTGCGGCTTTGGCCTCCGCGTCCGAGTACAGGGCACCGAAGCGTTTGTCGGGGGCTCTGAACCGACACCCGAAAATGTGGTGGCCGCCGCGAAATCCGCCGTGGCTACCGCACGGAGGTTGGTCTCGCACGCGACGCCCATGGGACCGGCGGCCGCGCTTGCGTCCGTCCCAGTGGCGCACGGGGAATGGCGCACTCCGATCGAGATTGATCCGTTTTCGGTCTCGGTCGATGATCATGTCTTTGTCAGTTCCTCGCATGACAAAGTTCCCTATGATGGGCCGCTCCAACGGGCGGCGCGCTATCATGGCGGGATCGTGGAATCCGGCTGGTATTATACGAGTGAGACCCAGGTGTTCGCCTCCTCCGAAGGCGCGCTCGTCACGCAATATCTTGCGAATGTCGCCGCCCAAGCCCATGTGCGCTTGCTCTCACAATGGCGGGCGCAGCGTGGCGAAGACTTCATGCTCGTGGTGCCTTCGGTCCATCCCTGTAGCGGCGGCTTCGAAGTGGCGCTTCAGCCTGACCGCTTCGCACACGCACACGCGACGATGGAAGAGATGATCGCGCTGGCCGCGTTGCCGTGCGCGTTCATGGAGGTGGGCCGGCAGGATGTCATCCTGGATGGCGGTCTGCATGCGAAACTCCTCGCCAACACCTTGCTCCCAGCACTGTCTTTGGATCGAGTGTTGGGCAATACGATGGATTTGACCGGAACAAGTCTCTTGACGCCGCCCGACGCGGTGCTCGGCCAACGCCTCTTTGCACCGCTTCTGACGCTGACGGTCGCGCCGGAGGCGCCCCACTTCGGGGCGGCCAAATGGGACGCTGAGGGTGTTGCGACGACGCCGGTCTCGCTCATCACCAACGGGGTCATCACGAATTATCTGAGCTCCCGCGCCACGCTGGCGACGCTCGTGGCCCAGGCGTCATCCCTCGCGGCCACGCAGCTGCCGTCCGTCGTTCCGGGAGTGACGCAAGCGGCGGTGGGGACGCCGCCGGTCGAAGTGCCGCCGGCGCTCGTGCTGGCGCCCGCAACGACGTCCTGCTCATTGTCGGAATTAGCCAAGCGATTGGGCACAGGATTACTCGCGCGCGCCAGTGGGTGGGAGAATGTGTTAGTCGATCCGGATGGGCGCGGCGGCTATTTGACGCCCGGGATGTTATTCGAGGTCAAACATGGTACGATCACACGCCGCATTCGTGGGGCGCGCTTGATGTTCACGACGAAGCGCTTGTTCCCAACCCTCACGGCGGTCGGCGATACGAGCACGTGCCAAACGCCCTGGTATTATCGTGACCTGCCAGGCCTGCCGTGGCAAGAGGCGATGCTCGGCATCACGGCGCCGGCTGGGCTGTATCACAACATGGATGTCGTCCCCGCCTTCTTGGAGCTGCCCGCATGACGTCCGCTATCTCCCCCGCTTCTTCTTCCAGCACCCTTGATGCGCGGGTGACCGCCTTCCTCGCGCGCCGCGCCGACAGCGCCGAGGATTCGTCTGCCACGAGCATGTCTACGGGGAATACGACTACCGACGCGCCACCGCGACGGGTGATGACGCGCGCCGAGGCGCTCGCACTCGCGCAATATGTGCGAGAGGCGACACGGGAACCGGACCTAGGGATAATCGTCGATCACACGGCGACGGCGGTCGCGAGTCAACGCGTTGGGCGTGCGCCGCAGAGCCGCGACGTCGATCATTTGTGGCTTCGCGTCGGGTGTTTGATGGGGAGTGCGGTGATCATGGATATCGGCACTAACGTCCGTGACACCACGATGTTGCGCCATGTGTTGCACAAGGCCATGGTCACCAAAACGCCGCCACCGCTCCCCGATCCGGACGACGATCAACCAGATGCGATGGAGGTGCCGAAACCGGCGCGTTATCTACCAGTCACCCTCTGGCATCCGCGCACGGCGGCGGCAGCGGCGACGGAACGCGGGACGGCGTTGACACAACTTACAGCGCCGTTCCAAGGTACCGACTGGCACGGCATGGGAACCGTGGCGTTCGGCGAGCGCGCGTTCTTCTTTCTGGATCCGAGCGGCGCCGAGACGGCTTTCGGTGAATCGACCGACAGCGAAGTCTCCGTTTCGGTGCGTTCGAGTGATGGCTCGGCGGCGGGCTGGAGTGGCCATGCGCATCGGGATTGGAGCCAGATCGATCCTGCCAAGGTCGCAAGAAGCGCGATTGCCATCGCCGAGCAACAGCGGAATCCGTCGCGGGCCGAGCCGGGACGCTACACCGCGATTCTTTCAGCAACCGCCGTCGGGCAATTGTTGCAAGCGATCGCGCCCTTGTTCGATGTGTTGCGCGGGCCGTTCGAGATCATTCCACGGAATCCGGCGCTCAACCAAGGGCGGACGGATCGACGGGGGATGCGGGTAATGGATCCTCGCGTGACGTTGTGGAGTGATCCGGCGGACCCCGAGGGCGGGGATTTGCCGTTCTTCTATGGGGATGGAGGCATGGGGCATCCCAACCCCGCGAATACGTGGGTGGAGAAGGGCATCCTCAAGCTGCGTTCGGTGAATGTGGGGGATGCCTTGATGGCGGGGATGATCGCGCGGAAAACCCCGTGGGCCACGCACATGAGCGGCGGGCTGACGTCGGTCGACGAGATGATCAAGAATTGCGAGCGGGGGATCTACGTGCATCGCTTTGCCAACTTGCAGATCGTGGACGCGCGCTCCGGGGCGTTGGGTGGCTTTACCCGGGACGGGTGTCTCTTGATCGAACACGGGAAAATCTCCCGCCCCGTGAAAGACTTCCGTATCTTCGAGTCGCCGTTCTTGTCACTGAATCAACGACTCGTCGCGCTCGGTCCAACGGAACGGATCGCCTTTGGTTTCACGCCGAGGAATCAAGACGAGGAGAACCCACATACGTGGCCGCTTCCTCCGGTCATCGCGCCGTCGATCATGGTCACTGATTTCAACTTCGTTGCGTTGAGTGACGCCGTTTAGATTAGTGCAAATCGTCGAGCTGTGTGTTCGCGCCATTACGACAACGCACATCCTCCTGCGCAATACCAAGTGAGCTCCGATCTCAGCCTGGCGTTCCTGTGGTTCGGGACATATAGTGGTGCTGGTATCCCAGCACCCAATGGCGCTTCCACTCTCGCTTGCCGTTCTTTTTCGCCAGAATAGTGGCGATGACAATCCTGTCCGTGGGAACGTCCCTACGACTGGGGACGTTGAGCGCGAAATCCCACCTGCCGATCGTGCGTTCGTCGAACGTATTCGGCGGGGCGATCTTGCGGCGTTCGAAGGGCTGTTCCGGACATGGCATGTCGTACTCTGTGAATTCGCCATGCGGTATGTCGGCGCGACAGACGTCGCTGAAGACATCGTCGAAGATATCTTCGCCTCGCTCTGGATGCGCCGCGCGTCGTGGGTGCCTACGGTAGGGATCCGTGCCTATCTGTTCGGCGCAGTCCGGAATCGTGCGCTCGCGGTTCTCCGAGATACAGGCCGACGCGATATCGCGGGCGTCCGCCTTCTCCATGAAACTGAAGGACACGTCGAGGCCAACACGTCCGAGGACTCCGATGCCCTCCTCGCGCAGATCTGGGCGTTCGTCGCGACGCTCCCAGAAACCCAGCGGGCTGTCGTGACGCTCCGATGGCGGTCGGAGTTCTCCTTCGAAGAGATCGCGGCGGTCGTAGGCTCCTCCGTGGCGGCGGTCAAAATGCAGCTGAGCCGAGCGATGCGGACCCTGCGGACGCAGCTTGGGGACCGTGTAGAATAAAGAGGCGGGACGGTTCAGCAGACCCGAATTGAGCCGGTAAACCGGACCCGCCGAACGTCGTTGTTACGAATCCGGCACTTGGGATACGTAGTCATGAACTATGATCCCAACCCCTCCTCACAGTGCCGACGTCCTCGCCCGATACCTCGATGGCGTGGCGTCCCCCGACGAGTGTCGCGCGATTGAAGCGTGGCTCGCCTCGGCGTCCCCGTCGACAGCGGTTCCGTCGACTGATGCTCGATGGGCGCGCCTCGTTGAGCGGGTAGGGCTCACCGAACAGGCGATTGTTCCGGAACGGCGAGAGGGGCGGAAGACCCATCCCGCCGCAGTGCATAACGGCGCACGACACTCGGGCCAGATTAACAGAATGCTTCAAGGACCGCGTCGCTCTGTGGGTTGGGCGTTACTCGGCTGCGCGAGTATTGCCGCCGTCATTTTTGGACTGAAGCAATCCTCAGTATTCAAGACGCTCACGCCGGCACAGATACAACATTATCAGACGGCGCCCGGCGAGCAAAAGGTGATCGATCTCGCCGACGGATCATCCATCCGCGTGGCCCCAGCGTCTCGCGTCGACGTTGCGGGCAACCACGTCCACGTCTCCGGGGAAGCGTATTTCTCCGTCGTCCCGCATACGGGACGTCCGTTGATCGTTCGCACGAATAATCTCGTCGTTCGAGTGCTGGGGACGCGTTTCGTGGTGCGACAGTACGACAGCGATGTGCAGAGCCGAGTGGTAGTGGAGGAGGGGCGGGTCGCGCTGCAAGTTGTTCGGGATTCCGGGCACGTGTCGGCATCAACGGTCCTCTCCGCGAATATGATGGCCGTTGTTATGGATTCGACCGTCAACATCTCGCAGGACGGGTCGGTGAGTGAATACACCATGTGGACCCATGGCGGCCTCGTCTTCCGCAAAGCACCGGTCGGCGATGTGATTCGTGAAGTATCCCGCATGTATGGGGTCGATGTGCGTGTGACCGATACGGTCCTGGCGCGCCAACCGATCACCATCACCATCGCGGTGTCCGAGGACCCCCTCCTGCAAGTGCTCGAAGTTATCGGCCTGGCTCGCGAGGCACACGTCGTCAAAAACGGAACTGTGCTGACGCTCGTTCCCGGTCGTGATCCTAACCGCATTCCTGTAGCGCACCCTTCACCCCAACTGGAGAACCACTATGGGCAATAAACGCGTTCGCGTTGCCATGCTGGCAGGGTTATTGTGCCAGCCATGGAGCCAAGTTCCAATTGCCGCGCAGGCCGTCGCCGCCAACGGACAACCCGCTCGGACGGTAACTGCAACCGTCGTGACCGTTCGCGTCACGGATACGCCTCTGGAGACGGTTCTGGAGTCCATTGCGATGCAGGCGGGGTTGACCATGGTGTACGGGGCGCACATGGAACAGACCGCCCGTCATGTCACGTTGACATTGCAGGATGTCCCCGTGCTCGATGCCTTCAATCGCGCGCTTGCGGGGACGGATCTGACCGCGCAGATCGTGGCGCGAAAGGTGGTACTCGTTCCAACGCGGGGTGCCTTCGTGGCGAGTGGGATCATCGTGGGACGCATCACCGATGCAAAGACGGAGGAATCCCTCCGCAATGTGACGATCACCCTGGATGACACTAAAAAAGGTGTGATGTCAGATAATGATGGCAAATTCAAGTTTACCGCCGTCTCCGCGGGGGATCATGTGATTCACACGCGGCTGCTCGGCTATGAAAAGTCGTCAAAATCGGTGACTGTCACAGATGGCGAAACAATAACAGCGAATTTTGCGTTGATACGAAGTCTCAATATGCTGGATCAGGTCGTGGTGACAGGAACTGTGATTGCGACTGAACTGAAGGCAGTACCCAATGCGATTACTGTCATCACCGCGAAGGACATCGAGCGCCGCGGGATCACGCATATCGATCAGCTGTTCCGCGGCGATGTGCCGGGTCTGTTCGCGCTCCAGCAAGGATCGGGGACTCCGATGGACCAAGTACTGATGTTCTCACGTGGTGCGACGGCGTTTCCGGCGTCACAGAGTGCTGGCACGTCGTCAGCGACGAATCCGATCAAAACGTATGTCGATGGGGTCGAACTCGCCGACCCTCAGTATCTGTCGCAGCTTGATCCCCGGAGTATCGAGCGCATCGAAATCTTAACGGGTCCACAAGCGTCGACCATCTACGGCAGCAACGCCATCAATGGCGTCATGCAAATCTTCACCAAACGTGGGAGCACTGCGCAACCACAGCTTACTCTGAATTTCCTGAGCGGTCTCGTGCAGAACAATTTCAGCAGCGCACGCACGCCGCAGCATGACCTGAGCGCACAGCTTGCGGGGGTTGAAGGACGCATGTCGTATAATGCTGGCGGTTCCTGGAACTTCATGGGTGCCTGGACTCCCGCGAAGCAGACGGCGGTCGCGAGTGGGTTTGCGGGCGCACGGCTCGCGCTCCCTACGGCGCTCGGACCGGTGACCGCGGACATGACGATCCGGCGGAGCAACACGCAGAATCTGCAACGCGGCGCGACTGACCAAGGCGCGACGAACGAGATGGAGTCGGGGTACTATTACCTCGGCGGCGGGGCGGGTTTGAGTGTGCCCACGATGTATGTCCTCAAGAGCCAGACCCTGGGATTGACACTGAACTACGCTCCCACGAATTGGTGGTCACATGAAGTGGGCATCGGACAAGATGCTGAGGACACGGAGCAGCGCACGACAACGCGGGGCTATCAGTTTGTCGGCGATACGACGCTCACGTTGGATCAGACGCACGCAGATCGGCGCTCGCTCCGCTATACGACGACGGCGCGGGTCCCCGTGACTGCCGTGGTACAGGGCTCAATCACGGTCGGCGCAGATGCCTGGCAGAATTTGACGACGGCGATGTACATGCAACCACTGACGCTGACCGGATCGTTACGGGATGTGAATGGAGCGCCCTACATGACGCGCCAACCGGGACATAACCGAGGTGGGTTCCTCCAGGCACAATTGGGTGTCTTTGACCAGCTGTTCTTCACATACGGCCTCCGCGCAGAATGGAATCCCGGCTATGGGAGTGCCGCCGAGCCGGACTATGCTCCACGCTATGGGGTTGCGTATACGACAGAGGTGGGGCCAGTCACAGCCAAGATCCGCGCCAGCTATGGGCATGCGACCCGGCCGCCAGACGTGACGACCAAACAAGCGCAAGCCAACCCGAGTTCGAGCTTGACGCCTATCTACGGCACGTACAATAGCACGATCGCGAACCCCAACTTAGGACCGGAATTTCAACGCGGGGGAGAAGGGGGGCTCGAGCTCTACTTGGGAACACGCGGCTCGCTCGTGATCACGCGCTATAACCAAACGGTTGATGGGATCATTATTAGTGTGCCAGGTGCGGATAGTATCCGCTCGCTGCAACCGCATCCGGTGTACTTCGGATTCGCCGACTGCTTATTGATCATGCGGTTCCATCTTCCCACGGTCTGTTCCTCCCAGGATGCCGCTGGGTACGGGTATGCCGAATTGCAACAGAACCAGAACGCGGCAGCCATTCGCAATGAGGGATGGGAGCTGCAAGGGAGCGTCGTCACGGGTCCACTCACGACGAAAGGGACATACAGTTGGACCAAAAGCCGCTCGCTCGGCGTCTTTCACCAGTATTTGTCGAAGTTCGATGTGATCGGGTATCCCACGTTTCAGCCGGGGGCGACGTTCGATTATCTCCCAGAACATACCTGGGCTGTGGGGATGACATACGTGCAGGCTGCGACTACCGTGGCGTTTAATCTCACCGGCGTCGGACGGCTCGTAACGACGAACGATGCGAGGACCTGGCATCGCTATCTCGATTTCGGCATTCGATTGGATCAAAATCGAGGAAGAGAGGAGACGACGGGTGATTATGTCAGTGCCAATAATGGCTATGTCCTGGCGGATCTGAATGCGACGCACCGGTTCTCATCGTCTGTGGAAAGTGTGGTGCAGGTGCAGAATCTGGCGAATCGATATGCGAACGATCGGATTGGATCCTGGGCGAGCATGGGTCGTCAGACGAAGGTCGGATTCCGGCTGAGCCTCCGATGAGTGGGAGGACACATAGGCAGCGAAACTTCCGATGACCTTCCACCGACGATTCCTCGGTGCAGTTCAAGGTCTGCTCATGATGCTCCATCCCTTACGATTTCTCGGATTTAATTGATGATGTTCTCTCCTTCGTCCCGTCTGATGGTTGCCTGTCGTATTGTCGTCGCGAGCCCTCTACTGGCCTTCGCCGCCCTCGCGTCGTCGACGCAGGGACAGATACTCTCGCCCCCCATCACCTACAATGGCCCTCGGAATCTCGCGATTCACGTAAGCCCGGCGGAAGCGTTGGTGAACCTCGACAATGAGAAGGCGCGTACATTGCAGTATGCGTCCCCGGTCACCGGCGCATATTATCCTAAGGATTCTCTGCGTACCGTCACCGAAGCACGGGCCGCACAGTGGATGACGACGCTCCAGGCAAGTCCGGTCAACGGGCTGCAGATCGACCCGTATGGGGTCATTTCTGTCAGTGCACATCAAGAGGCGGTTGCGCAGCAGCAAATTGCGGCGCGATTGGCGACGCCAGGACTGTCGTTCGCCGATAAGGCTTTCACACTGCAGATGGCGGTCTTCGCTTTCGCGAGCTCAGACTATCCCGCACGGTTGCCAATTGCCGAAGACTACGTTCGGCAGCTGGACGCCCTGGGGCCCACCGCGGCGTACTGGCAGTTCAACGGCCGGCGTCCGTTGATCTATGCCTATTACCGGCTCGGTCGCAGCGCGGACGTGGCCCGCATTGGCCTCGCCACATTTGCGTTGGTGAACGTCATGTCGTATGACCTGCGCAGAGAGATGTATGCACCGGGAACCTGGATGGATTATGCCGCGGTGGTCGACGCAGTGAGCGGGCAATCGGACGGGCGCAAGACCATTCGGGCGATGAATAAGGCGTTGATGGACGCGACCGTGGCGCCAGCGTCCCTCGTCGCTGTCGACTCGTCCTTCGCGTGGAATAGCGAATGGTGGCGTCAGTTCATGCAAGAAGAGATCAATCTCGCCGAGCGTGTGGGTGAGGCCGCGCCGCCGATGGTGTCGAATTATTGGGTCAATCGTGGTCCGTCGCGTGACTCGCAGAGTGTCCCCGTCAATGATGGGAAGATCCGCATCATCGAGATCGGATCGTTCACGTGTGCCCCATGTGTCGCGGCGGTTCCCGGTCTCGAGCGGTTGCATCACCAGTATCCCGCGATCGAGGTCGTGTTCCTGACCGCGGGCTTGGGGCAGTGGGGGAATCGCATCGTTCCCGGGAAAGTGGAAGCCGCGCATTTGGCCGATCACTTCGTGAACAATCTGCACGCGACCTTCCCGATCGGCATCGCGATGCCGGTGTGGGTCCCCGATGACAATGGGGGGGAGATGGCGGTACCACCAACGCCAACCTGGCACGCCGGTAATTATCCGCAAGCCGGGAAGCCCACGTTCTATGTGTTGGATGGAAAGGGGATCGTGCGGCGCGTGATCGGCGGCTACACTCGCGATCTGGAGGAGAATTTGTCCGCGATCGTCGAATACTTGTAGAAAGAAGCGAAGAACAGCGTTCAAGCAGCTCGGGTGCAGTAGTCGTATGCTCATGTCCAGACCCTTCTCTCGTTCTTCCTCCCGGCGCGAATTCCTGACCACGACGTCCCTCGCGTTGGCCGGCACCGCGCTCGGGGCGCGGCATCTCAAAGCCGGAACACCAGTCCGGATTCCAGGAAGAAGTCCGTTGGCCGCCGATGTTTTTCTGCAAGGCCTTGCGGGCAGTGTCGACATGAAAGCGTTGGCCCAGCGTGCCGTCGATACCGCAACCCAGGCGGGCGCCGCCTACGCCGACGTGCGCGTTTCCGAGTATAACATGCTCTGGCTTCCCTCTTTCGCCATCAGCAACGTCTATCTCGAAACTGAGTTTACCTTCGGCGTCCGCGTGTTGGTCGACGGTGTCTGGGGCTTTTCGTATGGTCGAGCGCCGGATGGGGACAACATCGCGCAGTATACGCGCGACGCGGTTGCGTCGGCACGGTTGGCTGCGAAGTTGGGAACTGCGGTACCCGTCCGCGAGTGGACACCGCCGCCACCGGCGACTGGCGAGTGGGCGGTCCCGATCGAGATCGATCCGTTCACGGTCCCCATTCAGCAGCAGGCGGAGTTGATCGATGCGGTCGACGCAACGGTGCGACGCGTTCCCGGATCGTCGGGGACCTTCGAGACCGATTGGGTGCGCGAGACGCGCGTCTGTGCATCGACAACGGGGACCTTGATCACCCAACAGTTACACCGTGCGCATCCGACGTCCGAAGCGATCGCCACCTACGGAAACAACTATCTGCGTGTCCGGGTGCCGGGATTTCATGGACAGTCCGCCGGATACGAGGTGTGCGCGACGCCCGGACTTATGGAAAGGTTCAAGGCAGCGGCCGAGGAGGCCACCTGGTTCGCGCGACTTCCCATACGGCCCCTCGACGTTGGACGGTATCCGGTGGTGTTCGACAGTGCGCTCATGGGGAATGCTCTCGTGACATTGCTCGGCCAATCACTCGAGCTCGATCGTGTTTTGGGAATGGACGTTGATTCGTCTGGCACGAGCCGGCTGACTCCAGATTTGTTGGGCACCACTGTTCTGAGTCCGCTCGTGACCGTCACGGCACACCGCAACTTGCCGTCGGTCACCGCGGTCAAATGGGATGATGAAGGGACAATGCCGCAACCCCATACCGTGATTCGCGACGGCGTGCTGATGGACTATCACACCAGCGCCGAAACGCTTCCCGCGCTCAAGGGGTGGTATCAGACACAGAACCTGCCGCTTCGTAGCAATGGATGCGCCGCGGTGAGCAAGGCAAAGAACCCAGTGGCGATCCATCCGCCGCACCTGGTGATGGCGCCGGGGAAGACACGGGCATCTTTCGCGGATCTGTACAAAGACATAACGAAGGGGATCGTCGTGCTGCACGAAGGGTTGATCACCACCGATCAACAGTTGGCGTCCGGGGCCATTGGTTGGGGTTATATGTATGAAGTGTCCCACGGGAAAATCGTGCGCCGATTGAAGGACATGCAGCTGCAATTCAACACGTTACCCTTCTTGAAGGGGATTACGGCGCTTGGTGACGTGACTACGGTTCAGGATCAGGATGTGTCGACCTCCAAGGGATTCCCCTGGAGCAGCGCAAGAACTGGAGCGACTGCCCCCGCGGCGTTGTTTAAGGAAGTGAATGCGGTTTCCACACACATGGGGTGAGGATGCTCCGCATGGACCGACGGACTGATAGGCAGCTTGGAATCCCCGCTCTGGGTTCTGGATTCTTCCTCATGCAGACGAGACAAACATTGAAACGTACGACACCGCATGAAGAGCGCTCCTCCGTGGCGCGCTTCTACACGACCCATTTCTACACGGTGCTCTTCTGTGAGGCACGCTCGTGAGCGCCCCGCATCGGCTCTTACCGCCGCTTGAAGAGCGAATGGCTGAAGGACGTCCCGTCATCACACGCGAGCGAGCCCTAAGCATCGCCAAACACGTGCTCGACATGAGCTCGGCGGGCAAGGCGACGGTATTCATCCGTCACACTGTCAAAAGTACTACCCGGCTAGCGAGCGATCACGTGCGCGACACCGACGATGGTGACACGCTGCAAGTCCAGATTCGGACTATGTTTGGCGATGACAAGGGACAGACGAACATTGTGACCAACCAATTGGACGAGCCAGCGCTACAGGCCATGGTCACTCGCGCCGATGACATCGGCAACGCGATGATCGGTTGGAACGAAAGGGTCCATCCTGAGACATGGGATGAACAGGACACCTATCCTGTCAATCATCTGTATCATCAGCCGAGCGTCGACGCACTCCATACCGCGCGCGCGGAGGCAATTCCCAAGATCATCGAGACCGTCAAACGCGCAGGGTTCAAAGCGTCGGGGTTCGTTGGCGTCATGGTGCGAGCTGAGGCAATCTTGACCAATAAAGGGATCGCCGCGTTCTCGGAAGAGACCGATTGCGAAGTTGATGTGACCACGCGCCCTGATGATGGTAAAACGTCGGGATGGGCGGGAAAATCCCATCGGAATTGGGCGATGATCGATCCGGTCCAAGTTGCCACCGCCTCAGTGGATGTTGCCAAGAAGAGTCTGAACGTGCAGGCCTTGGAGCCCGGCCGGCGAACCGCCATTCTGACGCCAGCCGCGGTTGCGCAATTGATGCGCTTTTTTGTTGCACATTTCGATGGAGGGGCGAGCGATGATGGACAGCGCGGCTTCTCCAAACTCCCCGACCGCCGGAAGGGGAGCAAATTCAAGCAACGGCTCTTCGATCCGCGCATCACCGTCACGACCGATCCCATAGATCCCGATGGTGGATTCAAGGCGTGGTTCGACGAGGGATACGTGAACCTTCCGACGACCTGGGTGGAACATGGTGAGCTCAAGTGCCTGAGCTATGGCACGCGGGCATTGGATCATGGAAAGCCGTTCTCCGAGTTACCGTACGGGTTCCGGTTACATGGTGGTGACACGACGATCGAGCAGATGATCGCGCAATGCGAGGATGGCATTCTGGTCAATCAGTTCTCCGGCGTCGACATTGTCGATTGGCACACCGGCATGATGACCGGGGTGACACGGGACGGCTGTTTCTTGGTACGGCATGGCAAGATCGATCGGCCGGTCAAGAATTTTCGATTCCTCACGTCGCCGTTCTTCTTCTTCAACAACGTCATGGCGATCGGCAAGCCGGAGCGTGCAGCGTTCGGCTACGCGCCGTGGACGAGTCAGGAGAGTGGCACGTCGGGATACGACGATCTGGAGTGGCCCCGCCGACCGATGATCGTGCCACCGCTCATGGTGCGGGACTTCAACTTCAATGCCCTCATCGACGCGGTCTGATGTCACGCAGCTGAGAGAACATACTGCGTCGTACTTCACGCTGAGTCAATCGGACTCGGTTCTTCCCGGCCCACGGGGCCCACGACAGATCCGCTGTCCGTGATGCTCGCGTGGCACCGCGAGCGGATTGTGTCGCACACGATGATTTGACCGTTCTTACCAAACGCGCGACCACGTGCCATGTTTGTCCTTCCTTTTCTCGAGGTCCACATGGCGGATCGCATGGTATCGATGGTCGGTCGGTCCCTCTGCATAGTCCCGCTTTTCGCCTGGCGTCTCGTCGCACAGGCGCCTGCGACGACACCCATTGACGGCGGCGTTGACGCGTCTCGGATATACAATCAAAGATTCGAGTGAAGCCGAGGGGCGAATGTTGGGTGTTCCCCACGCCGATGGAGCACCAGACAGACTGACGTCAGGACCTATTGTTGCCATTCGAATGAGGCGGCACGGCGATTCGACCGCGGTTGGGATCACCGCAATTGCGTCGCCGGACGCTGTGGGACCCGTCGGAAAGGGACCGATGTCCGCGGAACTGCTCGCCGCCGTACGCGTCGCGGGTGAGCTCGAGAAGAAGAAGAAGGGTCCATAGAAGATCCAATGTTGGACGCGGTGTCATCCCGAGCCTGCGACCCAGTGGCTGAATCCGCCGCGTCGTCACACGCTGACGACGCGGCGTTCCGTTACCCCGCTTCGCTTTTCACCCCCCGTTGCAGTACGTACACTGGTGTTCCTGCGCCCGATTCACCGCCATCACCCCCACCGGCACGAGTGTAATCCCCGGCAACAACCCCGCCTTCCACTCATTCGCCGCGCCCTCGGCCGGGATGCCCGCCGCGGTCGCCGTCATTCCGCTCAACACCGTGAGTGCGACATTACACATCGTGAAGATCACCCCACGTTTTTGCAGCGTCTGCACACTCGCGTGCGGAAACATCATCCCGTCGTCGTAGGTGAAGATGTTGCGGACCGACGGCGCTTTGGTGACAGGATCGGTGATTTTGAAAAACTCGCCGAGTTTGTACTTCTTCCAGATGTCGTCGCTGAATGCCATCGGAGTCGCGAAGTGACGGATTCCCACCACGGCAGTCAACTGTGAATCCGGAAGCTTCTCCACTTCGTTGTACATGTTCAGAAAATTTGCCGCGAACAGCAGTGCGAACCCGTCATTCGGCGTCATGGCGTCGAAAAATTGACGGTGCTTCCCGGTGATCCGCGTGAGCCAGCTATCGTCCCACGCGGATGTTCCGGCGAGTGACGTCTCTGGTGCGCTCGGCTGTTCAGCCCCGAGGGCGAGTGTCGGGAATCCCGTTGCTGCCGTGATGAGCGCGCCAGTAGTGACGCGCCCGAGAAAGGCTCTTCGATCGGTGACACCGTCGGTGACATTGGTCGTCGTGCGAGACATCGTCCAATCCTCCTCAGCTAGGGTGCTCGGCGCGGAGCCCGGAAAACGTATGTCCCCGGTCTCCACCGAATATCCTATATTACTTCCAATGTCCGATGGCTGCTCGCCATCGACTGCCTGTCATCGATTGCCTGGCGATTCCCTGACGTTCACGGCGAATCTCGGAGGTCAGTATGCGACGGCATATGTTTGTGGCGGGACTGATCGCGGTGGGGACGTTAGGGATGCTCTGTCCGGCTTGCACTGGACAGAGAGAAGGGAAGAGCACGCCTGCCAAAAAGGAAGCGGCAGTTGCTGCTGCCGCTACGCCGCCCTCGTCGACTCCCGCGGTGCCAGCGCTATTGCCCTTGGACACCATCTTCCCGGATGGCCCCTATGGCGCGGCGTTGCGCCGCGGCCGGGCATTGTTTCTCTATACCCCCGACAGTCTTCCACAATACGCACAGAGCAAACTCCGCTGCGCGAGTTGTCACTTGGACGAAGGCCGCCGCCCCAACGCCATCCCGCTCGTTGGTATCTATGCCCGCTATCCGCACTATGCGGATCGGACCCAGAAGATCCAGACCGTCGAAGACCGTACCAACAACTGTTTCGTCCGAAGCCTCGCCGGACGCCCTCTGCCACTCGATAGCCGCGAGATGAACGAGATCGTGGCGTACCTCGCGCACATGTCTCGAAACATTCCGGTCGGCACGCACGTCAAAGGTGAAGGACTTCCGAAGTTGGAACGTCTTCCCAGCAGCACGTCTCGCGGCGCACAGGTGTATGCCGCGCAATGCGCGCGCTGTCATGGCGCCAATGGTGAGGGGATTCCGCCCGTCCCACCACTCTGGGGCGACCACTCATTTGGGATCGGCGCGTCGATGGCGCGCGAGGAACGATTCACGTCGTTCGTCAAGCACAACATGCCCTTCGATAAGCCGGGAACGTTGTCGAACCAAGACGCATTCGACGTCGCGGCGTATGTGACATCACAACATCGTCCGAATACGGCAAACAAAGCCAACGATTGGCTGGCCGGAGGGGCGCCGTACGATGTGCCTTATGCGACGCAAGGACATGTCGCATATAAACCGGCCCACTAATTCGTCGAACGGTGCCCAGGCACGATGACGAAGCTGTGCCCTAAGCGGCGTTACGCCGCTTCCGTTGTCCAGTCGGTCTTTTACGTGACGCCGTATGACGAGAAGTAGACGGCAAGACCGCCAACTGAAACCCCAGCGCGTGGAGAATCGCCGTTAAAGTCGTCAATGAAGGGTTTCCTTTGCTCGACAGCGTTCGATACAATGCTTCTCGGTTGAGCCCGACTTCGGCTGCCAATTTGCCCAACCCACCATATGCTTGTGCAACCAGTCGCAGGGCCATGAGAAAGACTTGTGGATGACCGTCAGCAAAAGCCGTTTGCAAAAAAGCACATGCCTCGGCCGGATCAACGCGCAACCGCTCAATCAATGTTTCTTCGTATGGCTGAGCGCCACGAACAGTCCTCGATACTTTTTTACCGATTTTGCTGCTTGAAATCGTTGAAGTACTCTTTCGCCCTTTTGATGTCACGTGCCTGTCCTCGCTTAATCCCACCCGTCAATAAGAGTACTACGTAACCCCGCCATTCCCCGTAATAGACCCGATAGCCCGGACCATAGTCGATTCTCAATTCCCAAACGTCGTCGCCAACATCGTGGTGGTCGCCCAATAGTCCTAAGGAAACGCGATTGAGTCTCGTCGCAATCGCTGCTCTTGCCCGGACATCACGAAGACTGGAAAGCCATTGGGTATAAGGCTGAGTACCATCAGGACGTTCATAGATCCACAGAGTACGCGATCGCTGTTCCACAAAGAAATGTAGTATAAAAGCTACATTGTGGCAACATCACGCCCAATGATTCAACGGCCCCGCCCCCCCACCAATCCCCGGCGCCGTCTCGATCGCACGCTGCACATACTCGAGCGCATCATCCACCGCCTCACGCAACTCCCGCCCCATCGCCAACCCCGCCGTCACCGCCGCCGACAACGTACACCCAGTCCCGTGGGTACTCCGCGTCGCGATCCTCGGATGCCGCACCACATGCCACGCGCCATCATATAACACGTCGACGACGTCATCACCACGCCCATGCCCACCTTTCACCAACGCCGCACGCGCGCCTAATTCTCGTACGATTCGTTCCGCCGCACGACACATCTCCTCTTCCGACTCCACCTCCATCTCCAACAACACCCGCACTTCATCCAAATTCGGCGTCACCAACGTCGTGAGCGGCAACAACTCCTCCCGCACCACACGCACTGCATCCGCCTCCAACAACAAGGCCCCGCTCGTCGATACCATCACCGGATCGACCACCAACGGCACGCGCGAGGCGCGGTGGGCTGCATCATCGGACGTAGAACCCGCACCATGCGCCCGCAACGTCTCGACCACAGCCCGCCCCACCGCCGCGCTTCCCAACATCCCCGTCTTCATCGCCCTTGGCGGTAAATCCCCCAACACCGCCTCGATCTGCGCCCGCACCAACGACGGCGACACCGCCTCCCACGTGGTAACCCCCATCGTATTCTGCGCCGTCACCGCCGTGATCGCGCTCGTTCCATAAACGCCAAAACGGGCGAAGGTCTTGAGATCCGCCTGGATCCCAGCCCCTCCGCCCGAATCGGATCCCGCGATCGTCAACACGATCGCGGGAGGTGACACACCTTTCACTTTCGTTTTCAACTCCACTGCAACTCCGCTATTGCCCTTGTCTCGGCGTCGGCGACGGCGGCAACGACTGCACGCGATCCTTGAACGTGTGGAAGTTCCGCGAATCCGTCGTCAATCCGTCGAGCGATCCCGCGGGTGCCGAGTTGATCAGATGCTGGATGTCGGCGATGCGGGACTCTTCCAACGGGTGTGTCGCAAACCACGCGTCCACCCCTGCCGGCTTCGTCTTCCGTTCATCCAACAACTTCTGGAACATCGAGACCATCCCTTGCGGCGAGATTCGCGCGTGCACGACGTTCAAGAACCCTTGGTCGTCCGCCTCCTTCTCGTCACTGCGGCTGAACTTCGCGAACAACGCCCCACCGGCCAAATTGATCGCGTCCCCAGCACCTGGCGCGTTACACACTCCCGTCAACACACACGCCAGCGTGATGCCGATGTTCGCCCCCTGCATCTGCTGCATCTGCTTCACCGAATGGCGCTTCACCACGTGCCCAATCTCGTGGCCGAGGACGCCGGCCAACTCGTCCATCTTGTCGGCGCGTTCAATGAGGCCGCGATTCACGTACACATACCCACCAGGCACCGCGAACGCGTTCACTTCCTTACTATCGACGACGTAGAAGTGCCAATCCAAGTCCCCCCGCGGCGTCAACTTCGCGATCGAGTCGCCAAGGACGTTGATGTACCGCACCACTTCGGGATCGGAGATCAAGGGCAACTGTTGGGCGATTTCGGCCGCATATTGCTGGCCCATCTGGACTTCTGGCTGCTGACTCACGGCGCAGCCACACAACGCCCCGGCCGCCGCCACCATTATCAATCGTTTCATAGAGTCGCTCGGGGTAAATTTCCGATGATGACAAAAAGCAAGAGGTATTCCACCCACCCCGCGATGGTACCCCACCGGCCGTGAAACTACTCACTCTCGCGCGCGACTTGAAGCGTCGGCGCGCTCGCGAGCGCGAAGCGAGCTTCGTCGTCGAAGGGGTGCGCGCCGTCGAAGAGTTGCTCGCATCTCCGCTCTCGATCCGCGGCGTGCTCGTCGCCCCACAACTCGCCGACGCTCCTCGCGGTGCGGCCCTCCTCGACGCCCTCCGCATCGCGAGCGCGCCGCGCGACTTCGGGCTCGCCGAAGTCAGCGAGCACGACTTTCGGAGCGCCGCCGAAACCGAATCACCGCAGGGAGTTCTGGCCGTCGCCAGAGTGCCTGAACGATCGTTCGAGTCGATTCCTCCGAACGGCTCACAGCGCTGGCTCGTCCTCGACGGGGTCCAGGATCCGGGGAATGTCGGCACCATTCTGCGCACTGCCGCGGCGCTGGGCGTGTCCGCGACGATCGCGCTCCCCGGAACAGTCGACCTCTGGAATGCCAAGGTGGTCCGGGCCGCCATGGGGGCCCACTTCCGCCATCTGGCCTTCCATGCCTCGTGGGATGAACTCACTGCGGCGCTGGAGGCGCGAGAGGTCCCGCTCTGGGGCACTGACGCCCACGGCGTGACGGTTGATACCATGCCGACGCCGAATCGTCTGGCCATCGCGGTCGGGAATGAAGGGGCAGGGATCTCCGCCACGCTCGCGGCTCGAGCGTCGGCCACGGTGGCGTTGCCGATTCAAAGCGTCGAATCGCTCAACGTCGCGGTTGCCACGGGGATTCTCCTCTACGCACTCCGGCCCTAGGGAACCGGTTTCGCCGGTGCTCTCGTCTCTTCCTTCGACACGATGCTTCTCGATTCTCCACTCTGGGCGTCCGCGTACGCATTCCTGGTCGGCCTCTGCATCGGCTCGTTCCTGAACGTGTGCATCGCCCGCTGGCCCGCCGGCCTCTCGATCGTCTCGCCACGATCGCGCTGCCCGCACTGCGAACGTCCCATCCGTGCCTCCGAAAACATCCCCATCTTCGGCTGGCTGTTTCTCCGCGGACGCTGCGCGGGATGCAAAGCGCGGATCTCGGTGCAGTATCCACTCGTCGAGCTCGCCGTCGGGATCATCTGGGCGCTCATCGCGTGGCGATTCGGCGCGACGTTCATGACGCTCCGCGTCGCGGTGTTCGTGACGACGCTCGTCGGCGTCGCCATCACCGATCTCAAACACTACGTCATCCCCGATGGCTTCACGCTCTTCGGACTCATCTGGACGTTGGTGACGGCATTCATCGCGATCTTCTTGCCGCCCGTGCCGTTGCGTGACGCGCTCTTCGCAACACCATATGATGCATTGATCGGTGCCTGTGCCGGCGCCGGGGCGATCGCCATTGCCGGATGGCTCGGAGAGATCGCGCTCAAACGTGAGGCGATGGGGTTCGGTGACGTGACGTTGATGGCGGTCGCCGGAGCGGCATTGGGCGCCAACCGTGCACTCCTCACCATCTTCATCGGCGCTGCGGTCGGGATGGTCGTGTTCGTCGGTGTGATCGCGCCGATGCTGTGGATCACGAACCGGACACGCCCGGAAGGGACGGAGCCACGCGAGCTTCCGCTCGTTCCCTTCGGGGTCTTTCTCGCCCCGGGTGCCCTCATTGCGCTCTTCACCGGCGACGCATTGATTCACTGGTATTCCGTGCGCTTCCTCGGCGGGTAACCCCGCACGGTGGAGAGCGCATTCTCTTTTCGCGGTTCACTCATGGCTTCGGATTCGCGCTCGCTGTTCATAGCTTCAGGAAAAGCTTCCGTCGGTTCGTTTCGCTCGCTGCACGCGGCACTCGTCGCGGCGCTCCTCGTCGTCCCCGCATGCCGGCGTGCACAAGACGTTGGCAATGGACCGTATGCCGACGTCGTCGCGACCGCCGTGCCGGCGATCGAGCGTGCGGTCAGGCTCAAGTTCAAGACGCCACCACGCCTCGAGACGCGCAGCAAGGAACAAGTGCGCCAATTCGTGCTGGGCGAAGTGCAAAGCCCGCACGCGCAACAGGAGATCGCGGGGAGTGAAGCGGCGTACAAGCTGTTGGGGATGATCCCCGACACGATGCACTTGCAACCGTTCCTGGTGAACCTGCTTTCCGAGCAGATCGTCGGGTATTACGACCCCAAAACGAAAGTGCTGTACGTCGTCACCGGATCGGCGAAAGATCTCGTGCAGGTGACGGTGACGCACGAGTTGGTGCACGCGCTGCAGGATCAATACGTCAATCTCGATTCCGTGCAGAACGCGACCGGCGACAACGATCGCCAGACGGCCGCGCAAGCGGTCTTCGAAGGACAGGCGGTCTACGTCCAATTGCAGGTGATGCTCGGGAGTGGCAACGTCGCCGTCACGATGCCGGGGGGATGGGACCGCGTGCGGCAGATGATCCGCGACAATCAAGCGTCGATGCCAATTTTCGCGGGCGCACCGCTCGTCATGCAGGAGACGTTGATCTTCCCGTATTTGAGCGGCGCCGAATTCATCAAGACGTATACGGACCGCGAGCATGGCGTTCCGTATCAACACATGCCTGTCTCGACGGAGCAAATTCTTCATCCCGCGACGGCGTACTTCGGACACGAAGACATGCCGTTGCACGTGCGCTTCAACGCGATCCCGTCGATCACGCACGTCTACGACAACGATTTAGGGGAATTCGAGACGCGCCTCTTCCTCTATCAACATCTCGACAACCAGGACGACGCGACGCGCGGCGCCGCGGGGTGGGCTGGCGATCGTTACGAGGTGTTTCGGACCGCCACTGGTGAGGGGATCGCTTGGGCGACCGCCTGGGATAGCCGTTCTGACGCCGCGGATTTTTACGAGCTTGCCCGGAAGGTCGCCGACCTTCGCACCAAGGGGGAGAGCGGCAAAGGACGGGTGATTCGCGTCACCACATCCGAAATCGGCGGACGCCCGATGGTCCTCTACGTCGACGCGCCATCGGCGGCCGTGGCCGACGCGATCACGCTCCGGGCGGTCCAAATCCAATAAACCCCCAAGCAAAAACGCGCCGGGGATCCAGGGGATCCGGCGCGTTGCTAGGAATTTCTGCGCTCCGCTGACTGTCGTGGGAGCCCAGAACGGCGCTCCCTGCAGCACTTTTGTGCGTCAGATTTTGGCCAGACTCAGCTCAGACTTGTTCAGTCGTCGACCGATTGGATGGATAATTGGACCGGCTGGACACCACACTTTGTTGCACGCCTGCAACAATTCGTTCGGCGAGCGCGTCCTCGAATGTCCGGGCAAAGTCTGACGTATCGATGTCGGGAATGTCGAAGGCGGCGATGATGTCGCGGAGCTGTTGCGCGCGCAGCGAACGGAGCTCCTGTCGCAGAACGTATTCACCGCTGTGCCGATACAGGACGAACGGATCGACCACAGGGATCGCATAGGCGACGGTGTTCGTGTCCAGCACGACGTGTTCGGGATCTTTCGGGACCGCCGTGTTGGCGAAAATCATCGATGCTACGCGGGGAAACCGCCCGCTCCGCTCCATCGCTCGTTCCAGGGCTTCCTGTAAATACTGGCGACTGAGGCCAGCCGCCCAATATCTGAGGTCGCCGCGGCTCAGCTGCTCGGTCTCACAATCCGTGCGGACCGGCGGCCCTCCTTCGAGCGGATGAAATTCGATCCAGGCTTCCCATAAATTCCCGGCGCCTCGCTCGCTCCACACCTGTGGGACGTAGCATTGCCCAGTCGCCGTGCGCTGGGGTTCATCGAATTGCACAAGAACTTCTGCCATACCCGACTGTGTGGTGCGCCAAGGCGGAAAAGCGGTGGTAACCAAACGAAACTACTCCGAATTAGCGACTTCTTTGTGCAATCTGTTTGCCATGCCGCCGGACGTCATTTTGAGCGATGCTTCGCACGTGGCGAAGGGGTGGTGGCAACGCCAATGCCTGCGCTTACAGCAGCTTACAGCCGGATGACAAATTCGGCGCAGCGTCCCAGGCTCAGAGGCCCAGGAGGCGCGACAGAAAAAACGTCCCGACGCCGATGATCCCGCCGAGCACGTACCCGGAGGTGATGATCATGTTGAGCTCGTTTTGCATCACGGCGCGCATGATCTCCTCGACGCGGTCCACGGAGAAGGCCATCACCTTCCGCTCCACCATGGCCTGGACGTCCAGGCGCTGCACGAGATCGGGGAGCTGGAGCTGGATGCGCTCCCAGACGACGGGGGTGACGGCGCGGGCGATGTCGTCGCGCACGTTCGGGTCGTCCAGGAGGAGCGCCAACTGGTCGACGCCGTCGTTCTCGATAGTATCGAGGACGCGCTCGATGCGGCTCTCGCTCATCACCACGCGCGCGACGAGCCGCTCGTGGAAGCGCATGTCCTCGAGATAGCGGTTGAATAATGAGTGCAGGAGCGTCCGGATCTTGTCGCGCGTCCCTGGCTCTCCGAGATACGCCCCGAGCTTCCCCATTGCCGCGGGGAGATAGGTTTGTACGGCGTCCTCGAAGGCCGCGCGGAGCTCGGGGCGCGCCAGCTCCGCGTGCAAATCGTCCGGCGTCAGGAGTCGTTCGCCGACGGTCCGGCCGATGCTTCGCGCGAGACGTGCCTGGTTTTTGGGGATCGCCCCCTGCAAAAAGCCGAACTTCTTCTCGCGCGGATTGAACAGCAACCACACCGCGACGGTATCCGACAATCCGCCAGCCACGGTCCCGATGAACACGTGGATGGCGAATTGAACCCACGCGCCGTGCGAATCGATGTGCGAGACGATCAGACTACGGCTCCCGTTTCCTCGGCGTGTGCGGCGTGTGCGGCGTTGACGGCAGTGGACGTGGCGACGGCGTCGGCTTGTCCATCCGATGATTGTGGCGCATCGGGTTCCGTCACCACGTCGACCAGAATCGGCTCGGCTTTGGGAAGCAACGCGATGTGCAACACTTCATCCATCGATCCGACGAAGGTGAACGTCATCGATTGACGCACTTCATCGGGGATGTCGCGCAGATCTTTCTCGTTGGCTTTCGGCATCAAGACTTCGCGTAATCCCGCGCGATACGCCGCGAGCACTTTCTCTTTCACGCCACCGATCTCGAGCACCTTGCCGCGCAACGTGACTTCACCCGTGAGCGCGAGATCGCGCCGCACCGGGCGACGGCTCAACACGCTCGCGATCGCCAACGTGACCGCGGCTCCCGCGCTCGGTCCATCTTTCGGAATCGCGCCGGCGGGGAAGTGGATGTGGACGTCGGCATCTTTGAACTCGTCGTTGTTGATGCCGAGTGAGTTGGCGCGCGCGCGCACGTACGAATACGCGGCGTCGACCGATTCGCGCATGACGTCGCCAAGTTGTCCGGTGACGATCAACCGCCCCGTTCCCGCCATGCGCAGCGCTTCGATCTGCATGAGATCGCCGCCCGTGGCCGTCCACGCGAGACCGGTGACCGCGCCGATCTCCGGTTCCATCTCCGCTTCTTCGATCGCGTAGCGTGGCACGCCGAGGATGTCGGTGACGCGCGTGGTGTCGATCACCCACGCGCCCTCTTCATCCTCCGCCTTGCGACGCGCGCGTTTGCGCATGATCGCGGCGAGGTTCCGTTCGAAGTTGCGCAATCCCGCTTCGCGCGAGTACCGGTTCGCGATGAAGCCGAGTGTTTCGTCGGTGAATTGAATGTCCTTGTCGCTGATCCCGTGTTCGTCGAGTAGCCGGGGGAGGAGATAGCGCCACGCGATCTCGACTTTTTCCTCGACCGTGTATCCCGACACTTTGATGATTTCCATGCGGTCACGCAATGGCGCCGGGATGTCGAACAAGTTGTTCGCCGTGCAGATGAACAGCACCGACGACAAGTCGAAGGGCAAGTTGAGATAGTGATCGACGAACGTCTTGTTCTGCGCCGGATCGAGCACTTCGAGCATCGCCGCCGTCGGATCGCCCGACGGGCCACCGCTTGTCATCTTGTCGATCTCGTCGATCATCAAGACCGGATCGCGCACGCCGACTCTGCGCAATGCCTGAATGAGCAACCCGGGCATCGCGCCGACGTACGTGCGGCGATGCCCGCGAATTTCCGCTTCGTCGCGCACACCGCCGACGGAGATGCGGTAGAACTCACGCCCGATCGACGTCGCGATCGCTTCGCCGAGTGATGTTTTTCCCGTCCCTGGCGGACCGACGAAGCAGAGAATCGGACCGTGCTGCTCGCCCCCTTTGAGCTTGCGCACCGCGAGGTACTCGATGATCCGTTCTTTCGCGTCCATCAATCCGTAGTGCCGCGCATCGAGCGCGTCTTCGACGGTCTTGAGCGAGATCTGTTCGGAATCGCTCCCCGTGCACGCATGCCAGGGGAGCGACAAGATCCAATCGAGATAGGTGCGAATGACTTGATATTCACTCGACGCGGACGACAACATCCGCAGCCGTTCGTTCTCGCGCTTGGCTTCGGCGAGCGCCTTCTCCGGGAGATTCGCTTCTTCGATGCGACGCAGCAATTGCACCGCTTCTTTCTCGCTCGGATCGGCTTCGCCCAATTCGGCTTGAATCGCGCGCAACTGTTGCCGCAAGTAGAACTCGCGCTGATGCTGCTCGATTTTGATTTCTGTCTGCCGTTTGACATCTTCGACGACGCGCGCCCGCGCGACTTCACGCTCGAGCCGCGTCAACAGGAACCGGAGCCGCTGCCCCACATCCAGCCGTTGCAGCACTTCGTCCTTGTCGGCGATGCGGAAATTCATGTTCGTCGCCGCGAGATCGGCGAAGCGTCCCGGATCCGAGATGTTCATTTTCAAGATCGCCGGCACTTCGTCCGGAATTCGCTCGATCAATTCCGCCAGCGTCTCGGACGCGGAGACAACACGCGCGACGAGGTCGTCGACTTCCGCCGGATCGGGGGCGATCTCCTTGGCCGCTTTGACGTGCGCCACCGGATAGGGCGTCGCCTGTTCGATGTCGTCGATGACGATGCGCCGTAACCCCTGCAGGGTGATCTGCACGGTGTCGCCCGGCAGATTGATCCGCTCGTGGATTCGCGCCGCCACGCCGATGCGGCCGACGAACCGGTGCAGGTCGACGTCGACCTCATGGTCGCCCGTCGCGACGACGAGCGCGACGACGAGCCCCGGCTCATCGTGCGCGCGGAGGAGGGCCAAATTTTCGGGGGCGCCCATCTGGACGGCGATCGTTCCGAGAGGGTAGACGATCGTCGAGCGCAACGCCATCAACGGGAGCGTCGGAGGGAGCTCGGACCGGAGAATTTCTTCTTTCCGCTGGGGTTTCGGCATGTGATAAAATGTACAGTAGTATCCCTGACCTGGCGTGGACCAGGCCAATCTGTCCGCATTCACCCCTTCCTGCCGCATTCCACGTGCCTCTGCGTCGTATGCGGCGCTGACGGCGCTCGTTATCTTCCAGGGATGTTTGAAGAACTGAGCGATAAGCTCGAGAACGCCTTCGCCCGCCTGCGCGGACGCGGGGTGCTCACCGAAGCTGATATTAAAGAAGGGCTCCGCGAAGTCCGCCGCGTCCTCCTCGAAGCCGACGTGAGCTTCGGGCTCACGCGCGAATTCCTCGAACGGGTCGAGGCGAAGGCGGTCGGGATCACGCAGCTCAAGACGGTCTCTCCCGCGCAACAGCTCGTCAAAGTCGTCCACGAAGAGCTCACCGCCATGCTCGGCGAACGGCGCGAAGGGCTCAAACTCTCGTCCATCCCCCCCACCGTGGTGATGCTGGTCGGGTTGCAGGGGTCGGGAAAGACGACGACCGCGGCGAAGCTGGCGCTCAAGCTCAAAAAGGAAGGGCGCGCGACACGCCTTGTCGCCGCCGACGTCTACCGCCCCGCCGCCATCGATCAGCTCGAAACGCTTGGTAAACAGCTCGACGTTCCGGTCTATGCCGATCGCTCGACGACCGACGTCGTCCGCATCGCGAAGGCGGGGATCGAAGAGGCCAAGCGCGAACGCGATCGCGTCGTCATCGTCGATACCGCGGGACGTCTCCAGATCGACGAATCGATGATGCAGGAGTTGACGCGCCTCAAGGAAGCACTGGGGCCGACCGAAATTCTCCTCGTCGCCGACGGGATGACCGGACAAGACGCCGTCCGCATCGCCGAAGGGTTCAACAACGCCCTGAACGTCACCGGCATCATCCTCACCAAAATGGATGGTGACGCCCGCGGCGGTGCCGCGCTCTCCATCTATGGAACGACACGCAAGCCGATCAAATACATCGGCGTCGGCGAAAAGCCCGAAGCGATCGAGGACTTCTACCCCGACCGTATGGCGGGGCGGATCCTCCAGCAAGGTGACGTCCTCTCTCTCGTCGAAAAAGCCCAGTCGGCGTTCGACGAAGCCGAAGCCAAGAAGCTCGAAAAAAAGGTGCGGAAAGAGGGGATGGACCTCTCCGACTTCCTCACCGCGATGAAGCAGATCGAAAAGCTGGGACCGCTCGAAGGGCTCCTCAAGATGCTCCCCGGGGTCAACAGCAAGATGCTCAAGCAGGCCAAGGTCGACCCCAAACGAATGAAGCATCTCGAAGCGATCATCCTCTCCATGACGCCGGCCGAGCGAAAGGATCCCGCCTTGCTGAACGGCTCTCGGCGCTCCCGCGTGGCCAAAGGGTGCGGTCGCCCGGTCAGCGAGGTGAACCGTCTCCTGGAGCAGTTCCGCGAGATGCAGAAGATGATGAAGAAGATGACGGCGGGGGGCGGACGGATGCCGGCACTCCCGGGAATGTTCGGCGGGCGTTAAATTCTTCAGGCTGTACCCGAGACGTTCTTCTGACGAGCTTCTCGGGTGCCCCGGATGCGGCACGAAGACGTCGTGCACGCGAGGAATCCGGTGGGCCGTACTGGCCGTGACACTATCTAGGTAGAAGAGAGCACTATGGTTCGTATCCGTCTCCGCCGCGTCGGCCGCAAGAAGGCCCCGGTGTATCGTATCGTCGTCGCCGACTCGAAGAGCCCCCGCGATGGGAAGTTCATCGAGATCGTTGGTCAGTACGCCCCGCGTCAAGCCGAAGGCGGCTTGAACGTCAACGAAGAGCGCACCAACTACTGGCTCAACGTCGGTGCTCAGCCGAGCGATACCGTGCGCTCGTTGCTGCGCCGGGCGGGCGTGTTGAAGCGCCGTCATGAAACCCGTTTGGGGCGGACCCCGGCCGTGGCGGCCGCGGCGGTGCCGGTCGCTGAAGAGCAGCCGGACCTCACCAACGTCATCCCCGTCAGCGAAACACCGGCGGACGAAGCGTAAGCTTCAGCCGAATTAGGGGTGCCTTCGGGCATCCCGTTCGAAATGACCGACTACGCCATCGTTGGCCGTATCCGCCGAGCCCAAGGGATCCGCGGTCACGTGACGGTGGAGCTGTTGACCGACGAGCCGGACGCGATCTTCGCGCCCGGCCGTCGTGTTT
>Ga0105241_10000057_pt1 | contig 84081 bp, 61 predicted proteins | sample KBSC64metaG_FD_80422 | JGI IMG/M metagenome (GOLD analysis project Ga0105241, IMG submission 80422) | Corn rhizosphere microbial communities from Kellogg Biological Station, Michigan, USA - KBS C6-4 metaG | ecosystem: Host-associated > Plants > Roots > Rhizosphere > Soil | place: Michigan, USA... | reverse complement strand
TGGGGAGTGCGGGTGTCGAAACGGCCACCATCGTCACCATCGACCGCGGCGAGAAGATAGGCGAGCGTCATGGGTCAGCCGACGGACTCGCAGAGCACCCGACAAAGCAAAACCCCGCACGACGAACCGTCACCATGCGGGGAGAGTACGGCCGCACCACGCGGCCGTCAATAGATTTTTCGATTCGGCGTCTTCGTTGCGCGCCGGTTCAGGGCATTAGAATGTCGCGAGCTCCCCGCCGCACCGCTCGCAATACCACTCCGTCGCGTAGTTCATCGTCCCGCACTCCGGGCACTTGAGTGTCTTCTCTTGCTCGCGACGAGTCTCCTGCGCAGGCTCCGCCGGCGCGTTCTCACGAGCTGGCGGCGCGGCTTGATACGCCGCCTGGGGAGCGCTTTGTGCCGGCGTCGTCGCGCGCGTGTGATCGACCTCCGGAACGCGAGGAACGCCGTCGCTCTGCGGCGTCGCCGCAGCCCCAGTCTGCTCGAGATGCCGCACTGGCCAATCCGCAACAAAATTGTCGATCGACGGCGTCTCTTCATCCTGCGCGTGAGATCCACCGGTCGCCGCTCCGTCCGCCGCAGAAGACGCTGATGCCGTCGCGTCCGATGCCGTCGCGTCCGATGCCGCAGCCGCTTCCTGTTCCGGCGTCGCCGCCCCCGAATTTCCCTGCTCCGGCTCCGCCGCCGGAATGGTCACCGCCGGCGCCGTCGTCAGCGCCATCAGCCGCTGCAAATCCGCCAACTCGGTCTCGACGCTCGTCCGTTCCGCGCCAATCGCTTCCAGCTCCCGATCGGAGTCCTCGCGCATCTTTTCCCAATCGGCTTCACCGTACTCGCCGACCGCGGCGCGCAGTTCTCCTTCGTGCCGAGCGTCGGTGCGCTCCGTCTCTTTGGCGCGGAGGGAGGCGAGACGCGCTGTGACCGATTCCACGGTCGCTTTGAGCTGCTCCGTCCGCTCCGACAGCCGTTGGATGACCCGTTCCAACCGAAGCACGTAGTCCGAATGCACCCGGTTGTAGACGTGCGACGGCGTCGATGCACGACGTTCGTCGAGCGCCTGCATCCACCCTTCGTACCGTTGCCGCTCCGCAAGTAAATCGTGGAGCGCTTGCATCGCTTCCGTGTCGGCCGACGTCATCCCCATCACTCCTCGGCTATGGATCTCCGCGATCCGTGAGAAATTATTGCGTGAATTGGTAGGCGAGATGTCCGCCCACGATCGTGCATGTCGTGCGCCCGGTGAGCGTCATTCCACCGTAGGGGGTATTCCGCCCCTTGGACAGGAACTCTGCCGGATCGACCGTCCACGTCGCCGACGGATCGAACACCGTCACGTCCGCCGCGGTTCCAGCGCGGAGCGTCCCGCCCGGGAGATGGAACAATCGGGCCGGCGTGCACGCCATCCGATCGACCAGCGTCGGATAGTCGATCAACCCGGGGACCACGAGATTCGAGACGACCACGGCGAGCGCCGTCTCCAATCCGACGATGCCGTTCGGCGCGTCGGAAAACTCGCGCTCTTTTTCATCATAATGATGCGGCGCGTGATCGGTCGCGACCAAATCGATCGTCCCATCTTTCACCGCCTCACGCAACGTTTCGACGTCTTCGAGCGTGCGAAGCGGCGGATTCATCTTGGCGTTCGTGTTGTACCCTTCGACCGCCTCTTCCGTGAGCGAAAGATGGTGCGGGCAGACTTCGGCGGTGACGTTGATGCCACGCTCTTTTCCCCACCGGATCAGTTCGACCGATCCTTTCGTGCTCATGTGTGCGAGATGCACGTGTCCTCTGGTCCGACGCGCGAGCAAGATGTCGCGGATCGCCATGATTTCTTCGGCTTCCGCGGGAATCCCTTTGAGCCCGAGACGCGCGGAGATCAACCCTTCGTTCATCGCGCCACCCGCGGCGAGCGTCGGCTCCTCGCAGTGATCGATCACGGGGATGCCGAACGTCTGCGCATATTCGAGCGCGGTGCGCATCAGCTGCGCGGAGACAACGGGCTTTCCATCATCACTGACCGCGACGGCCCCTGCACCGACCATTTCGCCGAACTCCGTCAGCGCTTCACCACGTTGTCCGACCGAGATCGCCCCGATCGGATACACGCGCGCCGAATTGGCGAGCTGCGCTTGACGAATGATGAAGCCGACCGCGGCCTGGCTATCGGTGACCGGATTGGTGTTCGGCATCGCGCACACCGCCGTGAATCCACCAGCGGCTGCCGCGCGAGCACCCGTCGCGATCGTTTCGACGTCTTCACGTCCCGGCTCGCGCAGATGACAGTGTACATCGATGAATCCGGGTGAAACAATCTGGCCAGCACAATCGATCACGATGGCGTCGTCTGGCGCGTTAATGTCCAAGCCGGCGGCTTCGACTTGTCCGTCGCGGAGCAAGACGTCCGCGACCACGTCCAACCGCTGCGACGGATCGACGACGCGTCCGCCCCGCAGAAACACATCACGCACCGGCATCAGTTCGCCGCTCCCATCGCCGCACTCGCGAGATCGGGACGCCCACCTTGCAAGAGATATAAGACTGCCATTCGGATCGCTACGCCGTTGGTCACTTGATTCAGAATTACACTGTGAGGGCCGTCGGCGACGTCGGAATCGATTTCGACGCCGCGGTTCATCGGCCCGGGATGGAGGATGAGGACGTCGCGCGGTGCGCGCTCCAGCCGCTCGCGCGTCACGCCGAACACCCGGTTGTATTCACGCAGCGACGGGATGTATCCCGCCTGCATGCGCTCGAGCTGGAGCCGCAACACGTTGAGCGCGTCGGCCCACTCGATCGCCTCCTCGATGCGTGAGAAGACCTTTACGCCGAAGTCGTCGATCGCATTCGGCATCAACGACCGGGGGCCGCACACCGCGACTTCGGCGCCGAGCTTTTGTAATCCCCAGATGTTGGACCGCGCGACGCGCGAATGGAGCACGTCGCCGCAGATGCAGACTTTGAGTCCCGCGATTTTCTTGAAGTGATCGCGCAGCGTGAGGAGATCGAGGAGCGCTTGCGTCGGATGCTCGTGCGTCCCGTCACCCGCGTTGATCACGTTTGATTCGATGCGCTGGGCCAGGAATCGCGCTGCGCCCGACGACGAGTGCCGAATGACGACCATGTCGATGCGCATCGCTTCCAGATTCCGCGCCGTATCGACGAGCGTTTCCCCCTTCGCGACGCTGGATCCACTCGCCGCGACGTTCACCGTGTCGGCCGAAAGGCGCTTCTCCGCGAATTCGAAGGAGATGCGGGTGCGCGTCGAATTTTCGAAGAACAAATTGACGATCGTCGAGCCGCGGAGCGTCGGCACTTTCTTGATCGATCGCTCGCTGATCTCCTTGAACGGCTCCGCCGTATCGAGGATGAGCGTGATCTGCTCCCCGGTCAGTTCCTCCAATCCGAGGAGGTCTTTGCCGAGCGGTGTCGTCATACCGGACAGATCATGCTTTGGGTGATACGAGAATGGCGCCCGAGCTCCCGTCGATCTCTTGCACCTGCACGTCGACGCGATCGGTCGTTCTGGCATTCACTTTCTTGCCGACGAAGTCGGGTTGAATCGGGAGCTCGCGTCCACCGCGGTCGATCAAGACCGCAAGCCCGATGCGCGCCGGGCGTCCAAAGTCGGCCAACTCATCCAGCGCGGCGCGGATGGTCCGGCCGGTATACAACACGTCGTCGACGATCACGACATACTTGCCGTCGATGCTCCCCGGCAACGTCGTGGCGCCAACGACGGGGCGCGGACCGACGGTTTGCAAGTCGTCGCGATAGAGCGTGATGTCGAGCGCGCCGCGTGGAACCGCGCTTTTCTCACTCTCATTGATGTACGTGACGATGCGGTCGGCGAGCTGGACGCCGCGGCGTTGAATGCCAACGATGCAGAGCCCGTCGGCTCCGCCATTCGATTCGACGATTTGATCCGCCATGCGGCGGAGCGTGCGCTCGACGGCCTGCGCGTCGAGGATAGTTTCAGAACGATGCGTCATGGCTGATCAAATATAGCGGCCCTACGCGCGGGAGCCTCCGGTGCTCCACCACCAAGACCTGCACGCTGCTCGACGACCTTCACGGCCTCCACGTGGTCGGCCTCTTCCCCAAGCTCGGCGTGTGCCTCTCCGAACAAGCGCGCCGTGACCGCAATGACTTCGGCCGGCGTTCGGGTCTCCTCGGCCATCCCGGCGGCGATGTGGATGTCCTTGTCGAGCAACGCGAGCCGGAAGGTGCGCGGAAAAGCGCGCGTGAGGACTCGCTCCGGAAAGAGGTTCATCGACGTATTCGACCGCCCACTGGAGGCGTTGATCACGTCGAGGGCGAGCGCGGGGTCGACGCCGAGCTTCTCCAGCATCACCATCCCCTCGGCCGTGGACCAGATGTGCACGGCGAGCAGTGCGTTGTTTACCGCCTTGAGCGCGTGTCCGGACCCCACGGGGCCGGCAAGGACGATCTTCTCGCCGAACGTGGAAAGGACGGGATGCATCCGCTCGAACAGCGCGCGATCGCCGCCGCACATGACGGTGAGCGTCCCCGCCGCCGCTCCAGCGACACCGCCGCTGACCGGCGCATCGAGGAAGCCGATCCCCCGCTCCGCCAGGCGAGCCGCGATCCGGCGTGATGTCGCCGGATCACCCGATGTACAATCGATGAGGACAGCACCCGCACCGAGCCCTGCGGCAATCCCGTCGGGCGCAAACAGCGTCGCCTCGACGTCAGCCGATGTCGGAAAACAAGTGATTACGACGTTCGCCCCCGTTGCCGCCTCGCGCGGCGTCGCGGCGACCGACAGCCCGGGAAGCGTGAACGACGACGTCACGAGACGGTCGAAGAAGGCGTCGGCTTTGGGGCGGGTCCGATTCCACACCGCCAGAGGAAAGTGCCGAGCCACATGCTCGGCCATCGGCGCTCCGATGGCGCCGAGTCCGAGGAAGGCCACGCGTGCGAGATCGGTCATGTGTACAAGAGTAACACGACCGATGCACGGAATGACCTGGGGTTGTCTCGACTACACCGACAACATTTGCTCTGCGTCGAGCAACAGATTGGGATCGGTTTCGGGGAACGTCAGATCGAGCGACTTGAGCGTCTTGGCGATCACTCCGGAAATGAGATAATCGCGCACCCGCTTGTCGTCGGCCGGGACGAGATACCACGGCGCGTACTGCGTCGAACAGTGCCGGAGCGCGTCACGATACGCGTCGTTGTACCCATCCCACATGCGGCGATCGTCCAAGTCGCGCATCCGGAACTTCCAGTTTCGCTCCGGATCTTCCACGCGCTTGAGAAGCCGGCGCCGCTGCTCGGATCGTGACACGTGCAGGAAGAACTTCAGTACGACGACACGATTCTGCGCCAACATCCGTTCGAAATCATTGATCTGATCGAAGCGGCGCTGCCATTCTTTTTTGGGGACTTGCTCGCGCACTCGGGCGACGAGCACGTCTTCGTAATGCGATCGGTTGAAGATCCCGATCATTCCGGCCGGCGGGACCTGCTGATGGACCCGCCAGAGAAAATCGTGGCGCCGCTCGAGCGGCGTCGGCTCTTTGAACGAGGTGACGATACACCCCTGCGGGTTGCAGGCGCTGAAGACGGTTTGAATCGTCCCGTCTTTGCCAGAAGCGTCACGTCCCTGGAGCACCACCAACAACGCGTACCGGCCGTCCGCATACAGCCGGTGCTGCAGCTTGCCGATCTTAGCCAGCCGCTTCCGGGTTTTGCGCTTCAGTTTTTTTCCCGTGGGCGCGTCTTCGGCGACTGCGTCACTATCGCGCAGCGTAAAGTCGTCACTCGGGTCGACGGGGTGCAGTCGCATTGTCCAAAATTAAGAGACCATGCCACAATGGGGTATGACGACCATCTGAACGATCGTTCAAATAAAAGTCATCATACCTATCCTGGAGTATCGGCGCGTTCGAACGCGCGCTCCATTCCTGCCGCAATTACGGGGCTGGAACGACCGCGGCAGCAGACATGGCCGGACGACGCACGGCTTCTTGCCCCGCTTCGATGGCGGGGCGCTCGACCCAGTGGAACGCCGCGATGGGGAGCATGACTACTCCGACGACGATCGTCGCCAATTGGACCACGAGTGGCGCATCACGGAGGGCGACGACGGCAATCCACGTGACGGGGACATGCAGGAGGTAGATGCCGTAGCTATATCGCGCGATGACCGCCGCCGCCCGCGTGAGCCACGATTCCCGAAGCTCGGCGACCCATGGTAAGAGCAACCCGACCGCCAAGGCGACGATCCATCCTGCCGCGATCATGTTGGCATGAGCAAGGGGATGCGACAATAGCGCGATCGGCACGGCGATGATGAGCGGAAGCGCCCACGCGCCCATGGTCTTCCGCCGCGGTACGTGATACAGGATGGCGTACGTGATGACGCCGCTCACGAAGCATGGCGCGAACGCGAGCGCGGAGAATCGCCACAGCCCCGGCAGTTCGACCGTCTCATAGATCACCGAGGCGACGAGCGCGACCAATGCCAGCCCCGCCACGCCCCATTTGAATCGCCGAGCGATGAGGTAACACGCGGGGAGTAATACATACATCTGGACTTCGAGCGGAAGACTCCAGAACACACCGAGGACATCCGGCTGACCGGCGAGGTTCTGCAGTAACGCAAAATTTGACAGCAATGCTGTGGACGTCGGTGGCACAAACGGACGAACTGCACCAAAAACCGGTACTTGCGGCGGCATTGCCATCATCACCACGAGCATAACCGTAACAATGGACAACGGATAAATACGAAATGCGCGACGGATGTAAAACGCGCGCACCCATCCGGGCGCGTGTCCGCCACGTTCCAAGCTCGCCATCAACACGAGACTGGTATGAACGAAAAAGAGGATGACACCACCGCGAGCCATGGCGCTCACATTCGGTGACGCCAAGTGCGCGGTGATGGCCATATGAAATCCGAGCACCAGCAATACAGCGATGGCTCGGAGCACGTCGAGATTCCGTTCTGGAAGAATCGTACGTTGCACGAGAAAAACGAATTAAAGTTGTGAATTGCTGACGAGCGCTCGATGCAAGTCCGGCGCCAGAGGGGACAGTACGTAATACGGTCGCTGCGCAGGCGACAACTAACAGCTCATCATCTCTTCGCCTTCCCAAGAGGAACGCGCACATACACCGTTGTTCCCACATCCGGCGTCGATTCGACATTCACGGTGCCGTATATCAACGCGGCGCGTTCCCCATCCCCGCAATGCCACGCCGGCGACAAGCCCTGGTCATCGCGCGCAGCTCCGTAGGAGAACGTAAACCACGCGGTCTCCGTCGGTCTCCCGCGATCGGCGACCATCGGCATATCATCAGGATGAGTCCCTGAGTGTGACGCCGTATAACTGTGCGCGTCCTGCGAAGTAAGGCCGTCTCCCGTTCCTTTCGTCCCTGCCGGTACCCGCGATGGCAGTGGAAACGGCCCTCGGAAAAACGTAATGATTTTTGATAGTTGGTACTCTCTTTTACTCCATAAACCGGCCATTAGTGCTATAATCTAGGCTATGCCAGATATTGGCCGTCATCTAGAGTCTCTCAAAGAGCCTTCGGTTACCGAAAGCCATGGCGAGAACGTCTGGGTCCTACAGGACCCGGACCGGCTGGCCGCCGTCTCGGCAACCGAGCTCCTCGATAGTCGTCCGGAGGAGCTTTTCGACCGGGTTACTCGACTCGCCGCCCGACTTTTAGACGTCCCGATCACCCTGATTTCGGTCGTCGACCGCGCTCGAGACTTCTATAAGTCCATGTGCGGCATCGAGGGAGCGTCGGGGTCGGATCGCGAAGTCCGTGGCGCGACGCTCTGTCGGTTCGCGATTCAGCAGACGACCCCGTTGGTCATTCCCGACGTTGCGGCGAATCCACGCTACTGCGACCTCCCCAACGTTCGCCGGCTCGGCGTCGGGGCGTATCTCGGCGTCCCATTGGTGATCGACGATCAACCGGTGGGGACCTTGTGCGCCGTCGACCTCCGTCGGCACGACTGGACCGATGAGGACATCGAAGTCTTGGCTGAACTTGCGGCGAGCATCCAACGTGAAGTACAACTGCGGAGCTCGATGGCCACGACTCAGCGTGTCATGGACTCGCTCAAGGCCCATCGGCGGGAATTGGAGCTGTCCAATGACCGATTGCACAATCAAGCGACGGAGCTCGAGCTCTCGAACCAACAGCTTCACGAGCAAGCGGTCGAGCTCGAAATCCAAACAGAGCAACTCACCAATACCTCGGCCGCGCTCGAAGAGCGTACGGTCTTGGCGGAGCACGCCAAACACGCCGCGGAAAATGCAGAGCAACAATTACAGGCCGCCTTTTCGCAAGCGCCCGCCAGTATTGCGGTCACGATGGGGCCGCAACACACGTTCATCATCGCGAATGCACACTACGAGCAGCTGATCGGCCGCCCCGTCCGATTGGGAGCCACGTTTCGCGACACATTGCCGGAGCTGGTCGACCAAGGGTACTGTGCCTTACTCGATAACGTCTACGCAACAGGGGAAGCGCATTTCGAGCGCGAAGCACACGCCAAGCTCGACAAAGGTGGCGAGACGCTGGAAGATGGGTGGTACGACTTCGTGTATCAGCCCCTCACCGATGCGGACGGTCGCGTCGTGGGCGTGATGCAGTTGGGCATCGACGTCACGACGCAAGTGCGCGCCCGTCGCGACGCCGAGACCGCCAATCGTGCCAAGGGCGAATTTCTCACGATCATGAGCCACGAGCTGCGCACACCGTTGAACGCCATCGGCGGGTATGCCGAATTGCTCGAAATGGGCATCCACGGGCCGTTGAACGACGACCAGCGGAATGCGATCGAGCGCATTCAACGCAGTAGCCGGCATCTCCTCGGACTCATCAACGGTGTGCTGAACTACGCGAAAGTCGGCGCGGCTGCGGTCCATTACGAACGCGACGACGTTCCGCTCGACGAGGTGTTGGCAACCTGCGAGGCGCTCATTGCCCCGCAAGTGCGCGCCAAACGATTGGAGTTGAGCTACACGCACTGCGATCACACACTCACCGCGCGCGCCGACCGCGAGAAGGTACAGCAAATCGTCTTGAATCTTCTCAGCAACGCGGTGAAGTTCACCGAGCCGGGTGGACGCGTGACCATGACGTGCGCCAAAGAGGGCGAGCAGATCGTGATTCGGCTCACCGACACCGGGCTCGGCATCGCGGAAGATCAGATCGATCGCATCTTTCAGCCATTCGTCCAGATCGATGCCAAGCTCACGCGCACCCATGAAGGAACCGGGTTGGGACTCGCGATCAGCCGCGATTTGGCGCGAGGGATGGGCGGCGAACTCGTCGTGGAAAGTACACTGGGTGCAGGGAGTACCTTTGTGTTGACCTTGCCCGCGTAATATTGCGGTCCGCATACCAGAACTCGAATTGCCCTAATGCCGATGCACAATCCTCCCCACCCTGGCGAGTTCATCACCGCAGTTTAATTGGAACCCAATGGGATCAGTGGACGTGAATTGGCGACTGCCTTGGGTGTGGCCGCCTCTACCCTTAGCCGCGTATTGAAGGGCGTCAGCGCACTTACTCCGGACATGGCACTTCGTCTGTCCAAAGCACTTGGCCGGTATTCACAGTTGAAGCACTGAAGCAACTCTTGACGCCACTTGGTCCGTTGCGTATTTGTGGACGCACGAATTCAGGAGCGTACAGGGATGGGAGTGCTGGTAGCCGAGCTATTATTCCGCGATACGAGCGAGGATTCGCCGTCGTCTCATGCGGAAAGGCTCGGTCAACGACCAGCAACCGCACCGGAAAGCGACGCATCACTCATTGCACGCCTCCGATGCGGCGACCGATCGGCGGAAGAGACTATCTTCCTTACACATTACGCGGCGCTCGTCGGCTACGCGCGACGGTTCACTCCCTCGGTGGAGCTCGCGGAGGAAGCCGCGCAGGACAGCTTGGTCCGCTTTCTTGGACATCAACGTCAGCTCTCTCCAAACCTTGCGGAGGAGATTCCTCACTCCATCCCCGCCCTCCTTCGAACGATTGTCCGCCGACACATCCTCGACCAATGGAAGCACGATCGGCGAGTCCGTAGAGCGCATGAGGGGGCCTCGGCCATCGGGACGCCACTCGGCTCGGCCCACTCTCTGGAGCTTCCTGACATCATGGTCGAACGGACCGAAGTCGCCCGCGCCATTCGCGACGCCTTCGATGCACTCCCTCCCCGCACCCGTCTCGTCGCCATGATGCGTTGGAGCGACGGGCTCGGCCGCCAGGCCATCGCGGCGGAGCTCGGGACGAGCGTCCGGACCGTCGATGCACAACTCTACCAAGCCGCCGACCGGATTCGGTCGGCCTTACGACATTTTCGCTAGCGAATAGGTAATCCGGCGTGGCTGGTCGACATATGACTATGCCAGCCGATTCATCGCACGACCACGATCGCGTTAGCGCCTTGCTTGCCCGGTACTTGAGCGGCGACGCAACGGATGCGGAGCGCGCGGAGCTGCTGCGGCGTTTGCCGCACGCGGATCAGATTCGCGGTGTGTTGGACGCCCACGCGGACGTCGACGCCGTCTCCGCCTGGGAGATGGCGCGGGCGCGTATCACCGAGCCAATGTCCCACCGAGCACATCGAACCCACGCACGCGCATGGCCGCGCGGGTTCTGGCGCGGTGGATGGGGCCGAACGACCGGGATTGTGAGTGCCGCGCTCGCGGTCTGCGGTGTGATATTCGTTCTGAATCACGCGCCACGTCCGACCGCGGACATTCGGGAATACTCGACGCGAACCGGACAGTCTGCCGTTGTGACGCTCGCGACAGGAATTCGAGTCACACTCGCCCCACAAACCAAGCTCACGGTTGCGACCACGTCGGCCGGCATTGATGCCACGCTCATTGGCGAAGCGTACTTCGTCGCTCCGCATCAATTGGCCCGTCCGTTTGCGGTGCATACCGGCAACGTGGCGACACGCGTGCTGGGAACCTCATTCAACGTCGCGCGCTACGCGAATGATTCTGTCACGCGCGTCTTTGTCACAGAGGGAAAAGTGGCGACCGGCGTCCTCCGCCCTTCCATTATTACAGCTGGGACGCTCGCCGCCATTACCGATTCCGTCGTCACCACGACCGAGGTGAGCGATGCCCAGACGAGGATTGGGTGGATTGGTGGACGGTTGGTCTTCCAGAACGCGCCGATTAGTGATGTTTTGGCGGCCATTCATCGTTGGTACGGCGTCGACATTCGTCTTGCCGACTCGACGTTGGCATCACAGCGACTGACGACGGAGCTCGACGTCCGCCGCAGTCCACACGAGCTCATGGCGGTGCTCGAAGCCGCACTCGAGATCCACGTCACGATGGTGGGCGACACACTCATCCTGGGCGCGCACCGTCCAACCCCGCATCGCGCGCCCGAACGGCGCACGACAGGCACCACGTTTTCCACAGAAACGGAGATGGGTCGATAATGCAATTCTCTCGTGCAGTACACCGGGTGCAGCGCAGGTTGGCGGCAATTTGTTTGGTGGCATGCTCGGCGGGCGCATCCCGTGTCGATGCACAGACATCCGACGAAACCATTGCGAGCAATCATGCCGCGGCGCCGACGGCGGCCGAGGTCCTGGCGAAACCTGTCAGCGTGTCGGTCGATCGCGTTCCGATCGATCGCGCGATCCGTGCACTCGCGGCCGCGGCCGGCGTGACCGTTTCGTACAAGTACGACGTCGTCGTAGCGGCCGTGCCGAACGTCGTGACCCTTCACGTCCGAAAAATGCCGCTGGCGGATGCGTTCGCGCGTCTCCTGGAAGGAACGTCGCTTCAACTGGTCACCGTGTATGGCGGCCAACTGGTCGTGACGTCGGCCCACACGGGAACGCTCACTGGCGGCATAATTATTGGGACGGTGACGTCGGCCCGGACGCAATCGCCGTTGCGTGGCGCCAATGTGATGCTCGACGATACCGTCATGCAAGTCCGCACCGACGCGGAAGGACATTATCGATTCGCGAATGTCGCCGCGGGATCACACCGAGTCACGGTCCGCGCGGTCGGATTCGTACGAAAACTCCAAAGCATCACCGTCACCGACGATTCGACGGCGACGTTGAACGTCGCGCTCGATCCCAGTACGGTCAATACGCTCGATCAAGTCGTGGTCACCGCGACGGGCGCGCAACGGGTGCGTGAGCTCGGCCATGTCGTGGCCACGATCAACGCCGATTCCTTGGTCAAGGAGGCGCCCATCACCAGCGTGAGCGAGTTACTGCAATCGCGCATTCCCGGGCTTCAAGTCATCTCCTCCAACGGCGGTATTGCCGGAGGTCCGGTGGCGCTACGCCTGCGCGGCCAAACATCCATCTCGCTCAATTCCGAGCCGGTCATCGTAATCGACGGCGTTCGGTACCGCAGCAATAGTTACGTACAACAAAATGGCATGGCCCAACCCGACGTCCAAGGTGGCGGTCTTCCGCCGAGCCCGATCAATGATCTGAACGTCAACGATATCGAGAGTGTCGACGTGGTCAAAGGCCCGTCGGCGTCGACGCTGTATGGTCCCGAAGCGTCGAATGGTGTCATCGTCATTACCACCAAACACGCGAAGTCGGCAAAGACGACCTGGAGTTGGTATGCGCACCCCGTGTTGAACACCGTCCCGGTGCAGCAGCGTCTCCCGCAGAAAGGATATCAAGTATGGGGGCATGACTCCGACGGCCAGCCTGTCGACTGGTGTAGCCTGTTGAACGAAGCGGCGCACGTCTGTACGATCGACAGCATCACGACGGCAACAACGTTTCTCGCGCAACCGCAAACCAGTATCATCGGGAAGAATCGGCCGGAGTGGCAGTACGGGTTGAACCTGAGCGGCGGAAGCGGAACGACGCGGTACTACGTCTCCGGTGGTTACGACAGACAGGAAGGGGCATTACAGGTTCCGCCCCTCTTTCAGAAAGCGCTGGAGCAACAGCTCGGAACGACTGGTCTCAGTGACGATATCAAGAACCCCAACTCGATGAAGAAGGCCAGCATCCACACCAATGTCTCGATGCAGCCATGGTCGCGGATGGATCTGGATGCGACGGTCGACTACGGACAAAGTACGCAACATCGCATGAACCCGACCAACTTCTTTCTCCTACGAGCCGGTGGACAACAAGTACTCTCGCCATACACGGGCGCGACCGATTCGGCCATCGCGTTAGGGCTCCTCCAGAATCTCCTGTCGTATCAGACGACGCTCACGACCGACGTGGCGGACATGTCCACCTTCAACGGCAACTTGCACTCCGTCGTTCATCTCGTCGACTGGGCGACGCTCGATGCGCTCGTGGGTGCGACGCATGGCACCACGGACAACAACTTGCTGCTCGCCTTGCCGCAAAACGGACATGCGCAAAACGATCAACGCACGAACAACGGCCGGACGGGAACGCTCGGTCTCACCACGACGGCCGCGCCCGGACGATTGACGTTTCGAACCGCGCTTGGCCCACAGTATCTGTATCAGAAGGACGACGGGTTGACCACCCAGGGATTTGGTCTCGCGCCAGGGAGTAACTCGATCGCCACCGCGGGCCGAATCACCCTGCAACAAGTCTGGAGCGAGACGGTCACGCTCGGGACGTACGCGCAGGAGACGATGGGGCTCGCCAATCAACTGTTCCTTAGCGCCGGCCTTCGGCTCGACGGCTCGACGCGGTTTGGCGACAAGTACAGTCCAACACCGCTCCCCAAGGTGGACGCGTCCTGGATTGCCTCCGAGCAACCGTGGCTCAAAGACCGTGCGCCGTGGGTGACCGAGCTTCGGTTCCGCGGGGCGTACGGCCAGGCGACACGCTATCCGACGTCGGGAATGAAGTTGGGGAATCTGACCGCGAACCCCGTGATCGTTGGGGGGCAGAACATCCCCGGATATTTCGTGACGAATCTCGCCAATCCGGTGCTGAGTCCCGAACGATCGAAAGAGTTCGAATACGGAGCCGATCTTACACTCTTCTCTCGAGTGCATACCGAGCTGACGTGGTGGCGTCGGCGGACCAACGACGAGCTGAAATATCTTCAGGGCTCCAGTGGCTCGCTCCCCGTGTGGCGGAACGTGGCGAGTGTGAGCCAGCATGGCACGGAGCTGAGCATCGCGGTGCCGCTCACGAATACGCGCCAACTCCAGTCGGACATACAATTCACATACGCGTTCAATACCAGCAAAATCCTGAGTTTGGGCGACGATGTCCCGGCCGGGGGATACGTCGGGCTGGCCAAAGGATATCCACTCGACGCGATCTTCGGAGTCCGCACGATCGGCGTCGCAGATACGGCGGGCGGAGGGCCGAATGGGATCGCCGAAGCGAATGAGGTCATTTCCGAGCCGGCGACGCATTTCCTCGGGGTATACAATCCGCCGAAAACGTATACCCTCACGCCGACGGCATCCATGTTCGGGGGACGCATTCGGTTGTCGGCGGTGTTCGACCGCGAAACCGGCTTCGTGATCAACGACGAAGCATCGATGCGCTGTGGCGCCGCGCATACCTGCCTCGCGCCGTACGACATCAACACGCCGCTCATCGACCAAGCCAGAGCCTCGTTCTACAACTCGTATGATTTCCTCGTCCCGGGAAATTTTACGCGGTGGCGAGAAATGAACATCACGTTCGACATTCCACTCCGCGAATGGCTGCATCTGAGTGCCCTGCATCTCGACGCACTGTCGCGTGCCTCGGTGAGTCTGCAAGGGAGAAATCTTGCGCTGTGGACGCCGTTCAAGGGGACGGATCCCGAAAGCCGGTACGGGACATCGCTGTTCACCGCGAACACCAGTGGCATACCGCAGCCGCGTGGCTGGGCCCTCCGCTTCGACATCACTCCATGACTTCTCCATTCATGAGCCACTCCTCTCCCCTTTTGGCGCGTCGCATGATGCAAAGGTTTGCCTTGGCGGTTGCCACCGCCGGCGTATGCGCCTGCCACGGACTATTGGACGTCAGCGATCCGACGCTGATCCGGGATCAGGACGTCGCAAACGCGTCTGGCGCTAATGGTCGTCGTGTCGTGGCGTACCAAGCTTTTCACGGGAGCGCCACATACTTGGCGCATGAAGTGGCACTCTTCACCGACGAACAGTCCTTCGATCAACCGATCCAATATGCCACCGGAAGCGATGAGCTGTACCTCGATACGCGTGACAGCCACGGCATCGAGTTTCTGCATGGGGGCGACGATCCGCATCTCGGACGCCTCGGCTCAGTCATCACATACAGCTCACTCGCCCTTCCCGGCATCCGGCGATACACGCCGGATCCTCTCAAGGGAGATTACCTCGCGCAATTGTTCTCGTATCGCGGATACGCGATTCTCCAGGCGGCGGAAGACATCTGCACGGGATTTCCCATCAATGATGTGACCGAGACCCAAGAGCAGATCTACCGCCCCGTCTATACAACGGACTCCGCCGTCATGTTGGCGCTCACCCAACTCGACTCGGCCATCGCCGACGTCAAAGATAGTACCCATTACTTGTATTTCTCGAACGTGTTGAAAGGACGCGCCTTGCTCGATCTTGGCCGCTATGACGAAGCGGCCGCCGCCGTCGCCACCGTCCCGGACAGCTTTGCCTATTCGACCGACCCGTCGTACGGCAATACGTTTTATTACACGGATCAGGGAAACGACCCGGCATGGACGTTTCAAGCGTACCCGATTGGCGATCATGAAGGCGGGGTCGGACTGGACTTTCTTTCCGAGCACGACACGGTTCGTATCCCGACCCGATATGTACGTCAAGGCTTCAACGACACCACGATCGCGGAGTACACGGAAAACAAGTACCCGTCCGATATGCCGATGGTACTCGCGAGCGGCACCGAAGCTCGGCTGATCGAAGCCGAAGTAGCGTTGCACAACAACGATCCGCAATGGCTCGTCATTCTCAACGCGTTGCGGACTCCGGTTGGATTGGCCCCATTGACCGATCCCGGAACTCCCGATCTCCGTGTCGACTTAGTGTACCATGAGCGTGCCTTCTGGTTGTACCTCACCGGGCGCCGGTTGGGCGATCAACGCAGGCTGATTCGGAACTACGGTCGTGCGTCGGCCACGCTCTTTCCAGCCGGCGGAAATCCGTTCGTCCCTTCCGCGCCCTATCACAACACGACGGCAATTCCATTTTCGTTCGCGAATGAATCCGAGTTCAATCCATATGTGACCGCGGGATGCATCAGTCAATAAGTCATGAAACTGGCCGCGCCATGCAGACCGAGCACATTGGAACATTTGGAACATGAAGCGTCGACAATTTTTGCAACACGCGACGCTCGCCGCCGCGGCGAGCGTCATGCCGGTCCGTGCCTTTGGAATCCCTCCGTCTGTACGGAGTCTGGGTCTGAGCGAGCCACGCGAATATACCGACGCCGATCTCCAGGCGCTTGTCACGCGTGCGATCGATGCAGCACGGAGCGCGGGAGCATCCTATGCCGACGCGCATGTGACGGTGTTGCGTGGACAATTACCCGGACGGAATGAGAGCGAAGATCGCGCGATTGGAGTTCGCGCGTTGGTCGACGACTACTGGGGGTTTGTCGCCAGCTCCGTCTGGACCGCCGACGAATCGGCGCGGCTCGCGCGCGGTGCTGTTGCCCAAGCCAAAGCGCATCGGAGAGGCCGGACACGTGCGGTCGACCTGGCCCCTGGGTCGATCGTTCACGATGGAGAATGGATCCAACCCGTGAAATACGACCCCTTCGACATCCCCGTGACGGAAAAACTCGACGTCATGAATTCGATCGTCGATTACGCGTCGAGCTACCAAGTTGGGCTCGCGGCACGGGGCACGATGTCATTCACGCGCGAGAAGAAAATCTCCGCAACGAGTGACAACGCGTCCTGGACACAAACCACCTATCGCAGCCAGGCAGCCTTCACGCTCTTTTATCGCGATGAATATCACCGCCGCCTCGGTCCCGGCTCCGCCGTCCGGGATTTGGGACCGGCAGGCCAAGGGTGGGAGCTCGTTTCGGAGTCGGACCTCATCGATACCATGCCGCGGTTGATTGCCGCCGCCGAGCAATCGCGCCATGTGACATCGCTCGATGTGGGGCGGTATGACATCGTGTTCAGCGCCGAAGCGATGGCGACGCTGGTCGATCAAACGCTCGGCGCCGCCACGGAGCTCGATCGCGCGCTCGGGTACGAAGCCAACGCCAGCGGGACGAGCTACTTCAACGATCCTCTCGAGATGCTCGGCACACGATCGGTGGGAAGCCAACTGGTGACAGTCACGGCGAACCGTTCGATCCCCGCGGGGTTGGCCACGAGAAAATGGGACGACGAAGGAGTCATTCCCGAAGATTTTACCATCATCAAAGATGGTATCCTGGTCGACTACCAGACGACGCGCGAACAAGCGGCGTGGCTGGCCGACTACTACCGGAAGAGCGGCCGCACCGTGCGCTCGCACGGCTGCGCCAATGCCTCGTCTGCCATGGCCATCACGATGCAGCACGCGCCCAATCTTGCCCTCGTGCCGAGTGCGCAGGACACGTCATTTGACGATTTGGTGGCGAGTACGCCCAAGGGAATCGCGATGATGTCGCTTCGCGTGGCCATGGATCAACAGCTGCTCAACGGAATTGGGTACGGAGCGATTCGCGAGATCAAGAACGGGAAGTTGGGGCGATACGTCGAAGGGGGAGCTCTCGTTTTCAGAACGCCGGAAGTATGGAAGAATCTCATCGGCATCGGTGGACGGAAAAGCTTCGATTGGTACCCGGCGTTACGCGGGAAGGGCGAGCCGTGGCAAGGGACCTGGCACACAGTCGGTGCGGTACCCGCCAAGATCAAACAACTCAGCATTATAGATCCGGTGCGTAAAGCATGATACGCGCGCTGATGAATAATGCACCGACACGGCAGGATCCCGATGCCGAGGGCCGCTTTCTCTCGAAGACTGAAAGCAAGGCGCTGGCCGACCGAATATTCGCGATGACGACCGGCGGGGGCAAATCGAACGTAAACATCGACAGCCGGTGGACGGGGAACCTCCGGTGGGCCCGCAATGACATCGCCACCGGCGGCGACACTCGGCAAACGAGCATCAACCTCATCAGAAATATTCGCGGCGCCGCCGCACAGGCGGATACGAATACGATCGCCGATGATGCGCTGCGTGCGTGTGTGGATCGCGCGGAAGCGTTGATCGTGCTGCGCGACGAGGATCCGGATGACTATCCCGACCCACTTCCGGAGATTCATCCACACAGTACACCAAAAATTTGGTTCGAGAATACGGTGTCGATCGGAGAGCCGGTCCTCGCCGCGACGGCCGATCGATCGATCCTACCCGCCGAGCGTGCGAACATGCTCGCGGCAGGGTACATCGAGGTTGTGGCCGATAGCCATTCCGTGTCGAACAATCAAGGGTTGTTTCGTTACTATCCGTACACGACCGCGCAGTACAGCATCACAGTGCGTGATCCTAAGGGGATTGGCTCCGGATGGGCTGGCGTCGATTGGAATGATTGGGCCCGTGTGGATCCTGATCATCTCGCGCAAGTCGCGTTGGATAAATGCTTGCGCTCGCGTAATCCTGGAGCGGTCGAGCCAGGACGCTACACCACGATTCTCGAGCCCCAAGCGGTCTGCGACTTGGTCTCGTTGGTTGTCGAGTCGTTGGATCGAGAGCTCGCAGAAGGTGGCGCCGGTCCATTTGCGGATTCCCGTCGTCCGGGGTATTCGCGAATTGGCCAAAGGGTTGTCGATCCCCGGATCACCATGAGCGCCGATCCGATGGATCCGGAGTGCGGCTTCATACCGTTTGATTGGGCAGGCGAACCCTACACGCACGTGAATTGGATCGACGGCGGAATACTGCGCGAGCTCACGTACAATCGGGGATATGGCTTGCGTGTGCTCGGTAAAGATTACGCGCTCCCCAATTCCGGGGCGTTCCGCCTCAGCGGCGGATCGAGCACTATCGACGAGATGATTGCCAACACCAAGCGCGGCGTCCTTGTGACTCGCTTCAGCGGTGTCGAGGTACTCGACATGAACAGCTTGCTCGCCACGGGGAATACCCGTGATGGGTTGTGGCTAATCGAGCACGGCAAGATCTCGAAGCCGATCAAGAATTTTCGATTCACCGAATCGCCCATGTTTGTCTTGAACAACATCGAGATGCTGGGTGTGCCCCAACGCGTGTTTCATCCCAGCGCTCCGGCGATCGTTCCGCCACTCATGGTGCGCGACTTCAATTTCACGGGGCTCATCGATGCGGTCTAAGAGGTGCCATCGTCGGCGAATCCCCGTTCGTGCGATGTGGGGCGTGGCGATGTGTGCGCTTACGGTGTCTTCCTCCCGTGTTCCCGCATCGGTTCCCGCATCGGTTCCCGCATCAGTCGCTGTATCAGCCGATAGTGCAGATCCGTTCGTGCGATATACGACCCCTGGTCAATGCGAACAGGCCGCCTACCGGCTTCGGCGCACCTACTGGCGTGACAAGCGGCGCGACACCGTCGTGTATGCGCCGGCGACCGATAGTGTGCCCGCGCCAGTCGTGGAAGTGATCCGGCAGTGCGCGTCGCACTTCTCCGTGGAGTCGGTCAAGACGCGAGAGTTGCTCGATTTGGCGCAACTTTACATTTGGTCGAATCAGGACGATCTCGCGCAAAAAGCGATGGATCGGCTACAAAAAGTCGACGCGAAGCTCTCGGTGACCGACCGTGGGTGGAAGATATATCTATACACAAAAACGTTGCTCAACGCGTTTCCAACGCGGATGGCGACTGGGCGGACATATCTCGCGCGACTCGACGCCATGGGGGCACCGGCCTCTACGTGGCGCCTCTTTGCGCACAATGAGTTTTCGGGGTACGCATCCTCATTGGATGACACGACCATGGCCGAGTCGGAAGCGCGCGCCGGTCTGGCCGCGAGCAAGGAGATGTCGGCGGACGATCGAGCGGATTGGGTATATAACATTCTCAGCGCATATCAGTGCCTGCTGACTCCCATCGAACGTACTCGCGGCAGTCCTCGTGCACTCGCTGTCCTCGATACCGCCTTGACCGATTTACTCCCCTCACGCCCGGCGGGAAGCCGAGAAGCCGCGGTATTGCGAGGCAACATTGAGGAAGAGCGGGCGATGCCAAAAGCACTCTTCACCGGTGGGTTGAAAAACGTGCACGCGACAGTCTGGTTCGGGGCGAATGGCGATACGATCCGCCCAAAACCTGGTGTGACAACCTTGTTGGTGGCGGCGTCGGCGTCGTGCGGAGGGAATTGCTATCCCATGTACGCGACCATCCGGCGATTGCACGAGACATATGGCTCCAAGCTCGACATCATTATGTTGACGACGACCGCGGGCTATTTCCGGAGCCAGCCGATACCGTCGCCCAAGATCGAGGCTGATTCGGTAGGACATTATTGGTTGACTTATCTGAAGCTGCCGGTGACTGGCGTGGTCGAAACGACCGACTTCACGCACCTCGACGACGGCCGGCGCCTCAATGCGGAAACGCGAAATCAACGCGAGTACTTCCAGGTCCGCCCTGCACTATTGCTCGATGGGAACGGGGTGATTCGCTGGATGGGGCGGCCAGACCCGAATAGTGAAGCGATCTGGAATCATGTGATTCGCGAGACGCTGGATCGTAACTCCTGACGTCAGCCCCCGCCCCTCTCTAGGATGCTTCGTGGCCTCGGTGCAAACCCGCTGATATCTTTTGAAGATGCCCGCCACCACCGCTTTGCTCGAGGACTACCGTCCGGTACTCACCGGCCACTGCTACCGGATGCTCGGCTCCGTTCTCGACGCCGAGGATGCGGTTCAGGAAACGATGCTGCGGGCGTGGAAGGCCGCGGACCATTTTCGCGAGCACGCGTCGGTCAAGACATGGCTGTATAAGATCGCCACGAACGTCTGCCTCGATACGCTCGCGACCACCAAACGACAGCGGCTCCGGCCGCTCGAAGTCTCCAAGGAGCCCGGAATCGTTCATGACGGTCTCGTGCTCGAACAACGGTCACGTGAACACTGGGTCGAGCCCATTCCCGACGGCATGGCATTGCCAGCCGAGTCGAGCTGTGATCCCGGCGAGCTCACCATTTTGCGTGAGAGCATTCGGCTCGCCTTTGTCGCGGCACTCCAATATCTTCCGCCGCGTCAGCGAGCCGTCCTCATCCTTACCCAAGTCCTTGGCTGGTCCGCGGCGGAGACTGCGACAGAGCTCGAGATGAGCGTGGCATCGGTGAACAGCGCCCTCCAACGGGCACGCGCTACCCTCGAAGCGAGAAATCCCGCGGTCGTCCCACGAGCTCTCTCGCAAGAGCAAGAACTGCTCGTGGCGCGCTATGTCGAGGCCTTCGAGCAATACGACGTCCCTGCACTGACTGCATTGTTGCACGACGAAGCGACCCTGTCGATGCCACCGTACGAACTGTGGTTACAAGGGCACACGTCGATCTCGCGTTGGCTCCAGACCTTTGGCTCGGGATGCAGGGGATCCCGCCTCGTTCCCGTGGCGGCGTGCGGTGGGACACCCGCGTTTGCACAGTACCGGGACGGCGGGGCGACTCCATGGGCATTGTTGATGCTCGAGCTTCAAGGGGATTGTATCACGAGCATGACGTCCTACTTGGATGTCGAGACGCTCTTTCCCCGCTTTGGAATGCCGCTGCAATTGACGGCGTAACCAGGGAAAGAAAGATTGTTATGAACAATCGTTCGACGAAAAAATCGAGAAATGACGCGAATCTCGAAAATCGACCGATGAGTTTTCTGAGGTCGGCCAGTCTAAGGGTGTGTACTCAACTGGAACACGGACGGACGATGATCGCGCAGACGCGCGAAATGCTGAAGCATTCCACGTGTCTGCTCCGGCGATCGTACGCGCAGCCGTTCGCATCTTCGTTGTCCTGTATGTTGTTCTGTACGTTTCCTGTGTCCCTCTCATCACATTCCGAGGATCTCGACTATGTCACCAAAAGTTCCGACGCAAGCGCAGGCTCCCACACTCCGAAACGTCGGCACCACTCCGCGCGTGCCGCACAAGCTGTTCGTCAACATGCCCGTGAGCGATCTTCAACGTTCCATCGAGTTCTTCGAGGCGCTTGGCTTCACCTTCAACCAGCAGTTCACGGATGCCACGGCGACGTGCATGTTGGTTGGCGCGGACGCGTACTGCATGCTTCTCACACGCGAGCGTTTCAGTAGCTTCGTCGACCGTTCCATCTCCGACGCACGAACGGCAATCAGCGCGATCTTCACCGTAAGCGTCGACAGCCGGGAAGAGGTCGATGCCATGGTCAACAAAGCCGTTGCCGCGGGCGGGTCGAAAGCGAGAGAGCCGGAGGATCATGGATTCATGTATGACTGGGGCTTCTATGATCTCGATGGAAATCCGTGGGGGGTGTTTTGGATGGATCCTGGTATGGTTGTTGGATAAGGTCAGGCGTCGCGAAACTCCCACTCGACGACGGATATGGGACAGTTCATGGCCTCCGCAACGCGGAGGAATCGAAGCTGTTCGTCCGACGGACTGTCCCAATGCGGGCACTTTACTTCGATAAAACGAACGAGGCGTGTATCGACGCTCCAAATGACGAGATCCGCGGCGCCCTTTGACAAGCCTGCAGCTTCGTAGATCGCTTCGAGCTGCGAGGAAACGAAACTCGGAAGGTTGATCCGTCTCGTTATGAAGTTGCCCGCCGGGTTACGGACGAGTTCCGCTACGCCCGTTGTGACACCGCGGGAGTTTAGCCATGCACCTTGTTCGCCTGGGCGTAGTTCAGCCTCGAGGATAGCGAGCTCGGCAGGTACATGGGTCGTACCTTGAAGCACGAGAGGCTTCTGCCACCATCGTTCCGTCGATCGAATGAATTGATGCATGCGCTGAGGACTTTCCTTGTAGAGACGCTTTAAATCCCGTACAATTTCATCGTTAACACTTCAGGAGAATAAATATGGCGACGATAAACCCATACATTAACTTCAACGGAAATGCCGAAGAAGCGTTTACGTTTTACCAATCCGTGTTCGGTGGAGAGTTCGCGAGTATTACGCGTTTCAAAGACATCGCAAGCGACGAGTTCCCGGTGCCCGAACATGAGGCACAGAAAATACTGCGCATTGTGCTGCCGATTGGCAACAACGTCTTGATCGCCAATGACGTTCCGGAAAGTATGGGGCGCGTCAACGAGAACGAAAATCGATCGAAGATCGCTGTTACGGCTGAAAGCAAAGAAGAAGCAACCCGGATTTTCAACGGACTGTCAGCGGGCGGGAGCGTTGAAATGCCAATGGCAGAAAGCCCCTGGGGGACCGACTTTGCCATGTTTCGGGACAAGTACGGTATCGAGTGGACGGTGGAGTTCACCCCAAAGAAATAACTCGAATCGACACCTCGGATCGAACAGGCCTCTTAATCAAAATCCCGTCTTCACATATGTGAAGACGGGACAACGATTTACCACGGACAGAGAGGGATTCGAACCCTCGATACGCTTTCACGTATACACGCTTTCCAGGCGTGCGAACCTCTCGTCGGATTCTGAACGAAAAAACGTACTTTTATCCGAAGAGGACGCAATTCGACCGCTTCGATCCTCTTTTTGTTCCGACTTGGTTAGACTAGCACCCCCTGCATCAGCTACGAGCGTCCAGTTAGGAGCTTTTCCGAGGCGACAGTGGACTTTGCCGCAATTTGGTCCCTTGGATAACCGAGAAGTACCCCACCCATTCGACTCCATTTTGCATCAGGAGGATGATGCGCTTAGCCTCGGCGGAGGGGTCCGGTTCGAAAAAACGGCACAAGACTACCCTAGCCGTTGCCGGGAGCCCAACACGGAAGGCAAGTTCGCCGAAGTCCTTATCGCTGGTTAGGAGCACGCGCATTTCGGTCTGAGCCCGCTCAAGGATAGCCGGATCGGCTATTCCAGGGCTGACCTCACGAATCCAGACAACGTCATGCCCAGCCTCCCGTAGGAGGCGGACGGAAGGACCTGGGAAATTTTCGTCGGCGAGAAACCGCACCTAGGCTGGAATCTGCACAGCACGGTAATGCTCAACAGCCTCAGCCGCGTAAGCCAAGCAGGCATGAACATCCTCGGCGGTGATGCCGGGATAGCTATCGATGAGCTGTTCTATTGACCAGCCAGAAGCTAACCGCTCCATCACCATTTCCACGGTGATGCGGGTACCCCGAATAACAGGCTTTCCAAGCATCACATTTGTGCTCGCCGCAATTCGATTCTCCCAGGTCATACTGAAATATAGTGCTCGCCTCTCGCCATGACGCTTTGGCAGCCCAGGCCGGAACTCTCAAAACATCACCGATGTGGGGATTCAGCGCGAGGCGTTGGATCGTAGGCGCTCTTTGCGCTCGGTTGCATCGAAATGAGGCAATTCGACACCCCATTTCGACCCCCCGCTGTACCACGCTAGAAAACAAAAAGCCCCGCCTACATGCTAAGTGTAAGCGGGGCAATCTGTTACAACGGACAGAGAGGGATTCGAACCCTCGATACGCTTTCACGTATACACGCTTTCCAGGCGTGCGCCTTCAACCGCTCGGCCACCTGTCCAAAAATCCAGTGTAGCCGCCTAAGTTATTCAAACACTTACACTTACGCTAGCCCTTCCCTGCAATTCCGCTAACCTCAAGGCTGCCAACACCTTATACAAAAATCACCCCTCCTCTCCAACCACGAACCGAAGAGAACTCCAAGCACCATAGTACCTTGCATAACAAAGTACCATGCAGTATCATTGTCCGACTCCCCGACCTCAGCCAATCTCAGGTACCGTAGTGTCTCCGTCGCACACCGATGTCCGTGGCGAAAATCTCCAGTCCCAGATGCGAAAAGGGATCCTGGAATACTGCATCCTGCTCGTCATCGCCGGCGGGCCCGCCTACGCATCTGACATTCTCGCCGCCCTCAAATCCAGCGACCTCATCATCGTCGAAGGGACGATCTATCCCCTGCTCAGCCGACTCAAACGCGCGGAATATCTCGAGTACACCTGGGTCGAATCGACCCTCGGCCCGCCGCGAAAATATTACCAGCTGACGGCGATGGGACGAGACGTGCTGCAGCAAATGACCGAACAATGGAAAGCCTTTACGACGTCCGTCAACAGCCTCCGGAGACTGCATGAAAAAGACGTATGACGCCAACATTGGCGGAACGATCTTTCACGTGGAAGACGACGCCTACATCGCGCTCAAGAACTATTTGGCGTCGATCAGCGCGTACTTCGTGGCCTACGAGGACTGCGCGGATCTGGTCGCGGACATCGAAGGACGAATCGCCGAGCAACTCGCGCAGAACGACCCGTCGCGGATCGTCTCGGTGCAGGCGGTTGAGCGCGTGATCGGGGCGATGGGGCGTGTCGATCAATTCGCCGATGCGGCGGATGTGCACGATGGTCCGCTGGCGCAAGCGACGCCGACCAAAGGAAAGTCGGTGCTCCGTCGCCGGTTCTTTCGGAACGCCGATTATCGGTTGATCGGAGGCGTTATGGCTGGGATTGCGGCATTTACAGGCATTTCGTTGATCGGCCTGCGGATTGCGATGCTCGTCCCGCTCCTGTTTCCTGAAACGCGAATCGTCTTTGTCGTGTTTGTGCTCCTGTACGGCGCGGTGTGGTTTGCCGTCCCCGCGGCGACGCGAACGACCGACAAGTTGCAAATGCGCGGGCAGTCGATCACGCTGTCCGCCGTCGATGAACATTTACGTCATCGGAACACCCAGATTCTCACGAGGACACGAAAATTCGTCGTCCCCGTCCTGACATGGGTCGGCACCATCATTCGCCGTCTGGTGATCGGCGCGACGTGGGCGGGGGGTATTGGGGTCACGGCGGCCGCCATCGCGGGATTGATTACCTGTGCGCTCTTCCTGATCACGGCGCTGTTGAACGTCAAGCTCCTCAGACTCAGTGGTGAGTTGGCGGGATTCATCATTCGGTCCGGGCGTTGGTATCCGGCGTTCGCGCTGTGCGTGTATTTTCTCGCCGCCCTACCGCTCTTGCTGGTGACGCTCGGGATGATCTCATTCTTGCGCCGGCGGGACTTCATCACTATTCGCATCGGCATCACGGTATCGAGCCTGTGGTTGCTCGCGCTGTTCGTCGCCGTCGGGCTCTTCGTCCTGTATTTCCCGACCAACATCTGACGTCGGAGGAGAAGCTCCGTCGGCGCATTCCGGACAGAGTGGTCGGGGGATCCCCCCAACGATCCTCATCCCTCGCGAGTATGGTTATTACAATTGATAACATTGTTTGTGATAACACCTGTTTCACCTGACTCGCTCTGTTTCCATTTGCGTGTGGCTCTTCAATAGATTGGCTGGCACCCCGGTGAGACGACCCGGGCTGCTGGCCTACGCCCTTGGACTAACGCTCGGCGCCGCGTCTCCAGGCGTCGCGCAATCCGCTGTGGCGGATTCCATTCCAGTCGTCACCCTTCCACAGGCGCTCGATCTGGCCTTGCGTGCCAGTCCATCCGTCGCCCAAAGCTCAGCCGCGATTCGCTCCGCTCGTGCCGGCGAGCGTGCCGCCCTCGGAGCGTATCTCCCGTCACTCGGCTTCGCCACCGCGGCAACGCGCGGCGACATCCTCCAAGGAGCGAGCACGGTTTCCAGCGGGATTCCGGCGGTCCCGAGCGCCTCTCGAACACTCGGCGACGTCTACACCAGCGGCATTGCCACGACAGTCCCTATCTTCACCGGGGGGAGACTCGGCGCCGATCGGACCGCGGCGCGCGAACAACGGACCGCGGCCGAAGCGGGTGCGGTCGCGACACGCTACAGCACGACGCTCCAAACCAAGCGTGACTACTTCGAGGTCCTCCGTTCGGCGGAGCTCATCGTCGTTGCGCAAGCACAAGTCGAGCAAGCCAAAGAAGGATTGCGCGACGCGGAACGGCGTCTCCATGCCGGAACGACGACCCGCTCCGACGTCCTCCGCGCCGAAGTCTCGCTCGCCAACGCCGAGAATGTGTTGGCGACCGCGCAGACTGAGCATTCGTCCGATCAATATGAGTTGGGACGAATCGTCGGGCGCGACGGTCCCGTCGACGCCGTGCACTTGACCGATTTGACCCCGACTCCGCTGTCCATCTCGCCAGACTCGCTCTATCGTCTCGTGACGATCGACGCCCCGAGTGTGCGAGCGGCCGACGCCAGCTATCGTGCGGCGGATGCAGCTGTAGGATCGGCCCAAGCCCAATATTATCCATCGCTCATGACGACCGCCGGATATGGCTGGCTCGACCAACGTCTTCCCGGTATCAAAGGGACGACCGGGTGGCAATTCCAAGTGGGCGTCTCCTATCCCATCTTCAACGGATTCCAGCGCGAAGCCGGAGTCCAACGCGCACAAGCGCAATCGGATGCCGCACGCATCACCGCGCAGGATGCGCACCGCGCCGCCCGGTCACAGACCGAGCAAGCGGTCGGAAATCTCAGGCTCGCCGAACAGCGCATCACGATCGCGGAACGCGCCGTAGCGGCCGCGCGAGAAGATTTGCGCGTCCAACAAGCACGCTATCGTGCGGGGGCGTCGACCTTTCTGGATCAAATCACCTCACAGGCCAACGAGGCGGCCACCGAAACGGCGCTCGTCGATGCGCGTTACGACTATCAGATTGCGCGAGCCCAGCTCGACGCGATCGCGGGACGGGAGCTGTAACCCATGTGGATCGTTCGTTTAGCGCTCAGACGCCCGTATACGTTCGTCGTTGCGTCATTGCTCATCGTGATTTTCGGCGTCGTGTCCGTCGCACACATGGCGACCGACATCTTCCCAGAGATCAACATCCCGCTCGTCACCGTCGTCTGGCAGTACGCCGGAATGGCGCCGGAAGAAATGGAAAAGCGGATCGTTTCACAAAGTGAACGATTCTACACCACGACGGTCGGAAACATCGAGCACATCGAATCGCAATCGATGAACGGCGTCGGCGTCATCAAGATGTACTTCCAGCCCGGCGCCGATATCCCGACGGCCGTCGCGCAAATCACCTCCGCATCGCAAACGGCCGTCCGCAATCTCCCGCCGGGGACGCAGCCGCCGATCATCCTGCGTTTCAACGCGACCGACGTCCCGATCATGCAGATCGGCGTCGACAGTAAGACGCTGTCCGAAACGCAGCTCTACGATTTGGCGACGAACACGATGCGGACTACGCTGGCGACGGTGCAAGGGGCATCGTTGCCGCTCCCCTACGGTGGAAAGGCGCGCCAGATCATGGTCGACATCGACCCGGCGGCGATGTACGCGAGGGGTGTTTCACCAGCGGACGTCAGCAACGCCATCAACGCACAGAACGTCATTCTCCCCTCCGGGACCGCAAAATTCGGCGGGCGTGAATACAACGTCCGGCTCAACTCGAGTCCGGACGCGGTCGCGATGCTCAACGATCTCCCGATCAAGACGGTCAACGGGACGACGGTCTACATCCGCGACGTCGCCCAGGTGCGCGACGGATACGCCGTCCAGTCCAACATCGTACGGGAAAATGGACATCGCGGCGTCTTCCAATCGGTCCTCAAGAACGGCGGCGCGTCGACGCTCGCCGTCGTCGAGAAGGTCAAGGAGGCGCTCCCCGCCGTACAAGCCGCGCTCCCGAGCGCCGTCTCGCTCAATACGCTGCTCGACGAATCGCTGTACGTCCGGGCATCACTGAACGGGGTGATTCGAGAGGCGCTCATCGCGGCATGTCTGACTGCGCTGATGATCCTCTTGTTCCTCGGAAGTTGGCGCAGCACGGTCGTCGTCGCGACGTCGATTCCGCTCTCTATTCTCGTCTCGATCATCTGTCTCTCCGCGCTCGGCCAGACGATCAACGTCATGACGCTCGGCGGGTTCGCGCTGGCGGTCGGAATCCTGGTCGACGACGCGACGGTCACGATCGAGAACATCCACCGAAACATGGCGATGGGCAAGGCGATCGTCCCCGCTATTCTCGACGGCGCGGAACAGATCGCGGTTCCGGCGTTCGTCTCGACGCTGTCGATCTGTATCGTCTTCATGCCGATCTTCTTCCTCGGCGGCGTCGCGGCATCGCTCTTCCGGCCGTTGGCGATGGCGGTGATCTTCGCGATGCTCGCGTCATACGCGCTCTCGCGGACGCTCGTCCCGACGATGGTGCGGTACCTGCTCGCACACGAAGTGCACGTCTATGCGACGGTGGCGTCGGGCGGATCGGTGCACGAGCACGGGATTTTCTGGCGTGTCAATCACTGGTTCGAGGGACACTTCGACGAATTCCGCGAAGGATACAAGCGCATCCTCGAACGCGCGCTGGCGCACCGGAAGACAATCGCGCTCAGTGCCGCGGCGTTGGTCCTTCTCACCGCGGTGCTCGTGCCATTCATTGGGCAGGACTTCTTCCCCACCGTCGACGGCGGCCAACTCCGCGTACACGTCCGCGCGCCGGCGGGAACTCGGCTGGAGCAAACCGAAGTCGTCTTCAGCGACATCGAACGCGAGATCCAGCGGGTCGTTCCCGCGCACGATCTCCGGCTGATTTTGTCGAACATTGGTCTTCCCGCCAGCTCGATCAATTTGGCGACTGGCGACAACGCCACGATCGGTCCGGCGGACGGGGAGATGCTGATCTCGCTCAACGAAGATCGCGCCCACACCACGACGGAATACATTCGGCGCCTGCGCGCGGATTTGCAGACGAAATTTCCGGGAGTCACTTTCTCATTCCAACCCGCCGACATCGTCAATCAGATCCTCAACCTCGGATTGGCGGCGCCCATCGACGTGCAAGTCACCGGCGGCCGCAAAGAGAATTACGCGGTCGCGCGACGGATCGCCGAGCAGATGCGGAAGATTCCTGGAGCAGCGGATGTGCGGTTGCAGCAAGTGATGAATGCACCAGAATTTCTCTTCTCGGTCGATCGGACCCGCGCGTCCCAGTTGGGACTCACCCAACGCGACGTTGCGACGAGCTTGCTCATTTCGCTCAGCTCGAGCGGACAAACGGCGCCGAACTTCTGGCTCAATCCGCAGAATGGTGTCAACTATCAGGTCGCCGTGCAGACGCCACAATATCGCATGGGCTCACTCGACGCTTTGGAAACGACGCCAGTCATCGCGCCCGGGATCACGCCGCAACTCTTTGGGAACTTGGCCACGTCGGAACGCCGCACTGGGTTGGCGGTCGTCGATCACTACAACGTACAGCCGGTCTACGACGTCTACGCGAGCGCACAGGGGCGTGACCTCGGCGGTGTCGCCGCAGACATCGACAAGATTCTCGACCACGAACGCGCGACACTCCCCAAAGGATCGACGATCGTGATGCGAGGACAAGTGTCGAGCATGCGCAGCTCGTTCATCGGCCTGGGCCTCGGGTTGGCGTTCGCGATCTTGCTCGTCTACTTCCTCATGGTCGTCAACTTTCAGTCGTGGCTCGATCCCTTCATCATCATCATGGCGCTCCCGGGCGCATTGGTGGGAATCGTCTGGATGTTGTTCGTCACACACACGACGTTCAACGTCCCGTCGCTCATGGGGGCGATCATGGCGATGGGTGTCGCGACGGCCAACAGCATTCTGCTCGTCACCTTTGCCAACGATCGCCGAGGCGATGGATTGAACGCGGTCGAAGCGGCGCTCGATGCGGGGGTCACGCGTCTGCGTCCCGTGTTGATGACCGCGCTCGCGATGATCATCGGCATGCTCCCCATGGCCCTCGGACTCGGCGAGGGAGGCGAACAAAATGCGCCGTTGGGACGAGCGGTGATTGGGGGATTGATTGTCGCGACCTTCGCAACGTTGTTGTTCGTTCCGACGGTCTATAGTGTCCTGCGCCGGCACGCACCGGCGACGGAGACGGATCCTGATTTGATCGAGCCGGCCCTCATGCCGGCGTTGGCAACTCCTGTTTTGGCCTCTACGCCCGCCGCATCATGACACACCCCGCCCCGCCACACGGCCGAAAGAAATCTCGCACGCCGATCATCGCGATCATCGTGCTGCTCATCATCCTGCTGACGATCGGTGTCATCCCGCGCATTGCGCAACGGAAAGCGCTCGCCGCCGACGTCCATTCGGTGGAGACGACACCAACCGTGAGCGTCGGCGAAGCGACGCGCGTCAAGCCGACGCCATTGTCGCTTCCGGGCACCATTCAAGCGCTGCACGAGACGATGGTGTATGCGCGGGCCTCGGGATATGTTCGCCGCTGGTACGCCGACATTGGCCAACATGTGGGGACAGGACAGCTCCTGGCGGACATCGAGTCGCCGGAAGTCGATCAAGAATTGCAACAAGCACGCGCGACACTCAAGCAAGCCAATGCGACGTTGGCGCTCGCGAAGAACGATCTCGACCGGTGGCGGGCCTTGGAGCGCGATAGTGCAGTCAGCCACCAGGAGTTGGATCAGAAAACCGCGGCGTATGAAGCGGGACTCGCCGCCGTTCATGCACAGGAAGCGAATGTGCAACGCCTCGCCAGCGTCCAGGGATACGAGCGCATCGTCGCGCCATTCTCGGGAACGATCACCGCACGTAACCTTGATGTAGGTTCTTTGGTTACACCGGGTGCGACGTCCTCCTCGACCAATTCGGGAGGCACGGGCGGACAGGGACTCTTCCGCATCGCGCAGACGGATACGATGCGCGTCTACGTAAGTGTCCCGCAATCACTTGCCCCGGCCATCGCCGTGGGACAGCACGCGCAAGTCTCCGTGCAAGAGCGGCGGGGTGAGAAATTTGATGGACAGGTCGTGCGAACCTCGAACGCCCTCGACCCCAGTACACGCACCCTGTTGGTCGAAGTCGACGTCCCGAATCCGAAACGCCTTCTTCTCTCCGGAAGTTTTGCGCAGATCACACTTCTTCCCACCGCGGCAGTCCTCCCGGTGACGGTTCCAGCGAACGCGTTGCTCGTGAATGCGCAGGGGACACAGGTGGCGACGATCGACGAGAAAAACGTCGTCCACTATCACAAAGTCGAGGTAGGACGCGACTACGGCACGGTGGTCGAGATGCTTTCGGGGATCGATGAAGGGAGTACCGTGCTCCTGAATCCATCGGATGACGTTCCCGACGGAACAGTCGTGCACGCCGTGAAAGCCCCGGCCGCGAAGTAGACGCGGCTCGGCCGCGCCACAACTAACGAAGTACGCGCAGCAGCGCCATCATGCGGCGGGGAGCGTGAGCCTGAACGCTGCCCCTTCCCCCTCACGGCTTTCGACAGTCAGATCGCCGCCCAAGGCGCGGGCGAGGTCGCGACTGATGGCGAGCCCGAGCCCGGTCCCTTCCTTGGGACTCGCCAGCGAACGTCCGACCTGGACGAAGGGGGCGAAAATGTTTTCGAGTTGATCGGCAGGAATTCCGATCCCCGTGTCGCGCACCTCGATCCAGACCTGCGCCTCCGCGCTGCCGCACGTCACCATGATCACGCCACCGTCCGCTGTGAACTTCACCGCGTTGGAGAGGAGGTTGATGAGAATCTGCTCGACTTTGGATCCGTCGGCAGCCATACGAACGTCGGACGGACAATTTCCGGTCCGCAACTGTAAGCGCTTTGCCTCCGCTTGTGGGAGAATCATCGGGACGACCGCGTCGATGACCTCCATGGCAACAACCGGATGAATGTCGTACGCGATTTGCCCTGCCTCGATTCTGCTGAAGTTCAAGATATCGTTGATGATTCCCAGCAAATGCTGTTGACTCCGCTGAATACGATCGAGATGCTCCTGTTGCTGTTCTGTCAGCGGCCCACCGACTTCGAGTTGAAGAAGCTGCGCATACCCACCAATGGCGTTGAGTGGTGTGCGGAGCTCATGGCTCATCGCCGCGAGGAACTCCCCTTTCGTCCGATTCGCGGCCTCGGCCTCGCCGCGGCGGCGCTCGAGCTCGACGGCCAGCGAGCGCAGCTCTTGAGCCCGAAGTTCAGCAGCCTCCCGCGCCGCTTCTTGCGCCGCCATTCGCCGAGCATCCTGGATGGCACGAGCATCAGCCGCGCGGCGCTCGGTCAGGTCACGAGTCACCTTCGCGAAGCCAAGGAGAACGCCATCTTCGTCGCGAATGGCGGTAATGAGCACGTTGGCCCAGAAGGGTGACCCATCCTTGCGAAGACGCCACCCTTCCTCCTCGTACTCCCCCTTATTCGTGGCGACAGAAAGCTCGTATTCGAGCTTGCCAGCCTTGACATCCTCAGGGGGATAGAAAATCGAGAAATGTTTCCCGATGATCTCGGTGGCGCTATACCCTTTCAGCCGCTCTGCGCCAATATTCCAGCTCAGGATATAGCCGGCCGGGTCGAGGGCAAAGATTGCGTAGTCGCGCACGCGATCGACCAGCAGACGATACAGGTCGTTCCCCCAGGACACCAGCGACGGGGTCGTTGGTGGGACAGGGGCCCCGTTTACGAGGCGTAAGTCCGCGTCATCGGCGGACGGCGCGTTGGCATGCTCGGGAATGGCAACTACTCAGCGTTAAGTCTCCGAAAATTCCCCTTGCACACATTGGGCCGTCGCGCGGGCATTGCGGCGGGCTCGTCCATCTCGTGCCGCTGGAGGGGCGAGGGACTCGGGCGAGGGCGCTATCTCATATGTTATCCGCGAGCGAGACAAAATTGAAGTCGCGCACCATCAGCGCTGGGACGACAATCGGCGGGATCGGCCAGGTCCCGGCCGAAGGAGAATAGCCCAGTGCGGCGCGGCCGGAGGGGCCGATCGCTTCGAGTTGGGTCAGGAGGAACCACGGCGACACGAGGAACCGCAAATTCTTGACGGCTTTTTCGATACGCCCTTGGCGAATCAGGTAACACCCTCCGCTCGTCACTCCGGTAAGCATCCCCGTGCCGGCATCCGCAGACTCGACGAATGCCAAGCGATTCACATAGAGCCCGTCTCGACAACTTGCAATCATCTCGTCGACGGACGTTGGACCGCCAGTCATCCGAAGCGCGCGAGGCCAGTCGTTGGCCGGTGTGTAGCCAACCGATGCCGCGAAGTCGACATCGTAGGCAAGGGTGGCCAGCGTACCGCGATCAATCCAGGTTGCCGGACGGAGTGGAAAGCCATCGCGATTGAACGGAAGAAATCCCCCCTCTCGATCGTTCGGATCGGAAGACAACGTCACACGCGAATCGATGATAGGCTCACCAAGACGAGGGGCACGTGTCGTCGGATTGTACAGCGGCGTCGCCCCAGCGAAGGTCGCGGCGGCATCGAACGATGAGCCCATGCGTTGAATGAGCGGCGCGACGGCCCCGCGGTCCAAGATCACGACGCGACGTCCCGGCTCGACGGCAACAGGATTGGTAGCACGACGTGCCATGGTGACGGCATGTTCTGCAATCGCGTCGGGGGTCAGCACGCCCCAATCTCGAGCCGCCTGGCCCGCCCATCCCGCCCCATGTCCCGACGTCCATCCGGTGACACCGATCTCCGCGTCGGTCTCCTCACCCGCGACCGAGATTCCCTGCGTCGTCACGTGCGCGAATGTGTGTGCGTACGTCCCGACGTACGCGGAGGTCTGAAACCCCGCGTCCAGCATCGGTGTGACGAGCGGCGCCAACACGCGCGCACGAGCGTCCGCCATGGCATCACCGGTCTGGTTCGACCAGACGGTGTTCGGCAAATACCGGCGATCGTGAATCAGGGCAGAAAGAGGGGCCGATGTACCGGCCTGTTCCATCGCCAGTCGATCCAAATAGTGGACTGCACGGCGGAGCGTCTTCGGATCCAGTTGATCGAGGGTCAAAGAGACTTCCGCACGTCCGGCCGCGCGGGTCGTCACGCCGATGATCATTTCATCGCCATCGTCTTGCATGCGGACACGATTTCTCGCGATGCGTGACATCCCGATCGCCGTATGATCGATCGTCACGGAGACCATTTCGACAGAACTGAAGCCGAGGATCTCTTGTGCGAGCTTCAGGGCGTCCTGGCTCGACAACACGGGGACCATTGCCGCTCCTGAAATATCAGGGGAGGTCATGCGATCATGTCGACATCCTTACACAGTATTGCGGGAGCGGTCACCCACGTGGTGATTCCGCGCCAGGGCATCCCTTTCATGACGGTCACTGGCTCGGTGCCGAGTGTCGTCGCGCTGCCCAAGGTGAGAATGTCGTGCTGGAACATAGGGAGCGTGCGAAATTGGAGCCGGAGCGGGGTGCGCGCGACAGCGGTCCCACGTTGCACTTCGAGAATGACGCCGTCCAATCGTCCGGAGATTTCCCCGCCTGTCAATCCTGGGGTCGCATCGACATTTCCATTGATGACGAGGAAGCCATGGCGTATCTCGCGAATCAAGTCATCGAGGTCTGTTTCTGTGGCGGCCGGACGCACGTGTATATGCCCGCATGAGCCCGTCGGAATACTCGCCGGCGTCGTGGCGACGGCCGCCCCGGACGATGGCGTTACGACACGGCGCAACAAATGGCTCTGCGCGATGAGCGGCTCGGTATCGCAGGTGGAGTGCACGTTGACAATCCGTCCACGCTCCATCACGGCGTACGGCTCGAGCAGAACACCATCATCGTCCCATCGCGCCGCCGCCGGAGATGGGAGCGTCCGATCAACGACCATGTCAAGCAATGGAGAAAACGTGGTCGGGGATGTATCTCCAGCGTCTCCGTCGGGGACCAGGAAACTCTCGCCTCCCGCGTCGGCTTCGAATCCCGAAATTCGGTCGCCATCAAGAGCCCTGTTGATCGTGGCGCCGATCACGCCGGCGGTGGTTCGTCCGTCCAACAAGACGGGCACACGTCCGACGCTCGAATATGGGCGGAGTGGAAGCTCGCGCCACCGAACAGCCTCTTCGCGCAGCCGCTGAAGGACGGTTGGAAGATTGGGATCCAACACAACCTCGAACCCTGCGGGAACGTTCCCGAGCTCGGGACGGTGCAGCACGACGCGGTCCGACGCCCCCGGCAGCCCCGCGGTCGACTGCACGCCAACACCCCCACGCATGAAATCCTGAGTCACGAGTGTCCCCGCCATGGAGGCATATACGCGCGTCTCGGCGCGCCATGCCATGGTGTAGCCGGTCGCGTGCGCATTCCGGCGTATGCCCGGAGCGACCCACAAATCGACGAACGATCCCAGCACTCGCTGATAGTCATCGAGCGGAACGGCAAAAGGATCGATGGCGACTGGAACTGCCCATACGCCAGTCGCGACGGTCGGAATGGACCGTGGCGGAGGAGAGGCGACCGCCCCATCGTGTGCCGACAGTGCGCCATTGACCTTGGCGTATGCGATGGCACGCTGCACCGCCTGTCGCGCCGCGGACGCAACGGCGTCCACCGTCAGCACGTTCCCATGCGCAAAGCTCCATGTTCCATTTCGCCACGCGCGAATGCCAAAACTGGCCGATAGTCGAACCGTCGCCGCCATCGGAAAAGGATCGACATCGACGGACCGGATGACACCAATTCGAATGTCGGCGAAGTCGGCCCCTTGCGTCCGGGCCGCATCCATCGCCACGACTGCGAGCGCGCGCAAGTCGGGTGCACCGAGCGCATCGGGGAGCCACTCTCCAGGCGGCCGACGACGAGCGCTCGCGCGCATTGGAATCTTCCTGGAAAAGGCGTGCAGGGGGCACGGGGCCGCGGCAAGGAACACCACTGCATTGGTCCCGACGCTCAAGAATGCTCGACGGTTCATGCGGGACGCGGCAGGACGAAGGTCATGAACCTTGTGATCCCCCAAGGGGATAGTGAATTGTAACTTCACGTAGCACGTTCATCTCATCGGCGCGGGTGTCGAGCGAATGATAACTTCGCACGACTCCATCGCCATCGACGATGAGACACCCGCCTCGAAGGGCGGAAAGAGGATATGTCTCTGGAACCGGTGACGGTACCACTTGGTGCCACCCGTACGACGACGCTTTCTTTTCTCCAGCCCACACGGCGATCACAAAGGAGAACCGTTGGCGCCTCCGATAAAGCGACGACAGTGTTGCGACTTCGTCAGACGGCGCGAGCACGTCCGGACCGACATGCCCTTGTGTCTCAGTGACGAATAGAACTTGCACGTCCGGTGCGGTTCGTTGTATCCGATCCAGAACCGGCAGCAACGGACTCTCCGGCGATCCGAACACGATCACGTGCATCCGCCCGTCGCGCAATGACCTGGAACGCGGTGTCACGTCATACAGCGAATCACCAGTGTTCAGCCACGCATGGGCGGCGATCGGGGGCGCTGCGTGGCCGATCAGCTGAAATGCCGCGAAACTTTCTTCCACCTGTTGACGAAGTCCATTTCGTACGACCGCACGGGACGGTGTTGAACCGCCAACCGGCCACTCGTTCGCCGCGGGCATGACCGATTGAACGAGGCGCGAATTCAGCGTGTCCAAACGAGCTCCGCGCCCGGCTCCCTTGGCCAATACTGTCGCGACCTCTCGATACGGAAATTCCCACCGGATGAGATCGAGGCGCCGTCGAGACGGAAGACGTTGCAAGGCGGCGAGGAATTTCGTCACGGATTGCATCACTCTATCTGGATGTCCCAACGACGCGGATGCTGAGACAAGAGACAGACGCGCGCCCACCAGTTGCTGCACAAGCTCCGCGCTGTCACTCTTACGATCATACCCCGACCGTGGCAAGGCCTCGAGTTGGGACGCGTATCTCTCCGCCACATCAACCGTCCATCGCAATCGTGCGGTATCCGTCGTCCGAGTGGTCAGGATCGCCACGGCTGAGGCCAATGTCACCATTCGATCGGCGGACGATGTCGGCAGCTCCGCGAGACGACGATTGAGCGTGCGGACAGCCAAGCTATCATCCCCAGCGCTGGCCGCAAGCGCCGCCAACGGAGCGAGCTGCCGCCCAGACATGCTCTCGCCGATCTCCCGACGCAGTCGTATGATCCACACGCCAGCGCGTCGCCGGACCAACGTATCGATGGAATCGAAAGGATACCGTTCTGTGTGCTCATGCATGAACGCCACGAGTCGTCGCTCATACATGAGCACATCCTGCAGCGCCAGTGTAGCGCTCGGAAGAACGCTCGACGCAACGCTCGACATCACGCTAATGCGTGAACTTCCTCTTGCTTCGACAAATACCCCTACGGAATCCACCGCGGGCATGGTATCGAGAGCCCTGGGGATCGGCAGCGAAACGAGCGTCGAATCTGGACCGTTGATCGCAACGCACCAGTATAGCACACGGGATATGACGTACAACATGCAACGATTCCAGTTACCGGCTCGTACACCCGGACGTGATGTTCGGGTTGTACTGCGCTTCGACGACCTGAACGAACGGAATCGAGGTCGCGGCCCCGTAGGTTCCACCCAACGGATATGGCGCCCCCGACGGAAAAACGCTCGCCGCCGAGCGGCCATACACGCGAATGAGCCGACGTAAATCTCCCAAGCGGTGCCCCGTCAAATACAACCAAAAGGCCCGTTCTTGATACAACAGGTCGATATCTCCTGACATGGTCCCTGGGTCGTCCAACGCAGGCAACGAAGGAACGACAAGCGAAGACCGAAGTGTATTGAGGATCACGAGCCAACTCGCATCGCCGCTGTTGAGCGCCGCCTCCGCCTCGATCAGGCGCGCCTCGATCCCACTCGCGAGAACCATCGGCGTCGTTGCATCCGGATATTTGAGCTGATCATACAACGAGTCACTCGGATCGCCGAACCGAGTTTGTACAAACGTCGTCGGCACGCGGGGATCGTTGGCGGTCACGAATGGGAGGCCGCTCCCCCATTCCAGGTTTCCGACCGCCATCGGGTTGAAGCTCCAGCGATTGATCTGGAACGGCGCGAAGTCATTTCCGCGGACACTGGGATCGGTCGTGTAGGCGAACGACGTCGCGACGACGCCCACGACCGAAGCGGCTTGTGAAAACTGTCCCAAATCCAACAAGGCGCGCCCCTTGGCTACTCGGGCGAAATCCAGGAACTGCGTGCTATCGTGCCCGAACGCGAGCGCCGAATCGAATTGCGCAATGGCGTACGTGAGTGCGGAGTCCGTCGTATACGGCCGACTGAAAATGGGGAGATTATTTGGTGAGACGTCGTTGATCGGGAATCCTGGGCAGACGTCTTCCGCCATCTGCAGGATGGCGTATCCACGCATGGCGAACAGCTGCGCGAGGAAATCGTTCTTATTGGCGGCCGCCGCATAGGCGTGCACCGCCGGAATGGCGATCGCCGACTTCGTTACAATCTCGTCCAGCCATCCCAAATGCCTATCGCTATTGTCGTATGCACCGAATTGTTCGTACTCTTGGCTATTACGACGATCGAGAACCAGATCCGGATCCCCATACGAAGGTTGGGGCGCACTTCTGCGATCGTAGACTCGCTCGTCGGTAAATAGTGCCACGTCGGCGGCGATACGCGCCAGCCGGTTACTGAAGTCCGACACGACGTCCAGCCGACGTGCGTTCGCACCGCCGGCGTTGGCGATGTCGCCATCCTGGATGACCGTCGGGTTGCTGACATCGAGCACGCCATGACATCCCATGACGAATCCGAGAAGTACCAGAGGGATGTGTCTTGAGATGGTAACCTGAATCCCGCGACGACGCGAGGTTGTCTTACAGAGCATGCTGGAGATCCGAATTGGGTTACGGGGTGACATCGAACCGAACCGACCAGGTACGCGCCTGCGGAATTCCATTGGCCGACGCGCTGGAGAATCCCAAATCTCGACTTTCAGGGTCGACGCCATGGTACTTCGTCCAGAGCGCCAGATTCCGCCCCTGTAAGCTCACGGTTGCATTGGGGAAATGGATGATACGCAGCCACGCCTGCGGAAGGTCCGCCGTCACGTTCATCTCACGCCACCGTGTGAAATCGCCAGGTTCGAGAAAGTCCGCGTCGTTGCTCGCCGCGAACCGTGCTTGGATCAGTGGCGGAGTGGTCGTGAGAAACGGCGCGAGGCACAGTCCATTGCTCGAACAATTCTGAGCGTAGATGTCCGACTGAAGAAATTCCGTCTGCCGGTCGAACAATGCCGACATGCGGACATGTCCATTGAAGACACTCAGTTGCGGTGTCAGTGTATAGGTGCGCGGAGGAACGATGACGCCGAGGAAACGCACGACGCTGTCGCGCACGACTTCTTGCGGAAAGATGATCCCGTCGGCATGCCCACCGACCGTATCGGCAACACCGATGATAGGTTGCCCGAACACCGCACCGAGCGGGTAGCCGACGGCGAATCCACTCCCGAAGGCATCTTTGCGATCTTTTGCGTCGCCCAAGCTGAGCACGGTATTGGTATTGTACGCGTAGGTAAATCCCATGTTGGCGCGCACATATCGTGTATCGGCAACCGGGATGTCGACCGTTGCCTCGAATCCATGAGCACGGACGCTCGCGACATTCCCCCAGATCGGGGGAAGTCCAGTCGGATTCGAAAGGCGTTGCAACTCGTCGGTGGTTCGCCGGGTGAACCAGCTGAGCCCCGCACGAACTCCTCCAAACATGGTGAGGTCCGCACCGTACTCGGCTTCACGCGTACGCTCGGGACGTAGGAGCGGATTGGCCAAGGAGCTGCGTCCAAAGATCGTGTGCGACTGCCCTTCCACCGGCGTCGCGTAACCGTAGACTTGTCCCAACTTCATCCCGGACGTGGGATACCGGCTCGCGGCCCCGTACGAATATCGGAACCGAAGTTCGTCGATCCCCGGAATTCCTTTGAGGAATGGCTCATCCGACGCGATCCACGAGAGTCCAGCTTTCGGATATGGATGCGGATGATACGCATCGCCCAGCGACGTCGCGCCATCCATGCGGAGCGATCCCGTCAAAAAGAGACGGTCGTTGAATCCAATGACTTCTTCACCATACGTTCCCAACGTCACCGTCTCGTCCCAAAGCTGGGACGTTTGGACCTGTTGCGCGGTACTGATCGAGGTACTTCCCGGCGCAAGCCCATAACCGGTCGTCGTGAGACCGTCGAGATGCGCGTACGTGTATTGCACTCCCACCGAGCTCCGAAAGCTCAGCCGGTTTGGTACCCCTAATGCCGTGGCACCAAACGTCAGCGTTCGGCCAGTCGATGCACGCCGATCATCCTCAGCGACGCCCCCGTCATCGGGGTATAATTCACCGGCGGGGAGAAGCGAATGGGTAATCCCATTCGACAAGTCGAGCCCCATCGACCCATTCGTCGTCAGCCATGGCATAGTTTGCAACGTTCCGGAGAGTGCTCCGGTCAACCGGCTGGCTTGCTCCTCCGTCGTTTGTAAGGAGAATGTCGGGTCGAGGTAGTTGAAAACATTCGTTGTGTCGATGCCTGGGTGTGGAGCGCCAGAACCGTATTGATTCGCGAAGTAGCTCGCGTCGGCGCTGCGGTGCGCCGTTTGCGAATAGTTCGTGGTCAGGCTGATATTCCCTTTTGACGTCACATCGGTCGCCACGTTCGCATGCACACCAATCGTCCGCAGCGTATTCGGCGTCTTGATGGCGTCGCCGAGTGACGAGACGCCCAGCAACGACTTGAGATATTGTTGTGCCGCCGGTGGGACCTGGAGCGCGCCGATTTGGGAATCGTAATTCCCTGAGAGGAAATATCGAAGCGCTTGCGGACCACCACTCACGCTCGCGCCATATTGCCAGGCCGGACGACTCTTCGCCAAAATGGAATACGCGTCGTTGTCCAAGACGGTCGGAGCAACGGTAATACTATCGAGAATGCAGAGTCCCGCGGCGTATTGATCGAGGACGCTGCAGTTCCCCGGAAAGAGCACGCCGGATGAATCGTGTCCCCACGCCCGGTATCCCCGTGCAATGCGCGTCTTCGGAACGTCGTTTTGAACGGGGCGCACGTACCATCGGAATTGGGTCTTCCCCGGTTGTCCCCGCTTGGTCGTAATAACGATGACACCGTTCGCGGCGTCAGGACCATAGAGCGTTGACGCCGACGGCCCTTTGACGACCTCGATCGTCGCAATGTCGTTGGGATTGATGTCGTTGAGTGGGCTCCGTAACTCGCCCCGCCCTCGGCGATCCTCGGTTTGCGTATCGCCGTTGAGGACGAGATTATTGCTGGTGTACCGGACGCCGTCGACGACGACGATCGGCTCCGGATCCAGGTTGAAGGTCGTGACGCCACGGAGACGTAGCGAGATTTCTCCTCCGGCGATCCCTCCGTTGCTCGTCAGAACTTGCAACCCCGGAACACGCGACTGGAGCAGTTCGCTGACACTAGCGATTGGGGCTTCCCGAACCAACGAGTCGGCGTTGATTTGCGCCACGACGTGCCCAAGTTCGCGATATCGCTGCTGCCCCGTTGCAGTGACGACAACTTGGTCGAGCACGTTCGCCCCGATCACAGCCAACGCAAGATCCACGACAACTGTGGAATCGTCAATGACCGTGACCAACTTGGTGCGTCGCGCAAATCCAACCATACGCGCGGTGAGACGATGATTCCCGCTTTTGATGCCGCGAAGGTGATAACGGCCACTCTCGTCGGTACGCACCGAACGAATACTGTCGTCGACCGAGATGATCACACCAGACAACGGCTGCTTTGTCGCGGCATTCACTACTGTCCCCGTAATAATCCCACCGGCTCGTATGACGAGCGATTCACCGTCGCCTTCCTGAAGCCCGAGACCGCCATTACTCAATGGGATGACCCGAAGCCGAGTGCCACTGAGCACCTGTGCCAACGCAGCTCGCAACGACACTTGCCGCACCTGCAATGTGACTCGGGCGGGATACGCCGCGAGCAGTTCGTTATTGTAAGGCATGTGCACGTCCGCACTGGCCGCAATTGCATCGATGGCTTGCCGGAGCGTCGCTTTCGACACGTTGACAGTCACGAGGCGATCCAGAAGTGCCTCGGCACGGCGCACGTCGATTTTCGTCGGTTCCGCCTCGGTTGCCACGGTCACCTGCGCATGGAGTAATCCCGAAACCAATCCCATGATCGCGGCGGATGCAGCACATCGTCGTACGATGAAAACACCTCTCACCCACATGTTTGATCTCATCGACCAACCTCCCTTGGGGTACCGGACGGCGACCGCCCGTCGTCAATGCGTGGCGCCGGAACATGTTGCCGGGCCCGGCGAGACAACGTCGCACGTAGCATATGACTGGACTGCCTGGACGTGTCGTCGAACGTCATGTCGACATTCAAGAGCTGCCGTAACGACGACAACGTCTGCGCGCGATTTCCGACGTCGAACGTTCCACTCACGTGCCATTGCGACATCACCGGATCCGACGTCCGCAACGCCATGCCATACCACTGGCCAATCATCTCCAACACTTCTGGTAACGGAGCATCGTGCAGTACGACGGCCCCTTCTACCCACCGGATCGTCGGCTCCCGATCGTTCGACGACACAACGGTCGTCCCAGAATCGCCCACCGTGCCGCTCATGCCGGCCCCAAGCGTCGCGATGGGGCGAGCATGTCCCGTGGAATCCATCCGGGCCATCGTGACTTTTCCTGTGGCGACAGAGACTCGAGCGCGCCTGTGTCGTTCGGGATACGATCGGACGTCGAACGCCGTTCCGACGACTCTGGTCGCGACCGCCCCCGTTCGCACCACAAAAGGAGATACGGATGCCTCAATGACGTCGAAGTAGGCTTCTCCGTCGAGCACAACGACGCGCGGCTGCTTCACACCGTACGTCATTGTAAGCTTCGATCGCGGTGCCAAGGTCACGCGAGATCCGTCTGGCAGACGGAACGTGGCCACGGTATCACCTCCCGTCACGTAGGCCGTGGTGGCCACCGCCGACGGCGAACGGGTGGTCGTAAACTGTGTCGCGATGATGCCGATGATCAGTGTCGCAACCGTGAGCCCTGCCCCCACCAACCATCGCCGGGAGGAGCGGCGCGACGAGCGAAGGATTGGAGTCGCCACATCGACACGCGCTTCGATCGTGCGCCAGACGCGGTCCGCGGCGGTGGGGTGATCGCCAACCCGCAAACGCCGAATGTCCGGCGCCATCTGCTGTTCGAGCGAATCGAGCTCGCCCGGTGAGTTATGCGTGGAGTCTGTCATACGGTCCATGGAAGAGAAGCCGCGGACCGAGAACTCGTAACAGACGAGGGCTAGCCGCGTGATTGGCTCAGATCGCCCCCTTCATCCCCGTCGATCCCCAGATTTGCCCTGAGGTTCTTGAGGGCTCGGCTCAACTGCATTTTGACGGCGGACGGAGAAATGCCCACGACGTGCGCAATTTCGTCGTAGGCAAGATCATCGCGGAGGCGAAGGAGAACTATCGTTCGAGCCGTATCACTCAATTTCGTAAGCGCGATCGCCACACGCCGCGCCCGTACGTCTCCCGATTCCGCCGCGTCGAGCAGTTCATCGGGAAGCTTGCCCTCGGTGGGAACTACGGCCGGGTCCCCTCGTCGCGCTAAGGACTCGTGCCGAGCCGCCATCCGTCGCTCCCCACGAATGACGTCGAGCGCACGCCGGCGCACACGCCACAAGAGATACGCACGGACCGATTGCGTCGGCGTAAATCGCTCCGGATGTTGCAGAAGCGACACGAAGACGTCCGCCACGACGTCCTCCGCTCCCTGACGTTCCCCGATGATCCCGCGCGCGTGGCCGGCCAATAACAAAAAATAGCTTTCGAAGACGCGGTGGAACGCCTCCCGGTCGCCACGTCGTAACCGTTCCACGAGAAGGATCTCCTCGCGCGAATGGCCGGCCGCCAACGGCCCGTCGGAGCCGTACGCCCCATCACCTTCCGCGTAAAGTCTGGGCCCCGAGGCACGCTCATCGCTGGACCGTTCGCCCTGATCGGGCGACGCGACCCACAGCGGCGCGGCAGACCACCAACGACTCATGCCGCGAGTATATGGTCAGGACCGCCGCCGCACAAGGAATCGGCAGCGGCGCACTTCCAAGTCGCCCAGACGTCTAGTGCGTTTCCCGCGCCATCGTATCGTACAACGGATACGCGACCTTGACCGGCGTATCGCCTTGGACTCCGGTCATGGCCATGACCCGAAGCCCAGGCGCATTCGGCAACGTGACCGTGGTCGCTCCCTTCGGAACGTCGAGCGCATACGCGAACAGATACGAATACTCGTACGCGTGATTCGCCCCATCATTCGAATGATGATGCGAGGCATACCACGCAATGTCATCCCGTTTGACGAACCCGGGCGAAACACCGATGACTTCGTCGTGCGCCTCGACCCCGCCCTGCCAGATCCGGTTGTCCCACGAGCCAACATAGCCGCCCCAACGCTGCACAGCGACGTTGACCGGAGTCGTTCCAACGTGGAACGTGACCGCCCGATCCGTATCAGCCATCGCGGCGAGCACGTATACACGCGTGACTGGCTCTTTCGGAAGCGCGATCGTCTGACCGCGCGCGACGACCGCATTGGGCACGCCAGTCTTCGCGGACGCTAATTCGAAGTGTACCCCTCCGAAGTCCAACGACGACGGCAACAATTCCGCGGGGAGCGTATTTCCCTGATCGTCGAACCCTTCAGGCGATGACGTCTTATCGTTGCTCGCCACCGCGCGATCATACGGAAGGATGATGGGATGCGAGACGGGCGCAGCGACCGGAACTTTCGGCGGCGTCAGACGAATCGCAAACGTCCGCGGTTGGAACGGCCCGAAGTCCGTGACGACCGCACCACCGACGACTGTCGCCGCACCAACCGGACGCTCTTGCCCATCGACCTCTTGCGCGGAGATGACCGGGGACGCGAACGCCAACCGCACTCCGGTCGTGACGGTGCTGTCGAGCGCGACCGCGCGTACGATGATGTCATCGCTCGCTTCCGCCTGCTTGACCGCAAGCACCCGAATCCTCGGCGAGCTCACGGTCAACAGCGAGAAGCTTTTTCCGAGGCGCCCGGGATGCGACGGCGCCATCATGGCGAGGAGCGGCTGATTCAACCGGTACCCCTGCCAATCCGTCGCCTCGCGTTCCCGGCTCTCCCCATGCGCCGCGAGGCCATAGATGAACGTATGCCGCCCCCAATCATTGGACGTCTGGAAGCGATACGAGCTCTTGACCCCCTCCTTGATTCCGGGCGTATAAATCAACGTGAGCCGCAGCGTATGATCGTCCGGCTTGTCCGATCCGTTCTTGCAATCGGTGAGATAGGTCACCCCGAACGTCTTGCTCGTATCCGTGAGATCGATCCACTGATGCGACCCGACTTCATAGTGGCGCTCATCATTGGTCGCGCGACGAATCGTCCCAATGTCCCACGTATAAGTCGCCTCGGCGTTCACCGCCGTCGACGGCAACACCGCCTTGAGCGCGGCGGCCGACGTTCGCCAATCGATGACGTTACCAAACTCGACACGATTCCCGGCGTCACCGGCCGACAATCGAACCGTCTGCACGAAGGTCGAGCTATCACTCTTCCGCGTGATCTCGAGCGCCACCCGAGCCGGCCCGCGCTCGACGACCCGGACCGTCGCCGGACCGTCGACGTACCCCCGTGGCGGTTTGCGTTGATCGTCCCAATCCATGTTCCACGCCGGATATTGCGCGGGGCGTTCCGTCTGGAACGCCAACCGCATCGGTGCCGACAACAACTCCTTCTTCGACCGTTTGTCGACGATGCTCGACACGTCGCCATGCGCGTCGATGCGCACGCGATATCGCTGATTTTCGAGCGTGGAGTCGGTCACAATGAGCTGGGACGTCGCACGTGGTGCGTGCGGCACACGACGGAGATCGTATACCGCATAGCCCACCGATGGGACCTGCGCGACGAAGATCACGGTGTCGCCCACTTGCTGCGCCGGGACGGACTGTCCCAGTGCATTGTCCACACGAACGTCACCACGCCCACGCGGCGCAATCACATGCACCAAGTCTTCCCGAGCGATGTTCAAGGGGTTGTACACGACGACCGCCGTTCCGCGGACACGCGTATCGAGCTGCGAGGCCACCGCCGATGTGGCACTCGTGATGACCCCCGCAAATTGGTTCATCGCGATCACTTCGTCGTTCCAGCTCAGCTCGTATACCTTGGGAACCGACGTCCCAGCCAAGATGTCATGGAATTGCGCCCCCAGCACGAGCGTCCATGCATCATTGAGCCGTTCACGAGGATACGGACGCCCGCCGAGCCATGCCGCCGCGACCGATGCCCGTTCCGCTGCGTCCGCGAGCACTTCGTTCTGCCGATTCCACCGCTTCAGCGCAGCTTGTGAGCTGAGCGATCCCGCCGAGTGATTGATGAGCTCCAACTCACCGCGATATTTAGGGAGCCGGTCGAGCGCGCCAGTCTTGCGAAGATCATGGAAAATCTGATCGGTGAACGCCGGGAGCACGCGCACCGGACCACGCCCGACCTGCACACGTGTCGTGTCGTTGCGTCGCGATGAGTCTTGTTCCAAATACCCTATCGGGACGGTGCCACCGGTTACAAGCGCTTCGAGTACCTGTGCCGAATGGTCGTCGACGGCGCCACCGAAATCGCCGTCGCCCGTGTACCGATAATCGGCATAGATACCGCTCGCCTTCCCGTTGCGTTCGATGCGCGACGGCCAATCCACCATCGCCGCTGGACGCGGCTCTTTGGATGGCGGCAGCGGCGCCGACAGATCGTAATCAATTGGATTGTCGTACCGCCCCGGATTGAGCGCGGCCAACACCGATTTTCCATCCGGCCCATACCAGACGCCGACGTTGAATGGAATTCCCGCGGGCGTTTCCTCGACAGACCCAGGACCACCCACATGCGCCGCGGGCTGCCACTTGGCGCTCAGCTTCTGCGTCGAAAAGCCGATGATCCCCGCGTGCGCCATGATCGACGGCATCGAGGACGGAAATCCAAAACAATCCGGCAGCATGTAGTCGGAGCTCGTCACGCCGAACTCGCGTTTGAACCACTCGTTGCTATACAGAATCTGCCGAAAAATCGACTCGGCGTTCGGCGCGTTGACGTCCCCTTCTTCCACCGAGGAACCGCCGGGATACCAGCGCCCCCGAGCAACCCATTGGCGGAGCGTATCGAATTGTGCCGGATAGTACTCCTTCATCAACCGGTAGCGATTCGAACCGGTGAAATTGAACAGATAATGGGGATACTTCGCGAAGTAGTCGAAGTTGATCCGCATCGTGTTCGGGAGATACTCGTTGATCGTGGACGTATAGTCCCACAACCATTGCGTATCGAGATGCGAATACGGGATGACGTACAACGTCGGCTGCCGCGTCAGATCGACGGCGGCCGAGGAGCCTGCGCCTGAATTCGTTGCCGGATTGACTGGGGATGCCGCTTGTGCGTGCACAGCTGTGGGGTGAGCGCCGAGGCATGCGACGGAGCATGCAAGTGTGACGGCGCACAGGAGAAATCTACGCATCGATGCCGAGTTCCTGTTTCAAGAAGGCGACAGTCTCGTTGGCGTCTGTCATTGCGAGGAGCTGTTCACGGAACGAGCTGTGCATCAGTCTCCGCGCGAGCACGGAGAAGACTTCCAAATGCCGGTTGCTCGCGTCGGAGCGACGCGTCGCCAGCAACAACGCCAACCGGACGGGAGCCCCGTCGAGCGACCCCCAATCGACTCCGGTTGCCAATTTCATGACCACCAACGAAGCGCCGCGCACCGCGTCCGTCTTGCAATGCGGGATCGCGAAGCCATGCCCGAGTCCTGTTGAATAGGTCGCTTCCCGATCCCATACCCCGTCTTCGACGACTTGTGGCAGATCGGTCCGCCCCGTGACGTACAACGCGCTCACGAGCGCATGGACCACGGCTTCTTTGTTCGCGCTCGCGTCGTCGAGGATCACGAGATCGGCATCGATGATCGGACACACATATGCCGCCGGTCCTTCCTGCGCCAACACCGCATCCACGTCCGCGGCTCGCGCACTGGTGATCGCCTTCTGCAGGACGCCGTCGCAGGCCGAGCCAGACAGTTGCACCAAGTGCGACTTGAGCAGCGCGACGTCGGTTGGCGCAACGCTGATCTCGTCGACCCCGAGTGCAACCAGCAACGGAAGATGTTCGACGTCGGCCGCCATCTCGCCGCACACGCCGATCCATTTTCCATGCGCGCGAACGGTATCGACCGTCTGGCGCAGTAAGCGCAGAAAGGCGGGATTCCGTGCACTCGAAAGCGCACCAACATGCGTACTGTCCCGATCCGCCGCCATGAAATACTGGCTGAGATCGTTCGTGCCAATGCTGAAAAAGTCGAGCTCGGCGCACAAATGATCCGCGAGCAACGCCGCCGCCGGCACTTCGATCATTGCGCCGATCGGCATCGTCGGATCGAACGCGATACCCTCAGCTTCCAACTCGCGCTGCACGTCGGCGATCTGCGCTTTGAACCATTGCACTTCGTCGACCGCGGAGACCATCGGCGCCATCAACCAAATGGGACCATGCGCCGACGCGCGCACGATGGCACGAAGATGCGGACGGACCAACGCCGGATGATCGGCGTAGAGCCGCACACCACGATACCCGAGGAAGGGATTCCGCTCGACCGGCATCGCGAGATACGGGAGCGGCTTGTCACCACCGACGTCCAGAGCACGAATGATGACCGGCTTTCCCTGTCCGGCCTCGACGCTCCGCGCATACGTCTCATACTGCTCGTCTTCACTCGGCGGCGCCGGACGCTCCATGAAGAGCATTTCCGTCCGAAAGAGCCCAACGCCGTCGGCGCCAGCGGCGAATCCATCAATGGCTTCGCGCGCCGACGCGGCATTGGCACCAATCGCGAGCGCACGACCATCGACCGTTCGGCACGGCGCGTGCGCCGTTCGCTGCAAGAAGCGCGTCCGGCGTTCGGCGACCTCGATTTCCCCTTGGTAGAACGCACGCTCCACCGACGATCCCAACGGCACGACGATCCCATGCGTCGCATCGACGACGACTTCGGTGCCCGGCGCCAACCGCATCGCGTTCGCGACACCAACCAACGTCGGAATGCCGAGTGCGCGCGCGAGAATCACCGTATGGGACGTCGTCCCCGCTTGTTCGAGCACTAACGCGGTCACATACTGGCGATCGAGCGAAACGACCTGCCTCGGCAACAACGTATCGGCCACGACCACGGACGGTTGATCCAATACGATCGCCATCTCCGCCGCTTCCGACGGGTCGCGCCCCGCGATCGCGTCGAGCAACTGCAACATCAGATCATGAACGTCGAGAGCTCGTTCGCGAAGATACGTATTGCCCGACTCCCCGAGCTGCGTCGCGAAGAACGCCCCCGCATCAGCCACCGCGCGTTCCGCCGACGCGCCCTGCGCCACGCGATCGTACAGCCATTGCACCAATGTCACGTCGCGAATGAGCGCCACGTGCGCGAAGAGAATGTCTCGTACCGTGCCGTTCGCCGCCACCGCGAGCGCGTGGGAGAGCCGGTCGTGCACCGACTGCACCGCACGATCGATCGCGTCACGCTCGAGATTCGCATCGCCAGCGGTCTCTCGGGTGACACGCAATTCCGGGCGCCCCGCAATGACGACGCGCCCACTCGCGATCCCCGAGCTGACGGGATGCCCTTCGAGTACCGCCACCCCAGGCACACGCAAGGCGCGCGGCACCGATGCCGTATACGTTGGCGGCGTCTCCGCCGCCGACGCTTCGTACGCCTCGAGCTCGATCGTGACGAGCCGAATCAGAACGGGGATCGCCGCATCCGCGTCGTCACCCCGTGCGCGCAGCACGCACGCGTCGCCGTTCCGGACATCCGCGGCGATGAGCGACAAGACACTCTTGATGTTGGCGACCGTTCCCGTGCGCTCATTGAGGAGCGTACACTCCGCACGAATGGCCCCCGCCGCCTCCGCGAGGACGCTCGCGGGGCGCGCGTGCAATCCCGTGGGCAGCGTACAGACGAACCGAGCTTCGGCGACGCCTTGCATCACCGCCTCCACGTCGCCGGCGACCCCGGCGACGCTAGGCTTGCTGCCCACGCGGGAGCTTTCCGATCACACCGAGGGCGTCCTTGATCGCGTCCTGTACGGGCACGCGCACCACCGGAATCCCGTGGAATCGCTCCTCGTCCTCAATCCCAATGTCGGCCGCGATGATGGCGCCGTCCGCGTTCCGGACGTCGTCATCCGACAAGCGATGCTCGATCCCGAGCGCCCCCTGCGTCTCGACCTTGATGCGATAGCCCAACGTCTTCGCGGTCTTCTCCAACTGCTCCGCCGCCATATAGGTGTGCGCGATTCCCGTCGCGCAGGCAGTCACGGCAACGATGTTCATGAATGTCCTCGAGCCGCGGCCTCGCCGGCAACGCCGCGCGACCGCTGATAATGTTTGGTTGCCGTCATCAACAACGCGGTGACGATCGTACCCGCGAGAATGGCGATCACGTACGCCACGACGTGATCGACCACCGGAATGACGATCGGTCCGCCGTGCGGCGCGTGATCGCCCACTTCACTGATCATGGCGACGACGGCCGCGACCATCGACCCCGCCATGATGCACGGAATGACACGCAACGGATCGGCCGCCGCAAAGGGGATCGCTCCTTCGGTGATTCCCATCAACCCCATCAATAACCCCGCGATCCCCGCCTCACGCTCCTCCGTCGTCCACAACGGACGGCGCAACAAGGTCGCAAGCCCAAGCCCGAGCGGCGGCGTACAAATCGCGGCGGCACAGGCCCCCATCACACGCGGATCGCCTTCCCGGATCATGGCCGCGCCGAAGAAGAACGCGGTCTTGTTGATCGGTCCGCCCATGTCGAACGCGATCATCGCGCCCAGCACGAGCGCGAGGAGGATGCGATTCCCCGTGCTCATCGTGGCGAGCATGTTGGTCGCGCTGGTCATGAGATGCGAGATCGGAACACCGATCACATCCAACATGACGACCCCGACCACGACCGACGAGACGATCGGGATGATCAAAATGGGCATGATCGGGCGAATATGCCGATGGGTCGGGATCCGCTTGAGCCACTGCACGACGAGCCCCGCCAGGAGCCCGGCCACGAGAGCGCCGAGGAACCCGGCTTTGATTGACCCGGCGAGGTAGCCCCCGACGAACCCAGAGGTCAACCCGGGCTTCCCGGCCATCGAATAGGCGATGTACGCCGCAAGCACCGGAAGCATGAGAGCGAACGCCGCCGCCCCGATCGTCGACAGGGCGTTGAGGATCGGGGAGCTCGCCAGGTCGGGCCCCTTGGGCGTCATGGGGGCGAACGCGATCGACAGGGCGATCAAAATTCCGCCGCAGGCAATGAGCGGAATGACATATGAGACCCCGGTCAGAAGGTGCTGCCGGAGTTGCTGGAGTTGCGCCTTCACGGTCTTTTCCCTAGACTGAGCATGCCCATAATCATCCGGCGCTGGCGGGTGTGGAGCAAGCCAGAGCCGTGGGACATTTATTGGACTCGTGTAGCATTTATGCGATCGTCACGTCCTTCTCTTCCTCCGGTTGAAACAGCCCGGCACAAAATCGCGACGGAACTTGCTGAGTTCCTCGACGCGACCCGTGTCCGGCGCGTGTATGTGGCGGGTGCCGGGCTCGTCCCCCCGCCACTCGCGTATGTGACCCCGTTCGCGCGCCTCTCCATCCCCCTCAAGGGACGGCACGCCATGGAAATCGCCGCCGCTCGGCAAGCCAAAGAAATTCATCCGAGCCGCGGCGACGTCGTCTTCGTGCCGCCGCATACGTGGAATCGCCCCGATTGGAGCGCACCGGCGACGGTGCTCACCGTCCTCGTCAGCGCGAAGCAGATCGGGGCGAGTCTCGTGTCGAGCAACGGACAGACGGAGCTCCCCGTCGCGTCGCTCAAGACGAGCGTCCACGGCTCGTACGACGGACCGATCCAACAAATTCTCCGCGCGCTCACCAGCACGATCACCGATCGGTCACCACAAGGGGGCGGCACCTCGCCGGGTGCGCCGTTGCCTCGGCTCTTGGTGGAGTCGCTGCTCCACGCATGCTTGCAACAGTTGACGCTTCCCGCCACGCAGGCGCCGCGGAAAGCGACGCGCAGCTACGAAGCGATCTGTCTGTACGTGCAAGAGCATTATCAGCATGCGCTCACCCGCGAGATGGTGGCTCGCCACTTCGGCCTCGCACCGACGCACGTGTCGCGGCTGTTTCGTCGCGAAGGGCTGATGCGGTTCAACGACTACGTGAATTTCGTCCGGGTGAATCGCGCGAAGTTTCTGCTCCGGACGTATGGCATCCCGCTCAAAGAGATTGCCGCGCATTGTGGCTATAGTGACGTCGCCTACTTCTGCCAGGTCTTCAAACGGCTCAACGCCGTCACGCCGACGCAATATCGTGACGCGGAGCCACCGTCGGGGACCGCCGCGCCACGAGGGTGACGGAGTTGGACGCGCAAACGTCGCCGTAGCCGATCACGAATGTTGTGATCCCCCAAACGCAACACGACATCAAGTGCAGGGTCACTTGATGTCGTGTGCCAATCGTCATCGCACAGCTATAGCGTAGCCGTATGGCATAGCCATGACGTCAGATCAGAAAGCGGCCATGCACACAGGAGTATCCCCCCTCCTTCCCCGTTGCGTACGATGGCCGCGAAGACGCGAGGTCTTCACACTGGTAATCATTCTGTCGCGACGCGGAACCGGCAAGAGAGAGGAATAAGACATTTATTAGACCCGTGTGACATTCAACTTTTTTGCACTCACGTGCGAATGTCAACGTCGCGCGTTTCCCGCACACAGATGACACCAATGACCACGGTGACGATCGCGATGATGACAGGGTACCACAAACCGGAATAAATGTCACCGGTGGACGCAACGATCGCGAACGCCGTCGTCGGCAAAAAACCGCCGAACCAGCCGTTTCCGATGTGATACGGCAACGACATCGACGTGTACCGAATACGCGTCGGGAACATCTCCACGAGCATCGCCGCGATGGGACCATACACCATCGTCACGTACAATACGAGGATCCAGAGGATGGCGACGACCATCGGCTTGTTGATCCGTTCCGGCGATGCCTTCGATGGATATCCCGCGGCGTCGAGCGCGTGACCGAGTGAAGCATCGAATGCACTCCCCTTCGCTTTGGCGTCGGGCTGAGTCCCATCGTAGGAGGGAATTTCTGTCGTCCCAACGCGTACGACGGCGCCAGGATCACCACTCGTCGGTTCGTTGTGGTACGGAATGCCACGTTTGACGAGCGCCGCCTTCGCGACATCGCATGGGGAGGTGAATTTCGAGGTACCAACAGGATTGAATTGGACGGAGCAATGCTCCGGATCCGCGTGGACCACGACCGGCGCCGATCGCTGCGCATCGGCGAGTGCGGGATTGGCGTAATGTGTCAGTGCGTGAAAGAGCGGGAAGTACGTCACCGCGGCGAGCAAGCACCCCGTCATGATGATCGGCTTGCGCCCTACACGATCCGAGAGTGCGCCGAAGACGACGAAGAACGGCGTTCCCAAGAGTAACGACACAGCGATCAGTGTGTTCGCCGTCTGTGCATCGACCTTGAGCGTTTGTGTGAGGAAGAACAGGGTGTAGAACTGGCCGGTGTACCAGACCACCGCCTGCCCAGCGGTCAATCCAAAGAGCGCGATCAACACGACTTTGAGATTTCCCCATCGCGCGAACGATTCAGTCAGCGGCGCCGACGACCCTTTCCCCTCCGCTTTCATCGCCTGAAAGAGCGGAGACTCATTGAGCGTGAGGCGAATCCACACGGAGATCGCGAGCAACAGCAGCGAGACGAGGAATGGGATGCGCCATCCCCATGCTTCGAAGGCATCGGTCCCCAGGGCGATGCGGCATCCCATGATGACGAGCAACGAGAGAAAAAGTCCGAGCGTCGCGGTCGTCTGAATCCACGCCGTATATTTCCCTCGCTTCTCGTGCGGCGCATGTTCGGCGACATACGTCGCCGCGCCACCGTATTCGCCGCCGAGCGCTAATCCTTGCAGCAGCCGTGCGGCGATCAACACCACCGGCGCGACGATCCCGATCGATGCATACGATGGCAGGACACCGACGACGAACGTCGACATTCCCATGATGAGAATCGTGACGAGGAAGGTGTACTTGCGCCCGACCAAATCCCCCAATCGTCCGAAGACGAGCGCGCCGAAGGGACGAACCGCGAACCCCGCCGCGAAGGCGAGCAGCGCGAAGACGAACGCCGCGGTCGGATTGACCCCCGAAAAGAATTGCTTGCTGATGATGGCGGCCAACGAGCCGTACAAGTAGAAGTCGTACCATTCGAAAACGGTTCCGAGCGAGGAGGCGAAGATGACACGCCGGACTTCTGTTGAATCGAGGCGAAGAGGGACCGAGGCCGCCGAGTTGGCGGAGCTGACAGTGGTCATAACATGGGCCCGTCACGAAGGGTAGGATCGAAATACGCGCCCACCAAATAACGATTTGGAACGATCCGCCGCAAGCGACTACTCTGGGGTATACTTCGTCGTTCCCCCGATTTCGGCACCACGATTCGAGGCTCGTCATGTCCCAGCGCCAATCACTGTCCAGCCATTCGTTTGGCGCCTATCCCGTAATACCGCGGAGCCGATGATGCACGAGCCGTTTGCCACGGGCGTCATCTGCCTCGTCGTCGCGCTGCTGCTCGGCATCAGCGTCCTGGCAAGCCGGGCCTCGCGGTGGTTGCGGGTTCCGATCGTGTTGATCTTCCTCGTGATCGGGATGGCCGCAGGATCGGAGGGGATCGGCGGGATCGCGTTCGAGAACTACCATGTGGCGTTCCGCGTCGGAACGGCGGCGCTCGTGCTGATCCTGTTTGACGGTGGTCTTAACACCAAGCGGGCCGTCATCAAGCAAGCGCTCTGGCCAGCAACGGTGCTCGCAAGTCTCGGCGTGCTGGGAACGGCGACGCTCGTCGCATTGACGGCGCATGCATTGGGGCTCGCGTGGAACGCGGCGATGCTCTTGGGAGCCGTCGTATCGTCGACCGATGCCGCGACGGTGTTCTCCGTCTTGCGGGGCAGCGGATTGACGCTCCATCCGCGTGTCGGCGCGGTCTTGGAGATGGAATCGGGGATCAACGATCCCGCGGCGGTCATTCTGACATTGATCCTGACGGAACGTCTGCTGGCGACCGCATCCCCGACGGCGACGGGAATCATCATCGAAGTCGTTCAGCAAATCGGCGTGGGCGCCATCATCGGATTCGCCTTGGGATATGGCGGGCGGGCGATCATCGCACGCATTCCATTGCCGGCGCCAGGATTGTATCCGGTTCTCACCTTGTCGGTGGCGTTGCTCGCCTTCGGCTTGTGTACTGTATTGGGAGGGAGCGGATTCCTGGCCGTGTACATCACGGGGATTCTCATCGGAGATCACGACACACCGACGCATCCCTGGATCTTGCTCGTGCACGACGCATTGGCGTGGCTCAGCCAAATCGCGATGTTCCTCATGCTGGGACTGCTGGTCTTCCCCTCTCGGCTCTTCGCGGTCGCGGGGATCGGCCTGGTGTTGGCGCTCGCCCTCGCACTCATCATTCGTCCGGCGGTCGTCGCACTCTGTCTCGCCCCCTTCGGCTATCGGCGTCGCGACGTCGCGTTCCTCGGCTGGGTTGGCCTGCGTGGCGCGGTCCCGATCGTTCTCTCGACCGTACCGGTCTTGATGGGCGCACCAGGCGCCGAGCGTCTTTTCAACATCGTCTTTTTCATCGTGGTCGTGAACGCGCTCATCCCTGGGGCGACAGTCCCTTGGGTCACTCGGCGTCTGGGAGTCGATCAAAGTGCGGGGACGCTCACGCAGAGTTAAGCCGGAGAGACATTTTGGATGCCTCGGCGCCAAACAAACGTTTGCAAGATTTCATCTTGTAAGCGCTTTTCTCACAACGACTTACACGATCGACACCGCTTCTTCGTCGCCTCGATCGCGATAGATTCGGCCGCTCAACAACAGCCACAAAACTCGATCGATCTTTATTCCCGAGTAAACTTGACGGAATTATCCAGCACAACTACTCTTCTGGCATTCCCGATAGTATTTGTCACCTTTCTCAATCCTACGATTCATGCGTCGTCTCGTTGTATTGGCCGCCGTTGCAACGGTGACCATAGCGCCGCTCACATATGCGCAGACTATTCCGAGTGACTCGACCACCGCTCGTGGTGACTCGGCCTCCAAAAGGAGCGCGACCAAACTCGGCGCCGTGCAGGTCGTCGAGAAAGCCTCGCGCAAAAAAGGGTACGCCGCCCGGCTCACGACGAGCGCGACAAAGACCCCGACCGCGTTGCAGGATTTGCCACAGTCGGTGAGCGTGGTGACCCACGACCTGATCGCCGATCAAAGCATGCAGAGCCTGGCGGATGTCGTCCGCTACGTTCCAGGGATCACCCTGCATCAGGGCGAAGGAAACCGCGATCAAATGATCATTCGCGGGAACAACACCTCGTCCGATTTGTTCGTCGATGGCGTACGCGATGACATTCAGTATTATCGCGACTTGTATAATGTCGATCGCGTCGAGGCATTGACGGGTGCGAGTGCGATGATGTTCGGCCGCGGGAGTGGCGGCGGCGTGATCAATCGCGTCATGAAGCAGCCCACCTGGTCGCCCGTGCGCGAGTTCACGTTGCAGGGCGGCTCGTATGACAATCGTCGCGCCATGCTCGACATGGGCCAAGGGCTCACCGACGCCTTGGCGGCCCGGATCAATGGGATGTATGAGAACTCGGGCTCCTTCCGCGACGCCTTCAAGTTGAAGCGTTGGGGGGTGAACCCATTGCTGCGGTTCTCCCCTGGGGACCATACGAGCGCAGTGACCCTGAGCTACGAGCATTTCAACGATCATCGCACCGCCGATCGGGGCGTTCCATCGTTCAATGGCCGGCCGTTCGATTCGGACATCTCGACGTTCTTCGGGAATCCCGATGTGAGCTATGCCAACGCGCGCGTCGACGTCGGTGAAGCCACGCTGTCACACACCACTGGCGGCGGGCTGCACATTCAGAACCATACCCGCTGGGCGGCGTATGACAAGATCTATCAGAATGTCTTCCCGGGCGCGGTGAATTCACAGGGGACGCAAGTCACCATCACGGCCTACAATAACGCCGCGCGTCGTCACAACATTTTCAATCAGACGGATCTCACCTACGGCACCACCACGGGATCGGTCACGCACATGTTTCTCGTCGGCGCCGAGCTCGGACGGCAGGTGACGAACAATTTCCGGAACACCGGATACTTCAATAACCTGACGACGTCCACGACGACATCCGTCGACACGACGCAGATCTCGACGCCAGTGACGTTCCGCCAGAGCGCGACCGATGCGAACAACCATGTCGTCACGACCGCGAATTCGGTGTACGCCGAAGATCAGATCGCTCTGACCTCGTGGCTCCAAGTCGTCGCCGGACTCCGGGAGCAGCTGTTCAACATCAACTACCACAACAACCGCGGCGATACGACGCGCACGCGAAGCGATCACCTGCTCTCCCCCAAGGCGGGGATCGTGCTCAAGCCGGTGGAACAGCTGTCGGTCTATACCAGCTATAGCATTTCGTATCTGCCGAGCTCTGGCGATCAGTTCTCATCGCTCACGAACATCACGCAAGCGCTTCAGCCGGAGAAGTTCACCAACGCCGAAGTGGGCGCAAAGTGGCAGCCACTCGATCGCCTTGGTTTCACCGGCGCCGTCTATCGTCTCGACCGGACCAACACCCGCGCACCGGATCCAGTCGATCCGACCTTGTCGGTGCAAACGGGGAAAGCGCGGAGCAGCGGGACGGAAGTGAGTGCAACGGGTGCGGTGACTTCGTTCTGGCAAGTCGTTGGAACGTACACGAACCAGAATGCACGGATCGTGAGCCGCACCTCGGCGGCAACGCCGGGAACGTCTGTGGCGCTCGTTCCGCACACGATCGCCTCGCTGTGGAACAAAGTACAAGTTGCACCACGCGTCAGCCTCGGACTTGGTGCATCGCGCCGAAGCGACATGTACGCGGCGGTCGACAACAGCGTCACGTTGCCGGGGTACACGCGTGTCGATGGCGCCGCGTTCTTCTCCCTGAATGAGAAGATGCGCGCACAAGTCAACGTCGACAACCTCTTCGATAAGAAGTACTATCTGACGGCGGACAGCAACAACAACATCACGCCGGGAGCGCCACGCGCGGTTCGGGTGACGCTCTCGACGGACTTCTAGCTCCGACGCCGAACAGTCACAGCGTCATCGTCTGCTGCTCGCCGGGGGCCAACTCCAAAGCAGTCGGTGCACCATTCCGGCGCCGTACAGAAACGTGCGCCGGATACGCTGTGGTGTTCGCCAAACGCAACGTCCCCTTCTTCCAATCAGGCGTCGCGTCGAGATGATCGAATACCGCAATGGTTTTTTGGGCGCGATCGACGTAGACCGATGGCACTTCGCCGGCGCTCAGCAACATGCAGGTCGCCGCCCAACTCGTGCAAATTTCCCAGATGGCGCCGCGCGGACGGATTTCGTCGGACATGTTGAACTGCTCCGTGACCATGCCAGGTTTCATGATCTGGTAACCGACTTCTTTCCCCGTACAGACATACTGCGGCAATCCGCCGACGACGTCTTCCAAGAGCTGGAGCGCGCGCGACTCTCCCGTATACTCGTACAAGCGCAGTAACGCGTCGCCGGAGTGTGTACAGAACGACGGACCAATGTGATGGTTCTGGGAATTGGCCAGCACGCCGCCGGTCGTCTGGATCTTGTTTTTCGTTCCGAACGAGTCGGTCGGGAGCGACGCGTTGTACGCGACGACCCATGTCCCGACATGATGCAAGACGTCCTGCGCGTAGCGAAGATATTTGGGGGACTTCGTCACTTCGTACAGCGTCACGTAGCTCTCGAGGAGCGCGAAGACCGACTCGGAATCCGGTGCGTTGGGAATATCCAGCGGCCCGCCGACGATCCACCCTTTCCGCACGTATTGATCGAAGAACATCTCCGCCGCCGCCTCGGCGGTGTGTAAATACTCGTGTCCGCGCGGGAGTTGATGCCCCAACGCGAGTGCCCCGATGCAAAGTGCTCCGGCCGCCGTATCGGGATCCGTGATGGCGAGCGTCTGCCGATCGACCTTATGGCCGAACTGGCCGTGCTGTTGCCAGAGCTTGACGAACGCGTCGAGATTGTGAACGACGAGCGTTTCCCACGTCGGATGATTCGTCCCGCGCGAGCGTTCCAGATAGAGCGCCTTCTGCGCGAAGAACGCGCCATCCGCGGGCATGCGGAGATGTTGATAGACCGAGCTGTTCCCGAGCTCTGGGTCCCACGTATCATTGTAATAAATGCTCCATTGTAATCCCGACGGCGACGTTCCGCCGTTCGAGATCAAGTCGAGCATACGGATGGCGCGAGCGCGGCTCTGCGAATCTCCGACTTTCAACAGGGCGTATCCAGTCGCCGATCCCGCGCACCATCCGGTTTGGAGCTGCCAATCGGGCGGGAGCTCTTTGCATCCCGACGCATGGATGTCGAACGTCGGTGGCATGGCGTTGCAGTAGAATCCGCTCGACTCGCACCACATCCGGTCGTTCATGTTCATCTCGACCAATTTCCCGGCGGCCGAGAGCGGTAAGATGTGGTTGCGGGTGAAGGGAGTCCGGCAAAACGTGCGCACCTGTTCCATTGCCGCGAACATGCTCAATAAATCGGGGAATCGCGACGCGAGACAGGTCACGGAGACGCGGAGCTTCTCTCCGGCGTGCATCTTTGCCCCGATCGGTGCTTCGGGACGAAAATTGGCGTGATAGAGATGTTCTTCACGATAGACGGGGGTCATCGCGGCAACGCGATGTTCGTCCGGACGCAAGACGTACGTAAACCCATTCATCCCGACGTCTGTCGTCGGATCGACAATGAGCATGAATGTCCGTCCCGATTTTTTTTCGAATGATACTGACACGGGAAACGCCAACGTCGGAATCGGCGTATCGACGCGGAACTTTCGTTCCTCCGACAATTGCGCGATTTGATTGGGCGTCTTGGTTTGATGATTCCCGTCGTACAGGAGCCCGGGCATCAGCACATACGTCGCGTCGGCGCGACCAGGCATGTCGGGAACGAAGTTGTGCTCGAAAAAGACCCCGTCAGCATTTCCCGAGATCAGCTCATAGGTGTACTGACACGTGATCCCGTCCTTGGCGGCAGGCGACGCGGCCATGGTGACGCGCCATCGATTTGTCTTGGCGTCGGTGAATTCGGCGTGGGCGTGGGCGGTTTTTCCATTCACCGACACAGTGTCGAACAGGACGTCGGTGACTGGCCCGGATCCTCGGGTGTCGTAGAAACAGCGGATTGGGACTGACGAGGTCGCGATGGGACGCGCCCCCACCGCAGGGCTTTCGACTACGAATCCCCACCCTTTTTCGCCGTGGGAGAACGCCAGGCGAGTGGTTCCGTTCGTCAACGATGGCGAACCACCAATCACACTCTTCTTGTCCGTCCAACCACCCACCAGGGCGGCGCTCCCCAAACCAGCGAGGAATTCCCTTCGATCGAATCTGTTCATCAGGTACGTGCAAGCAATAGAACGGGCACGGGGGGATGCCGAGCCGGTGATATATCGAAGGAGGGATAGGACAGATTTGTCGCCGGCGGGGGGATTACGCAAGTCCCCTTCCGTAACCTCTTCTAGTGATCGTCCTCCAGCTGACGTTTCAGCTCGTGAAGCGCTTTGAGCCGGGGCCTCTCGAACTTTCGGATCCACCGCTCGTAGACCTCCTGTAAGGGCACCGGATTCAGAAAGTGTAATTTCTCCCGCCCGCGCCACAGTACGGCAACCACATTGGCCGCCTCCAACAGCGCCAGGTGTTGCGTGACAGCTTGGCGTGTCATGTCGAGATGCTCGCACAATTCGCTGAGCGTGCGGCCGTCGCTGACATATAGAAGATCCAGCAACATCCGTCGGCTCGGATCGGCGAGCGCCTTGAACAAGAGGTCGTCGCCGCTTCGATCAGTCGTTCCAGGATTCGTGCGCCCAGGTGGCATGAAATAAATATGCAAGAAAATACTTGCATGTCAAGCGAAAGAGGTGTACGTTCTTGTACAGACGCGGCCAGCATCGAGTAACGAGCTCGGCGGCCTTACCACTTTCAACGCCTGTATCAGCGCGCCGAGGATATCAGATCATGGCTACGACTCCAGCCGGGATTTACGTGTACGTCACCTTCATTCGCACGACCCCTGACAAACTCTGGTCGGCGCTCACGGATCCTGAGTTTCAGAAGCAGTATTGGTTCGGGGTGCATCAAGAGACCGACTGGAACGTCGGCTCCGAATGGAAGATGATCTATGACGACGGCACAGTGACAGACAGCGGCCAGGTGTTGGAATTCGATCCACCAAAACGAATCGTCCTCAGATGGCGGAATGAATTCAAACCTGAGCTGAAAGCCGAAGGCGAATCGCGCTGTACCTATGAGCTCGAGCCGTTGGACGGCGCGGTGAAGTTGACGATCACGCACACGATCGACCGTGCGGAGTCGAAGTTCATTCAAGCGGTCTCGGGCGGGTGGCCGCGGATTCTTTCGAACCTCAAGTCGCTGCTGGAGACGGGAGACGTGGTGCTCAAGAGCAAATGACGACCGATCATGACTTGGCTAAGGAGACGACATGGGACGCCTTCAAAACCGTTGAGCTTCGTGTCGGGACCGTAATCAGTGCCGAAGTATTCCCAGAGGCACGGAAACCCGCGTATAAGATCACCGTCGACTTTGGCCGGGAGATTGGAATCAAACGCACTAGCGCCCAAGTGACAGCTCTTTACCGACCAGAAGACCTCATTGGGAAACAAGTCATTGGTGTGGTCAATCTGCCGGTCAAGCAAATCGGTCCGGTCCGCTCAGAATTCCTGCTCACCGGATTCGCCGATACCGACGGGGCTATCGTCATCGCAATGCCTGAGCGTCGAGTTCCCGAGGGTGCGAAACTCATTTAGCTGCCCCAGAGGACCGTGATCTACCGAAGCCGGGCCACACACGGGTTATATTTGACCATCGTGTTCTTCCACCCGACGACAGCGAGACTGGTCAAGTCCAGTTCCTTCGGTACCGTATTTCGCCTGCGTGCGATGGTGCGGCGAGTGCTATTGCTCGGGCTGGCGGCGAACTTCTGCTTCTCCATCTTCGAGTCGACGCTTCCCGACCCCTGTCCCGACGACTGTCGGGGAGTGATGACAAGTAGGGCCGGTCACGAAGGCACCGCCCAGGTCACAGATCAGGAATCCTCGCCCCAAGACTCACACCGCCCCGCTCAGTGCGGTTCGTTTGGGTGCCATTGCGCAGACACCCACGTCACGCAGATAGCGAGTCCGATCGATGTTCCGAGCGTCGGTGTCACCTTCGTTTCGGCGCCTCAACGTTTCCACCTCGACGTCACCATCGATCACGGGCGGGCCGCGCCGCCCGTTCCTCCACCGCTCGCGCGTATCTAGCCTCTGCTAGGTTCTGTCACGTCTTGCACGTGACACCACCGCACCACGAGTGGGCGCGGATCGATTGCCCAATTCGCAGGGGCTCACGCCACTAGGCGTCCTCGACAACCGAAGCGCTCATACGACATGACGGACATCGTCAGATCGTATCAACTATCGCATTTGCATCCCAGTCTTCCACAGTGGAACGCCTGGCTACGGATGGCGGCCATCATCGCCCCCTACCGTGCTCACGCGATCCGATTCTCTGGTTATCATGCCCATACTTTTGCATTTCGTGCTCCTTGGACAGCTCGTGGTCCAGGATATCGCACATCTTGCGACGCCACATGAACATTCCGTACGAGCAATGCAGGAGAATACCGCAATGCGTCGGGACAGCGTCGACACCCGACCCATCAGCATCCGAGATTCATTCCCCGCGACAACGCGGTCGATCGTCACTCTCCTTCGCCCGCTCAACCTCGAACTCCTCACCCTTCAATCGCAAGTGTCGGCAGCCGCCGCTCGGCGCGACGCGTCAGGTCTCTCGGCACCCCTGACTCTGTCGGGGGAAGCCGAGGAGGTTCCTGGAGCAGCGATTTCCCACGCCGGATCACTTCGCCTCGATGTGCAACAACAACTGTGGACGGGCACCCGGCGTGGCGCAGAGCGAGCCGTCGCCGACGCGGACATTTCACAGGCACGAGCGCTGTATGCCGCGGAGGAGCTGGCGTTCACAGCTCGGATCGCCGTCCTCCTCGAAACGCTGACCGGAGGAACCACGATCGCGAACCGGCTCCGTACGGAAGCACAACTCCTGGACGATGTGAGTCGCGGTATTATGACACGATTCTCCGTTGGCGATGCACGATATGTCGACGTCCTTCGACTCCGGACGGAGCGCCTCCGTGTCATGAATGAGCTCGCGCGGGTCACGAGTGAAACACGGTCAGCGCGCGTTGCGCTAATGGCGCTCACAACAGGCGACGCCAAAGCTACGCAAGAATTGACAGCGCATCTCGATCAAATTCTTGCCAAACAGACGGATGAGAAGGGAGACACATCTACTGTAGAGATGTTGCCAGCTCCGCCGGAGGCCGCGCACGCACTGACCTTATCCGTGGCAGTTCACACGGCACGAGCAGATCTGGACCGCAGCCGCGCGCTACTCACTTTGGGCAGCGCATCTCGTCGTCCGCAGGTTGCTGGAAGCATCGGCGTACAACGTTTCGGAGACGTCGGGCGCGGCAATGCGGATCACCACTTCGGAATCGCGGTGGCCGGCTCGATCACCCTTCCCTTTACGGCACGTACAGCCAACCAACGGAGCGCTGCCGCGGATCAGGCACAGGTCGCCGCGGCGGACATGCGAGTACGGGACGCACAAGCGACCGCCGAGACGCAGTTGACCATCGCGACGAATCAATATCTCGCGGCTCGCGACCGGCTCACCGCATACGATCTGACACTGCTCCGCGGATCACGTGAGGAACGCTCCGGCGCGTTGCACGCCTATCGCGCCGGAACAATGACACTTCTGGAATTATTGGACTTCGAACGTGCGCTCGTCCAGGCGGAAACGGGCTACACCCATGCACGACTCGACGCGGCGCGGGCCTATGCCGGCGTCATCGCGGTCATCACCGGATCGAATGATATCGTATCGGCTTTCTCATTGGGGGATACACGACAATGACCATCATCATCAACGCAATATCTCTCATCCAGTCTGGGCGACTAGTGAGGAGCGCGATGCGGCTCGGACTATGCCTCGCGACCCTCTCTATGACTCTTTCAGGATGCGGTGACGCGAAGGGCACCGAACACCAAGCTTCGTCGGCCTCAGAAAATCGTCACGACCCGACTGTCAAGGAGCAAAAAGGTTCGCCAATCGAAGAAGAATCGACCACGCATGTCGTTCTCACAGACGCCGCAGAACGGACGGCGGGTATCATTGTTGAACCACTCACGCCGGCATCGCCGCAATCCGTCCAGGCATCATTGATCGTCCCAGGTACCGTTGAGCCGGACCCACGGCGTGTCGCGGTCATCTCGTCACGAGTCGCGGGACGCCTTGAGCATACTATGGTCGTCGAGGGTGATCGCGTGACCGCCGGGCAAACCATCGGTTACATCTACAGCACGACGTACATCACCGCGCAGAGTGATTATCAACAGTCGATCGCTCGTGCAAATGCGCTACAAGGAACATCGGATGCGCAGGGCGCAAACGCCATCGTTGAAGCCGCGCGCCGGCGACTCGTTCAACTTGGCGTCTCTTCTTCGGAGATCGCCCGCCTCGCCGCACAAGGAGAGCCTCACGACGCACTTTCCATCGTCGCACCATTTGCGGGAAGCATCACACACGCCAATGTCTTACCAGGCGCCGCCGTGGACGTGGGGACGCCCATCTTCCAAATCGCCGATCTCTCCATCGTGGACGTCATCGCGAATATCCCGGAGCGGGCTGTCGGAGCTGTTCGCATCGGACAACCGGCCACCGTGACCATCGCGGCCTTTCCAACGAGACGCTTCACGGGACATGTCGAACGACTGCGCGACATGCTGGATTCTACGACGCGGACCGTTGGGGCGATCGTACACGTCATGAATCCGTCACATGCATTACGACCACAGATGTATGCCACCGTCGCACTGGGAGTTCCGAATAACACGACGGCAGGCGCAGACACCCGTGTGGAACCGACGCATGAATCACTCTTGATCGCCCCGGAAACCGCGGTGGTCACCGATGGAAGCCAATCCTATGTTTTTGTCGAAACGGCGCCACACACGTTCGAGCGACGTACCGTGACAGCCACGGCGCTTGCGCCGACATCTGGCAATATCACCGGTGGACGCGTTGCACTCACCGGCGAGATTCGCGCCGGTGATCGCGTCGTCACGCACGGTGCGTTCACGCTCAAGTCCGAGCTCGCGAAGAGCGCCCTTGCGGACGAAGATTGACGGCGAGGAATGATCCTATGATTGAACGTTTCATTGCGTGGGCGATCGAACGCCGAGTCGCCGTCATCACGATCGTGCTCGCCGTTGCGGGAGCCGGGGGGTGGGCCTTCAAGACACTCAAGGTCGATGCTTTTCCGGATCTCGTCGATGTTCAAGTGCAAGTCTTGAACGACGCGCCCGGACTGTCACCGCTCGAAGTGGAGCGCTTGATCACCTTTCCGGTCGAAGTCGCCATGAACGGCCTGCCACATGTGACGCAGGTCCGCTCCGTCACCAAATATGCCTTCTCCGCGATCACCGTCGTTTTCGAAGACGGCACAGACATCCAAACCGCGCGGACATTGGTGAACGAACGGCTGCAAGCCGTGCGGAGCTCCCTCCCCTCCGGCGCCGAATCCGAGCTCGGCCCCATGTCGGCCGCCAATAGCGAGATCTATCTCTACACGATCGAAGATACCACCGCAAATGGACGCAGCGGACACGGATACGATCTCACGGCGTTGCGGACGCTCCACGATCGCATCGTCCGGCCACAACTCCGAAGCGTCGCCGGAATCGTCGAAGTCAATCCGTTCGGAGGATTTGTTCAGCAGGCACAGATCGTGGTGCGACCGGAACGACTCGCCAGCTATGGATTGACGTTGCACGATCTCGTCGAGTCGGTCCAGGGGAACAACGCCGTGGCCGCTGGCGGATATCTGGAGCACGGGGACGAACAATATATCTTGCGCGGCTTGGGCCAGGTCACCAGTCTCGACGATTTGCGCCGGACGGTGATTCGGTCGCATGATGGCGTCCCGATTCTGATCGGCGACGTCGCGGATGTCCGCTCTGGTGCGGAACTTCGGCAAGGGGCGGTGACACGCGATGGCCGAGGCGAAGTGGTCAGCGGAATCGTCATGATGCGTCGTGGAGAAAATGCCCGCGACGTCGTCCAACGGATCCGAGACAAAGTCGAACAAATCAATCGCGCCCTTCCGCCCGGGGTCGTCGTCCAGCCGTACTATGATCAAACCGATCTGGTGAACGGGACCCTCAAGACAGTTCAGACGAACTTGATCGAAGGGGGACTGTTGGTCATTGCGGTACTCTTGCTCTTCCTCGGGAACGTCCGTGCGGCCCTAATCGTCGCGGCAACGATCCCGCTGTCGCTCCTGTGTGCCTTTCTGGGAATGCGCTGGCTCGGGTTATCCGCGAATCTCATGAGCCTGGGAGCCATCGATTTCGGGATGATCGTCGACGGCGCCGTGGTCATGACCGAGCACTTCGTGAAAGACTTGCACAGTCTGCCAGCGGAGGAAAATAATCCACTAGATGGTCCCGCGCGGCAAAGTCGTGACATCCGCAATCGTATCACCCATGCAGCACAGGAAGTGGGACGTCCCATTCTCTTCGGCGTGCTCATCATCATGCTCGTGTACATTCCGATCTTGACGCTCGAAGGGATCGAAGGGCGCATGTTTCGCCCCATGGCGATCACCGTCGCTTTCGCGCTCCTAGGCTCGTTGTTTCTTGCACTCTTCGCAGTTCCTGCCGCGGCAACGTGGATTTTTCGAGGCGGAGTGCGCGAATCTCGTTGGGCACAGCAGATCGCGAATCTCCTGGATCGCTGGTACGCGCGCATCCTTCGACGAGCCATCGCTCATCCAGGACGAGTCGTCGCGATATCATTATTGACCTTGGTCGCCGCCGGCGCCGTCGTCCCACGGCTCGGGACTGAATTTCTCCCCGAGCTCGATGAAGGGTCGATTCTCATCAGCGCGGTACGCGATCCCTCCGTCTCCCTCACCCGCTCGGTAGAAATGCAGCGCGAGCTGGAGCGCGTGGTACGAGAATCACCAGAAGTCACGACGGTCATCAGTCGAATAGGCCGAGCCGAAGTCGGCAGCGACCCAATGGGGATCAATCAAGCCGATGTGTTTGTGATGCTGCGGCCCCGCGGTGCCTGGCGCCATGGCATCTCGAAAGAGAGCTTGGAAAAAGAGATGGAAGAACGCCTCGCGGCACGGGTGCCTGGCATCGCCGTTTCATTTACGCAACCAGTGCAGATGCGCCTCGACGAATTGATTTCCGGAGTCCGCGCGGATCTCGCTATCAAGGTATTCGGCGATGACGTGGAGGAGAATCGCCGGGTGGCGGAAGCCATTGCGCGAGTCGTGCAGCGTGTCCCCGGAGCGTCAGAAGTTCGCGTCGAAGCAACCTCCGGCCAAGGGTATCTCAATGTCCGATTGGACCGCGACGCAATGGCGCGATACGGCGTCCCGGTGAGCGAAATCCAGGAAGCATTGGAAACCGCCGTGAGTGGAAAGCCCGTGTCGCAACTGGTCGACGGAACGTATGCCATCGACGTTTCGGTCCAATATCCGGCGGAGTTGAAAAGCTCGGCGACGGCGATCGGCGCGATCTTGATCCCCGCGCAATCGGGGACTCGCGTCGCCCTGTCGACGCTCGCTTCGATCGCGCTGGAGCCTGGCCCCGTGCAAGTTAGTCGCGAGCGGGCACAGCGCTTCGTGACCATTCAGGCCAATGTCGAGGGAAGAGATTTAGGAGGCCTGGCCGCGGACGTACGGCGAGCCGTTGCGTCGAAAATTACGTTGCCGACCGGAATATTCGTGACGTACGGCGGACAGTTCGAAAACCAACAGCGAGCGATGGCACGCCTGAAGGTGGTCGTTCCACTTTCCATCTTCGTCATCGGCCTCCTACTCTACGCATCCCTCGGATCGCCGACGTTGGCGGGATTGGTGTTGATCAATCTTCCGTTTGCGGCTGTTGGGGGCGTCTTCGCGCTCTGGCTCCGGGGATTACATCTGTCCGTTTCCGCGTCGATTGGGTTCATCGCGCTCTTCGGCGTCGCGGTACTCAACGGACTTGTTCTTCTGACAACGGTACAGCGGGCGCGCTTGGCGGGAGCGTCTCCGGAGGAAGCCGCCTTTGACGGTGCTCGATCGCGCCTTCGTCCGGTGTTGATGACGGCGCTCGTCGCGAGCATCGGGTTCATTCCCGTCGCGATCTCGCACGGGCTTGGCGCCGAGGCGCAGCGGCCCCTGGCGACGGTCGTTATTGGGGGGCTCATTACGTCGACGCTGTTGACACTGCTCGTGCTCCCTTCGCTGTACCGGTGGATCGATAGGGACTTTCGAAGAAATTGGAAAATTCGCCGATAGGGCCTGGGCGGCTGGGCATAAGCTCATACTCGACCACGCCCAGCCCTGACTAGGTGTTGTACAGCCGCTACGATCCATCGAGACCTGTGGCATGCATACCACAGTATTGAGCAGCGTAATCCGATGCCATCCTCTAAGTCATTGAAATACAAGGACTTAGAGGATTGCCTTTGGGGAAATTCAGCGGCCTGAAAAATGAGCAATCATTCGCACAAGCGACTTAGACCCCATCCATCAATCCATAGGACACAGGACATGCTCATGCGACGCACTTTCCTTACGCTCATGGCAGGCACCTTCGCGCTCCCTGCCGTAACACAGGCCCAGTTCCTGGGGGGCACCAATTCCGGCTGTGGAGGAGGAACCTTTATTTCCTGCGCAACGTGGATCGCCAACATCTCGGGCGACACGTTACAGTTTACGATTACGAACACCTCCAACGGTGCCCCAGCGTACAACACGAACAGCACGTTCACCGAGATCGGGCTCGGCAACATTGGATCTGATTACACCCTGGCAAACAACGGCTTCTCGTACACCGGCTACGGTTCGTGGGCGTTCGATAGCGACGTCAACGGGTTCAACGGATTCGGGCTGGTCGACAACACCTTCGGCGCCAACTCGAACCCTGGCAATCCACAGGTTCAGGGACTGCCAGACGGCCAATCGACATCGTTCTTTTTCGTCTTTACTCAACCGCTGAACACTGCGGACTTCACCAATGCTCAGGTGGCTATCCACGACCAGGGCGGGTTCGCCGCGTGCGGAGGCTCCAGTAAAGCCGTCTTCGATGGCGCCACCGGCGCATATGTCATCGGAAACAGTGGCCCCAGCACGACCTGCTCGGGCACACCACCGGTCATCACGACCCCAGAGCCTAGTTCCATGGCACTGCTCGGGACGGGCCTTGTGGGTCTCGTCCCGTTGATCCGGCGCAGACGGAATTAGCAATCCGACAAGATGGGAAGCTGACGGCTGTTCAATGAATAGCGATTGAACAGCCGCCGGCCACGACAGGAATTAGGCTACCAACCTGCCCCAGCCAGCATTCGGCCTGCAATCTGCGTATTTTTGATAGGATGGACCGCTATGGCTTCCGCCTTCGCAAAGGCCTCCGGCGCTGTCTGAGCGCCTTTGCCGCATTGGTATTCCTCCAGATGACCATTTTGGGGGGAAGGGGTGCCGCATGCGATGCCCATGGCAGTCAGCACGATTCTGCCGCTGCGGCCACGACGATGGCTGGCATGCAAGGGATGTCCCACCACGGGCATCACCAGGAATCGCACCAGCACAAATCGACATGCCCGATGAGGGGCGGCGCGTGCTACTGTCACGCGCTGGGTGCGTGTACGATTACGCCACTCGTGACTGAAGTCACAAGCGCCCCAGTTGGTCAGACGACCTCGACCGCCGCAATTCGTTCGGCTGAGGAGACGCTGAGTTCTCGCGTCCCTGCATTAGAGCCACCTCCGCCCAAAGCCTAGCCCGAGGGCCGTCCGCTTCATACTTGCTCTGTCAGTATTTCACAAGTGTGGCTGATAGAGTGACCGTGGTGTTTTTCCGGCGCTATCGTGGACGTTCCAAACACAACTCAGACGCTCGCACCACTGCTACGGCGAGCGCGATTGCTACGACCTCCTTTGGGCGGGCTCTCTGGCGCGCCTATTTCTAGGCTTTTCTGATGCAGGATACAGGACTCATGATCACCAATTTTCTTACTCGACGGCTGAGCGCGCGGCATTTCCGGTGGTGTGCGGCGGCATTCGTCGGATTGTATACGACGCTCGCAACACGTTCCGCCCGTGCTCAGCATGGAGAGCATGCACCAGCAGCACGTGCGGACACTACAATGTCCGCCATGTCACGAATGTCTCATGGGATGACCCAAGGCCCACTCGGTCAACCCATGGAACGGCTGGGTTCCGGCACCGCTTGGCTACCCGACTCAACGCCCATGTACGCAGTCCACCAAATGCTCGGAGCGTGGACCGTGATGTTACACGGCGAAGCATTTCTGCAATACAACGCTCAAGGCGGCGACCGCGGTGATCGACAGTTCGGTAGCATCAATTGGGGAATGGCGATGGCGAGCCGCGATTTCGGTGCTGTCAGCGCGAACGGCAACGCCACAAACCGCCTCACGCTCCGCACGATGCTAAGCCTCGATCCCGCAACCGTCACGGAACGAGGATATCCGCTCCTCCTCCAAAGTGGCGAATCCTACAAGGGCGCTCCCTTACATGATCGACAGCATCCGCACGATCTGTTCATGGAACTCGCGGCATTATATGACCGTCAGCTTACACCGAACCTCGGCGTCGAGCTGTACGCCGCCCCCGTGGGTGAACCGGCAAGTGGGCCGGTCGCGTTCATGCACCGCCCATCAGCGGCGAATGATCCCTTTGCGCCGATCTCGCACCATTGGCAGGATGCAACCCACATCTCGTTTGGCGTGCTCACGGCCGGGTTCTTCACGAAAATGGTCAAACTCGAAGGCTCTTGGTTCAATGGCCGAGAACCAGATGAGAACCGATATGATTTCGATTTTCGCCGCTTTGACTCCTATGCGGGACGATTCACGATCAACCCAAATGCGCACTGGAGCTTGGAAGGTTCGTATGCGTTCCTCAAGAGTCCCGAAGCACTGACGCCAGACGAATCGGAACATCGTGTCACCGCAGCAGCAATGTACGGTCGTCGTGTAGGAACGATGGGAGATTGGTCAACCTCGTTCGTGTACGGGGCCAACAAACATGCTGACGCAGCAGCGCTCTCGAACAGTGTACTCGCCGAGACGAACCTCGTGCTCGATGCCCACAACACGATCTTCGGTCGCGCGGAATATGTCCAAAAGAGCGCCGCCGACTTAGCGCTCGCCGGGTTCAGCAACGAGCAACAGTTCAATGTGGGAGCGCTCGCAGTAGGCTATGTTCGCGAGCTCCTGACAGGACGTGCGGGCAGTCTCGGACTTGGCGCGCGCGGCACCATCAACGTCGTCCCCGAAACATTACGTCCGACGTATGGGACTCGAACGCCGCTCGGACTCGGTGTGTTTGTGCGCTATCGTCCGAACAAGATGCGCATGGATCAATCCATGAATATGAATGGCATGCACCATGGGATGCCCTCTATGCCGATGTCACCCCAATCGCCTGCGCCCGACACCATGCCCATGGATCATTCCACAATGCCAGGGATGGCGATGCCGCACGACTCTGCAAGAACAGGAGGAAAGCCGGACACGAAACCTACTGCGCCATCGGATTCCGCGCGCCCATCAATGCCGATGGATATGCAGATGGACATGCATACCAATGTGCCGCCTGTGAAAAATGGTGTGAAAGCCGATTCGATGCCCATGGGCGGTTTGACCATGGATTCTACGAAGGCATCATCAGCGCAGCCCCACAACACCACAAAGGTCAGTGCGCCAACTACGCGATCAGGCAAAGCATCTGCGAAGACGGCCACCAAGAAAAGGACGACTGCAAAGAAGAAATCATCGGCGAAAAAGCCACCTGCCAAGAAACCGCCGATGCCAATGGATATGCCCATGCACATGCCGATGTCGGACACGTCACGGGGGCATCCATGATCGATCGCGCTTCGAGAAATCGCGGCCCCTGTAAACCGCGCCGTATCATGAATCATCTCGTGATGTATGGCGCGATCATGGTATTAAGTCTTGTGACTCCTGCTACGCTTTTCGCGCATGCACATTTGATCAAAAGTCGCCCGGCGGCTGGCGCACAGGTTTCCTCCTCGTTATCACAACTTCGTCTCTGGTTTTCCGAAACCCCGGAAGTGAGTCTCAGCCATGTGACCCTGCTGAATGCCCAGGGTGATACCGTACCGCTGGGGCCCGTTACGCATGATCTGTCTGGTACTTCGGCACTGGCGGTCGTCGTCTCTCATCCCCTTCCGCCGGGGAGTTACCGCGTGCGGTGGCGTACAGCAGCGGCGGACGGACATCCGAGTCATGGGGAGTTCAGTTTCACGGTGATCGCACCGGCGTCAGTCAGTTCCCCCCTGTCAACGACACCGACGAATCCCGGATCGACGCACCCGCTATCCACGCAATCGGCATCGACCTCCAGAGTGACATTCGATGTCCGTTCGCCAGTATATGTTGCCATCCGCTGGCTCTTGCTCACGACGCTAATCATCGTCATCGGCACCGTCGTCTTTCATCATACAGTCACGTCCGCCGTAACGCTCCGGGCGAATGATCCAACATTCACACAGGTACTCTCGGCTCGGACGGCTCGACTCGGAGTATGGACAACCGTGGTGCTTGGAATTGCAACTGTCGCCCGTTTGGTTGCGCAGTACATGGTATTGGGTCGTCCCGCCCTCTCGGTGATGCTTGGACATACTACGTGGGGGATCGGCTGGCTCATGCAAGCTAGCGCGGTTGTTTTGACGGCCCTCGGATTCGCGCTGGCGCGATCATCAGCCAACGCACCAACGGACACGGAGCCACCCATGCAACGATCGGGATGGAGGCTCGCTGGCATCGGTGCATTGGTTCTCGCGGTCACCCCCGCCCTGTCAGGCCACGCCTTTGCGACCTCCCGCTTGACCATGCTTGCTGTCGTAAGCGATGCCGGACACGTGCTTGGGGCCGGTGGATGGCTGGGGAGTCTTCTGGTGTTAACGAGTATCGCATTATCGGCGGTCCACCCCGTCGATCCCACACGTCGAGGCACGGTGGCAGCACTGCTCGTCAATAGATTCTCACAAACGGCATTATTTTGTGTCGCGCTCACCCTCATCACCGGAATAGTGGCAGCATGGCTCCACGTAGGAACGTGGGCTGCGCTGTGGCGCTCGACGTATGGACGAACGCTACTTCTCAAGCTTGGCGTTCTCGCCTTCGTTGTAGCTGTCGGTGCCTATAACTGGCGGATTGTACAACCAGCACTCGCGCGGGAGGCTACAGGGAGTGTCCAATCGCTCCGCCGATCAGCGACCCTCGAACTGATATGTGGCGCTGCTGTGATCGTCGTAACGGCGATCTTGATGGCGACACCAATTCCTACGGAGTGAATTCATCATGAGACATCCGTCGCATCCAACGCATGACCATCACGATCATGCGGCGGCAATGGCCGATCCGACCATGGCGCGTGCAATGGAAGCCGATATGCGGCGCCGGTTTTGGATCGCCCTCGTGCTGACGATCCCCACCGTGATCGTGACGGGACACGTTCCTGGTCTGCATCTCATGCCGTCACCAACACTCGCGAATTGGGTCGGGCTCGCATTCTCAACACCGGTTGTTTGGTACTGCGGATGGGGCTTTATCGCAGGAAGTTACTACGCGTTACGATCCCGACGACTGGACATGTCGGTGCTCATTGCGACGGGGGTGCTCGCCGCCTATCTCGCCAGCGTCTATCTCACAGTGATCGGATATCCCACGTCGTACTACGAAGCGGCGGCGATGCTCGTCACCTTCGTGCTCTTTGGCCATTGGATGGAGATGCGGTCGCGTCGAGGCACCACGGACGCACTTCGAGCCCTGTTTGACCTCGTTCCACCGTCGGCGCGTGTCGTTCGTGATGGGCACGAAGTGATCGTCCCAACATCTGAAGTCATCGTTGGAGATACACTTCGGCTTCGGCCAGGGGATAAAATCCCGGTCGATGGCGAGCTGACCGACGGCGAGACCGATGTGGATGAAGCACTCGTCACCGGCGAGAGCGTTCCCGTACATAAGCACCCAGGCGACACACTCGTTGGGGGAGCGATCAATACCACGAGCCCGATCTCTATGCGTGCAACGAAGGTGGGACAGGATACCGTGCTCGCACAAATCGCTGCAATGGTTGACGAAGCGCAGCGTTCCAAAGCGCCCGGTCAGCGGGTTGCGGATAAGGCAGCGGCGGTGCTGGTGGTGGTCGCCGTGGGAGCGGGGGTACTGACGTTCGTTGGATGGACGTTGGCTGGCGTTTCGTTTCTGACGGCGCTCACCTTCGCCATCTCGGCGATTGTCATTGCCTGTCCCGATGCGCTTGGTCTTGCCACACCGACAGCGGTCGCGGTTGGCACTGGACTTGGTGCGAAGCACAACATTCTCATCAAAGACGCAGCGACGTTAGAAGGTGTAAGTCGCATCGACACGATCGTCCTGGATAAAACAGGAACGATCACCGAAGGCAAGCCAAGCGTAACCGACGTCCGACCCGTTGGTGGAACGAGTGAGGATGACGTGCTCGCGCTCGCTGCGACTCTATCAGCGTCCTCGACTCACCCACTGTCTGCTGCCATTGTCCAAGCCGCTCACGAGCGCAATCTCCCAAGCGCAGGTGACGTGTCCGGCGTGCGCAACGTGCCAGGAATGGGAATCACGGGCACTGTCGGCAGGACGACGGTACGGATCGGCAACGCAAAGCTATTGGAACAGGCAGGCGTGGAGATCACCAATGTTCGTCATGAAGGTGATACGTTGGTTGCCCAGGGACGATCCCTCACCTACGTCGCCCGCGACACCCAGGCACTCGGTGTTATTGGTATCGTCGATACCGTACGTCCCACATCCGCCGATGCCATCGCGCAGCTCAAGGAGGCAGGGATTACGCCGGTGTTACTGTCCGGCGATATCACGGCGACGGCGCAACGGGTTGCGCATGATGTCGGAATCGAGAAGGTCTTTGCCGAAGTGCGTCCGGAAGACAAAGCGGGGTACGTGAAACAGTTACAGGCGGAAGGACATGTGACAGCAATGGTTGGGGACGGTGTAAACGATGCTCCTGCGCTGGCACAAGCGGATATTGGAATTGCCATTGGCGCAGGAACTGACGTGGCGATTCAAGCTGCCAAAGTCGTCCTGATGAAATCCGATCCACTCGACATTGTTCGTGCTATCCGACTCTCCAAGGCAACGGTGCGCAAGATGAAGCAGAATCTGGCCTGGGCCAGCGTATACAATCTGTTGGCGATTCCCGTCGCCGCTGGCGTGTTCTATCGCTCGTTCGGCTGGTCACTCCGTCCGGAAGTGTCGGCGTTGCTCATGTCACTTTCGTCGATTATCGTGGCGGTCAACGCCGTATCGCTACGGCGGACACGGATGTAAGACTCGTGCGAGAACACAAAGGAGGAGGATGCTCCGAGGCCGCCGCCAATCAGCACGTCAGCGAACTGTGCCTCTGCATAGTGCAATAAAACAAAAGCCGCCCAATGGCGGCTCATGTTTGCTACACCGTGAAGGCGTGCGGTACGCTTCCCGAAGTTATGTTCCCAAATTTGTTCCCAAAACCTCTCATGCGACTGTAATCCAAAGCGCATGCTCAAATTTTGGTTCCGCGTAAATAGGTGTACAACAACGACTTACAAACGGACAGGGAGAGATTCGAACTCTCGATACCCTTGCGGGTATGCCGGTTTTCGAGACCGGTGCATTCAACCACTCTGCCACCTGTCCAACAAGACTACCCCCAAAACTCGGGGGTAGCCTTGAAAGCTAGCGAGTGCCCCCTATCGGGTCAACGCGCCGGTTTCTTCCACTCCGCCAGTGCCCAGTCCGTCGTGAGCTCGGTCGTCCCCCAGATAATCTTGAGCGTCCCGTGCGGATTCACCGGCGCCGGTGCCGGCGTCCCGGTCGCGTGCGGAGCGACATCCGGGATCAAGTAGATCGACAAGCTCTCAATCGGCTCGGACAAGGTCTGTACCTTCATCGGAATGCGCGCCAAGTCCATCGACTGCGTGTAATCCGCCGTCGTCCCGAACTGGCCGACTTCCTTGTTCACGATCAATTGCCACCCATTAGCGCTCGGGAGCATCCACAACGTGTACACGCCGTGCGGGATCGTGGTCCCGCCCAGGGTGAAGTCGACATCGGTGCGCAGCTCCGTCGACGTATTGGCGCCGAGGCGCCAGATGCTGTCCATCGGAACGACCTTGCCGGCAACCTGACGACCGCGGGCATGCGGTTGGCCGTAGCTGATGCGGATCTTGGCCGGTCCTTCCACCGCCGTCGAGTTCGGATACCACTTGCCATAGACATAGCGGCCAGAGAAACGGACCTCCGTGCTGGCGAAGCTACTCGGGGCAACCGAGGGCGGTGGCGTTGGGGCTTGCGTCGCCTGCGCATGTGCGGCGGGGGCGGAGAGAGCAAGCATGCTAAGCGACACTACGGTCGCGGCGCGGCACATCTGCATGACACATCCTCAGGAAGAAAGGGCGCCAGCCACTGGCGCGTTCGAGTGACTACGAAGTATGACGGGCGTACGCTGTGGTATGATGGCGGTCGAAGGTAAGGATCCCCTCTTCCGCTCATCGCGACTCGCGGCGGGCTTCGAAGAATGTACGAAGCAGCGTTCCGCACTCAGCTTCGCAGACGCCACCACGGACCTCGGGACGATGATTCAGCCGAGGGTGACGCAGCAGATCGATCACCGACCCCGCCATCCCCGCCTTCTCGTCCCACGCGCCAAAGACGACGCGCCCCACCCGTGCGAGCACGATCGCCCCAGCACACATCGCGCACGGCTCCAGGGTAACGTACAGCGTACAATCGTGCAACCGCCAGCGCCCTAACAGCTCAGACGCCAGCCGAATCGCCAACACCTCGGCGTGCGCGGTTGCATCCTGGTCACGGACCGTCCGATTGGAGGCGCGAGCGATGATGGCGCCATCTCGCACCACAATGGCGCCAACAGGAACATCATCCGCCGCAGTGGCGTCCTGCGCGACCGCAAGTGCTTCGCGCAGGAATCGAGTATCCTCAGCCAGCCCAGCGGAGACGACCGGCGTCACCGCGGACGCCGGCTCAGACGCCAACAGGAGTCTCCGCGTTGAAGACCAGTTGCGCGTTGTCCCCAACGTCCGCGCGAATCGTGTCCCCCTCGTTGAAACGCCCTTCGAGGACCGCCAACGCCAACGGGTTTTGCAGCAACCGCTGAATCGTCCGTTTCAGCGGCCGTGCACCGAACGCCGGATCGTAGCCTTCATGCGCAAGGAGCTGCTTCGCGGCAGGCGTAATCTCCAACGTCAACTTCCGATCGGCGAGCAACGATTCCAGCTTGTTGAGCTGCAAATCGACGATGTGCGAGATCTGCTCTTCGCCAAGCGGACGGAAGACGATGATGTCGTCGACGCGATTGAGAAATTCCGGACGGAAGTGTTGCCGCAACGCGCCGGTGACTTGCGTCTCGATCGCCTCCCACGGCTGTCCGTCTTGCTCCAGAATGTAGTTGCTTCCGATGTTCGACGTCATGATGATGACGGAGTTTCGGAAGTCGACGGTACGCCCCTGTGAATCGGTCAACCGTCCATCGTCGAGAATCTGCAACAACAAGTTGAAGACGTCAGGATGCGCTTTCTCGATCTCGTCGAACAGAATCACCGAATACGGACGCCGACGCACCGCTTCCGTGAGTTGCCCACCCTCCTCATAGCCGACGTAGCCCGGCGGCGCGCCAATGAGACGCGCCACGGCGTGCTTCTCCATGTACTCCGACATGTCGATGCGCACCATCGATTGCTCGTCATCGAAGAGAAACTCCGCCAACGCGCGCGCGGTCTCGGTCTTCCCCACACCGGTCGGTCCGAGGAAGATGAACGATCCGATCGGACGGTTGGGATCTTGTAATCCCGCACGCGACCGGCGCACGGCATTCGAGACCGCTTGCACCGCATCAGCCTGCCCGATCACCCGACGCGCCAGCTCGTGCTCGAGCTTGGTGAGCCGTTCACGCTCCCCTTCCATCATCCGCGATACAGGAATGCCCGTCCACCGCGCAACGACTTCGGCGACGTCCTCGTCGGTCACTTCTTCTTTCAAGAAGCGCCGCCCACCCGTCCCTTGCGCAGCGTGTTCGGCCGTGCGCATTTGTTGCTCGAGCTGCGGAATGGTGCCGTACGTGATCTCCGCCGCTCGTCCCAAATCCCCGGTTCGTGTCGCCTGCTCCGCTTGAATGCGCGCCTGTTCGATCTGCTGTTTGATCTTGCCAACGGATCCCAGCGCTTCTTTTTCCTGTTGCCACTGCGCTTTCATGCCGGCGGACCGCTCTCGCAACTCCGCCAGCTCACGCTCCAACGCGTGCAACCGCTCGACGGACGCGGCATCTTTCTCCTTCTGTAACGCCTGCCGTTCGATCTCGAGCTGCGTGATCCGGCGCTCCACTTCATCGATCTCCTGCGGCATCGAATCGATCTCGATGCGGAGCCGCGACGCCGCTTCGTCGATCAGATCGATCGCTTTGTCAGGGAGGAACCGATCGCCGATGTACCGGTTGGACAACGTCGCCGCCGCGACGACGGCGCCGTCAGTGATGCGGACGCCGTGATGCGATTCGTAACGCTCCTTGAGCCCGCGCAAAATGGCGATCGTGTTTTCGACCGACGGCTCACCGACATACACCGGCTGAAAACGACGCTCCAGCGCGGCGTCTTTTTCGATGTATTTGCGATACTCGTCTAACGTGGTCGCGCCGACGACGCGCAGCTCGCCGCGCGCCAGCATCGGCTTGAGCATGTTCCCCGCGTCCATCGATCCTTCAGCTTTCCCGGCGCCCACTAACGTGTGCAACTCGTCGATGAAGACGACGAAGCGCCCTTCGGCTTCGGTGATTTCCTTGAGCACCGCCTTGAGCCGCTCTTCGAATTCGCCGCGAAATTTCGCGCCGGCGATCAGCGCGCCAAGGTCGAGGGAGATGAGCTGCTTGTCGCGGAGACTCTCGGGAACGTCGCCATTGATGATGCGGGTCGCCAATCCTTCGACGATCGCGGTCTTTCCGACACCTGGCTCCCCGATCAACACCGGATTGTTTTTCGTCCGGCGCGACAACACCTGGACGACGCGACGAATCTCCTCGTCGCGGCCGATGACGGGATCCAGCTTTCCTTTGCGTGCCGCGTCGGTGAGATCGCGCGTGTATTTCTGCAGCGCCTGATACTGATTCTCCGGCGTCTGATCGGTGACCCGATGCGACCCGCGAACTGCGCGGAGCGACTCCATCAACTGCTCGTACGACGCACCAGCGGCGGTCAGCAGGTTTCGGCTTTCGGTCCCTTTGACGTCGGCAAGCGCCAACAACAAATGCTCGGTCGAGACATATTCGTCGCCGAGTTGACGCGCGATCTGTTCGGCGTGATCGAAGACTTGGTTGAGCTCACGCGACAGCGACGGCTGCGCGTCGCTCTGTTTGGCATATCGGCCGATGTCACGCGTCGCCTGCTCTCGGAGCGCGGCGACGTTGACGCCGACCTTTTGTAAGACCGGCACGACGATCCCTTCGTCCTGGTCGAGCAGCGCAAGCAGGAGATGGAGGTCGTACACCAGGGGATTTCCCCCCTGCCGGGCACGCGAGACGGCGTCATTTATCGCCTCCGCGGACTTCACGGTCAATTTATCTTGGCTGATCATGCCTGTCTGGCTTGCAATCCGAATGCCCTAATTCGCTGCCAATGTGGCAGAAACGACAAAGGGCCCGCGGTTGACGCGGACCCCTTGTTTCAGCCGGATCATGAGCTGGGCTTCGGGCCAGAGAAATACATCTTCTTCGTGGCCGGCTTTCCATCGACTTCGAGGCGATAGAGATACACGCCCTTCGGGACTTGCTGCCCCGTCTTGGTGTTCTTTGCGTCCCAGTACGCCGTGTATTGTCCACACGGCAACTCCACATCATCCAACGGCGCCCCATCAGCGACGCTTCCTGCCCCCCCTTGCAACACCGGAATCGCGACCAACTGCGAAATGATGTTGTAGATCTTCAGGGTGACATGGTACACACGACTCTGATCCGAACACGTTGGATAATCGCCAAGCGTGAATGGGATCTTCGTATCCACGGTAAAGGGGTTGGGCGAATTCTGCCCCAACTCCGACCCGGACCCAGGGACCTTGGCGGGTCCAGACGGGTTAGACTGGGCCGCCGACATCCTCGGCGCGAGCGCGCTGAACGCAAGCACCGTCACCAGTGCTGCCCAACGCTTCATTTTTTCTCCCAGGCTAACAAAAAAAGTTGAGTGAATCGCTCCTAAACAAACGTTCGGGTTACAGTCCTTCCGCCAAAATAGTCACCAGGTCGTTGGACCGCCACCCTCAATACCCCTTTATAAACAGGATACTCGGTAACGCCCAAAACCGTTGCCTTCGACGGCTGGAGCCCTCCACTAGTGAGACTCCTGAACCGGTGAAAACGTTTCCGAAGGTTGCCCTCTGCACACGGTGCGCCAGATCGACAGAACCCTCAGAAATGTGACACGCCACGAGGGAAAAGCTCACACTCCTAAGGAAACACCAGTTTCCCACGCGGCAAAAGCACGCCACGCACGAGCATCCTGCAAATGTTCCGTCACGAACTCGCGGAGGAGGCGTTGATGCGCCTTGATCGACGGAAGGTCGATCGTGCGCGGCTCACCCGCCAGCCAATCGACGATGACCGCCCGCGCCTCCGCGGGAAGGGCCCGCCCGCCCGGGGTGAGCCGAGCACATCGATCGCAGAGTGTTCCGCCGGAGGCTGGAGAGAAAACAGCCCGTGCTTCCGCATCGAGAGGTGCATGGCAACTGGCGCAGTTGTCCAATACAGGGGCGAACCCCGCCGCAGCAATGATCTGCCATAGCCCACCCAGCCCGACGCCGGCAATGGCGGTTCCCTGCGCATCGGCGAGCGCATCGAGGGTCATCGCCACGGCATCGTATAACGCCGCATTGGCTTCCCCGCTCCCCAGCCGAAGAACCATCTCGGCCAACGCCGACGCGGCGAGAAATCGGTCCATGTCCAACGCCAACGCCGCGCGGGAGCGCATGACGTCGAACGAGGCCATGGTCTGGAGCTCGCGCGAGGCTTTGAGGTACAGCTCCGCGTCTCCTTCGGCGAAAAGATCGAGCCCGGAGCCGAACTTTCCACGGCTACGCCGCGCCCCTTTGGCGAGGACCGATTGGATCCCTGCGTCGCGTGTCACCAGCCGCAGGACCCGCGACGTTTCGAGATAATCGAACGCGTGAAGGACGATGGCACGGGTCGCGACGAGCATAGTGGAATGTAATGCGCGTCACGCCCCGCTCCGACCGACCGCTGGCGAGCGCCTGACGACGTCCGGCGCCCGCCGATTTTTCGACTTACCGGAACAACATCTGGGTGAGACGCGCGCCGACGAAGAGTGCGCGGCGCGGCGTTTCGAAGTGATAGACGTCTTCGTACTTCTTGTCGAGCACGTTGTCGACACGCGCCGTCAGCGCCACGGTATGACCGTTGGCGTGCAAGACGTCGAGGCTCCCCGACAGATCGAGCTTCACGTACGACGGGAGCGTCACCGTTGGCGACGGATACTGTGAGAAGTCCTGGTCCGGGCGCTTCCCAACATAGGACGCCGACGCGGTGATGGAACCGATCCCCGGACGGCTATAGGCCAGATCCGCGGTCCCGGAGTGCGACGGCCGGCGGAGAAGCGCATCCCCCGGCTGCTGCGACCCGCTGTATGTCGGCGCGACCGAATAAACACGGGCGATGGTCTGCGTATATGACACGTCGGCCCACAAGCCGTCGGCCAAAATTGCATGGAACTCGCCCTCGTACCCTTTGGCGCGTACCTGCGTCAGGTTGTCGTAGTACGCCGGCTGGAGCACGACGAAGCCTGGGCCGTAGACGGCCGAGACGTACTGAATGACTTGGCTGAAGTGTTGATCGAAGGCACCGACGCTGGCCCGGATGCGGCCGTTGAGCAGCGATTGTTCGATCGCACCATCGAGCGTATGTGTCCGCTCCGGCTGGAGCGACGCATTCGGCGCATTGTAGGCCGATCCTTGGGTGGCGCTGAACGACGGCGCATTGAAAGCGGTTCCGTACGACGCGCGGACCGAGGTTCCAGGAATGAGCTCAATGCGCAGACCGCCGTGCGACGTGACGACGTTCTTGTAATCGCTGTGGCGATCGTAGCGAACGCTTCCATCGTACGACACATGCGGAATCGCCGACCCTTGGACCGCGGCGTAATAGCCGTGCGTGATGCGCGAATTCCAGCTCGTGGTCGTCGTGCTCGGGCCGGGCATCGGCGTTCCGGCGCCGGTCCAGTTCGTCGTTTCGCTCGTGGTCTCCTGGTATTCCTTCTCGTACTGGCCGCCGACGGTCCAGGTGGCGTACTTGCCAGTCACGATGTTCGCACGGATGTCGCCGCTCCGGCGATAGCCCTTTGCCGGGGACGACGTGCGGGAGAAGTCCTCGGTCGAGCCGGTGCCCGTGGTCGTGAGATCTTGGGACAGATCGTGCACTTCGTTGTCGGCGCCGATCAAGTGCAGCGTCAACCACGACGTCAGCGTGCGTGCCGCGTCGAGACCGACGACGAGACGATGCTGGGTGGTGTAGGAATTGGAGTCGTTCGGCGTTCCGGTATAATCGGTCGGGTAATGGAACTCTGCACCGGTATATCGGGAGAGCAACGCGACCGACGTCGCGGCATCCGGGGTCAGCGTGAGCGCGCCGCTGAGCGTGCCGTTGTAGTAATTGTTGTTGTACGAGAAAATACCATCGGTGCGATGGAGTGCGCCGCCGAGTGAATATTGGGCGAAGTTGTTGCCGCCGCGGAGCGACGCATCGCCGTCGCGACTCCCGTACGTACCGGCGCGAGCGCTCGCGTCGAGTGTCGCACCGCCGGTGTTGCCACGACGCGTGAAAATCTGAATGACGCCGGAGACCGCGTCGGCGCCGTACAGAGCGCTCGCCGGGCCACGCAGCACTTCGATCCG